>Ga0105249_10000370_pt1 | contig 44503 bp, 86 predicted proteins | sample KBSS44metaG_FD_81522 | JGI IMG/M metagenome (GOLD analysis project Ga0105249, IMG submission 81522) | Switchgrass rhizosphere microbial communities from Kellogg Biological Station, Michigan, USA - KBS S4-4 metaG | ecosystem: Host-associated > Plants > Roots > Rhizosphere > Soil | place...
AATTCTGCTACGGTAGGCGCTTTGCCAGTCCCGGCTCTGGCTTTCTCGGCCTTAGCCCCTACTTCCTCTAGCACTTTTACCATCTTCTCATCCGGTAGGCGCAGGATTTCCCGGTGTTGACTGAACGACAGTGACGCCTGCCGTTTGTCCGCTGGTATCCGTCGCGCGCATTCAGCGTAGCCCTTAAGCGTGCTGAGCGCCCGGCCCGTCTGATTCAACGCCACTGAATACTTCGTGCCCCATTTGCCCTCGCCGAAGTTCAGGATGTCGCCCAGCATGAATCCGACATGCTCTTGCAGCGAGTTGGTATGATCCAAGATCGCCAAGTTTTCCTCGATGGTCGTATCTTCCGACAACACGACACCGAGACTGTTTTCCATGATCGTTACGCGATCTCTGAAGATTTCCGCAACTGATCGTGTCAAGGGTTGCAGCACCAAAGGTTCTGCGTCCGCTTTTTCTTGTTCTGCTTTCCTGATTGCATCCGCGCCTGCCGCGAGTGCATCTTTGCCGCTTTTCTTTGTCTTTGCTTTTTTCTTTGCCATATACTTTCTCTGTTGTGTCTCTTTGTTAGGTTGTAGCGACCGCTGCCGACACCCGCTTAGATCGCTTTCTGATGTTCTTATCTCGCCAAGCTTGGAGTTGTAGCAACGGCTCAGCCCTAGGATTAAACTTGCGTAGCCGTACCCAATCGTACACTTGATTGTAGCTGCGGCCCAACTCCCTCGCCAAGTCGCCTAATGTTTTACCGTCGCGCTTTAAGCACGCTTCGATGTCATCAAACAACTTTTTGATCTCATCCATAACGCCCATTTTACATTAACCTCTGTTGTTGTGCAAATTATTAGTTGAACTAAGTTTCTGTTTCCCATACGCCCGTTCCCGTAGCCGTCGCTGCCGCCCCTCGTCGCACTCTGCGCTACCGCATGTTATGTGACCATCCAGCGCAGGCCTGCCGCACTGTGGGCATGTCGGCCAATCGTAAGGATATTCAGTATTCATAAATGTTTTGGTATCGATGTCGATACGATTTCCGGCACTGGCTCATTCCATTGCGTATTGGCTTGCGCGCGTAGTTCCCTCAATAACGTCTCGGCCCGCTCCTGCGCCTGTCTTGCCGATCTACTCTGAATAAATCCGCACTTTGGGCATGTCGCCTTCAGTGCCATCATTTCACCGACTGCCGTTACTGCCTTACTAACCAAGCATCGCATGTCGAATACACGTAATCTGAGTTGTTTTTTGGTTATCATTTTCCAATATTGTTTAACTCACGTAGCCCTAACACTCGCTGCACTTGTTTCTCAATTGCCATCGCCTCGTTGCTAGTGAACGCCACGTAAGGCTTAATCGCCTCGATTCGCTCCGGCAAATCCGGGCACTCGCACTCAGATAAGTTCTTCCCGCATACCATGCACGTCATAACGTTCCTTTCATATTACCGCTTAATGCAGTCATTGATAACAATGTAGCGCATGGATCAACCGTATAGTTAAAGCGCTTATTTCCTACCGCGTTCTCCCAAAAATAATCCGGCATACGATATTCTGGTGTCCAGATCAGTCCGGCTAGTTCTCGTGCCTGTTGTGGTTGATAAGACACTGACAAATCAACGATCTCCCCACTATCCGGCAATCCGCTCCATACATGCATTTCCGGCCAAATACCGTTTGCCAGCATGAAGTATGCGGATTTCTTACTGAACATATAGCTGAAATGCGTCGTATTCTCGCCCGTATCATGGCAGAATTGAAATTGCGCTGATCCGGCTTGCAACAGAGCATCCAAGCCGTGTCTCTTGGCCGCCTCGTTGAATGCAGCCGCCCAATACAAACAAGAGCGTTGCTTTGGCTTATCGCTATACCGTCGCTGATATATGTCGCGCGCCTCAGATACGACCACAACCTTTATATCTTTATTCAAACACATATTTCCTATCCAGACATTTTGCGCCCGCCCTCGATACGCCTATCCCTGTTATCGTCGCTCCGGCCTTCAGTGCCTTAATGTATTCAATAAAATCGTGTGCATCGTTTCCTATTACAGTGAATCGCAACGATACGTCAAAAAGCGCTTCGTAACTAACAGACCCGTCGCTTTCTTCGCGCCTAGTTGAGAATACAGGCCCGCATTCCTTGGCAGACCAGTCTTGTAGCAATGCTTTCATTCGTTTATGATTTCCTCGTCGCTCAGCTTGTCCGTCTCTACGAATATCCACACATTAGGCCGATAGGGATAACCGTGTAGGTCTAACTTTCCACGTAGATTTCTGTGCAGCACTCCGATCCTGCGATATTTCAGCTTGCGCCGTCGCGCTTCGTTCACTATCACCTCGCGTTCAGCCGTATCATACAAACCATTCGGATTAACGAATGGCTTGTTGTCTAAGTGACCGCCAATCACGGGTTTTAGTATTTCGCCCGTGCTCAATATGATCTGTTCAGGAAGATTGCTCATAATTTCACCCTCTTGCCGTACGAGACACCGAGAAGGAAAATGTAACAAGCTAACCTAGCCACTGTTGGACATATACCGCTATTCGGAAATACGTCCCGCCGTCCGTCGCCATCTTTAACTACCCGATACCCGCTGCACTCGTGCTGAATGATTAACCCATGTTCAGCAGCGAGCGCGTTTAACTCTCTTGTAGATATTCTCGGATTCATCCCTAGTCATCAAAACTGAATTGCCTAGCTGGTTTATCCACGATCATCTTATCCAATTCCTTCTGGATTGTCTCAAAACCCTTCTGGACACTCTCGCGAATGCCGTCGCTCTCGCGCAGAAATTCCGGTGTAACCCCGGCGATTGCCTGCCGCGCCTGATCCACAAGCTTTTTCAACTCCGCGTCATCGGCGATGTTTCGCGCGTTAAACGTGTTGAGAAAATCTGACACATTGCCAACCAGTGAATCGTAAATCTTTTTTTTCTTGCCGTCTTTGGATGGTGTTAACTGTGTCACCATACGTTTGACCAGCGCCGCCATTTGAACCCGGAGCACCGTCTTGATTTCTTCCGCCGCGTCATCCATCATCTTAGCGAGTTTTCCTTTCTCGCTTTCAAACAGCCCGGCCCGGAGATTCTTTAACGCGTCTGGTGTTGCGAACGTGACATAGCGCCACGTCAGCCCAAATCGTTCGCAGGCTTGATCTGCCGTGAGGTAGTCATTGATATTCGCCAGACCGTTCAAACGCGTTACAGCCTCAGCTACGCGCTCTGTGTATGCCTTCCGAAACTTCTCGACTAACGCCCTGCGTTCCGTCGCGCGTTCCTTCATGTAATCATCAACCTCAACGACCAGTGTATTCGGCACGCGAAATACACCCTCTTTGAATAAGCTTGGAAGCGCTCGCGTTGCCAGCCATGCACGGGTTTTGCCGTCATGCGTCTTGATCGCGTCATACTCCCTCGCGTCCAAGAGGTTCTTGTTAACGTGCAGCATCGACTTGTCCGCATCGACATCGATCTGCGATGTACTGACTTTCCGCGTATTACCTAGCCGATGGAAACCGACTACCAGCAATACGCTTTTGTCATCCAATGTTTTCTTGTTCTGTTCACTCATATACTATATTAGCACATCTACCAATACATTCAATCACACGATTACGTGTTTCCTGAGAAATTTTACCTCAGCATCCAGCGCCGTCCGTCGCGTCGTAAAGCCCCGCAGTGTAGGCCCGCTGACTGGCGATAGATCGGCATACCAGCCGCCGTGCTCTGGCTCAACGTGCGAAGCCCTGCGCGTTTCTACGTCCGCTTGTGAGAATAGCGCTGTCAATGCGTCATCGTAAATCGCTTTGATCCGCCCGGCCTTAATAACTAGCTTTAGCGTTTTGCTTGGCTTGCTCATACATTTCTGTGGTTGGCTGCGTTTCCTTCACTTCACCCAGCGCCGCTTCCAAATCTTTTGTCAGCGCCTTGCATGCCGGGCCTTTGCAACCCCTGACTTTTACCGTTGGCGATCCGCCCTCGATGATGATTTCTACTTGCTGCATAAAACTTGAACCTTTCGTTCCTGTTGCACTGTCTTAACCCTGAAACCCTTTCGCGCCATCTGCTTGCGTGCGACTTCAGCCGCGTACCAGTCTTTAAGTTTGTCAGCGTTGGGTTTCTGCGCCTTGCCCGGATACTGCACCGTCGCGCACAAACCATGACCACCAGCCCAATTATCCCATACCAGCCTGTAACCGGGTTTACCGTCAGTCCGTGCTACCAGCCCGATTTCGTAAGCCCGCGCGTTGCCCTTTACCCTGATCGCATGTTCGCACTTGCCGTAGTCTTTGGTGTCAACGCCCTGCCGATACGCTGCATCCCGCCCTTTGTAATCGCCAACCCATTGCCCGTACCACTTGAAAGTTTTTTGCCCGCGCACCAATTCAAGCCCTAGTCGTTCACAGGCTTTTTCTAGTGAATCAAGATCAGTGATAAACAGATCAATTAACGTTACGTGTGACATATATTGTATATTAGCACATCTACTGAGCTAATCAATCTCCCATGTTTCGTTAAATTCATCCGGTGTGCCAGTCCAGACAAACATCGTTTCTCCATCCCAGCCGTGCCCGCGCACCTTAATCTCCGGCGATCCTTCGATAAGGAAACGGCCCGCAAACCATCGTATATCGTCCGGGCTGACAATCTTGCCGAATTGGTATTTCGCATTCCTGTCCCGCGACTTGACACAGATCGCGTTAAACGCTGTGTCCATGCATGCCGCTGAAAATTCCTGCATGTTCTCTGTTACTTTCATATTTTTTCCATCCTCACGATCTGTCCGCAGTGATTGCAAATCCAGAGCATGTATCCTGCGAAGCTACCCTTGCCCTTCACGCGTCTAACCTTGTCGCTGGCGCAATACCTTCCCTTACACTTCATTAGTCGAACCTCATTTCCCGTTTTGGTACCACTACCGTTTGTTTGTTTTTCCGATAAAGCCCCTCGTAGTTAGCGCTGATAAAAGCGTTGTCCGCCACGTTTCGCAATGCCTCGATTGCCATTGGATCAGTCTTGCAGATCGGTGTCGCATACTTCGCTGATTCCACTATTGAGCACTTGAACATTGCTGCCCGCTTGCAGCAGTTAAAGATGTCAGCGCCAGTCCAGCCCGCGCCGTCGATGTCGTTAGGATTACCTTTCAACCCAAATTTCTTCAGATAGAATTTCCAGATCGCGGCCCGTTCTTCCTGCGTAGGAAGATCAAAGAAAAATGTTCCGAGTGTAAACCGTCGCTTCAGTTCCGGCGGCATGCTGTCACCCATGATCTTATTGCACGTTGCGATGTAAAGCGCTCGGCCCTGACTGACTGAATCAATCACTTTCATTGCCGCCCTGATGGCTTGCTCTGAATCTCCGACATGACGCCCCTTCATAGCTCCCAAGTCCAGCGAGATAGTTACCACGCCTGCCGTGTTCCCCGTCGCTTTGGCGACCATGCTTTTCGCGCTGCCGGGATGTCCAACAAACAGGATGCCTTCAGCTTTTTTATCCTGCATTTCCTTCAGCAGCACGGCAAGTTGATCTTGCGTTGTGCCTGACGAATCGCCAGAAGCGCCGCCAAGCGCTTTCTCTATTTCATCAATAAATACAACACCGCGCGGCTGCATACCGCCGATAACCTTACCCACAAAGTTCTTGATGTTTGAGCAACCCTGAACGTCATCTAGTGTTTCACCGTCGCGCCAGACCGTCAACCCTTGCGTTTCCTCGATTGCCTGCCGCTTGCGATCCCAAAGAGTGACCGGGTTAAGCACGACACCTTTACCGTTCTTTTCAAAGCTTACCGCTACAGTCTGTTCCGCCGAGAAGGCGGACAACCCAGAGAGCGCATCTACGGCGCGATCAATGCCCTCGCTTGTCACACCATCAAATTTTACGCCTGATTCCTTAGCGCCAACTTGGGCATGCGAAATTTGCGCCTCAACAATGTCGCGCAACTGCGCTGCATCCGGCAACTGTTCGTCAATTGCCAGAATGTCGTTTGAAAGCTCTATCGGCGTCCGCATCTGAGGCGCGAGCAAAACCAACATCCTGTGTTCGCTCTTGTTTGTGTCGCGTAAATTCCAGATGCCTTGTAGCACCGTTGAATCGTCAACGAATCGTTGAGCGTTATGCATGAACAACACGGAATGCTTCGGAAGCTTTTGCGCTGCGTCCAGCATGTCAGGCGGATTACCGATACCGATACCCTGCCCGCCTTTGCCCATTGCCTGATCGTTTACTGGCATGACACCGCGAACGATGTCCCACGAGAAGATAGGATAATCCGCCTTCTCGCTGTTCTTAACCGAGCTAATCGTTGCTGCTGCGTCCGGTGTTTTCCAGACAACCAGAGGAACGCTTACCCGTCGCGCTGCGTTATACTGCTTTAATGTTTCACTCATAATTTCTCTCTCACTCACGTTTTACCTTAGCACATCCACTAAGCCTTGCAACTGTCGATTGTCCCCTGAAGTCCAGCCGCCAGTCGTGCGTCTCTCGCCGCCTGATCGCCGCATTCCAGACCCTCGATAAATCCATCCAGCCATAGCGCGATTTCCGACTTGCTGCCGCGAGGCGATAAATACCGCCCAAATCGATGACTATTATCTTCAAGCGTAGCAACCCTCGGCCTGCCACTTGTCCAATCCAATCCCAATTCAACGTTGAATCGTTTTTCAATTACGACCAACTTTTGTTCCAGTTCCGCTTTGTTTGTTTTCATATTCCGTATCGACATCGATACCAAGTCCGATGTTTGTCAGCTTGATTATCGCGTCCATGTGTTCATTCACCGTGAAGTGACTTTTGCCGCTCTTAACTCTGCCTGCGTGCTTGGCGATTGCTTTCAAACTGTTAACTGCGTTCATTTCTGAAGCCGTCGCAGCCGGGCCGCCAATCCCTCTATACCCGTTTCTACAAATTCAGCCCACTTCACCCACTGATTCGGCCCGCCGCAGTAATCCCTGCGACCTTTGCACGTCCGATAATAAAATCCGCCCATGCCGCAATTGTCATGCAAGCCAAGGTAGAGAGTATCCGTGTGTAGCGTGTTATCCCCCGATACCGCGATACCGCCCGGATTCCAGCGAATATCGTATTCGCCTTTCGCCAGTCCCAGCGCTTCCGCCGTCGCCTTTAGAATCTTACGACCAAGCTTTTTGTATTCGTTTTTGGCAGCATCGTTATATCCCGCCGTTGACGAAAGTGCTGCGAATCTCGCCAGTATGGTTTTGTTTATCGTTGTCATAAATATGCCATTGCTGGTTGACCGTTGACCAGCCCGTCAGCCGTTACTTGAATGTATCGCTTAAGCCCGTTAAACACTGCGCTCATGTAAACGACTGCCCGCGCCGTGTAATCAACTGCGAAACCCTTTTTCCGCATCCGATTCACTGCGATTAGTTGCTTTGGTTCTTGATACTTCATGGTTTGTTAACGTTGTCTGAAATTTCGTCGTAGCGTTTCTTGCATTCCTGCGCCGCGTATCCCGCCGCGATCAATCGCGAACATCCGCGACTGTTGATGAAAAAGTTAATCAGCGCTTCAACTGCTTCCGCCTTGCGTTTCAAGTATTCCTTCTCACTCATGCGCTGACAACCTTTCGGTAATCCGACATCGCGGGCACTGGCTGAGGATCAAACATCGCGGCCAATGGAACGCCCACGAAAACCACTGCCGTCATCACTACCACTACCATCATCATTTCCATGCCTAACCTTAGCACAATCGCTAATGCCTGCAAATGAACTATTTTCAACTATTTTCGAGGGCATTTTCCACGTCTGAACGAATCATTGCGAACACCGCAGCGTTGTAGCGTGGATCGGGATTTGCCTCGTATTCCCGGCCCGGCCCGGCAACGCCATACTTCGGCCTGAGCAGGCATGGACTTGGACGCGCCGCGCCGATGATGCTGTATTTCTTGCCGGTCTCACGCTCGCGCACCATCCTTGTAATACGCTCGCGGAAGTCCGCTACGGTTTCTTGCGGTTTATATTTTGTGTCACTCATTGTATTGTATCCTTCAATTCTGGAACTAACGCACGAACTTCCGGCATGATCCATGATCGCAGCCATAGCCTGCATTCCGCCTCTGCCTCATCACGCGTTATCTCGCGGCCCGGAAAACCTAATGACGGGCCTTGCCAAAGCATACGCATCAATTCTGCCGCTCGCTCTTTACGCGTTCCTCTCATAAAATCATCGCACCGTCGCCGACCTGAAGCGCCGCGTAAAGTCGCTCATCCATATCGTCCATGCGCTCTTTGGCAGCCTTGCGCTTCAGCCCTTCGATTTCCCGAATCGCCTGCCCGTCCGTCAAATTGTAAGTCAGCCCGTAGTGCTGTTTAATCTTACGCTTCGCCATCGACATTTGAAGTGATGTCATAATCATTTCTCGTTGCTGGGTTTCGGCGGCTCGGATGTGTCGCCGTTTTTTCGTGTGTAGGTTTTATTCATATCTTTTTATCCGGCATGCCGTAGATGCTTCCGCAGTATCGATTCCAGTGTTCAACTGAGCACTCCCAGCGCCCGTGCATATAACCCGTTGTGACATCCACTGAGTTTGATTTAGGCCCGCGAAAAACGTTTCTGCCGTCTGTGAAGTAAACGAGATCGCCGACCAATCCGAGAAAGCCTTTGATTTTCTCGCCGTGGTCGTTGGTCGCTTCCACCATTTTATTTCCTCTCTCGCTCACGCTTGAACTTAGCGCAATCGCTAAGCATTGCAAGCACTGATTTGCTGCTGAATGTTCCTGAATATCTGCTTGGCTTCCCTCACTTCTGCCTCTGCCGCTTTGATCTGCGCCCGCGCATCCTTAATCCGTTCCGCTTCACAACTGGCGCGATACCGGAGCATGTCTAATTTGGTGATTGGTTTAATCACGCGCCCATCCTTATCTCTGCCGCGCGCTCTGGATCGCCGTTCTCAGCGAAGTAGCGCGCGATGTCGAAACGCTCTGAATGCTCGCGATCCGCGTAACCGTATTCCTCTACAGGATCGTAGTCCTCGCGGTCGTAATCATCGCTAGCGCCCTCGTAGTCCATCTTGGAGTAGTATGCCATCTTACTTGCCTTTCTGTTTGCTGTTCACTGAATAAAGTGTCATTACCTTCGCTCGCTCTGCCGGAGTCGGCGGCCCTTTGGATTTTCGTGAGCATCGCTCCGAAAACTCATTCCATGCTTGAATTGATTTTCTGACTTCGTTTGCTATCATGTTTCACCGTCGCTGTTACTTTGGCCTGCGCTTCCTTGGCCCACGCTCCCGAATCCTTGCACGGCCCGCCGCATACCGGGCACTTGATTAGATATTTCGTCACTTCGTTCATCACATCATCAACAGGCATTCCTCTGCCCCGTAAACTTTCATTTCGCCGCAGTTCTCGCACTTGTAACCCCTCGCGTCCGGTTCGCATCCATCTTGCTTGTATCCGCACGCCAAGCAGAAACCGGGGAAACCGTCACCCGTCATCGCTCGTTGCGCCGCCGCCAGCACACGCTCAATTGTCAGTTTTTGTGTTTTCATATTTTAGTAGTCGCTCGCTTCCCCGAATTTTACGAAGTTGGGCGCATCAGGATCAGGGACTATTTTATCGATCAATTTATCGACTGCCCCGTTCATGTAGGCGACGATTACCGGGATGTAAACCGTCGCGAACACCGCAAACATCGTCATCGTTTTCACTGATTCACTTAATGTCTCACTCACAAGTGAACATTAGCACTACTACCAAGTATGCAACAACTATTTTCAACTATTTGTGCCTGTAGAGGCTGCTGAATCTGAGGCACTTACGACGAATGTATCGATGTCGATACCGAATTTTGACATGGCGCGGCCCACCGATAGATAAGGCAACGCACCGTGATGCGCTGTCTTATGGCGGACGAAACCGTACTCCGCTTCGTTTACGATCTAAATTAGAATCGAAGGGCCATTCACTTTTTCGCCTTGCCGTGTTTGCCGATCCTCGCAAGACGCTTACCCTCTTGCTCACTCAAAATCCTTGTGCGCTCGCCACGCAGATTGATAACGTTCTGGAAATATCCACGCCAGCTTGTAGGCCGTTTTTCTTCGGCCTTAACCTTGGACGTGAAATATGGATCAAACGGCATTGGTCGCCCTGACGTTGCCGTCGCTGTCAATCACTTTCGATTCGTTGTACTCGTTCAGCACGGCCCGCAGGAAGTCTATTAAGTTCGTTTCCGCGCCGCATTTCAAGCAAACGTTTTTACGCCCGCACAGTTCGCATTCTCCGTTGTTGTTCATTTTGTGATGATGCTTAGTGCTTCCGATAATTTCTTGTCACAGTACAGCTTCACTCTGATCTTGCGAATCGCGCGCTGCTCAATACGCCAGATCGCCTGCCACGAACAATCGCAGTAAGCCGCTATGTCTTTGTGCTCTCGCGGCACTCCGTAACGCGAATGCAATGCGCTTACAGCAAGCCCAAGGTCTATACTTGATTTGCTCATTGCGCCAGATAATCCCGCCGCAGCTTCGATTCAGCGTATCGTTGCCAGTTCTTTAACATCGACACTGCGTTGCGTTTCAATTCCTCAGCCGTATCCCGCTCGCCTTGCGTGACTGTATCCATGATATTCAGGGCATCGATTGATCCAACTAGTTTACCCGCCGTTTTCAATGCCTGTATATCCTCGTTTAATTGCAGCGCCGCCACTGGCGTTTCTCGCTGTACGATCGCCTGTGCGGGCTTGGACGCAGCCGGAGCGTGCTGGCGGACATGAGCGCCCTGCCGCGCATTCTGGCGCGATTCTCGCCGTCGCGCTGGTTGTTTCCGTAGTTCTTTGTCACGCCTGCTGAATACTCGCGCCATTGCCGTTGTGTCCGTTTATGTGCAGCCGGGCGACCGTGTAATCGTGAAGCTTTAGCCGTTGCACTGCGAACGCTTTTTCTGGATAGGACTTAAAGCGCACGTCGATCTCAATTGATTCGCGGGCTTTGTTCTCTGGCTGGTTAATCCACCATCTTAAGTAATCATCCGGCACGAGTGCCAGCAGTTCGCCCTTGTACTGCTTGCCGATTGGCATAAGCGAATCGTCCGTGTAAGGCCCACGTCTGTCTATCGCATCGCTGCGAAGCTTGATGATCTCGGTGCGTGCTTGCTGTAATTCATCTAGCAAGTTCGTAATGATCTTGGATGCGACGTTATTCGGATGCTTCGCCGCCAGCGCCTTGTATTCTTTGATCTGCGCCAGCGTTAGCATTCGATTACCCTGCCGCCAGCAAATCCTCGTAGGAATTCCGTTCCTACGGGATTGGTCGCCAGACGTGAAAATAAATCGTCGTACTCAAATACCTTGGCGGATTTCTTTTGCTTCGTAAAAACGAAATGCCATTTCACTGTCTCTAGTCCCGTGCTCTCAACACCCTCAACATAATCGCCTTCGCGATCTTGAAGGATATAACTCATACAGGTTTCGCCCCGTTTCCTTCCTTGGTCGCCGTCGCGGGCTTAACCTTCCTGCGCCGTGGCTTTTTCGGTTTCTCTGCCTTACCCTTGCCTGCCACAGCAAGCACAACATCGTTAGTATGCATCGATGGATCAACGCGTAACGCTTCAAACACAAACATATCGTGGTATGCCATTGCCTCTACAAAATCCTTGGTGGTTTTAAGCGTGCCGCTAATAATCGCTGGCTTTGCTTTCATGTCCGCCCGTCGCCTATTTATTTCACTCACGACTAACCCTAAATACTGCCGAAGATTGGCCGGGCTTACACCGTCACACGACATTTCCAGTTCCTTGTCGCCACGATGGACGTGCAAACGTGTGCCGTATTGCATGCCGCCTTTCTTGCGGGCTTTCTCCCATTTCATCACAGTTAATACCGCGCCCTCTGGCAAGGTTGTTGTTTCTTGTGCTGTTACTGTCATGTGTCTATTGCTTCCTGTATAGCTTCTCTCAGAGTTGGGCGTGTCGGCTGTACGACAATTCGCTTATCGTCAACCTTGATAAATCGCTGAACTGTCCAGCTAATAACTACCTCGCCGCGCTTATCGCGAGTAGGCCACACCTGCGCGCCTACGGCTTCAACCCAATCCAGTAGCGCTGTATCGCTTAACATGCCTTGCCTTTCATTGCTACAATCATAGGTAGCCTTCCTTGCCGCCGTCGCTTAAGGGCTTCCCTATAGTGAGCGCATGTGCTGAATGGATGTGTAAAGTCGTATGCCTCACAGCTACAGCCCTGATCTTCGCCTAACAAGCTTAGGATGTGTGTTACTTCCGGCCTTGTACGGCTCTTAACCAAGTAAGTTCCGATGTCAAAGGGTTGGAATGTCATTTCTCCAAAGCCTGCCTAAGCACGAACGTAGATCGATCCAGTGATAGCGATAACCGATCCTGAGCGTCGATAGCCGCCCTCTGTTGGGTAATCTGTATCCGGGCTGTTTCTTCCTTCTGATTAGTAATAGTGATCCATGTCCAGCACGGACAAGCTACGCACCACATTATTGTGCAAGCTATGACGTAAACTACTTCTCTTAATTTCATTACATTAGTTGTTTTTGAGGTAATTCGATCCACTGACTGTCATCGCATCCAAACCTACCCTTCGGAGTTATTACTTGCCGAAATAACCAACCCCCGCCGTCGCCGCTCACGTAATAACGCCTACCGCCCGGCCCTTCTACTAGTAGCCACTCTTGCGGTATCGATATGTAGATATAGCCCGGTGGTAACTGCGGTAAGTTACAGCGCAAAATGCTACCCCACAAAATTGCGGGTTTCTTCCCTACATAGATGTAGCTCATGGTCGATGGTCTATTACAATATCCGGGCAATCAGTTTCCAGTGAGTTAAAGTGTTCGATGATATACAGCCGCACGGGATCGCTCCGGTTACTCGCGGTATCTCTCCACATGCCGTTATTCCACAGCCAGAGAAGATAACTCGCTGGCACGTCGCGCATCTTTGCACCCGAGTACTTGCCGAAAGTAATTTCATCGTCATGCGTAAAGGCACTGCTCACGATACAACACTCCCGTTAGCGATACGATCTTCGCCAAGCCTAGCTATCATCTGATCTTTTGTTTCAGTGTTAAGGTGTAAGTTATACACCATCCGTTGATACAATCGGTATGCCGTCATTGCTATATCTAGGTTGGGATGTCTATTGCCTATTACTTCTAAAGCGTGCATGGCATGTGAGTACCAGTGCTGCGGTAAATGTCCAAACTCAGATGGCTTGAACGGTAAGGGTGGTTCGCTGCGAAAAAACGATCCTTCCTCGTAATCTACCTCGCGAGGATCAGCCGGATTCATAAAGCACCAGCGAATAAATGCTGTTAGCCGTCGCCCCGGAGAATACGCTACCCCTGTCTTAGTCCATGTTTTAGGTTCTGAATCACAACCCCTTACTGCGGTCAATAACGTTCCTTGCTCGCGAAGTGGTAGCTCCATAACCCAATCCTGTAATACGCTTTTCATGGCCGCATGTTCCTAAGCTGTGTTTCTACCTTGTGAATCCGTTTCTGTATCCGCACCATTTCAGGATGCTCTGGATCGCGATATGGCAACCATTCTTCATACAAAGCTTTTAACCCCTTAATCGTTTCGCTCTTAGTGAATACCCGTTCGTGATGGTTAATGTCGCGCACTATACCAAGTGCGCCCACTTAGAGTACCGCCGCCTTTCCGTTCTCATCCTCGATGAGTTGTGTTATTCTCGGTGTCCAGACCTTGCGCTTACCTCGCGGGCCTTTCTTGGCCCATGAGTAAATATAAAAAGCCACTCCACAATGTATCCAGTTCATCACTGCTGGATTAGCGAGGCTTTTAGTTACCCGGCTGGAATGATTCGATCCTGACGTAGATTGGATAGCCAGTAACATCGCGCCCTGCCTAACGAGAATATCAGCGCCCCATAAGTCTCGCCGAATTCCGCCGCCCGGATGTTTGGGCACTGGTATCCATTTCTCCACTGATTCTGCCGCTGCGTCTCGGTCGCGAAAAAACTTTAATGTCCTAGCCGTAGGCGATCTCATTTCTTAGCCTTTGGTTTTCGCCCTATTATGAGTAGCACTATAATGACAAGAGGGACATCAACGCACAGAAAAAACCAGTCTCGCGCCCAAACGATTCCAGCTATCATGCTTCACCTTTCCCTAGTGTTTGTTTCGGAATAACATGCGTACAGAATTGTTTGCCGTCGCGCCATTCAGTTATCTCGGTGCAGCCTTTAATTATCGCATACCGAATGGCTTGCTCGCGATCATGCCCTACTAACGACGCGGGTACACCGATCTCTGGTTTTAGATACCACGACTTATCTGCCATCTGTGTTAAATTGGCTTTCATTTCACCTTCCCAACCCAAAACGTAGGCAGGATCATAGTTTTTTCATCATCTGGTATCGGCTCGCTATTGCGATACAGCCACTCGGCTAGGTTGGCGCGTAGATCGGCTAGCTCTTTTTTAAGTATCGCTGCGCTCTCAGACTGCGGAAGCATAGAGCGTATCGCTTCCTCTAGTTCCGGCTTCGTTAGGCGCTTTCCTTGGCTGCTCACTTGCGCCTTGCTCGCTTTCTAGCTGGCTTAGATTTCTCCGGCGCTGGCTTAGATTCCTGCTCATACTTCGCCTTAAACATATTCCAGTTCACCGGGATACAGATGTCCAGCAGCACGTTTAGCGGCATATCATCCAGCGACTTCCACTGATCTACCCCCGGCATGTCGTGGTAGATATACTTAATGAGGTAGCTAACAGCTTGTTCCTCGGTTAACACCATGCCGTCTATTCGTTGGCGCAGATCGCTTATAGCTGCGGCCTTAGCGCCTATATCCTGAGCGGACGGGGATTGATCCTGAGTTGCCGCACGGTCTTGTGAGGCTGCCTCAGTTTCTACGCCATGAGTTTCAGTATGCGCCGATTTTACTCCGTCTGGCTTTTGATCGCCGCCGCCCAAGCTATGTGCAAATTCAATTGCTTTCTTAAGTCGAATATCGTCCTCGCTGGATAATGGGCTTAGCTTCGGTATCCACTTGTTATACAGCCATTCGACTACTTCCTTCGGCAACTCTCCAACTTTTTTACCAAGCATGTTGCCACCGGGTTTACCAAAATGCGCCACGCGATCCTTGTAGTTGCGTTCTGTTACGTTAATCGGCCCGTAATCATTAACCTCGTGCGCTTCATAGGTTATACCGTCTGGTGTTTCCAGAGTAATAGCCTTACCATCTGTCTCGGTAAATGTCTCTCCCGTAGCGTTAGCCGTCGCCTCTCGCACGTTGCGCTCTATTATCTCTGCCTGTGGTCGCTGGTCGCCGTTCTCTGGCTCAAAATCGTGTATCTCATCCTCTGTGTAGATACCAGCTACAAGACCCGGATTCATCGCACGCACGCCTTCTGTGAGACATCGCGCGTGCAACATCTGCCGTGGGGATTGCCGCCAGTTCTTTTTCAGCTTCCAGTCGCCTTTCTCTGTGTCCCATGAACACGCTACGCGTTTCTCTACTGCATCCTTAAACGTCCTGATAATTGTAATCTCACCGGGTAGCTGTAACTCGGATGCATCTTGGTTGGCTTTCAGTTTTTTGTAACGCGCCACCGCGCCTTTGACTGCCGATGTCGAATCTTTTAACATCGCGTGCTTATTACGCCAGAATGTAGCAGAGCATTCGGTATCATCGCGCACATGCCAGAGTATCGCGCCTTCGCGTTCAAACTCGCCCTGTAGTGCGTCCGCCCTATACGCGGGCTTGCCTTCGATCAAGTGATACCGTCGCAGCGCCATCACTGGATGGATGCCTTCGGCCTGACAGAGTAACATGAGCGCCATTGCCTGTGCTTCGCTCTTGATGCCAAACATACCGCTTTCAGCGATTGCCTTCGCCATTATCTGCATGTCAGCAAGTGCTACAGGATGCTCATGCCTGACTGTTACTTGTCGCCCCGGCTCTGTAGCTTCGCTACTCATATCGATAACAGTTTCTTAAAGTTCACCGTCACCCTGCCATTGAAAACCCGTACCTTGTTAACGGTTTTTCTCGCGGCACGTCTCTTGGCTTCATATAGCCGATAACCTTTCTTGTTACGTGCCTGATATTGCCGCCATTGCTCTGGTGTGTATTGGCTCATCCTGTCTTTAGATGTAGTTGTTGCGCATCCCATTGAAGGTATGCGTCTTTTATTAAGCCTTTATTGATACATGACTTAAGACCTTCGTACACCGCTGGCTCTAGCGCGTCACATATCTTGCGATGCAACGCAGTTATTTCGGGCTTGTCATCGTGCCTGCCTGTCTGAAATACGCGCATCGCTACGAACACCCCGTTAGATGTTTCTCCACTTATCTGAATTGATAACGTCATCGTATGTGCGTCTTTGTTTCTTCGTACACCCTCAATCCCGCAGGCTGCACCAGCCGTCGATCATCGCTCTTGGAAAGTTCCTCTGGAAAGCGTGTCTTATGGAAACATCCGGCGCAATCCTCGCGGTTTAACTCATCCAGTATCCGCATGCGATCCAGCTTCAACGTCTCGGTATCCGCGTGCCATTTCCAGAAGTCCGGCCAAGCCTGACAAAACACGATAGCGTCCAGCACTTGAAAGTTTATCTTGTTGCGCACTACAAGCCCCTTTGGTTTCTCGATGCCCGGCACTACCGCTAGCTCGGTACTCATTTCCAAATCTAGTGCCTGCGCCTCTAGCTTTTGTGCCTCGGCTTCCGTGTATTTATTGGTAGCGCTGGCGCGTAGGTTGGCTGCCTGCTGGCGCAACTTGGCGGCTAGCGATTCCTGACTATTGATTTTATCCTGCTCTGCCGCTCTCTCGCGTGCCAGCTTTTTCTGGTAGTGGTTGATAAGCCCTGACAATCGCCCATGCTGTTTTTCGACTTCTCGAATAAATCCATGCGCCGTATTATCGATCTCTCTACCCAGCGCGAGCACCGGCGCTTTGACTGTCTTGCGGGTTTGCTCCATACCGACTATAACAGCCTTAACCTCGCGAAGCGCCGCTACAGCCGCTATCTGCTGCGCTGGCGTTTCTACCTTAGCGATTGAGCTAGCCGCCTTTATCGCTTTGCGCTTTAATTCATACGCGTCCGGTGTTACTTCGATCTTCCCGGCAAAATCGCGTAATACTAATGGCGCATGCATAGTTTCACCACCCACAGATAGTTGCTATCACTACCACCACTAAGATGATAACCCATATCCAAAACGCGATCCAGTCACAAGTCATGCCTCGCGTATCGACATCGATACATTTTACCCTGCGTAGGGCGTGATTAAAGCGCGGATCGTTGGAAAGTGGCGCAGGCCTGTACCTAGCCTTGCGTTTCACTTTGACTTTTACTACCCTTGGCGCGGGCTTAGGATCGCTTAGCGGGTACTCGTGAACAGAGATAGTTGGTGTGACTTGATCTCTGCGACGAAAGTATTGTGTTACTTTCTTATACCAAGGACGGGATTCCATTGTTTCTCATGTTCACTTGTTTATGACCTTAGCACAACTACAAGGTCTGTCAAATTCGATTTTCTACGAGAACTAACAGGGCGCTTTGGTTTCCCGAAGCGCCCTGCCGTGAGTGAACAGAGAAGTACGATGGCGTATCCTCTTAGTCTTGATAATCTACGTCGATAGCTACGGTTGTCTAGCCCTTTCTGAGATAATACGCATTACCTCGCACTTCATCGCAGTGCGCGGCATGGCTTCAAGTTTCTTGTGGCAGTTAAAGATACATGCTAGCACGGTTATATCTAACTGGTCGCCCCTAAGAAATCGGCGCTTGTCGTAATGTGCGAACGACAACCCGTAGTCACCCTGACAGCCCGGATACCCTACCTCGCAACGCGTTATCCCGGCCCGCTCAAATCGAACCTTCAGCTTGGCCCGCCGTCGCGTCCATTCGTTTGTACGCTTCCCGGCCCTAAGAGTGCTGTAACTCAAATTGATATACGTCGCCGTTACGCACGATGCGGGCAGCGACACCCGGCCAAATCCGATATAAAATTTCCTGTGTATCCAGTCCGCCGTTTCCGTTCTCTGGCGCTGGCAAACCTAACTCGCGTAGCGCCGCAGGACTTAACTCGCCAATCTTGGATGACGGCCCGCTGTCGCCTACCACGCAGCCAACAATCTTATCCTCGTATTCAGCCGTGCCCACGCATCCGCCGACGATTTCCGCAGTCATCTTAATCATCTGTGGCGGCACTACAATGTAAGGAATGATGTCGCCATTGATCGGTTTTCCTTTGTACGTCCAGCGCGTGCCCGGTTGACCGTATTTGTCTTTATTCCAGTATGGTGCGCCATCTACATCGTTATCTGCGTCACCAAACCAGAAATAACACGGCTTCCCGTTTAACATACGGCTATCATCCCGAATGATGTTAGCGTAATAAACGTACTGCGCGTTTTCCGCGCTACGATGAGTATAGATGAGTTTCATTTACTTTTTGGACACCGCCTGATTAGTTGTTACTACTGAAGCCGATTCCCGCTGGGACATCGGCGAGGCTACAGAACCATCTGCGGTTTGCTGCACTGTTCCACCAGTTACGTTCTTGCTCTTAACTTGGTACGCGAATGTTCCGCCCGCCAGCACCGCGAGCAGCCCGCATATCCCCTGCACGGTTGATTCCCATGAATCCGGCAGAAACGATATTAACTTAGGATCGGCGGCTATCGCTATGGCGAGGGTAAAGATTGCTCCCGATACCGTTGTTGACCAATTCGCGCCAAGTAACTTATTCATACTTAAATTAACGGTTGCATCGCAGCTATTGTCAAAACTTTAGTTCGGCCCGAACAGCCTGAATGGTTTAGGCTTTTGCTTGATATACCTTGTCCTAGTCTTGGTTTTTGTTATCACCCGTGGTGTTGCCGTAGGTCGCGCATCCTGAATAGCTATATTTTTATCGCGTTGGGATTCCGCCCGCTTCAGAATCGAATTGGCGAGCGTGTTATCTATTTGTGTGAAGCCCTCGATTGAATGCTGTTGATGCTCGGTTAATGCCGTCAGGATGCTATTCTGGCTATCGTGTGAGCAATATGTGTGAGCACACAAAATAACAAATATAAGCGTCATAATAACGCGGTTATAGCCGGATGTTCGCGTCATTTCTTCGTCTCGATTGATCGCAGACGTTTTTCCTGATCGTCGTCGTGCTTATCCAAAGTTACAAGCACGTCATCGATGTGAGTTAGTGTAGCTGTTAGTTTAGTCCATTGCTCTATCTGCTTGCCTTGATCTTCCAGATATTTTTCTTTGGACACAAACTCAGACCTTAACCAAAAGATTATGCCGATAACAAACATCCGAAACAACCATACTAACAATTGACCCGTACCGTTTGCTAGGGCCTTCTTGACGCTCTCAACCTTCTGGATGTCAAGCATATCGCCCTTTTATGGAGCAGTCCTAAACCTGAATACAGAACCTATGTAAACCTTGGCCGTGCCGCTAGTTGTCTTAAGTGCCTTACATGAAATTGTAGGGCTTCCCGTGCTACCTGTTTTAATAAAACCCTTAAACGAAATCATGCCGTCGCCATTAACTAAGAGACAAGGTGCGCCTGCCGTGTTGAGCGCATTAGACGATATTGATATTCCTGTTGCTGCTGCATTAGTAGCTGATCCTGCCCACACACCGATCTGGCCCGATCCACCACCGGATTGCTGGACACCTACCGCCATGCCAGCCGTTGAACTGGAATTACAATACAACTGTGCATCAACTTCGTAGAGTGTAGCTGTGGCGAGCGTGCCGCTTACTAGCCCTGTAATATCAACTAACGATGTGCTGGACGTAGTAAAGTCTGAACCAGCTACTCTTAACTCAGTCCATCCACCCTTGTTTGATGTCGATGTCCAATTAGTTCCATCTGACTGCATGATGTTTCCAGACGTGCTAGGAGTAGCATACGTCTCAGTGGACATAACGAGATTCGTTCCATCGGATTTAACAACCTTGCCAGATGTTGAAGCGGCAGTAGGCCATGTCGGAGTGGACATGATAATGTTTGTGCCATCCGACTGCGCAAGCTTGCCAGAGCTACCAGCAGAAGTAGGGAGAGTGATAGTAGAATTATTGTATGCGCCGCCGCCATCACTTTGCAGAAACTTTCCAGTAGCAGGATTTGAATTATTAACCCTGTACCCACTGGCCGCATTGATCCTGCCGCTACCGGGATCGCTTTGAGTGCCAACAGACAAGCTTCCGTTTCCGTTAGTCTGACTATACAGATACATCTTGTTAGCTAGTCCGCTATTGCCGTTATACATGCCAAAGCGCATGATTGAATCTGCACTCGCATGGGTAGCGTCGATCCAGTCAGCCTCTATTTGTGCAATGCTAACATTGGCAGTCGTGGAATCATCGGCAGTAAGCAAAATTCCTACTCCGAAATTCGGTGCAGGCGTTCCGGCAGCCGTTTCCTGACGGCGCACCGTTAAAGCGTTTACTACAGTGTTAACCGTAGTGTTGCTTGCCGCAGCATCCAGCCCGGTCGTAGTGGCGTATGTTAACTTACTATCACCCGTTAGTGCGTTTGTCCCGCTTGCAAAAGCGACCTGTGGACTGGTTATTGATCCACCTGTAGCAACAACCCCGCTAGAATCAACACTGACAAAACCAGCAGTGCCTAAATCCAAAACATTTACTTTTCCATCATCATCGGTATCGAAGGTGTGCCCCCAATCGTAAACGGCATTCTTGGATGGCGCGATAGTTGTCACGGTATCCCACGATGAGGCGAATGCTGTGTCGGAAATGTAGGTGGAATTTAGGTAATCAGTTCCAAGTACCGCGAGGCTTAAAACTCCGCTTGAATCCGTCTTTGGAATCCCTGCCGCTAAATCTAGCACGTTAACCTTGCCGTCATCGTCAGTATCGAACGTATGCCCCCAATCATATACTGCATTCTTAGATGGAGCAGTTGTAGTAACTCCATTCCATGATGATGCGAAAGCCGTATCGTCAACTGATCCTGAAGGTGTTGCCAACTCGAAATCCGTTTCACCTGCATTAACGCGGACAACCTTTAGTGCATTCCCTGTGTAACTAAGACCAGCCAGTGAAGCTAGCTGTGTATCGAAAGCTTGGACATCTGTGCCTATGACCTTTGGTGTTTGCAACACTCCACCAGCATCAGTGAAAGCAAGACCTGCAACTTGATCTAAAACGTTTACCTTACCATCATCATCGGTATCAAAGGTGTGCCCCCAATCATACACAGCGTTCTTGCTCGGAGCAATACCTGTTACGCCATTCCATGATGAAGCGAAAGCCGTGTCACTTACTAAGGCATCAGCATAAGCTGTCGTTGCGCCCTTAGTGCTGTTATCTCCGGCAGACTGAGTTGCTATCCTGAGTAACCCAAGTGAGCTAGATTCCGGGCCTTGATAAATACCTACACCGCCCGCCTCGGAGCGACCAATCGCTGTGTCTCTAGTCCCTGTGTAATACGTAGCGCCATCTGTCCACATGATACGTGGAGTGCCAAACACGGGAAAGCCTGCCATCTGAAGAACCCCGTATTGATTGGCATACAAGGCGGCAATATCAGTTCCATTCCCCAAGATGGCATAGTCCAGAATGTTAAACGCGGCAAAAGAGCAAGTAGCATCACCGCCGCCCTGTCCAAGATTGCCAGCTTGATCTATCTGTATGTAGTGATTACTCCAACCCCCGCCGTTTTCTTGATGCTGGATAAACAAAATAGACCCCGCATCGCCGCCTGCCGTTCCAAGAGGATAGTTAAGGAAACGCCAGTCTGCACTCTGACTGGCATTCGCATTGATAGACCAAGCCTGCCCTGTCATTACTATAACAGGCGCAACTTGACTACCATCTAAGGCTGTGGCTGTTGTTAGATTTCTTAATACCAGCCCATCGGCGCTATTACCCCCCGGTGGTGCGAGCGTTAAAGTTATGGCGTTACTCGTAACAGTTCCATAATCAAAGTTGGATGTAGCAGCGAATGCGCCTGATCCATTGTTATACTGAACATCGCCAGCGCCGCCTGCCGCAGCAATATCTCCAACATACAAAAAATCTCCATCTGTTACCGCCGTATTGAATTGCGCCTTTGTTCCAGTGATACCTACGATGCTGGTCTGATCCCCTGTGTTAGTTCCCTGAATAACGGCACTCTGGCTCACGGTAAGATTTCCACTGAGATCAATCGTCCTGTCGCCGCTATTAACCTTATAGTTAATCGTACGATCGGACACTACAGATGCTTCATTCCATTTATGAATCAATGCTGTGGATGTCGATAGGTCTGCTGATCTCAGAGCAGTGTTATCAAACGTTCCTGTAATGAATCCAGCACCTATATCCGATCCGTTCCATATTCCCGTAGAAATTGTACCCAGCGTTGTGATATTCGTTGAACCAGCCCACGTAGATAAAGCTGTATTTTCTACGTTACTTAAACCAACTTGGGCCTTTGTGTAATCGCCAGATTGAGCAGTGACAACGCCGGTTCTGCCAAACACAGAATCTACCGCGCCGCCGCCAGACGGTGTATAAAACTCTAGTGCATTCTCTGCTACGTTTACCCTTACCGCTTTTAGCCCCTGCCCGACGTAACTACTAGGCACGTCTGTTAAATCAGTAAACGCCACGCTTCCAGCCGATCCAAAGCCTATCAGTGTCGCGCCTGTTGCATCAAGTGTGTTACCAGCGCCAAACTTAACAAGAGGATTAACAACCTTTTTCGACTTGGTATCTAGGTTAACCGATTCCTGTGCGGCCCACAAAGGTATCGACATCGATACGAGCAGCAGAATTATCCGCCTCATAACCCACCTACCTTTGCCCAATGTCGATTATTCGTCACGATGTTATAGTCTAGTGGCTCTACCTCGCCGTCCGGGTTATCCACATCCGCCGCGCCTGTAACCAGATTCCATGACGATTCCGAACCACCTATTACGATGATTAACAATGTTAAGGTTGGTAATGGCGCTGGCAATAACGTTGAAAGCGCTTCAAGTGAGTTAGGATCGTCGCGTAGTGCCACTATATCGCTTCTGTAGAGCACGCCCCTAACACCAGCAGGCGGCAACGGCCCGACCGTTGTAGCGGCTTTCTGTATCACTATTGGTTCACGCAGTAATAAGATGTCCTGTGTGTCCTTCACGATCCTTACTTCCAGAAATGCTGGAATAGAATCCTCTGTTGTCGCCGCCAGCGCCGCTACTAGAGCATCACTATTAACAACCATCGTGAAGTTCACCTTATTAACATCAGAAACAGGCATGATGATTGCGTTGGCATAGACTACCGTTTGCCCGTCTGTTATAGCTACACCATTTGAGCTATCGATTGATACGGCCTGACTTGGGCTAGTTGGATCGCCAGTTTCCTCGATTACCGCGACCTGCCCTATCAGGTTATCATCGAATACAAAGGGCGGCACTAACCCGGCGTCTAATATCTGATCGCTGACGACCGTTGCGCGCTGAGTTAAGCTGGCGATCAGCGTTAAGAAAGCCATCGCTAGTTATCCAGTATCAGAAATTCTACAGGAATGATTCTTGTGTTAGCTTTGACGTGGATCGCCGCATGAGTTACACCATTCCAGCGAAACGCGGCAGGCTCTGTACCGAGTAAGTTTAGTGGATACGTGCCGCTCGTATGTCCAACCAGCAGCATGTTATCTGCTGCCGTAGCTGGCGCTGTAGAAGCGTCCCCTGTCAGTCCGGTGTCATCGAAGGTAAGATTAGACGTGTTACCGATAAGTCCTGTGCTACTCGGTGTTCCACCAGCCGCCGTGCGGTAAATGTCGTATGATTGCGCCCCGGCCACCGCATCCCATGTTAACCTATTAAAGTTTGATCCAGTGAGCGTAGCATTCCCTGTTGTGGTTGTACCCGCTGCGCTAGCTGCGCTATATGTGCCATCGGCTTGCTTGGCTACGACCTTGTACGTCCAAGTAGTAGCGCCCGCGCTGCCTTGGTTGGTTACAACCGGAGCGCTGGGAGTTGTTACTAACACAGCTTCAGCCCTGTTGTGCAGCGAGACATATCCAATCTCAGATACGTCGCCTAGGTCAATCGTGGTATCGCTGGTAGGAACATCGAAGTTGTAACAGACGCCTTTTGGGCCTACCGGGATACTTACCTTGTACTGCGGCAACGACAGATTCGTGCCGTCACCTAGCACCGGACTGAAGTTAAGAGTAAGGTCTAGCGCCATTGAATTAGCCTTTTAACATAGCCTGTTGCTTTTGTCTATATTTCTCTTTTTTGCGAGCGTTATGGATGGCCCGCCTAACGATCAGTTTAGCCGCAATCGTGTTAAACATTAAGTTAGCCCGATCTGCTTCCTCGCGTAACCAACCTACGATTGTGTCGATGTTTTGCTCGCACCAATCAGGGCCATTTTTATTCATAATGTTCATGCGAGAATTACACTTGCAACCCGGCGCTGGATTCAGCTTAAACTTGGCAAGCAGGCGCTTTACTTCCGTGCCCGCGCCCTCTGGTATCGATGTCGATACTTTTGGCTTTGGCTTGGCGGGCGCATACTTTTTAACCAAGGCCCGATATACCTCATTATCTAGGTGCAACACAATATCGTTCTCAATTCGGCCCGATGACAGCACTTCCTCTAAATATCCGGCAGGACGTTTAATAGCTACCTCGCGTATGTCAGGGATGTATAATTTCATGGTGGTGGTGCAAACTCTCCGGGATTACATTCGTTAGACAAAGTAATTAAAGTGATTTTGAATCTATCTTCGCACTCAGGATCAGGCGATGTGTTTTCCGTGCATTGCCAAGTGGTAGCAGTGGTTTCCAGAGTGCATGCATCGCAATCACATACAGTATCAGGCGCGGGACACGGCCCGCCGCCGAAATCGGCGCAATTTACTGTATTAAAACATCCGCCGCCTATACAAAGAGCGCAACACTCTGGCGGGCATGTATCATCACCACCGCAACCTACGCAGTTCTCACAACACTGGCATTCCTCTGGTAAACAAGCCGTGATTGTGCCAGTGCATTCAGATGGCGTATCTGTTTGCTCGCAAGTATCTGGATCAATACTTGATTGACTTGTAACAGTGCAATTATCTGTAGCTGTATAGCAAACCCCCGGAATACACGTAATATCCGTGTCATAAACCGTTGTAGTAGAAGTATGAAACTTCCTTCCGGAATCATCAAACGCGCTAAACGCTCCCGGACAGCAACTGTTATCACCACAGGCAGTATCCGCGCATGTCCCTTCAAGTAACCATTGGCTTGTATTAGGTGGTGATGGACAGTCGCTTAGACATTCATCGTATGTTAGGTTTTCCGTGCATCTACTACTATCTTCACCTATACAACAACACGCTCCCTCGCATCGCGTGGTATCGCATTTAGTTCCATAACCCTTCCAGCACGAATTGCTAATAGAGCAATCTCCGCAAAGAAACTCTTGCGTATCAGAACATCCCCCATCAAACTCGCAACAAGCGCCTGAATTACAATCCACGCCTTCGCACGGAGTACCGTCACCAAGATAGTTCCCGCCCAAGCTTGCGCAACCGGCTGGTGTTTCTATTGAGCAAATAAGTGACGGCCATTCGCCGTGACAACACGCGCCTTTGCCCCCGCCCCGCCTGCCGCGCCCGGCATCAGTTATTGCAAGTAATGTGCCAGTACCCCAATCGGGCGTAGCCGTAACCCATCTGCCGGATTTCTTCTGCGTCGCTAGAATATCGTTGCGTAACGATATAAGCTGTTGTCTCAGCCGCCGCCAGTTGAACTTGCCAGTAAAGGCTGGCGTTTCCATTTCACGAGCACGGCGGGCAATCTTCTGCGTTTACTACACTTCCATCCGGCGATGAATTACTGTGTATATGTGCGCCATCCTTAACCTGATTAGTTAACGTGGCTGAGCGAATTGTGTTAAGCCATGCCTTTAGCTCGTGCCAGTTGAATTTCTCTGGTGGTTCTGGAATTTCCATTTAGGTAACTCCAAATACCGTGTATTGCGCTCCGTGTCCGTGTCCGCCCGTAGCATTAATCGGTGTCTCTGACGCTCTACTCATGCTGTTACTCTGAATTATCGTGGATGTTATTGCGCCATTCGTCCATATTCCCTCTACCCGCATCGTGCATGTCCCGCCTGAATTGATTGAAATTACGTCATTAAGCTGATACCCGCTCCCGCCGCTAAATGCAATAGGGTAAAATCCTGCCGTAAGATCGAATATGTAAGGCGTGTAAATCTTACTCTTACGCGCAACGTTTTGCCAGTATTGGCCCGGCACTACCTCGGTAGATTTTATAGGCGGGCTAACTAATTGTGTTAAAAAGAATCGGTTTACCAATTCCCGAATCCCGATGGTATCTATCGTATATGATGCATCGCCGAAAGTAACAAACCTTATTTCTGGATCGCCCGGTGGATCAACGGGCCTGTCTGTTCCCGGATTAGTGCGAGTGATATACGATAACACACTGGTTGGCGCGTAGTACTGCACTGTCGCCCCCTCTGCCAGTATGATATTCGTGTTGCCTCGCTTGCTTGTCGCTGAATCAATCGAACCGTCAAACTCCCGTTTTTGCGGCGGTAATGTACCGCCTTTCTTTCCCAAGTAAGTCAATCTGACTATTGGAAATTGTTTGTCATTGTCGCTAACCCAGCTAGACAAAAACATATTTTCGTCTATATCGCTCGCCGACCACATTTCCAGTGTAGCTATGTAAGCTTCCTCATTCTCGACACTGCCGCGCATTGGCACTATCAACCGATCCAGCCCCCATCCGTCCGGTGTCCAGACTGCCGGGCTTTCCTGCTTAAAATCGTGATCGCCTACGTTTATTAGCGCCATTTGTTTATGCTCCGAATACTTGTTGAAACAAACTACGCATACCAGTCATGGTAAGAGGATCGTTAGCCGCTGATGCCTGTGGTGGTGTCCCTGAAGGCGAAGGCAATCCAGATGGTGTAGGGCCGGGTAAATTCACTCGTGGCGGTACCGCGCTAGCTGGCTGTTGCTGATTTTGTAAACCTCGAAAAAAGTCACTGAACTGTCTTTCGCTAGCCCAAGGCGCTTTTGACATTTGATGCATGTTTGCATTTGACGGCAGGCGTTTTGACCAGTCTTGCCCGGTATAACCCATGTCGCGCCCATACATGCTTAAATCTCTCTTTGGCCCTGCCATAGCGCCGAAGTTGATACTTCCCTCGCCCGCCTCGAATGCTGCCTTGTTTCGCGCAATGCTGTCCGCCACTGCTTCTGCTTCTTGCGGTACTTGTGCTCGTAATTTCTCCCTTAAGGTTGCTCCCGAAGTTTCCTCTGTCCGCCTTGCTACTGCTGAACGATAATCCGCTGTCGGATCGTAATCAGCCTCTCCGTACTTCGGCATACGAATTATGTCAGATCGAATACCGCGCCTAGCCGCCGCATGCCTGATACCCTCTGCCTGTCTAACTCGTTGGGCGTATTGCTTTTGTTTTTCCTCTGGCGACATTGCTTCCTCTGCGCCTTCTCTTTCTAACTGCGATCCAGCCGCCTCTGCTGCACCCGTAGCCGCCCCGGCAACACCAGCCTGCGCCCTTGCTAAGCGCGTATTGGCCCTCTGTTTTTCTTCCTCGCTCTTATCCTGAGCGGCTTCTACAGCCTGTTGCGCTGCCTCAAGTTCCTGCTTTGCCAAGGACACTTTCTCTTTTGCTACCGCAAGAGATTGTTGTTCGTGAGTTAAACCCTGTTTGGTTATATTTGCTATCCGTAGCTGCGCCTGAGCAGTAGCGCTGGATAAGTCCAGTTCGCGCTGCATATCTTGGCCTTTGATTTCGAGGATTTTTTTAGCTTCCTCATGCCGCCTGTTTTCCTCGGTTAGCGCGGACTGATTTCTGGTATGCGTAAGGGTTTCTTCCTCTGATAACATACCCAGCGTTTCCCTGTTCTTAAGTTCCTCAGCCATCAAGTCAGCCTGATGTTCGCTGGTATGGAAGCGTGTTTCCTCAATCTTAGATATTTCAGCATTCTTTGCGGCGATCTTACCAAGCTGATCTCCTGCTGTTTTATTCAATGATCCTATCTGTTCCTCTATATCCTTGCCTAATGCCTCACCGGACTTTCCCTGAAACATCGCTTCAATTTCTCTCGCGAGATTTCCCAGCGCGCCGCCCTTGTTAAAGGTAGTCAGCTTTAATCTTAACTGGTCTGCTGCATCCGTTGATTGATGCAGTGTTTCGCGCATATGATCCAATCCCTCGAATGCGCCTGACTGCGCCCCGCGAGCGCCGAGATTAGCTATGGTAGATTGAAGTTTTACTGCTTCCTCGTTTACCTCGATAAACTTCTGGCTGAATGCTGTTACAGCACCTATACCGACACCAGCACCTATACCCACTGACAGCGCGCGGCCTAGGTTGGATACTGCGCTGAATGCCCCTTGCGAACTTGTGCCTAGCTCGGTCATGCCCTCGACAAGCCTAGAGAGCGCGTGACCGCCGCGTCGCTCGCCTGCGGGTTCTAACTTGAATAAGCTAGAGAACTTGTGACCAAAATCCCTTCCGTGCTTCTCTAAATCGTTTAACGATTCCTTGGCGTCCTTGGTATCCAAGCCTACTCTGCCGCGTATAACGTTTCGATCAGCCATATTACTCGATCTCGATGCCCGGATATTTCTTAGCTACTCTAGCAAGGTCGTCAAATACCCCCTTGGATACGTTCGTTAGGAAAAACTCAACACGTCCATCTATGGCTTGCTGTAACGCCCGTTCGCCGCCGATAGCGTTGACTGTGGGTTGTGCGTTCTCAAATTCGTATCCCATTTGTCCCTTAGCACGTATCACGGTAGCCTTTTCATCTTCGGAGTATTCCTTGCCTGTCGATGCGATGGCTTTCTTGACGTAAGCGGGCGCTTCTATTCCCAGCCCAAGTAATATAGCGATCTTGTACCAACTCTGCTTGGCTAGTCCGCGTGCCGCGATCCTTACCTTAACATCCTTGGCCCGCGCCGCCTGTATGGCGTTCCATAGCGGAGCAGGGAAACGATAGGACAGATTGTATAGCACCTTGCCAGACCTAAGATGCCTGCGACCCGGCTGCTTCGGCGTGTATAGCGCGGTTGGTTGCAATGAAAACTTGGATGCGGCACTGCGTGCTCTTATTTTGCCTACGTCTGCTGCATCCGTGTTTTCAATAGCCTTATTGAATATCCTGCCAGTTTCCTCGCGTAAAATAGTGTCATCCGGCTTATCTAACCTTTGCGCCATTTCCCGGCACATTTGCGTAAACAGCGATGTGTCCATGTCTCCATAAAGATTCACAGTATCTTTTTCGCACCCCTAGCCTGATTTGGTTTCACCATTACTATCTGTTTACCAAGCAACCATTCGCTGTGATAATGCAGCGCTCGCGCGTATGGCATTCGTGACAGGATTATACTCTCTGGCTCTCCGCTCATTTGATAGACTTTTGCGATGAAACTCGCCCAACTTGACGGGTAGTAGATTCCGTCATCGTAGTTTTTTTTTCAATCTCTGGCACGTCTGGCTCAGCGTACGCCTTGTGAATTTCATCCATGATCTTAAGAAAAACATCGTATGCTAGCCAAAACTGTTTCTGCTTTGGATTAGCCATCTTGTGTTCTTCGGCAAACCTAACAGCGCTTTCTTCCGCTGATGATGGATTGCGTCTAGCCGCCCGGACTTCCTCTATATCCTCTAAGCTGCATAACCATATCACGATAGCCACGTCGCCGCTCATGCCCGGATATGTGTTATTTCTTCGGAATTGCTGTATTGCTGTTTTCGTTAGATACCCATAACGCAAACCCATTGCGTCAGCCGCCCACATTCTCTCAATCGTGTACGGCTGTAATGTCAACCCGTTTAGCGAATGCCCGTCACTATCCTTAAATGATTCGTCCTGCGGCGTTGGCGCTGCATCATCCTTCTCGTAGCCTGTTTGCTTTTTCATTGGTTATACCACCCGCTCATACTGTCGCTTTCGGAGCACGGCGGCTGACAATTAGGATCAGGCGTTCGTTGATGCTGGTCGTACCAACTTTGGTCGTAGTCGCCGCAACCAAACAGAAGCGATGCAGCCGCAATGATAACATATACTCTCATATTCCCAGCGCCTTTCTGGTTTCAGGGCTGGCGTTGACAGACACTATACGCATGCCCGGAGTTGTTACTGTGAGACATTCCCGAGTACGTCCGCCTTTATCCACAAACGTTCCCTGAGATCGTGTTACCCGCCCCGGATTAGGTATTACCATGCATGGCACTTGATGTTCCCATAGTTCCATAAAATCCAGTCGCCCATGCAGTAGGATACATGCCTGTCGCAAGGTCGATATATCCGGCTCAATACTCTTGTCGTTGGCTACCTCAGCGATAACCTCATGTAGAAACCCATCCCGTGTTTCTAGTTCCGCTACCTGTTTCCTGTATGCCTTAAGCAGCTTCCCCAATCGTGGCGTGAACGCGAAGCAGTACTCTATGTGCCCGCGTTTCTTGGTCTTGTGGGCGTGTTTTACCGCTTCCTCGTAAACCCAACCCTTGTAGAAAGGCTGCCCTGAACCATTGACGAACTTGTTAAGTACTGATTCTGGATACAGCACCTTGCATGGATGCTTGTCGTTATCCCAAGGAACACCCGCAAGATGCAGGCAGTAAGCGAGGATCGCGTTAGAAGTGTTGAAGGGCGTTTCGCCCGGCTTTATATGTTTCATGTATTTTCATGCGATTTTCAGGTTTATCGCTCCTGTTTGTTCTTTAGCTCAAAAACTGAACGTGTAATAACCAAGTATGGCGAATAAGATGATCTGAATGAACGCTGCGCCACGTACCACGTTTTCGTTTTCCCATTTCGGGAATGTTCCGATTGCCCACAAGATCAGTAATATCCAGAAAATGATTTTAGGCATGATTGATCCACCGCTGGTATGAATCTGCGCAACCAACTGTGTGATTATGCCAATCATACTTGGTATCGATGTCGATACTTACAATTCTAACTGCGGATCGCTAGACAGACGCATATCTAGTGTGCGCCATCCGGCGCGTTCCTGCGTCTCTGTAGCCTCATCGAACAGGATTGTCCCAGCGCCCGTTCCAAAGGTATCGGTGTCGTTCGCCAGCGAGCAAGCCGTGCCAATAGTGAAGTCTAATACCCCGCCGCCGCCTACCAGCACCTCACCGCGTAGTGTTATATCTCGCGAGAAATCATCTGCCAGCGCGCGTGCGCGAGGTTCGCCAACGTTACTCGGCAGCTTTTCGTTTACAGCCAAGTAATATCGCACCGCGAAATTAGCGATATTGATGCCCGTCTCGTCTGTCTCAACACCACGTTGCGCATCCGACCACGGCGGGCCGCCTGCTACGATGATAGCACCGCAGATGCGATGCCTTCTAATTCCTGCACTACCAAATCCGGTTGGGCCGCGAAACCATGAAAGTATTTTAGCTAACAAGTTTTTTCATTCTTTGTCGGATTTGGTTAAGGTTTTCTTCAGTTCGTTCTTTGGCGACCTTTTGATGTTCTACAGGCCATGTCTCGATTCGTTTCAGTTTCTCTGTCGCCTTTCTTTCCAAGTGCTTCAAGTTGGCTAACTGACGATCCTTGGGCGTTAGTTCCTTCCTTGTGGAAGTATCTGCGGGTTTAGATGGTGCTGCCATAAGCTTATGGTGTTGCTAAGGATGTCCAGTTTGGATTAGGCGATGTGCCTAGGTTAACATAAAGCGATCCTGTGTCCTGAGCTACGCATAGCGTGCCCGCGTTACTCGTGCGCCCATCGGCTGTAACACCCGGAGTGCTGGTACTCACCGTCAAGCTTGCGCCAGAACCAGTAAGCGAGCTAATTCGTATTAGTTCTGATACATCCAGCTTTGCTACCCTACTGCCGCTAAACGTAACAGTTATCGTCCCGATACCAGCCGTCATCACACCTACCGCTGTAGTTACTCCGCTCGTACCTATACTGGACAACCCTTCCAGCGCTGAATCGATAGCGTCACGCAACGTGTTATTCGTGCTACTCCACGAAATAGGCCCTGTCTGTCGATTGTTGAACGACAGGATAAACGTGCCGCCCGTGATCGTTCCGGCAAAAGTGAGCGTTTGAATTTCGTTAGTGCCGTTGACTGGCGCTGTGGGCGTGTTAAATACCTTGCCTTGTGATGGGTTAGGGTTTGCCCCCATTGCGAGCAATGGCAACAGGCACGACAACAGAAGCGCTCGCTTAATCATTGTGCGCATGGTATGACTGTTTGTTTTTGTTGTCTAGTTAAATTTCTGTTGCTAATCCGGCGCACGAGTTGTTCTAAGGTTTTTAGGTACTGCTCGCAGTAGTAATAATCACTTCCCGGCGCGGAGTCCGCTATCTCATCTTGCGCTGACTTATCAAAGTGAAACAACCGTGATACCCTATCTAGCTTAAGTAGGTATTGCCCATTAGCTACCAGCCATACGGCCAAGTGTAGATTCTCCGTCTTAACAGAATCGACTGGTAGCTCCATATCCTCATTGTGGCTACCGTGTATGACTTGCTTAACAATCCACTCGCGAGCACGCGCTATCCTAAACATTAAAGGCAATGGATCGGCGCGATCTTCCGGGCCGCTGCTAACCGTTGCCCCCGGCGCAGATAACTTCCGCCATGTCGCCGCGTGCTGTTCTATTTCTGCGTAATCCGCGAAATCAAATATGACGTTAGTTGTCTCATAGTTGGTTGTGGATAGAATCTCATAGCCGAGAACTTCAAGCGCCGCTGCAAGCTGTGTGTTAGTTATTTTCACTGCATTGGCACTGCGTACATCGCAAACTCAAATATCCATGTCCTAAGCCCGCCAACTATCCGGCGATCCTCGGTTACATCGTCAGCCTTACCGATGAATGTTACTGTGTTACCAGATGCTACATTCAAATCGGTTGTATCCAACGATTGCATGAGTGACTTAAATTCGTTAACCACAATCGATAGCTTTTGTTTCTTCGGCCTGCCCTCAAAGGTAAAAGTCGCCTTCACCTTGTAGTAAGCCGTCTCATCATCTGGACGTGCGTTCAGCCCAAGTCGCCCACGCGGCAGTTTTACCTCTTTGTCAGAATCCCAACGCTCCCAATTATACAGCGCCAGTATGGCGTTATCCTGTATTACGGATAGAAAGGCTGTTTCAACATTAGTCAGGAAATCCGGCGCTGGCATTATTCAACCCCCTTGTGAGGCGATTGCAGATTGATCTGGAATCCCGGCGACAACGGATCGAAGTAATCCGGCACGTCGCGTATCTGAAACTTAACCCACTTGTCGCCTACGAGAACATCCATGTCATCCATGCTCTTAGGCGGCCTGCTGCCAAAGTCTGACTTTGACCCAATAACAGTAATAGCCATGTTATCTCGTGTTGCTGAATCGATTGTTTGCAAGATGTCCTGTGTGCAATTCAGCTTAACAAACATTTCGCGAGACTTGTGACGAACCTTAACAGGAAATTGCTGTATGCAATCCCGAAGGTTTCGTTGCAGTACGTCCGTGTCAATCATGTTACCGGATGAATTAACACTGGCTTGCCTGTTTTGACAAATTCGCGTAACTCGCGCTGGGTAACATCGATTACCACCAGACTAAGTATCACACCCGGTATCTGCACTCTATATTGAAACGCATCCTTGGCTAGGTTATACAGAAATTCCTTCCCGTTTAACCCATCCCTGCTACAAGGATTGGCCTTAAAGCGACCGCCAGCCTTGTTAACCATGATGATTTCTCCCGGTGGTGTCATTTCCAGAACAGCACCGCTATTGCTGCAAATAGTATTATGACTGGCGCTACCAGTAATAGCAGCACTGGCGGAAAGAATATCGCACCTAGAACTATCGTTGAAACAAGGTCAAATTCTCCACCAACGCTTAGTTCTTGATACGCCCATATACCGGACGCAATCGCTAACCCAAACAAAACTAGCGAGATTATCACCCTTTCCATTCTAAGATTCCATGTAAGTTCCCTTAATCGGATAGATAGCGCTCCCTGCGTGCTCTACAAGGCAGCGCTGATCCACTAAAACGTTGCCGCCCATATCCCGGTATCGCCTACAGAAATTAAAGTCATCGCTCTCGCCACCCGGTGTCTGTTGCCAGAAGTTATACATGAGATCGTCCACATCACAGTTGTAATGCCGCTTAATCTCTGGATGTAGGGTTAATGTCCCAAATACCTTGCGCTGTATCTTCATTATACCCCTAGGCGCTTTCTCCACTTCTACTACGTCCGGGCTACCCTTAGCGAAGGGATCAGGGTTAGTTTGTAGCGGTACGATCGGGAATACTAATCCCAAGCATTTCTTTGGATGTATGCCCGTTATCAGTGGCACGTCATGCGAGAGTAACATGCTTATATGGCTTGGTTCATATTTAAGGTCTGTGTCCAAGATAAGCATTTCATCGTAATCTGATTTTAAGAACCAATACGTTGCTATGTTACAGGCTGTGTCCGGGTACGGAAACGATAGGTCTGGAAATATGAATCTCCGGCCCTTCAGCACCCCTGCAACTAACATCTGGATAACCGAGATAAGGTATTCCTTCCTAACTAACTTCATCCCATTATCCATGATAGGGATAAACAGGCTGGGAAGCTTTGGTATCGATGTCGATACGGGCTTTAGTTCACTGCCTTTAGGAAACATGATATAGCTATAAAAAACACGCGCGCCACTTGGTTAAAATGACGCGCGGTAATGCACCTCTCGGTTGTGTTTCTTAACTAAACTTTCTCAAATTGTTCCTTAAACTCTTTTTCCGTGCCGTGCCAGCTAAATTCCGTGCTCTTGGCGTGGTGTGTTCGCCCAAAGTGCGGTAATGCGCCCGCCTCATCTACGATCTTCAGACCATAGGTAGGCGCATCATCCGGCTCTCCGATCTTATGGTAGCTACCTTTGTAGCCTTCCATGTCTGGCTTTTGCGGCCCTACCTGTACCGCCTTCCTAGGATCGGCAGGATCAGGCATGAATGCTGGCGGGCGCGTGGATTCAAACTTTGGCGCTGGCGATTTAGCTTTCTTAGGCATTTGATTTTTCCTTTTTTCTGGCTTGGATTTTTACGAATACTGCGTGGCGATCAAATCTCCGGCGCGCGTGTTGCCGATGTAAGGCGTGCTGCTCATCTTAAGCCGCAACACCTGACTGTCGATTTTGCGTTCGTAATATGATTCGACATAGTTACCGCCATCGAAACTCATGGTTTCGCCTTCGTCTGTAGGCATGCCGTTCGCAGACCAATTTTCCCAAAACGCGTTCACACCGATACCGCCAAGAATTGGTACGCCTAGCCCACCGGATACGTCTTTTTCCGGGTTTGGCTCTTGCGGCAAACCTACACCCTTTGCCAGACCCGGCCTGCCAACCCAAATATAGGTATTACTCCAAATCGCTGTTAGCGATGGCGTGGCTTGATCGGCTGCCGCGTTGTAATACACATCGCCGACTAGAATGTTCTTGATACCAAATTCCTGAACAGACTGTTCAATCATGTTATGTGTAGCTTCCTGCCCGGCGCGCAGCGTGCCTACCACAAACCCCTGAACTGTCGTTGCGCGTCGCACGCGTTCAAATACTATGCCGCTCATTACGGCAGTGTACGGTGGTGGTTCGCCTTTCGCCTTCACCCGGCGCGAGGACGCTACCAAGTCAGCAATCAGGCTGATTGTAGCGATGTTAGCCTCAGTGTAGGCAACCGTGCTGTTTGTAGCCGACCCGAAGTTGCTGGTACTGAATATCTGCGCAGCGATCAGATATTCTTTGGTAAGACCCGAAAATTCTTGACCGAACCGGGCCGCGTAAAATGCTTCGAGATCAGCGTAGCCTGCATAATCTAACTGGACTTCGTTGGGCACTACGATCTCAACGCCACGCAGCGTCACAGTGAATGTGTCATCACCGAGTTTCGCTACCACTCGTTCAAAGTTAGTGCCCGGAGCGCGCACGTACTTTGGTGCGGCGATATGACGCAGCGCCTGAGTATCCTGCAAGGTTGCCTTAATCAAGTGCGCTGTGCGCCGATTGATAGGGAAGTCAGGAAGCAATTGGTCGCCGATTAGACCGCCAATCGCACCCTCGCCTTCCACTATAGCCAAAGCAAGTTCCTGCCTTGGTAACACTGTTGAAACATCAAAAACTGGCATAGTTAGTTACTCCGTTTGTTTGGCTATAGTTATACCGCAAGTTCGATTTCGCCGAGCACGTCAGCGCCCGATGTAGCTAGCGCCCACTTGCCTACCAACACGGCGCTACTTCCTGATGTCTTTGAAAACTTACCGCTGGCTGCGGTATAGGCAGGATCGCCTACCGCTGCTGCCTCAGACGATATGGCGGGTACCTTTCCGCCGCCGTGCATACTGGTAGCATTCCCTACCTTGGCTGCCTCGATAGCAGTCAGTGTGATGTAATCTCCTGCGTCAGTAATCCCGGATGCGTCGCAACTCCCTGACGAGTTAAGAGACACGCGGATTCCACGACCCAGCGCGGCGTTAGCTAAAATTGTTCGCGGCTGGATTCCAATGTATGTTGCCATTTCTGCCATAACTTGTGTTACTCCGTATTCTTAAGGATGTAGTTGGGTTACTTTCGCTCTAATCGTTGAGGCACGGTCTTGCCGGGATTAGGATGATTCAGCTTCATCCACTCATTGTATTCCTCTGGCGCATCCTGTCTCGCGCGCTGGATTGCCAAGCTTTCACGCTTGCAACCATCATCCATATACTTCTGCACGCGTGCCTGAAATTTGTTGACCGTGCCGCCGCCAGAACCATCGCCTTCGGATGCTTTCGCGGGCTTGCCGCCAGTCTGTCGGAAGAACTGCATGTTAGACTTGGCGATCAGTCCGCTAAACTCGGAAGCTGTTAGATCGCCGACTTTTTTGCTGCCAGCGCGAAATGCCGCGACCTTCTCTTGCTTGGTCTTGTCGTCATCCTCTGCGGTTACACCCGCTGAAGCCATTTCCTCTTTGTCTTTTTCCTCTTGCGTTTTTTCTGGCGGCTTGGGCATTGCTTCCTCGAATGCCTGTTTAAGTACGGGCTTCAACGCTGTTGCGATTCCGGCTGACAATGCTTGGATGGTTTTTTCGTCCATGTTAAGTTCCTCTGTTTCGGTTGGATGTAAGTTATTCTCGTGTGTTGTCAAATTTTCTGAAAACAGCCCGGTAGGGTTTGCTGCTGGCAAGTCAACCAGCATGGCCGCGTAGATTTCTGTGCAACGGGCGAATTTGTTACCCTCGATTTCTTCATCGTCGCCCGTAAACTCCACGCTAAGCCCGATGTTACCCGGAGTTGTTTCGGCTATCTCGTAAAGGTATTCCTTTGGCTCACTTGGAAACGCCCTGTAAACGTGTAGATCGCCAACCGTTTTATCGCCCTTAATTCGGATTGTTTCAGGCGGTATCCATCCAAGCAGCATGCCAGCGCCGTGCTGGAACGTGTTGGGATTCCACCTGATTCTTAGACCGTCAGTGTAGGTCTTGGCGCAGTCTCTTACTGTCTCTAGCGTTTTCTGATCGCACGTTTTCCCGTGCCCGCGTGCCTCGCCTAACGATATTAGTGAGACATCCCGAATGATTCCCGCGTCTCTGTCAACCTTTGTGCCGGATAGGTTAAGGCGGGAAATAAACTTAATCACGTTTCCGCTTTTACGGCAGGGCGTTTCTGTTGTCCAGATTTATTTTTAGGATTCTTTTTAGTATCGACATCGATACCTTTGTTAAGTTGGGCACAGCCGCGAAGTGTTCCATCTAGCAAGGCGTCCTCATCGCCTTCGGCTAGCAGCCGCCATGTTTCACGTAGTTCGCTCACCTGTTACCCTCGTCTATTACCTTACCACGGAAGTCTTTATTGTCAATCTCGCGCCATGACTTGATGTTACTATCCTTTTTAAGTTCTTCATACACGTAATCGGGCTTACTATCTACGTCATTCTGCACATAGCTAGGATCGGTAAAGCGACCAGTATCCAAGAAACGTTGCCATGTTAAGGGCGCTGTCTGTGACATCGGCGCTTTAACATGGATGATATGCACATCATAACCCGCTTTGGTTAAGGTTTCCGCTCGTGTCTTTAACTTGGTTAGGTTTCCACCTACCTCGTCATACACAAGGTTATGCCGCTCCGCTATGGCTCGTGCTGTTAAGTCAGTCATTAACTCTTTAGTTTCTGACTGCATAAGCGGTCTGTTCCAACCCTTAAACTCTGGCAACTGCGCCGCCATATCATCTGCGCTCAGCGTTGTTGAGTTACCATATCCAGAGATATACTTTCCAGCGCCCATCGTTTTGCCTGCGGCTGGCTTGCCCATAAGAAATACGGCTTGTGGTCGTTCGCCTTCCTGCACTGGACTTCCCTTTAGCATGTTATTGACAATCTTTTCATGTATCGCCTTGCGCTCAGGCGTGTATTTCCCGTCAACCATGTTACGCTCCGCTGTCCAATGCTCGCGAGCTACGGGATCGGTGTTGTAAGAGTTTAGCCGCGCCGACACAGTTTTGTATTCCGGCAGTGTTGCTAATTCTTTTGTATAACGATCTACGTCCGCGTCGTCAACTGGCGGCTTGGGCTGCGGATGGTCTAAATCCAGTACGCGCGCCTCGATGTTTTTGTCTTTACCCTCTTTAAGCAACGCAGCTACCCTGTGATGACCATTCAAGATATAGGTGTGCCCATCGAATTTAACAGCTTGAATCGGTTTTGTTCCGCCCGTCTCTGGCTTATCAATGATCTCTTGGACACGATCTTTGTTCACTGCTGGCTGTGTTACTACCACGTTATCTAGTGATAGCTTTGTAGTAGGAAGGGTATCAAATACCTCATCACGCGATTTAACAAAGTCGCCTACGTCAATCTCATCCGGCTTCAGCGTACCTTGTAGCGCATTCACGCGACGAAAGAACGGCGTCTGCGAGTAAGATGTGTATTTAACATCCGGTAGGTATTGGTCTAGCCTGACTGTCTTACTCGGATCGGCTAACGAACGATCTGGCTTGTAGTCTGAAATCTTTTTGTCCAGACCTGTTAACTTCGGTATGCTCTTGTCTGGCGGCTCGTAATCAATGTCGTGCGGGCCTTTCGGGCCTTTATATGGCCCAACACGTTTTTGGACATTCTTTGGTGGCACATAATCAATGTCGTATGGGCCTTCCTTTTTATCCGCAGCTTTCTTTGTAGCTGTGCCGCCGCCGCCTTCCCCCGGATGTACGTATCCCGGTTCTTGGCTACCCTTTCCTTCATCCTCGAATTTGCCAGACTTGTCGCGGGCTTGGCTGGGATCATAAAAGTTCTGGATAACAAGCGGGCCATGTCCGTTGCGTTCGTACCTTTCTTCATCCTCTAAATCTACACCGTCATCAGTAGCGCCCGGCTTATCCCTGTTAGTCGCCGCGTCAACTTTCTCGCCCGCCGCTTCAGCCGATTTCATTGCACCGCCGCCTGCCCCTTTTGGCCCGGTCTTAACCATCATGGCGTAAACTTCCTGCCATTCCAGCTTAAGTGTTTTGGCGACTTTCATTGCAGCCTCGATCATGGTTTGCACCTCGTGACTGCGTTGCGTGATAATATCTTCGATGTCGCCGCGTCCGCCGTCAGCTACCACCATTGCGCCCGTGTTAAGCACCGCGTTAACTTCGTTGATGTCCGCCTCTGATTCGCGGCCTACGTCGATGGTAGGTTTAGCCGGGAAAAACCAACTCCATTGCAACCAGTTGGGATGATATGGCAGATCGCCGCGCGCTATTGCTTCACCGAGTATCAGCATTACCACCTGATCCAGCTTTTGTTCCCGTAACATTTCCTGCCAAATCTGGATTGAACGCGCGTCCTGCGCCGAGCACTGCCGGACTGCCGGGCCTGTTAGCCCCGTCATGTCGTAAGTGAATCCGTATGTCAGTCCCGCGCCAATGGCAATATCCCTGACTGTATTTTCATACATCCCGATAATGTTAGGGCTGGGCCTGCTGTGCTGAAACATGGTAACATCTTCGCCTTCGGATAGCGCTGTAACTGTGTTGGGCCGCACTTCGTAGGTGTCGATGAAATTCCCATCTTTGTCTTGTAGCCTGTTACGATCAAACGGAAGGCTATCCGGTAACAATCCTGATTTTGTGTGAAACACGCCAGCGTATGACGCTGCCCATAGTAACGCCTGCAACTCGTATTGCCGCATCCGGTCAATGTAAGTGGCGTTATCAATGGCATGCTTGAACAAGCTTACCCCGCGATAATCGTCGTAGCTAATCGGTATTGGATTAGTGAAAAACAGGAACTTGGGCAACCCTCGCTCATCGCGCATGTTATAGGTGTCATCAAAGCGATATGTTCCGCTGCGCTTGTCCTGATAGAATACTTGCACGGCTTTGATTGCTGCCGTCTTAGAATCAAGCACTAGCCCGCGAACATACGTCTGGCTAGTCTGGTATCTGTAAGGATCGCCGATACGGTTAGCTTCGATGCCTTGCAGGTAAATCTCTGCCTCGCTCTCGTCACCTTCACGGATGATGTTAGTACCAACGTCGCCCTTAAGCGCGATGCACTTAACGTCAAGCATGCACATCTGACGCAATGTGAAGCGCCGCGTTACATCGATGTTACCGGGCTTGGTGGTCTTATCTTTGATGTATTGCTGATACTGACTATTGACGTTCTTATCGCCAGTCCGTGCCTGCCATGAGAGCGTACCGCAAACGTAAGTAGGAAACTTTATCAGGATGCCAGAGCACAACCCGGAGTTATCTACCATGTCGATTGCGTTCCACATCACTTGTAATTTCTCGCGCTGGATACGCAACCATTCTCCCGCTGTGTGCGCTGTTGAGTTAGGCCGAGAACTGGTAGGCTGCGCCGCGAGATACCTAAACCAATTCATCTTTTCACGGGCAACCATTCGGTTAAGCGCCGTTCGCGTCGAAACAAGACCCAGCGCCTTGTCGATCCTACTCTCCCATTTCGTAGGCGTGTAGGGCTGGTATTCCTTGCTCATGCTGAGCGCCCGCTGAACTGTCGATCAGTGCGAATGCGTGCCTGCGCCGTCTGTGGCGTGCCGTTAGCGTAGCTAATCGCGACTTGTAGCAAACTTAGCGCCGCTCTTATATCCGGCAAGTCCGCACGCGAGATAGACCATCCGGGAAAAGCGTTGCTCTTACCCGTCTTAAGCACGTCATCCTCTGCCTGTAAGTAAAGCGCCCGTTTAGCTGCTAGCTCAGTAGTCGATAAGCCAAGGTAGGGATTGTCAGATAACGCCATGACTGGACAACCTTATCGCATTATGCGCGTCAGTTGTCCAGCTTGGACTTTTTACTTTACCCGCTCGCAGTGTTCGCAATCGTTAGGATGCTTCTCATCCCATGACGCGTAGCCATCAATTTCGCTGACAGTAACATCGTCTGGTAAGCACTGAGCGTAACACCTGTTCCGTTCTTTAATTGATCCACCGCATAACCCCCTCGCCTTGATTAAGGCGTCTCGCCGAGTTAATGCCACTGCCCATACATACGGGCCGCGAGCTAGATAGACGTGCCCTCGTGGAGCGCGTCTGTCATCATTCCTGTCCTGCCATTCCTTCGGTATTCTATTCATGCTACCACCTTCCATTGTTCAACTTCCCTGCGAAGCGCCTCTTGTTTCTCCCGATGGGATTTAAGGAAGCGTTGCAGGCTTTCTTGTTTCTTGGCTTTCGCCCGCCGCATGGCGGCCTTGGCCGATTTGGTTTTCCACCACTTTGAAAGCAGTGGCGTTTCTTTTTCTCTGTCTCTCATGCTATAATATAGCAAATGAGATTTCCGCAGTTTCGCTAAACTGCCTGATTTTGAGATTAGCCTAACGAATCTACCTAGCTAAATCTTTTTTGAAAAAATCAGTTGACGCGTTTTTCCACTTTTCTGCTGCGCGTCGATCCGAAGTTGAATTAACGGTAATCCATGACTTAAAACAGTTGCGCTCAAATATCTGTAAATGATACAGGATATTCGTATTGAAATACGATCTGCCTACAACTCTGCGTTTTTCCTTCACAGCGTATCGACATCGATACTTTCGGCCTGCCATTCTGATAGATCGACAAGACGTTGCAGACACATGGCTACCAATATCATACATTCGCAATCCCATGCGTGGTTAGGTCGCTTTGATCCAGTCGCCTTAACCTTCCCGTCCTTGGTTGTTACGCTCATATTAGTCCACCATTCTTGTTTTCTGTTACGCGACGTGATAATCGTTTGCCTAGTCTCTGCGTTGATCTGCTTGATATACTCCGCGCCTACGTCATCCGGGATACCCCAATAGAGGGCGTTACCTTGCTTGAATGCGCTGAGTAGGTTCTTGATGTGCAAGTTGATCCAATCGTATCTGCGGGCCAACCTCATCACGGCGCGACCCCTTGTGACGCGCCTATTGATCTGCTGTCGCTCAGTTCCAGTAAACGGATCAGCCCACTTTTCTTCCGAATACGGTAACTCAATAACAACACGCTTAATCATTCGTGTGCGTTGATCTACTATCTCGTTGATATGCTTGAATAACTCGCGATCAACTCCCTTCATGCATGTCCAGCCTCGCATGGCTGCCGCCGCATATACTTCATTCGCTTCAAACCCGCTGTCGATTAACACGCATTGTTCAGCAACTCCAAATTCCTTGGCCTTAGCTTCAATCTCGTCGTAGCTATTAAGACAATCCGCTTCTGTTACTCCACGATCTATCAGCCTGCTTTCGCCGTTAGGCCTGCATGCCCTAAGAACATACGGGTAGCCCCATTGCTGCTTATCGTTTCCCATGAAACGGATTGATTCGCTTTCCCATTGGCCTGCGATATAGATGTTCGGCGATCCTAAGCTATAATCAGCGCGAGCTACTTTCTGATTTCCTGTGACGTGCTTGGATTCGTCCCATGCTTCAGTCTGTCGCCGCGTCCAGAATTGCCGCAGTGGTTCTATGTTACCGTAATTCCTGAATTGCTGGACTGCCTGCAAAAACTCTACAACCCACTGTGCCCATGTTATACCCGGCCAATTGACACTGAGCACGTTAAATCTGTAGCTCTTATGCCAGTCCGGCGCGTCCGGGTTAGTGTGAACGTAAAGCGCCCCTTCGTTTAACTGCCTTCGACTTCTCGCGTTGTCCGGGTAATCCTCGTTACAATACTCGCATGAGTAACGCACTGTTTTGGCTACCGCCTTCAAATCCCATTCCTTACCGGGCCTAGTTGTCGCATCACGCTCCCATTGCAGACCGCCGCGTTGATTGCGCTTACCCCAGCGCGGCCTTTGCGTGCGTCCGCACTTCAGGCAACGCCACGACCATTCGCCCATCGATCCTGCTTTCCAGAGTAAATCAAAATCGTCGCCGTCAACGCCCGGAATGCTCCCGTTCATCACCTTGTAATTCCATGCGTAAGACACATTGCAGCGCTTGTGAGCTATCGCCAGCCTGCCTATAGGCCATTGCCAGCACTCATCGTTGAACTGCGTCTGAATAGACTTTTCTTCCAAGTTACTTTCCGCGCATCCCTGAATCTTAAACGGCATGCCGTCTGAAAATATAACGCTCTGTATCCGCGCCTTGTTATGATCTGCGGGTAGCTTGTCTATGATTGATTCACAACTCCGCGCCTGCGGCCACCAGCGTTGTTCTGCAAACTCTTTAGCCGCCTCATCCTTGTAGGTATTCCACTGCATAGGGCCGGGACGATTGACGATAGCCCACATGCTTGCGCCTTCCATTGCCTTAGTCCTGCCGCCCTGATTCGGCCCGACCATTGTAACCATCCGAATGATCTCATCCTGAAAAGACTTCAGTGGCTCGCGTAGTTGCGGAGTATTGGCTACATCATACTGCCCTTGTATCGGCGAAGTCGTATCCAGACTGACGTTCTCGTGCAACCATTCGTCTATTGGTTGCTCGCTGGGCTTGCGGATAGCCTCGGCGATCTTATGATCCAGCCACGACCAATCCGTATCGATGTCGATACGCTTAGTGCCCGTTCGCGCCGTTACTGCTTTCAAGCGATCTAGCTACTTTCTCTCTAATATCTGCCCACCTTCGGCCTAATACCTTGGCGATCTCGCCTGCCGACATTCCTTCTAATCTCGGTGGCAACTCATGCATGAAAGCTTTGTCGCCTTCTCTCACGAGTAATCCAAAGTTCTTCATAATCCTGTCACTCGTCTCAGATTTCAGACAGTACTTCTCGCGTTTAACATCCAGATCGAATTGCTCTTTTTCTGCTGCGAGTAGTTGCCGCTTAATAAATGCCGCGTCGCGAGGATTCGGCGTTGACCCGTTACTGCCGTTCTTTTTCTCGCGCCTGTTCCAATACGAGAAGTTAGCATCCCTGAATCTCTCCCACTCGCCAACATCCCAGCCCTTACCCGGTACTTGAACTGGATGATGCGGTAACTCGAATAAACGTTCTAGGGCAGGCCGCGAGATACCCAACCGTTGATGTAACACGGTCTTGTTTTTGGCATATCGACTTGTCCGCACGATATACAGCTAACCGCTATAACGCGAATTTGCAAATACTGATCCTAAAATCCTAGCTTGTGTCGGGAGACC
>Ga0105249_10000379_pt1 | contig 44182 bp, 46 predicted proteins | sample KBSS44metaG_FD_81522 | JGI IMG/M metagenome (GOLD analysis project Ga0105249, IMG submission 81522) | Switchgrass rhizosphere microbial communities from Kellogg Biological Station, Michigan, USA - KBS S4-4 metaG | ecosystem: Host-associated > Plants > Roots > Rhizosphere > Soil | place...
CCCTGGCAGGTGGCTATGAATCCGACTGCTAATTGTATATGATCAGCAAACCAATCACGGATAAAATTTCTATACCAACTACTCCACGCAAGATCTGCATACTCCAGGTAAAATTGTGGATTTAGCTGCGATTCTTTCCAATTGGTCCAACTTGCCCATGCAAATAGTAAAAAGAAGGAGAGTCTTGCTATGCATGGCAATTTTATTGCAGCTATCAGTTGGAGAATCGCAACGGAATTTGAGATGATAAGCAGTATCACATAAGTTTGATTGTCGAGGCCTTTCATATTATGTGTGTTGATTTCGTCAAAATTTTATTCCTCTTTTCTTTATTTCTTCAGCAAGTTTTCCCGAAATTTTTCTGCAGCCACAATGCTTTTGATGTTGAAGATGCCATTTTACTCTTTGTTCGAATGTTGGATTCTTCGGCATGGGGTGAGCCAGGTGCCATTCTTTATTCAGTTTCATAATTTGGTTTAAAAATTTATTGTATCCATTTTAATGAATAAGCGAAAATGATGGCTAAAACCAAGAGATTTCCAATAGTTCCAAACTTTGCATCGCTCCATACTATAACAATAAGAATTTGGGAAATGATTATCGCTCCGATTCCAATTAATGGCCACCAGTCTTTTTTTATAAAAAATAAAATAGCGGTTATGATAAATAATATCGCAGTCATGAACCAAAATGCTCCGGCTGGTTTTGAAACTTCCTTGGTAAGCTGAGTGATGTTTCCATAATTAAATGCCTTGGCAAAACCCATAAAATGGATCAGGCCATGAATAAGGATAATGAAAGCGAATAAAAATTTCATTAGTGATAGTTTGCAATTGACAGCTATTTATTATGCGCTATGAATAATGGAAGCCGGAGATCTTTCATTAATACATCTGCCATACTTTCTCTGAACCATCGGGATACCCTGCTACGGCGGTACGCTCCAAGCACAACAAGGGTATTGTTTTTTTCTTTTTTTAAATAATTCACAATTTCTATCTCAGGCAATGTTCCTTTCAATATTTTATAAGTGGCTTTGGGAAAATGCCGGCATATAAACTCTTTCATTAGTTTATTATCAGGCAGGCCCAAAGTCTGATTTATAGACTTTACAGACAGTATTTCAACAGGAGATTGTTTTAAAGAAGGCAGCGTATAACTAAGCATTTTGATAGCATGTACTGATGATGGTTCTCCATCATATAACAATACAAGCTTTTTAATATCATTGAATGTATGAGGTACTGCAAGGACAGGACACTGAACCTCTGCAAGCAAATCACGGATAAAAAGAGTGGGAGGCTTCTGATCGTAATGCGATAATGTTTCAAAACTATCAACAATCAACAGATCAGCATAAATGCTTTCATGAAGCAATTCCTGAATAGCAATATTTCTGTCGCGGTGTATAGCATACTCAACATTAGCTTTTTGACAGAATGCTTCGAAGTTTGACACTGCCGATGCTCTTTTTTTTGAATCCTTTTTATCTAATTTTTTCTTTGTCGATCCTATAATTCCACCTTCTTTAATCAAAAGATCATAAGTTTTATAACTCTGATAAGTGCCGTCTTCCAAAAAAACACCTACGAGATGTGCATTATTTTGTTTAGCCAATTGAATAGATTGATCCCTCGTACTTTCAGAAAATTTAAGGCCATCAAAAGCCGCAATGATTTTTTTCATAAAATAATTTATTAAAAAGCTTTGGGTGCAGAATAGGGCTGTGCTTTTCTGAGTACTTTTTGTTTAACAAGGTTCATGATGATCTGTTTCTCAAATTCACGACCCAGCTTTTCTTCATTGATAGTTGAAAAGGCTTTTGTTTGAATAGTACACTCTGCCTCTAAAGTGCGCAGGTTAAATAATATACTTTCCCAGGAATACTGGCTTTTTTCATTTTTATCTTCTTCTGATAGATCGGCTTGTATATTTCTATAATTCCAGATGCGGTCATAATAATAGTTATGCGGATAGCCATAAGACCGTTTTGGCCCTGTTATTTTTTCCTTTGATATGTCAATTAATGTAATGGTGATAACTGCGTCAATGCTGTTAGCGCAAAGCTTTTTATAGGTTTCCTCCTGACTTAAGTTGGTCAGACCGCTTTCACCAAATTCGTCTATGGCAGAAACGGCATAATAACCTATTTCTTTTAGCTTATTTGCCAGTTCTGTTTCTATTTCTTTTCTAAGCGAATGATCTTTGCCCCTTACTATACCTACCACCATTATCTTACTATAATTCTCAGGCTGATATTGATTTTTCCAGCCAATAATGATATGAGATGAAGAACATCCCTGCAAAAAGAAAACGACCGAAAGCAGTATTAATATTTTTGTTTTCATTTAGTTATTTAAGACTTCAAAAATCAAAATAGATATCGTTTTGGACAATGATTCCAATTCATTGAATGACTGACCTTACTGTAACGGCGGACTGACTAGAATCATATGGTCAGAGTTAACAGGTCATTTTACCAGCAATAGATATATAAGATTTTTGGTAATTATTAATGGTACTCCTACACATACACACGAATATGAAACTTGATATATCAAAGGAAAGAACAGTCAAGGATGTGCAAACGGATTTCAGCGATCGTTATCCTTTTTTAAAACTTGAATTTTATAAAAAAGATGATTTACCTATAGTTGTAAAGAAAAACTTACCACAATCAACATTATTAAGATCAGCGGGATTGAATGAAAACGGCTTTATTGAAATAAAAGATGAAATGAAGGTGGGAGAGCTTGAAAAAACTTTCCTAGAACAATTTGGATTATCCGTTCAGGTTTCCCGAAAAGCAGGTGATTTTTGGCTCCAAACAAGCATGACGGATAGCTGGAGTCTTGGAAAACAAAATGAATATGGACGTGAAATAAGCGCCGGTCCCAGGCAAGCTTCATGATGTAGGCAAAATGTTCAACCGAATTAGTATAACAGGTTTTTTAATTTTTCTGCATCTGTGATTCGTATTTTACCCTCTTTGATTTCAATTAGCTTTTCTGCTTTAAAGTCACTTAATGTACGTATCAGCGATTCTGTAGCAGTGCCCACATAATGAGCAATATCTTCCCGGGATATTTCAATAGGATTATTGCCGCCGCTTACATTGAATTTGCTGTTAAGATCAACCAGAGCTTTTGCTACTCTTTTCCTTAATGAACTATAAGCAAGATTCAACAGCCTCTCTTCTTTTTCTTTCACGTTTTGTGTAATGATGCGGATAAATTTGGCGGCCACATTTATATCCCCATATATCATTTTTAAAAAATCTTCTCTGGGTATCTGCATCACTTCTGCATCCTCTAATATAACGGCGCTATCATCGTAGTTTTTATCTTCGATCAATGCAGGATAGCCAATAAAATCTCCGTCACTGAAAATATCAGTGATATAATCTTTTCCATCCTGGTGGGTCTTGAACCCTTTCACTTTCCCTTTTACCAGGTAGTATAAAAACCTTGGACGTTTACCTTCGGTATAAAGCGTTTGCTTCTTATTATATGCTTCGATGCTATATTTTTCAGACAATTGACTGATCATTCCCGAATCCTTCACATCTTTTAAGAATTCAGTGATGCCCTGTTCGGATAGGGCATATTGATGTTTCATCACTTCAGCCTTCTTTAAGCGTATCTCAATTGCATTAAGCAATTCAATATCTTCAAAAGGTTTGGTTACATAATCATCAGCTCCCATTTCCATCCCTTTTCTGAAATCAGTTCTTTCTGTTTTTGCTGTGAGAAAAATAAAAGGAATGTTCTGTGATTCAGGATTTTTGCGCAATAAATGCAATACGCCATAGCCATCGAGCTCAGGCATCATGATATCACAAACAATCACATCTGGTTTTTCTTTAAGCGCCAATTCAATGCCCTTCTTACCGTTTTCGGCGGTAAAAATTTTATAACCTCCCATTTCCAATATCTCGGCGGTATTTTCCCTGATGTCCTGGTTGTCATCTATAACTAATATCGATTTCATGTTTGTTTATTTATAGGAACTGTAATAATAAAGGTAGTGCCATTACCTAAACTGCTTTTAACTTCCACACTTCCTCCCAGGAGATCAAGGTATCGCTTTACAATATGCAAACCAAGCCCTGTGCCTTGTATATTGATCGCATTGACGCCTCTGAAAAAACTGGAAAATAAATGTTCCATATCTTCCTGGGCAATGCCGATACCACGGTCTTGTACTGTAATGATTGCATCCTCGGTATGAATCGCAGCAGCAACTGTGATTTCATCGTTTTCATTGGAAAACTTAATTGCATTTGTAATAAGATTGATCAAAACATTTTTAAGTAATTTCTTATCTGAATAAATTTCAGTAGTACGGCCATTATAGTGTAGTTCAATATGTTGCCCTTTTTTTAACAAGCCTTTCATTTCATCTGTCGTATCCGCAAGAAATTCTTTTAGATCAAATGCAGAAAGGTGGCTTTCAACTCTTCCTTCATCCAATTTGCCCAGTGAAAGAAAATCTTCCAATATATCATTTAAATGCTTTACCGAATTTTTGATTTTTTCTATATGACGTGTTCTTTTGTCCTGCTCTTCTGTTGTGGTGTATTTGCCAAGTAAGGAAGCTGATGATAAAACAGTGCTCAGGGGTGTTCTGAATTCATGGGAAGCCATAGAAACAAAGCGGCTTTTGATCTCATTGAGTTGTTTTTCTTTATCTAATGCTTCACTTAATTCTGTCTGCGATTGCTCAAGTCTTTGCAGGGCTTCTCTTAATATTAATGTTCTTTCTTCTACTTTCGCTTCCAATTCAGCATTAAGCTTTCGTATTTCATTGCTGATCTTTTCCAGTTCATTTTGCTGGGTGAGCATACTCTTTTCTATTTCCTTTCGGTGCGTTATGTCAACAATAAAGGCTATAACAAACGGCTCATTTTCTTTGCGGTAGTAACTGAGGCTTACTTCGACCGGAAGATTTGATCCATCTTTTTTTCTTCCATACAAATCACGGCCCTGGCCCATTGATCTATTAGAAGGGTTATGATAAAATCCCTCTCTTAAATTATGATGATGTGGCTTTACTTTATCAGGGATAAGAATTTCAATCGGTTTGCCAATGATCTCGCCGCTATTATATCCAAACATCTTTTCGGCTGCAGGATTAACCAATACAATATTGCCAATGGCATTTGTCAGAATGATTCCTTCTGTTGCATTTTCAAAAAGTGATGGTAAATGAGAAGTTTCTACAGTCATGTTCATGACTTCAAAAAATTAAATTAAAAAAGATTAAAACGCAGAAATTGGTACCAGTGAAGTTATTATTTTGTTTCGAGTAATTCTTTTTCCATAGTAATAGCTTTGGGAAAAAGAATATTATTCTCAAGATACACATGTTGGGCGAGATCATTATCAAGCTCCTTGAGCATTGAAAATGTGACCCGGTGACTTACGCAGGCATTCACAGGAGCTGTGTAATTATTAGTAAGTTCCCGCATTTTTTTTAAAATTCTGGAGACAGATTCATGTTCATGATGCATCATCTCAACGGGTTTGCGAAGTGTGCGAACCAGCAAACTTGCATAAGATTCTTTGTTTCTATAAGCATGTGCTATTTGTTTAATGTAAGGGAAAAGTATATCTTCTTCCTGTTTTAAATGGGGAAAGGTTTCTTTGTATAAAATATCAAATTGTTTTTCTACTTCCTTAAGAAAGGGGTATTGATCGGCATGATCTTTTACAAAATGAGTTAACTGATCTTTTACCTGGGGCAAATATTCCAGTAAGTATTGATGATGGACATTAACAATATAGTCCATAAGGAAGTTAACGTTCCATTTATCAAATTGAAGAGAATTGGAAAGCTGGATAGTACGAAGTGAATCCTGTAATTCACTTTTTATAGCCGTAAAGTCAAGGTCCTTTGTTTCGCATACCATTCCCAGAGGCCAACGGCCACCGCAGCAAAAATCAATATCATATTTCCGAAACACATTTGCTGTGCGATAATCTTCTTTCACAATGTCTGTGACAAAGGAATCTTTTGTAATACTTAAGCGGGTCAGAAACATAGGTGAGTTCAGATTATTTTTTGGAAAAACATATATAAAAAGCAATATAAGCGCATTCCAATGAGAAAAATATTGATTTTAATCAGTCCATTTTTATCAATATGGATTTATGAAACCAGTTCTTGTTAGCTGATCGTTACATTGCTACCCTTAAGCCTATTCTATTACTTCACAGCAAATAAAAAGAAGCAAGTGCTCATTTCAATTAGGTTAAAGAAATAATACATAAATCATGTTTTTAGATCAAAATCGGCTTAAATACCTTAATAAATATGATGAATATCATTTTTCTAAATGATGGGTATCAGAAGAGAAAAGGGGTTCTAAAGATACTTTTGCCACCACCGGTACTTCAAATCATAATAAAACTCTCGAATATGAAACCTAAAAAAATTTGTGCTGCTATTCTTATTTTATCTGCCACTTTATTCTTTGCATCCTGCGGTAATGAAGGAGTTAAAAAGGATGAGAAATCTGTAGATGTGCAGGAACTCACTAAAGACAAACTGGAGACACACGGACCAGCAGTGAAAGAAAGTGACATCACTATTACGAATCCTTTAAATGCAGAATGGGTGGGGGCGGGCAAAGGCATTTATGAATTAAAATGCCAGGCTTGTCACAAGCTGACAGGAGAAAAATTAGTGGGCCCGGGTTGGAAAGATGTTACTAAAAGAAGAACAGCGGGTTGGATTATCAATATGGTGACCAATACAGAGATGATGCTGGATAAAGATCCCGAAGCACAAAAATTACTTGAATTATGTATGGTGCGTATGCCTAATCAAAATCTTACTGGTGAAGAAGCACGTAAAGTGCTCGAGTTTATGCGCAGCAATGATGGCGAAAAATAAAAAGAATACTCACTATTAAAAATAATATATGAAAGTTTCCATTTTTAAATTCACACTGCTTGTAACAATTATTATTACAAGTTTATATAGCTTACACAGCTGCAAACCAAGAGGTGCTCAATCGGCAATAAGTGGTGATGCAGCTGCTAAAGTTTATGTTGCTCCCGGTAAATACGATGAGTTTTATAATTTTCTTTCCGGCGGTTTTAGCGGACAAATGTCTGTATATGGTCTTCCATCCGGAAGACTTTTAAGAGTTATCCCGGTTTTTTCTGTCGATCCTGAAAAAGGATATGGATACAGCGAAGAAACAAAACCGATGCTGAATACATCACATGGTTTTGTACCGTGGGATGATCTTCATCACCCGGAACTATCCCAAACAAATGGCGAAGTTGATGGTCGCTGGATTTTTGGTAATGGCAATAATACTCCGCGTATTGCACGTGTAGATCTGAAAACTTTTCGCACAGCAGAGATTATCGAAATTCCTAACAGCGCCGGTAACCATTCTTCTGCTTTTACTACTGAGAATACCGAGTATGTAGTAGCCGGGACCCGTTTTAGTGTACCCATGGATAATAGCAATGGAGATGTTCCTATTAATACTTACAAACAAAATTTTAAAGGCACCGTTAGTTTTATTAAAGTAGATCCGAAGGATGGCAATATGAGCATTGCTTTCCAGATATTACTACCGGGTGTCAACTTTGACCTGAGTCATGCAGGTAAAGGGCCCAGCCATGGCTGGTTCTTTTTCTCCTGTTATAACTCTGAGCAGGCTAATACATTGCTCGAAGTAAATGCTTCGCAGAGAGATAAAGATTTTATTATGGCCGTAAACTGGAAAAAGGCGGAGGAGTACATGCAACAAGGAAAAGGTAAAAAGCAAACTGTACGATATGCACATAATAAATATGATGAGAATACACATACTGCTACATCAACTATAGAAACTGAAGTAACAGTGCTCGACTCTAAAGAATTACCCGGTCTTGTTTACCTGATGCCATGTCCTAAATCTCCACATGGTTGTGATGTTGATCCAACAGGTGAATATATTGTAGGTAGTGGCAAACTTGCTGCATTGATTCCTGTGTTCTCTTTTGCTAAAATGCAAAAAGCCATTGCAGATAAAAAGTTTGATGGCGATTACCAGGGTATTCCTGTTATTAAATATGAAGAAGCTTTGTATGGAGAAGTGCAAAAACCGGGGCTTGGTCCTTTGCACACAGAGTTTGACGGAAGAGGAAATGCATACACTTCTTTCTTTGTATCATCCGAAGTTGTAAAATGGAATATAAAAGATTTGAAAGTGCTGGATAGGATTCCTACTTATTATTCTATCGGTCACCTGATGATACCGGGTGGCGATAGCAAAAAACCAAATGGTAAATACCTGGTTGCGTATAACAAGATTACCAAAGATCGCTATCTGCCAACCGGTCCCGAATTAGCGCAGAGTGCACAACTGTTTGATATCAGTGGCGATAAAATGAAATTATTACTTGATTTCCCCACCATTGGAGAGCCACACTACGCACAAGCGATAGCTGCTGATCTGATCATGAAAAATTCAAGAAAGATTTACAAATTGGAAGAAAATACTAATCCATATGTAAGCATGGGAGAAGGAAAAGCAAAAGTAGAACGCAAGGGAAATGAAATACATGTTTATATGACCGCCATCCGCTCGCATTTCAATCCTGACAATATTGAAGGTGTAAGAATGGGAGATGTTGTTTATTTCCATGTTACCAACCTCGAGCAGGATTGGGATGTTCCGCATGGCTTTGCTATTAAAGGCGCCAACAATGCAGAGCTATTGATCATGCCGGGCGAAACTCAAACATTGAAATGGACTCCTGAGAAAGCCGGGGTATATCCAATGTATTGCACTGACTTCTGCAGCGCCTTGCACCAGGAAATGCAAGGCTATATAAGAGTATCTGTAGCTGGTTCTAATACACCTCTTACTTTCAGTACGGGTAAAACTGAACCTGCCGCCATTGCTGAAAATGTATTAAAATAAAAATGAAGAGCAACTCTTTGTAACAACAGGGAGTTGCTCTCTTACAAACTCTTCATAAGTAAATAACAGGTTATGAAAAAGATATTTCAATTATTACTGGTGATCTCATTGTTTGCAATCACCATTGCATGTAATAGTAAAACCAAAGCGACTGAACAGCAATTATCTTCCACTGATGTTGCTGCAACTACTGGAGGCCAGGAAGCAGTAAAAGATGATGAATCACAAAAAGACATTGTAAAAGTTGCGGTCAGTTCCAAAGACCATTCAACATTGGTTGCTGCATTAAAACGAGCCGAGCTGGTTACTGCTTTATCCAATGCAGGTCCATTTACTGTTTTTGCACCAACAAATGCTGCGTTTGATAAGCTACCTGCAGGAACTGTTGATGGATTAATGAAAGATGATAAGAAAACCGATTTACAAAATATTTTGCAATACCATGTTGCCGTAGCCGGTTACAAAACTGAAAATATGAAAGATGGCCAGGTTATTAATATGGCCAATGGAGATAATATCACGCTGAGTATGAAAGATGGTAAGATAATGGTAAACGGAACAGCAAATATTGTAGCGACCATTCAGGCTTCTAATGGGATCATTCATGTAATTGATGCAGTGCTGTTACCACCGGCAAAAAAATAAAGTCTTAATAAGGCTATACCAATGAACAACAATAAACTTACGGTCACTTCAAGAATATTAGTGGCTTTTGCTTCCGGGGCTTTAATAGCAGTTTTTTTCCTGCCAGCATGGCGTATTGATCTTTTTGCACCGCAATATCCGGAAGGACTTACAATGTATATCTGGATTAATAACATTACCGGTGATGTGGATGTTGTCAATGGCTTAAATCATTACATAGGAATGAAACACATCACCGTTGCTATGTTTCCTGAATTCAAATTTCTTCCTTATATAGTTGGGTTTTTTATGCTTCTCGGAATGCTTGTATCTATTATAGGAAAAAGAAAACTTTTGTTTATCTATCTTGTATTAACAGTCATAGGTGGTGCATTAGCCATGTATGATTTTTATAAATGGGGGTATAATTATGGTCACAACCTGGATCCTAAAGCTCCTATCCAGGTTCCCGGTATGTCTTATCAACCTCCATTAATCGGTCATAAACGGTTATTAAATTTTGATGCTTATTCTTTTCCTGATGTTGCCGGATGGATTGTTATAGCGGCCAGCGCCTTAGCTTTTGTTGTTTGCCTTGTTGAATGGTGGCACCATCATAAAATAGAAAAATTACCTAAAAAGAAAATAACTCCGGCCATAGCAGTAGCGGCAAGCGTATTAATTTTTCTTTCTTCCTGCTCCGCAAAACCAGAACCGATTGTTTATGGTAAAGATGTTTGTTACAGTTGTAAAATGGGGATGGCTGACTCAAGATTTGGTGGCGAAGTAGTTACTAAGAAAGGTAAAGTATATAAGTTCGATGATCTTCATTGCATGATTGGTTTTTTGAGGTCAGGTTTTATTGTAGAAAAAGACATAAGACAAAATGTAGTGATCAATTATGAAAAGCAAAATGATTTCTTGGATGTGCAAACAGCACAATTTGTTATTAGCCCCGCGTTGAAAAGCCCGATGGGAAGTAATGCGGCAGGCTTTGCTACTAAAGCAGCGGTACAAAAAAATAGCGTTGAAAACCAGGAGCAAGTTTTAAGCTGGAATGAATTATTAAAACAATCAAAATAGTTTAATGCGATTTATCCTTATCATATTTTCTTTTATACTAACAATCCCTGCGATTAGTCGTACCATTATTGTTGGGAAAAATCTTCCCATTTATTCTCTGAAAAAAGCGATTGAGCTGGCAAAAGATAAAGACACAATACTATTGCAACCCGGAACCTACAAAGAGGGTGGCGTAATTATAAGAAAGGCGATCACAGTTATCGGGATCAATTATCCGGTTTTAGATGGGGAAAGCAAATATGAGATTATAATTATAAGCGGGAAGAATATTAATGTCAGCGGCATTTATTTTAAAAACCCGCGGACTTCGAGCTATAATGATTACTCAGCAATTAGTATTGTTGATGCAACGAATGTTTTAATTGCAAACAATAAAATTTTCAATGCCCAATTTGCCATTCATGTTACCAATTCTACCTATTGCACTATTCACAATAATTATATTATGGGACAGGCAAAATCCGAACAAAGCTCAGGTAATGGAATTCATTTATGGAAATGCAATCATGCACTCATTGAAAATAATCATCTGCAGGGTCACCGCGATGGTATCTATTTTGAATTTGTAACAGCATCTGTCATCCGGAATAATCTAAGCGAAAATAATATCCGTTATGGATTACACTTTATGTTTTCCAGCGATGACAACTATTTGAATAATACTTTTAGAAATAATGGTGCAGGGGTTGCCGTTATGTATTCTCATAGGGTAAAAATGGACGGCAACCATTTTGAACAGAACTGGGGTCCTTCAGCTTATGGTATTTTATTAAAAGAAATTGACGATAGCTATATTCAAAACAATACATTCTTAAAAAATACAGTAGCTATTTATCTTGAAGGAACCAGCCGTATTGATATCCGGAAAAATATTTTTAAAGAAAATGGCTGGGCTATAAAAGTGCAGGCCAGCTGCAGTGATAATAATTTTTTCCAGAATAATTTTTATGGAAACAGTTTTGATGTTGCTACTAACGGTTCATTAGTCTTAAATAAATTTTATAATAACTATTGGGATAAATATGAAGGGTACGATATGAATAAAGATGGACTGGGAGATATTCCTTATCATCCTGTCAGCATGTATTCGATGATTGTAGAGCAAAATCCTTCTTCCCTTATCTTACTAAGAAGTTTTATGGTGTCGTTGCTGGACAAAGCAGAAAAAGCTATTCCCAGCCTGACCCCAGAAAACTTAGTGGATACTAAACCTATGATGAAACCCAATAAATAATGATCAGGATAAAAAATATCGGTAAACGTTTTAAGAAATTACAGGCATTGGATAATATATCAGCCGAATTTCAAAAAGGGCAGGTTGTTTCTTTAATAGGACCGAATGGTTCGGGTAAAACTACATTGATAAAATGCATTTTGGGAATGGTGAAAGCCGATAGTGGCGCCATTCATGTAAATGAGATGCAGATAAATGGCGATCCCTCTTATCGCAGTCAGATTGGTTATATGCCCCAAATTGGGCGGTATCCGGATAATATGAAAGTAGGGCAGTTATTTAAAATGCTGAAAAATATCCGCAATAATTCCTTAAATGAACTAGACCTGGATTTATTAATCAGCTATCAGCTGAAAGATATTTTTGAAAAGCCTATGCGGACATTAAGCGGTGGTACAAGACAGAAAGTAAGCGCTGCTCTTGCTTTTTATTTCAATCCTGACATACTGATATTAGACGAACCAACAGCGGGTCTGGATCCTTTGTCATCAGAAATGCTGAAAGAAAAGATTATTGCAGAAAAGAATAAGAATAAACTTGTCCTTATCACCTCGCATATACTCAGCGATCTGGATGAGTTAACCACTCATGTGATGTACATGCAGGAAGGAAAAATGCAGTTTTTGAAAGATATAGAAACATTGCATGAGGAAACCGGGGAAACAAGACTTGGTAAAGCCATTGCCCGCATAATGAAAGGCGAGCAGTTTGCCAACAAATGGATCAAGAAAATATTTTCTGAAGAAACAGATAAAACAACTATTAATTAATGCTTAAGCTATCACGATACGTTTTATACGATATACTCAGAAGCAAAGTGATTCTTGCTTACACGTTATTTCTTTTTATTGTTTCTGTCAGCTTATTTCGGATGGAAGAAGACAGCAGTAAGGCGATGCTCAGCTTATTGAACATTGTATTGATTGTTTTACCATTGATTAGTCTTGTTTTTACTACGATACACTATTACAACTCGTATGAGTTTATTGAACTGATGCTTGCACAACCCTTGAGTCGTACCAGGATATTACTTAGTGAATACAGCGGTGTTGCCTTATCATTACTGAGTTCTCTTTTAATTGGTGTCGGCATTCCTGTTGTAATCTTTTCTCCGAATGATACAGGTTTTGCTTTGTTGTTTACCGGCTGCGCCTTAACATTGGTGTTTACATCCATTGCTTTTTTTGCTTCGGTTAAGTCAAGAGATAAAGCCCGCGGCATCGGCGCTGCATTGCTTCTCTGGTTTTATTTTGCCCTTATCTATGATGGATTGGTTCTGTTGATCCTTTTTGCTTTTGGCGATTACCCGCTGGAAAAATTTACGTTAGTTCTTTCCGCATTAAATCCGATTTATCTTGGCCGCATTTTTATAATGCTGCAAATGGACATCAGTGCTTTGATGGGCTATACCGGCGCATTATACCAGGATTTCTTTGGAAACTTTATCGGGATATTATTTACAACTGGTATTATGCTACTGTGGGCAGTATTACCACTATATGGTGCAGTACGGAGTTTTAGAAAAAAAGATCTTTAATTTTTAAACACTAAATATATATACCCATGACAAACGAATTATTAACAAAAACACTGGCACAAATCGTAAATGAAAATCACCAGGCAGCTTCTGTTTTTGAAAAATATAATCTTGACTTTTGTTGTAAAGGCAAACGTTCATTGCAAAAAGCTTGTGAAGAAATTGAACTTTCTGCACAGTCTATTGCAGAAGAATTAAGCACTGTAGTGGAAAAAAAGAGATCTATCATAGATTTTGATAAACTTTCCTTAAGTGCCCTGGTTGACTATATCGTTGTTACTCATCATGACTATACCAAAAAAGAATTACCGCAAATCTCTTCGTTTCTGCAAAAGATTGCCTCAAAACATGGAGGCCGTCACCCTGAGTTGTTTAGAGTTTTCGAATTCTTTTCTTTGCTTGAGCAGGAAATGAAAGATCATATGCGAAAAGAAGAGTTGATCCTTTTTCCCCGAATCAAAGACTTGGAAACTTCAAAAAAAGAATATGATCAGTGCAGGATGAATATACAGTCTCCTATAACAGTAATGGAAGATGAACATGAGCATGCAGGCCGTTTACTTGAAAATATAAGGCTGTTGTCAAATAATTATATTGCTCCTGTTGACGCCTGCACAACGTATCGTATTTGCTTTGCAGCTTTAAAGGCTTTTGAAATGGATCTGCATCAGCATGTACACCTGGAGAATAATATTCTTTTTCCAAAAGCAATTGACCTTTTTAATCAACAATGCAAAACAGATTTAAATTGAGATCAATCATGTTGCAGGTGACAAAAACATGATCATTTGTTAAATTCAAAAAGGATATTTGCATCTGAATGAAATTCATTGTTGTTCCCATATTGATCCTGCTGATTATAACACAAACATTCAGCAAATGGATAGTAATAATTGATTACCAGATCAACAAAACATACATTGCCAAAAACCTGTGTGTAAACAGGAAAATGCCGAAAATGCATTGTAATGGTAATTGTGTTTTAATGAAAAAAATGAGAGCCGAAGAAAAACAAGAGGCTCCATCAGGAATTATTAATTGGGGAAAATCAGTCCAGCTATTTGCAAGTAAATATTCTTCATTCATTTGCTTACGTGTAAACAGATGTACAAAAGAGTTTATCATTGAGAACACTCTGTTATCTAAAGAAGAATTTACTCATCCCGTCTTTCGTCCTCCATTGGTTTAAAGGGTCATCACTCTTTAATTATCTGTTATTTTTTTTAAGAATCTTTAAATTTTAAATCATGAAAAAAATTACTCCTGGAGTATGCCTGTTCCTTCTTTTATTTATACAAACCAATGCCTGCGAGATTTGCGGATGTGGTCTTGGTAATTATTATATCGGTATCCTTCCGCGATTCAATCAACGATTCATTGGTTTGCGGTACCAATTCAATAGCTTTCACACCCGCCTTAATAATGATCCTTCACAATTCAGCAGGGATTTTTATCAAACTGTAGAGTTGTGGAGCGGTTGGAATATTGGAAAAAAATGGCAGGTACTCACTTTTGTACCTTACAATTTCAATCACCAGGTATCTGATGAAGGCGTCAGTAATTTGAATGGTATCGGTGATATAGCCGTTCTTGCGAACTACAGTGTTTTTGATATTAATTCAAAAAATATTTCTCAGCAATTGAAGATCGGTGGAGGTGTTAAACTTCCTACCGGCAAATTCGATGTTGATCAAACTGATCCTGATGTGGCTGCTATTGCAAACACGCAAATCGGCTCGGGCAGTGTAGATTTTATGCTGGTTGGAATGTATAGTCTTCGTATGAATAGAATAGGCATCGTTAGTACAGCCAGTTACAAAATAAATTCTTCAAATAAGGACGATTATAAATTTGGCAATAAATTTTCTGCAAACAGTTTTGTGTATTATTCAACCCGTATTTCTTCCGTGAGTGTTAGTCCTAATCTTGGACTTTTATACGAACATGCTGATGCAGCCCAACTACAAAAAAATCAAATTGACCTTACCCGGGGCTCTTCGCTGATGGGTTCTGCCGGTGCTGAATTTAATTTTAATAAGATCGCAGTCGGATTTAATGCACAATTACCGATTGCTCAGAATTATGCTGAAAAGCAAACTAAAGAAAAAGTAAAAGGAATGTTGCATGTAAGTTTTGCTTTTTAATTAATTAAACACATTTAAGTTAATGACATGTTTTGATTAAAATCATCCATCTTATTGAAATTGCTCATGTTTTGTTGAAACAAGCATAACTATTTTGGCCGCTTATATTAGCTGAAATGTCTTCAACTGTTATTGACAACCAACTTCTTTGCTATCACTGTGGCGAAGCTTGTGTGAATGATAAGATTCATTCAGATGAAAAATTCTTTTGCTGCGAAGGTTGCAAAATGGTTTACCAGATACTTAACCAGCATTCTTTATGCGATTATTATGCACTGAATGAGAACCCCGGCATTAGCCAGCGCATTCATGTAAGAAAAGATAAGTTCGCTTTTCTCGAAGATGAAAAAATCCAGGCGCAACTTATCAGCTTTAAAGACGACAAGCAAATACATGTTACATTTTACCTTCCTCAGATGCACTGCAGCTCTTGTTTATATCTGTTGGAGAACCTGCATCGATTAAATGAAGAAGTTATATCAAGCAAGGTCAATTTTACCCGCAAAGAAGTAGATATTATTTTTCTTACTTCTAAAAGCACCCTTCGGACAATCGTGGAAACATTGACAGGTATCGGGTACGAACCTTATATCAGTCTTAATGATTTGAAAGAAAAAAGGCCTGCTATTAATAAAAGCATGGTTTACCAATTAGGCATAGCCGGTTTCTGTTTTGGCAATATTATGCTGATGAGTTTTCCTGAATACCTTGGCATTGACGCAAGCGAAACAGGATTGAGAAGTGTTTTTCGCTGGATTAATTTTGGATTAGCGATTCCGGTATTGCTTTATTCTGCATTACCCTTTTATCAATCATCGTGGAAAAGCCTGCGACATAAATTTTTGAACATTGATGCCCCAATCGCACTTGCCATTATCATTACATTTATCCGCAGTGCTTATGAAGTGCTTAGCGGAACCGGCGGCGGTTACTTTGATTCCATGACCGGCATTGTATTTTTTATGCTGGCAGGAAGAATTCTGCAGGATAAAACTTACCGCCAGCTTTCTTTTGAAAGAGACTACACTTCTTATTTCCCGATTGCAGTTTCCGTATTAAAAGAAAATGAGGAGATACCAACAACTTTACCTGACATCAAACCAGGAAACACATTGCTGATTCATAATGAAGAATTAATTCCAACTGATGGAATACTAACTAAGGGTAAAGCTTTTATTGATTATAGTTTTGTTACCGGAGAATCTTTGCCTGTATTAAAAGAAGTAGGAGAACTTGTGTATGCTGGAGGCAAACAAACTGCTGGCAATATTGAAATACTGGTGGTAAAGGAAGTGGCTCAAAGCTATCTGACTAAACTCTGGAACCACGATGAATTTAAAAAAACAGCAGGGAATAAATCTGTTTCATTTGTTCATTTGCTGAGTCGCTACTTCACTTATATCGTTCTTGCAATTGCCTTGTTCACTTCAATTTACTGGGAAATTAATGACCCTTCAAAATTATGGCCTGCAGTTACTGCTATCTTTATTATTGCTTGTCCATGCGCCTTATTGCTGTCTAATACGTTTACAAACGGAAATATTTTGCGCATTCTTAGTAACAATCATTTTTACCTGCGCAATGCCCAAACTATTGAGGACATTGCCAATGTCAATCATATTGTATTTGATAAAACAGGTACGCTGACTACAACACAGCAACAGGATATAACTTATGAGGGAACAACTTTGACAGCTTACCAACAACGACAAGTTGCTGCTTTAGCTGCCTGTTCATCTCATCCGCTTAGTAAAGCCCTGGTAAAACATTTTGAGACCAGTAAAAAACTGAATGTAAATGGTTTTAAAGAAATTATAGGTAAGGGAATTGAAGGATTTGTAAATGGCGACCTCGTAAAGTTAGGTTCTTATGAGTTTGTAAAAACCGATGCAGACAAGCAAGTTGGCACAACTATATTTATCAGCATTGAAAATAAATTATACGGATACTTTCAATTAAGTAATCATTACCGCGATAATATTTCTCCCTTACTGAACAAATTAAAAAAGAATTATTGCCTTTCTGTTCTGTCCGGCGACAACGATGCAGAAAAAATAAATCTTCAAAAGCTGCTGGGCAAAAAAGCAACGCTGCTCTTTCATCAACAGCCGGAACAAAAGCTGCATTATATACAGCAGTTGCAACAGCAAGGAGATAAAGTAATGATGATTGGCGATGGACTAAATGATGCAGGAGCACTAAAGCAAAGCAATATTGGAATTGCAGTAACCGAGCAAAGCAACAATTTCACTCCTTCAAGTGACGCTATCATTGAAGCGAAACAGCTTTCAAAGCTTACAAAATTTATTTACTTGTGCAGGGCTAACAGAAATATTATTATAGCCTGTTTTATATTATCAATTGTTTATAATATTATCGGTCTCTTATTTGCCGTACAGGGAAATTTATCTCCATTGATAGCGGCTATCCTGATGCCCAGTAGTTCCCTCAGTATTTTACTCATCACGTTTGGAAGCAGCAGTTTATTAGCTAAATCGATGAAGTTATGATACGAGCAAAATGTTCGAGCAATCTTCACCTTTCGAGTCTCTTTCAATAAATAGTAAGGACTAACCATTAAGCATTGACCACTAAATAGTGAAGTTTTTAAAAAAACTGACGAAAGTCATCCTTTCTATTGATAATGATTATTCCCTGCGGGGGGTTTCCCAAATACTTTTACGCCTTTAGAAAGCTATGAGTGTCATCATCATTTTACTGATTGCCAGCATTACGGTAGCAGGAATATTTCTTGTTGCATTTCTATGGAGTGTAAAATCAGGACAGTTTGAAGATGATTATTCACCGGCTTCAAGAATTTTATTTGAGGACAAGCCATTTTCTTCTTCCACCAAACAAACAATCAATAAATAATTCCGCGTATGCAAGTAGAAAAATTTTATTATGATAACAGGATCGTAAGAGCCTTTGGTTATGCCACTGTTATTTTTGCTCTGGTAGGTATGCTCGCCGGTTTGTGGGCGGCAATACAGATATATTATCCCGCCGCGAGTCTGAATTTTGCGGCAACGACCTTTGGCCGTATACGTCCATTGCATACAAATGCCATCATTTTTGCTTTTGTAGGTAATGCTTCTTTTGCCGGTATTTATTATTCATTACAGCGGTTATGCAAAACAAGATTGTTCAGTGATAAACTAAGCTGGATACATTTTTGGGGTTGGCAATTGATTATTGTGGGAGCCGCTATTACATTACCATTAGGTCTTACTAACGGCGCCGAATATGCAGAGCTTATTTGGCCCATTGATATAGCTATTGCATTGGTTTGGGTAATATTCGGTATCAATTTGTTTGGTACTATTATTAAAAGAAGAGAAAAGCATCTATACGTAGCAATTTGGTTTTATATAGCTACATGGATTACAGTTGCGCTGCTTCATATTGTTCGTTCTATTGAACTCCCTTACTCATTAACCGGTAGTTACAGTTGGTTTGCAGGTGTACAGGATGCATTAGTGCAATGGTGGTATGGCCACAATGCAGTAGCTTTTTTTCTTACAACACCTGTTTTGGGATTGATGTATTATTTTTTACCAAAAGCTGCTAACAGGCCCGTCTATTCTTACCGTCTTTCCATTATTCACTTTTGGGCATTGATATTTATTTATATCTGGGCAGGCCCTCATCATCTTTTATATACTGCATTGCCGGATTGGGCACAATCGCTGGGTGTTGTATTTTCTGTTATGCTGATTGCGCCAAGCTGGGGAGGTATGCTGAATGGTTTATTTACCCTTCGTGGTGCATGGGATAAAGTAAAAGAAGATCCGGTTCTCAAATTTATGGTGGTAGCGATAACGTGTTATGGTATGGCAACCTTTGAAGGTCCGATGCTGAGCCTGAAAAGTGTAAATGCAATTTCTCATTTTACCGATTGGACAATTGCACATGTTCATATCGGCGGCCTTGGATGGAACGGCTTCATGGCATTTGCTATTTTATATTACATGGTTCCAAAAATGTGGGGCACTAATCTTTATTCAAAAAAATTAGCCGCAAATCATTTTTGGCTTGGAACGATTGGCATTATCATTTATGCCGTTCCGATGTATTGGGCAGGCTTCGAACAGAGCATCATGTGGAAATCATTTACACCCGAAGGACAACTGAAATTTCAATTCTTAGAAACTGTCACTAATATCAAACCACTTTATATACTCAGGAGTATCGGTGGCGCATTGTACCTGGTTGGAGCTTTCCTTATGGTATATAACCTGTATAAAACAATCAGGCAGGGAAAATTCATTGCTAATGAAGAAGCCGAAGCAGCACCGATGATAAAAGAACAAGCAAAGAAAAAAGAATACTGGCACCGGGTACTGGAGAGAAAACCAGTCGCTATGCTTGTATTAAGTTTGGTTTTAGTTGCCATCGGTGGACTGATTGAAATAATTCCTACTTTTTTAGTTAAATCAAATATTCCAACTATTGCCAGTGTAAAGCCGTACACTCCGCTTGAATTACAGGGAAGGGACATTTATGTAAGAGAAGGCTGTTATACCTGCCACTCACAGATGGTAAGACCATTCAGGGATGAGGTTGTACGTTATGGAGAATATTCCAAAGCCGGCGAGTTTGTATATGATCATCCATTTCAGTGGGGTAGCAAAAGAACCGGACCTGACCTGGCAAGAGAAGGAGGTAAACAAACAGATAGCTGGCATTATAATCATATGTATGACCCAAGAAGTATGTCACCGGGGTCGCTTATGCCACAATATGTTTGGTTATTAGATAATAAACTCGATACTTCATCTACAGCTGCAAAGATCAGGGCGATGCAAACACTGGGAGTTCCTTATCCTAAGGGATATGATAAAATAGCTAACACGGATCTTATGCACCAGGCTGATTCTATCGCAAATAATTTGAAGAAAGATAAAATAGAAAGCCCGTCCAACGCTGAGATCATTGCAGTGATTGCATACTTACAACGTATAGGAAAAGATATTAAAGCTGCTCCTAAACAACCGATGGCTGTTAACCAATAATTAAAAGCTAAAAAATTTTACAATGAAATTCATTCATTATATAGAAAAAGTAAGTCACATTGATATTTTCGGCATGATATCACTATCCATCTTCTTTTTATTTTTTGTTGTGATGATAACGTGGGTTTTTAAAACAAACAAGAAGCAATTTAATGAGATAAGCCGCATACCACTTGATAATTAATAATCTTAAAAACTTTTATATGCTTTCGGTTATTCATAAAAAATTTAAGAATGTCATTCGACTGCTAGGTGTACTCTTCCTGATGGTTTTGGTGCAGCCCGTATGGGCAGCAGGGCCACCAGCACCATCCATATTTAGCAGCACACTGGCAGTGTCACTTATTACGTTGATGATTGTATTACTAATCGTCATTGCTATATTGGCCAACTTATTAGTTGGCGCTGCCGATATCAATTTTAAAAAGAGAAAAAAAGGAAATAGTGATCAGCCTGTTTTGACAGCGGTGTTAGTGCTGGCATTTTTATTTATAGCTCCATCGCTTTTTGCTCAGGATGTAACTGCGGATAAAGTGCAGCCCATTGCCAAAACAATTGGAGATATGCCTACTTCTACTTTTTATATAATGGCCACCATCATCTTTCTTGAGTTGCTCGTCATCATCGTTCTGCTTGTTAATATTAAATTCTTATTAGCTTCTGAAAAGAAAAAACTTATTACTGAAGCAGCAGAGATATTAACCATAAAAAGACCAAAAGCATCCTGGTGGGATCGCTTCAATAAACTTCGCCCTGTAAGCCAGGAAGCTGAGCTCGATCTTGGTCATGATTATGATGGTATCCGTGAATTAAATAATCGTCTTCCGCCGTGGTGGCTATATGGTTTTTATCTTACTATCATCATTGCCGGCGTATATCTGTGGCGTTATCATGTATCGCATACAGCTCCACTCAGTGCGCAGGAATATGAACAATCAGTTCAGATAGCAGATATGCACGTAAAAGAATACCTGAAGAAGAAAGGTGAAAACATAGATGAAACAAGTGTTACAGTCCTGACTGCTGCAGAAGATATCCAGGCAGGAAAAGCGATATTCACCAATCCTGCTAATTGTGTTCCTTGTCACAGAGCCGATGCAGGTGGTGTAGTTGGCCCCAATCTTACTGATGATTATTGGATCTACGGAGGCAATATAAAAGATGTTTTTAAAACAATTAAGTATGGTACGAATAAAGGAATGAGAAGTTGGAAAGATGATCTTTCAGCTAAGCAGATTGCACAGGTAGCCAGCTATATCAAATCTATTCATGGTACCAATCCTCCCAATCCAAAAGAACATCAGGGTGATTTGTATAAAGATGACCTAACAATTAAAACAGCCGCTGATTCATTAAAAATCATAAATGATTCATTGAAGGCAAAGGATAATAAAGTGGTAAGGAATTAAACTAATAATCAGATTGAGATGAGTGAAACAGCAGTTATAAAAGAAGCCGTACAACAAAAGGAAGCGGTTGAATCATTCCGTGATCATCTTGCAACTGTTGATGCAAAAGGAAAGAGGAAATGGGTGTATGCGCAAAAGCCCAAAGGAAAAATTTATAATATCCGTACATGGGTGAGCTGGGGATTCTTTGCCTTGTTTTTTACATTGCCATTTATTACAATGAATGGCCGCCCCTTGTTTCTTTTTAATATTCCCGATGCAGAGTTTATCATTTTTGGTAAAATTTTCTGGCCCCAGGATTTTTTTATATTCGGTATTATGATGATCACATTCATAGTGTTCATCGTACTATTCACAGCAGCATTCGGAAGACTTTTTTGCGGATGGGTTTGCCCGCAAACTATATTTATGGAAATGCTGTTTCGAAAAGTTGAGTACCTGATTGAAGGGGATGCCGCCAAACAAAAGTTGTTAAACAATGGCCCGTGGACAAATGAAAAAATCAGGAAGAAAATAATCAAGCACAGTGCCTTCTTTCTTCTTGCTCTTATTATCGCTAATTTCTTTTTGGCTTATATCATTGGAGTAAAAGAATTACGGCATATTATCAGCGAACCTATAAGCCAGCATTTTGGTGGCTTTATGGCAATTCTTATTTTTTCCGGTGTTTTTTATGGAGTGTATTCTTATATGCGGGAACAAGCCTGTACAGTTATTTGTCCCTATGGACGTTTGCAAAGTGTTTTATTAGATCGCAATTCTATGATTGTGGCGTACGATCATAAAAGAGGAGAACCAAGAGGGAAATATAAAAAGGCAGAGGCATTAACCGTTAACACAGGTGATTGTATTGATTGTTTTCAATGTGTAAAGGTTTGTCCTACCGGCATCGATATCCGCAATGGTACACAAATGGAATGTGTAGGCTGTACTGCCTGCATAGATGCCTGCAATAAAATGATGGTTGCTATTGGTAAACCAACAGGATTGGTTCGCTATGCTTCTGAAAATGGAATTACCGATGGTAAAAAACTTCGTTATACCGGGCGAATGAAATTTTATACGGTAATACTTTTTGTTCTTGCAGGTTTACTTAGTTTCTTATTGTTGACACGAAAAGATGTTGACGGCACCATCATCAGAACTACAGGAATGCTTTACCAGGAGAGAGGAGCCGACAGCTTATCTAATCTATATAGTATAAAAATTGAAAACAAAACACTCAGGGAAATACCTGTTCAGCTAAAACTGGAAGGTGAAATGAATCGGGGAGGAAAAATAGAACTGGTTGGTACAAAAACTATTGACGTCAAAAAAGAAGGACAGGGTATTGGTTCATTTTTTATTGTTATGTCCCGCAGATTAATAAAAGATAGAAAATCAGAAATAAGAGTGGGTCTTTACAATGGTGATAAAAAAATTACCAGTTTAAAAACTACGTTTATGGGACCATTTAGCTATCACCATGATGAAGAGAATGGTGACCATAGTAAAGAAGAGGGTAAAGAAAAAAAAGATCATGATCATCATTAAAATTTTTTTATGAATTGGGGAAACAGACTACTCATCACGTTTATCATTTTTGGAGCTGGCATATCTTATCTTGTCTATCGTTCTATGCATACAAACTTTGAGTTGGTAGAAAAAGATTATTATAAAAGTGAGCTACATTACCAGGATGTTATTGATGGAGCAAACAGGGCAAATGCGCTTCAGTCAGCTGTAATATTAAAACAAGATAACAACGCCATCCTCTTACAACTGCCTGAAGAAATGGAAAACAAAAAAGTGACTGGCGACATTTTATTCTACTGTGCTTATGACGAGAAAAAAGATAAAACATTTAAGCTAAACGTTAATGATAAGGGTATTCAATCCTTTAACGAAGCTGCAGTAGTACCGGGGAGCTATACGGTGAAAATTAACTGGACGAATGAAGGAAAAAACTACTACGCTGAAAAAAACTTAACTGTACTGTGATGTTGTGGCCGGTTATTATATCGGGTTTTACACTTGGTGCAGCAGGCAGTTTACATTGTGTAGGTATGTGCGGACCATTGAGTCTTGCATTGCCCACATATCATTTATCCAAACCAAAAAAATTTTTATCTCTTTTTCTTTACCAGTTTGGAAGGATCATTACATATTCAGTGCTCGGACTTATTTTCGGATTGGCGGGAAGAAGAATTTATGTATCGGGCTATCAGCAGGGATTCTCAATTATTCTTGGGTCTATTGTTCTTATGTTCGCTGCTATGTATTTTATACAAAAGCATTCTGTTCATTTATCTTTTTTAAATCGTTTTTATCTTTTTATACAAAAGACGATTAGTAAGTTGCTGAGAAGCGGAACAAGACCGTCAAATTTTTTGATAATGGGAATAGCAAATGGTTTGCTTCCCTGCGGTATGGTATATATCGCCATTGCGGGTGCATTGGCCTTAACAAAAGTGAACGATAGTGTTTTATTTATGGCCATGTTTGGTGCAGGGACTTTACCCGCTATGATGGCTGTTGCATATGCCAGTCAAATGATAAATATCGAAGTACGTCAGTTATTCAGAAAAGCGGTTCCGGTTTTCATTACAATCATGGGTGTTATTCTTATTCTAAGAGGATTGAATCTTGGTATTCCTTTTATCAGCCCTCAAATACCATCATCACCCGGACAAGCTGTGGTTTGCCCTATTTAAATAATTTCTATGCTGCTTTTTTCTTTATCAGCATAACCCCACTCTTCATTTTCATTTAGTTCCCTGCCTTTATATTTTCCAAAGTGAAGAACACTATAAACCATCCAAACAATCAAAAAAGGAGAAGCAATGAAAATAATATTGACAAGTGTTAAAAAAGATTCTATTGATATTAAAACAGTGTATATTATCAACAAACTTGTTACCATGATCACAGGTATAATCTCTTTACGATTCATACGCTGATTTTTAGTTTACCAATTGCAAATAGCTTACCAAACCTGATTTGTTTTTTTATTAAGATGAATAATTATAAGCTTGCTTTTTTCTCCAGTGCGGTATTATCGATTATTATCGTTTTTCGATCATGCCTGGAATAAAGAAGTGTATTCCTGATATTTTTGAAACCTTGAACTGCTGTTATAGCCATGATCTTAATGTCCAGCAATAAACTAGCCTTGCGAACATATTGTGCATCCCAAAAATACCGGACGATAATACTTTCATAGTCTGCAGTAGGGCCATGATAACCCTTAATCTGTGCAAGCCCTGTAATGCCGGGTCTCATAAGATTGCGGAATTGATAAGAAGAAATCACAAATGAAAACCGGATACAATCTGAAACCATGTGAGGACGGGGGCCTACTATGCTCATATCACCTATCAATACATTTAAAAATTGAGGGAGCTCATCCATATTCGTTCGCCGGAGAAACCTTCCCACTTTTGTAATTCGATCATCATCCTCTTCAGCCTGCCTTTCATCCGCCTCGTCATTGATGAGCATAGTACGAAGTTTCAGGCACCAAAACGATTTTCCATACAGGCCTGCTCTTCTTTGTTTAAAAAAAACAGGGCCACCGGAGTCGAGCTTTATCAGCAGTGCAAGGATCGGCAACAACCAGCTTAATACTAATACAATTACAAAAGCCGAAAATATAATATCAAAAAAACGTTTAAAGAATAAATAGTTTTTTTTACTGGCAACGAAGCTTCTTATGATTCCGTTTTGGCTGGTATGAGCTACCTTTTTTGTTGTTGTATGTAAAAGCCGGGTATGATGAGTAGCTCCGGTCATGATAAATATTTTATTAAATGAATTTGAAAATTTAATCGTGCCGGGCTTTTAAAAGGTTGCCTGTTAAACTATGTCATTAGCATTCCCACATACAGCTTATGAAAAAGAGGATCAGGCCACGATCGGCAGCATATTAAAATTGCTGGCTTATTTTGATATGTTCGACCATCCTATCTCAATAGAAGAGATCCAGTCATTCATCCCACAAAAAATATACAGAAACAAATTGATCCTTACACTTGAAAAATTAGTATTTGATAAATTAATATTTTGTTACAACGGCTTTTACTCGCTTCGTAATGATGAATGTCTTTCTGCAAAACGGATAAGGGCAAATAACCTGGCAGAGCCGATGATCGGGAAAGCAAATGAAATGGCTAAATTTTTTTTCCGGTTTCCCTATGTAAGAGGTATTGGTATCTCGGGATCTTTATCAAAAAAAGTAGCTGCCGAGGATTCAGATATTGATCTTTTTATAATTACCCGTAGCAACAGGTTATGGATAGCAAGGACATTGATGTTCCTCTTTATAAAATTATTCTACCTGGTGAAGAGACCCTATTGGTATTGCCTGAATTATTTTATTGATGAAGAAGCGCTGCAAATAGAGGAGAAAAATGTATTTACGGCTATAGAAACAATGACCCTGATCCCTGTATGCGGCAATGGAACTATGGATAAGTTTTTTAATGCCAATAGCTGGATAACCAATTATTATCATGATTATGCAACTGTCACAAATAATCACAAAACATATTCAAATAAACATTGGATCAAGACACTTATTGAATGGTCTTTAAATAATAGGGTAGGAAGTTGGCTTGATAATTACTTTTTCAGGCTTACAAAAAAGCGTTGGAATAAAATGGAAGGAAAAGGAATTACAAATGAAAAAGGGCAAAGGTTTGGAATGAAGGCTGACAAACATTTTTCAAAACCAAACCCGGTTTTTTTCCAGGAAAAATTATTAGCCCGGTATAGCAACCGGTTAAATGAACTAAAAGCAAAACTTCCTGATTATTTTAACTAATTAATCCTTCTTGTGAAGTGTTATAATGTAATAATCCCCGATATTTCTCCAGGGCCATTTACTCTTTAATTGATTTTCCTTTTTTTGAAGAAATTGATAAAGTGAAGGATGTTTTTCCGCAAAGCCTTGTATATAAGAAGGAGGAACAAGCGTACAGAGACCTTCAATACTTATTGTATCGAATGAATCTTTAAGATACTTTTTTACATAAGAAGGATTGTAATACCAGCACCGGAAATGTTCTCCTTCAATATGAGCTTTAGCGCCCTTACTACCACTGAATCTTCGCAAGGCAGTTTTAAATTTCCCTTTGAATAACAATAGAAATTCCCATAAGCAAAACTTTGGCAGCAGCACCAATGTGACCCAACCGTTTGGTTTTAATAAAAAAGAAAACGAATCAAGAACTTTCGCTAATCCGTTTGTACAATTCAATCCTGCGAAGTTGGAAAAGATAAAATCATAAGGGCCCTGGTTTTGTAAGTTTTCAAGTTCGGTAAAAGAACAAAGCTCATAGCTGACGCTTTCCTCCAACTTATTTTGTTTTACTTTTTCAATAAGTACTTCCTGCATTCCTTTTGAAATATCCGTGGCATGAACTGTATGACCTTGTTTGGCGAACCAGATCGCATCTTCGCCGGTTCCTGCATTTAATTCAAGAATGTTTGATGATGCCGGAAGAAATTGTATTACATGCTCTCTTACACGGCTGCGTTTGTATTGAATGACAGTATCGTCATTGTATATCATGTCAAACACCGGAGCCTGTTTATCAAAAGCGGCTGCAGCATTTTCATAAATATGTGAAGTGACATTCTTCATGCAATATTTAGTTCAAGTGCTTTAAGTTTTTGCCTGCTGTACCAGGCGGCCGGGGTATAATAAATAAAGGAGATGGCTTTTTTCAATTTATAAAAACTGATCGAAGCTGGTTTCAACAATAAATTTTTAATCGTTTCAATAGCAACATGCCGCCGATACGTTTGATGCACATAGCGATGAAGCTGTTTATAAAAAGCCGGCGCATAAGTATTACGAAACATGAGTGCTAACTCATCGGAATCTGTCCAATTTGATTTTTCTTTTAACTCATTTTTTACTCTTTCATAAAAAACTGTACCCGGCAAAGGATAAGAAACAGAAATGCCTATTTCATGCGGCAACAGTTCATTAATCATGTTTATTGTTTTCAAAATATCTTCTTTCGTTTCTCCCGGATAACCGAATTGAATAAAAAAGGAAGGATGAATGCCATTCTTTTTTAAAAGTTGTGTAGACCTGTATATCTGCTCTATCGTTGTGCCTTTATCCATTGCGTCCAGGATCTTTTGCGAGCCGCTTTCAGCGCCCATCCACGCATTTTCACAACCGGCTCTTGCCAGTGCTTTGATATAATCTTCCTGTAACAAAAGATCAGCTCTTACCTGGATCTTAAATTTAAAATGCAAGCCTTCTTTTTCTATTAGATCTGCAAATTCATTTACCCAGCCAGGTTTTAATCCAAAAATGTCATCGCAAAACCAGATATGATCGAAATTGAATTTTTGTTTCAGTATTTTTAATTCAGCCACTACATTTTGTGGTGATCTTGAATTGTAGCGATTACCATAAATAGGTTTGGCACACCAATTACATTTGAAAGGACAACCTCTTGTTGTGGCCATGTTCAATGAAAAATAACCAGCATGTTTCATCCACATTTTGCGATAGGTATCTATATTCACCAAATCCCAGGCAGGAAATGGAAGACTATCCAATTCTTTCAATACATTTCTTCTCACTGTTTTCACAATAGCAATGCCGGAGGGATCATATTGTTTATAAGCAAGACCAGCTATTGATAAAAAATTAGTTGATCCTTGCTCAATCGCAGCTACCAATTCGGTAAGTGTTTGTTCAGCTTCGCCCAATAAAATAAAATCAGCGCCTTCCTGCAGGTATTGCTCATACTGGTCTGTCGAATCAGAGCTTGAAACGATCACTACACAACCTTTTTGCTTTGCAAATTTTATCATTTCAAAAGCTGCTTCCCGCATATTGGTAAGACACATCTTGGTTAAATAATTGAAGCCATCATCATAGATCACTAAAATGCCGGGATCGTTTTTTTCCAATGGAGGAATTATTTCTTCAGGCCCATAAGCAAACATGGTATCGAAAAAATAAACAGCATGTTCCTTTTGTTGCATCAACGCTGCTGCATATAAGGTACCGATAGGAGGATAAGGTTGTCCGGTGGCCCATTGCTTTGGGTCAAAACGGAGAAAGTATGAATGGGTGAAAAGTATTTTCATTAATTAAGTTTTGTTCCGGGTGAAAGATTAAGATAACAGACACATTTTACACAAGTCTCATTCTTATCCATGTCAAGGGATTTTCGGAAATCAATTGCTTTATCATCATTTAAAATATTCTCCAATGACGCATCCCTGATATTTCCAATTGGTGCATGAAAAAAGCAAGGTCGCACAGTTCCGTCTGCTTCTACAACTGTGGAAACCCAGGGAGCATTACATTTTTTGTAAGGAAAAGGATTTAAGCCATAGAATGCTGCATAATAACTATGGATCTTCCGGAGTTTTTCCGGGCTTTCTGCGATGAAATAGGAATCGAAGTCAGTTGCATATTTGTCAATGATATTTTCTATTATATTTTTCAATTCTCCGACTTCCATTTCATCCAAAAGAATTTCATGTTGGCGGTGATCACTCCATAAAACTTCACGGTTAAATGCATGGCTGCTTACATCTGCTGGTAAAAAACTGATTTGATCAAGACCAATATCTTTTGCACTATCAATAATAGCCGGCCAATGGCGAAAATTCAAACGATGAATAACCGTTCTTCCTGTAATTTTTAGGTTTGACTTTTTGCTTTTAATTTCTTGCACTCCTTCTTTTAATTTTTGATAAGCATCCGGAATATTCCTGATTTCATTATGTATCGCTTCGTTTCCATCCAATGAGACAATAATATCATTTACATATTCCACCAATTGTTCCGCATGCTTTTTTAGCGTAAGACCTGTTGAGAGTAAGGATATTTTTATGTTTTGTTTTTGAAGTATCTGGCAGAACCTGAAAAAGTTTGGATTCAATAATGCCTCACCACCTGACATAACAACCTGCTGCGTTCCCAATCTTTTTAATGAAATAAGCAGGGCTTCAATATCCGCTTCAGTAAGCTGTTTCAGATTTTTATTGTCTTTCCATATATCACACATTACACAGCGGCAGTTACAGGCACTATGGGGCATTAATATAACAACAGGCAGTGCAGTGATCTTATCCGTTTGTAATGTGCGATATCTCTTAAAGGTTTGATATAATGATTTGGTTAACATCTATGCCTGTATTTGTATCCAGTAAAAAGGGTTCTTATTTTTTAAAAATCGGTTGAACAAACTATTGGGATTATAAAGACAGCGATAGTTAAAATTGGCTACCGAATCAAGTGTGTGATGAAAATAATGTTGCGACATTCCCGGAAAACCAGCCTCCTCAAAATATAACTTTGATCTTTCAATAGCGGCGCCCAACGCTGACATTGAGTAAAAAGGTGAATCGAGAATATGTATCTCACCATCTGATTTTAAGAGCATGAGAGTTTTCTGTATAGTTGTTTCAAACGATTCGAAATATTGAATAGAAGCTGCAAAGATGATACAGTCAAATTTTTTTTCTTTTAAGTTGGACTCCGGGTCGCTATAAATGAAATTAAGATTGGAAATGTTTTCAAAAACTTTTGAAGCCTGTTGTATCTCTGCCAGGTTTATATCCGAGCCCGTAACATTAGCTCCCTCAATGGCTGCAAGCCGGCGTGAAAGCCAGCCATTGCCACAGCCAATTTCAAGAATTTCTAACGGCCTTGATTTTTTCTTTAAGTATTCCCGCAGGCTTTGCATTGATTGTTTACGGAGCTGCCATTCTTTATAATGGGGATGTGTTACCGCAATATCAGGTAACTCTTTTACTTCCTCATCAGTATAAAATCTCTTTTCTTTTTTTCTGAGTTGGATATAGAGCGTCTCAAAATTATCAGTAGCAATATGTTCAACAGATGCCATCATTTTATTTATGCAGAGAATTGTTCAGGTAGGTTTTTTTTAATAGAATAAATAAAGTTTTTTTCCAGCAGGTTTTGTTTACTAAGGATACAATCAAGGTAAAACCCATTTTCATCAGCAATACTCTCGATCATCTTCATATCACATCCTTCAAAGCTGACCATAATAATTTTTGAGGAGTGATTTATATAATTGTTCAATCCTTTGAATAACGAAGAAAAATATTCACCATTTTCTCCGCAATACCATGCATGATCTTTTGCTGACCTTGGATTTTTCTTATAATAAGGAGGATTGATCGCTATTATATCGAATATTTGTTCAGGAATATTTTCAAACAGGTCAGATTGAATAATGGTCAGCTTTGTATCATTGACTTTATTATTTTTTTTAATAAACTCAATAGCTATTGGATTAATATCGGTAGCAGTAACCTTTGCTCCTTTTTTTGCTGCGTAAATTGAAATAAGACCGCTGCCACAGCCTGGCTCCAGAAACCTTTTCCCTTGTAAAGGCAATTGTTTGATATAATTCAAAAGCAGTTGTGTGCTGAAAAAGAAACCGGGATGAAAAACTTCCGGGGGTACTTCCAGCTTTATATCTTCATATTTATATATTCTTGTTTTGGAAAGATATTTTTCCAGCAAAGGCTTGTAGGTATTGGCAACAATATGTCTGATTGTACTTCTCAATGCTGTATAAGTTTTATACTTTAAAATCCCTCTATTTCAGGTTGACGATATTTCCATAATACCTGCAATGCTTTTAACTCATAAGGTTTCCAATACAAACCGGTTTTATAACGAATGGCTGCCATCGTTTTAATTACTCTTCTTTTTAAACCATTCAATCTGAAATCAGATATAGTAGGATAGTAGCCATTTAATACCGTTTCAAAGTCTTTTATTTTATTGATCATTTCCGGAGTAAGCCAGGGTGTCAATGGATTTTTCCGCAGATCGAAACTTTCCCATTGCGGACTGATCCAGTCTTCGAGTTTCTCAGGGAAATGAAAACCACTTTGCAAAACTTTGTTATACATCTCACTTCCTTCTGTTGGTACGGGACTATATACATAAATGATAATCTCTGTTTTTGGATTGATCTGTTTTATTTCTTTGATGAAAGCAATATCCTGGTCTATTTGTTTCATTACTTGTTCGGGAGTGTCGGCAGGAGTGCCGAGTACAAAAGAGTATTCCGGAATGATATCAAACTTAGCCATGCGGGCAGCAAAAGTTCTTATCTCAGCTGCTGATTGTGTTCCACCTTTATCCATTTTTTTTAATATCTCATCATTGCCGGTCTCAGCGCCAAAGAAGATCATCTTGCAACCGCTTTCCCTCATCAATGCCAGGGATGAGTCAGTATATTTATCAATAGTATCAATTCTTCCCTCGCCCCACCAGATCATATTCTCCGGTTTTATCAAGGTGGCAAACTCAACCGTTCTTTTTTCAGACACAAAAAAATTATTATCATGAAACTCGATAGCATTCCCGCCGAAGTTATCCTTCAGCCATTTGATGTCCTTGTAAATAAGCTGTGCTGATCTTCCTCTCCACCTTGCGTTATAGATCGGGACCACGGCACAGAAAGAACATTTGAAGGGGCAACCCATGCTTGAATGATAAGCAATGGTCTTCGTGCCGAGATAAGTTTTACCTAAATATCTTTTGATCGGATAAAATTTATTCAGCTTTTCATAAGCCAGAGCGGGCAATTCATCCTGGTCATAGAGTTCATCTTTTTTTGTTTTAATGATCTGTTCACCTGATCTGAAGATCAAATTGCTGATCAGTTCATAAGGTTGATTATTTTCAAGAGCATTGATTAATGCAGGAAATGATCTTTCACCGGGACCATTCATTACAAAATCGACATAACCGGAATTCAATACAACCTTCGATTGATTTGCGGGAAAATAACCGCCCCATATAATGGTAATACCCGGGAATAATTCACGAACATTTTTTGAAATGGGAATAGCCTGTTTTAATTGCGGTCCGGGCATAGAGGTAACGCCGAAGTATTTAAAACCTCCTTCATTGAAATAGTGATAGATTTTTTCCCATGGATCAGTTTCAAGATTGCCATCTACGATCACATAATCGTACAAGCCTTCAATAGAAGAAGCGATGCTGAGAATAGAATTAGGTATTCTCGGTTTATAATTCGCACTGCGTGGATTGAATAATAGAACCCGGCTCATGTTATTTATTTCGGAAGCTTAAATCTTAATCGGTTTATCAAATTAAATAGTTGCCTTACAGTCTATTGGCATTGGTTTATGTGGGAAAGTTTACTTTTTACGGGCATCCTTTTTTTACGAAAGACCGATTTGGGTTTGAATGCCGGCAGCTAATCCATTTCCCGGAGTAAGCATCATTATGCCCACCTTTAACCGGGCACAGTATATTATTGAAACTATTGAAAGCATTCAAAAGCAAACTTTCTCAAACTGGGAATTATTGATAATGGACAACGGATCCGAAGATAATACCTGGGATTTGGTAACAAAAGTCAATGATAAAAGGATAAGGTTATACAAAACAGAAAAGCGACTGGGAATTGCAGGCACAAGAAATGAAGGATTAAAAAAAGCAAAAGCGGAGCTGGTAGCTTTTATAGATTCAGATGATCTTTGGGCTACTACAAAACTAGAAAAACAGGTGGCCGCACTGGAACAATATCCTGGCGCCGGGTTTTCTCTCACGGGAGGATTTAATTTTAAAGATCAATTAAAACCAGTAGATCATTTTTATAAACAGGCAGAAGGATTAAAATATGATAACCTGCTTATTCCTTTTTTCAGATCTGAATTATCTACTACCATTTCTTCATTGATTTTCCGAAAGCAATGTCTTACTGCTATAGGGCCTTTTGATGAAACAAAATTGCCTGATGAAGTTGAGCTGATCTTAAAACTGGCCCGTTATTTTAAAGGCATCATTTTATATGAGCCTTTGCTTTATCGCCGGTTACATGATTCAAACGACAGTAATGCCAACTGGGTAAAAGGCTACCACCATGGAGTGGAAATGATCCGGGCTTATGAAAAAGAACTGCCTGCTGAAGTTGCGAAGCAAGCCTTGTTCAGGCTGTACATGAATTTTGGTGAAGACTATTTATTGCATAAAGAAAAAGCAAAGGCAATGCAGCAATTCCTTATTGCATGGAAGAACAAGCCTTTTAGTTTTATTCCAATAAAAAAAATAAGCAAAGCGATCCTGCGATAAGATGCATCTCAATGGTTCAATAAAAGTTACTCCTGATATCCCGGCAAAGCCCTGGAAGAAGGCAACACTACCCAAAAGAATATTGGCTATTCGCCTGCAGGCCATGGGTGATTTAGTGATAACGCTTCCTTACCTGCAACAACTAAAAAGAGCTTTGCCGGCTGGCACCAGGTTAGATCTGCTCACAAGAGAAGAAGTTGATACTATTCCAAAAAGCATTGAGTTATTTGATAAGGTTTATTCCATTAGGGGAGGAAGGAATGTAAAGAAGCAATTACTGTATGCTTCATCACTTGTCCCAAAATTGTTGTTCCAGCGATATGACGTGGTTATCGATCTGCAAAATAATATCACCAGCAGGCTCGTAAGAAAAACATTGATGCCAAAAGCATGGTCTTCCTTTGACCGCTTTTCAGCCATAGCAGCAGGGGAAAGTAACCGGCTCACTATTGAAGCCATCGGTCTTGGTAGCTGTTTTCCTGATCATGATTTTAAAATCATTAATGATAGCAGCCATAATCTTTTAAAACAAAATGGTTGGGATGGAATAAGTGAACTTGTTGTGTTGAATCCTGCCGGTGCATTCATTACCCGCAACTGGCCCATCGAAAATTATATTGGCTTTGCCAAACTCTGGCTGGAACAATTTCCCAAAACACAATTTGTAATTATCGGGGTAAATACAATAGCGGAAAAAGCTGCTTATTTAAAGCAAAGACTCGGAAATAAATTAATTGACCTCGTAAATAAAACTATTCCTGCGCAGGCATTTGCTTTGATACAAAAAATGAGTTTTGTTTTATCCGAAGATTCCGGTCTCATGCACATGGCATGGGTTTCAGGCATTCCCACCTTGGCTTTGTTTGGTTCAACTACGGCTCATCGTGCCACACCGCTTGGCGATCATACTTTGTTATTGCATTCATCTGATCTTGCCTGTGGCAACTGCATGAAGGAAACATGCACTTATGGGGACACACATTGTTTGACAAGATATTCGCCAGAATTTGTTTTTGAAAAAGCGATGGAGTTAATGGCAACCGAACCAATTCAAGAATTGATTAAAGTATGATGGTATTTAATTTTTTTTTAAACAATTTATTTGGCTCGTGAGACACGAGCCGCGGCGGCAGCTCTATTCATTTCGTGAAAAAGAAAATATGAAGCGATCAGAAACCCTATCGGCAAAATCATTGTAAGTGTTGCAGGATGAAAACCATCAACAGCAGTAACGGAATAAGTTGCACCGATTAAATCAAACAACAAACCTGCATAAGCCCATTCTTTAATTTTCGGATAACCTGGAATAAGGATAGCGATCACACCAAGTAATTTCATTACTCCAATGAACTGAGTAAAATAATCAGGGAAACCAAGATGTCCCATGAATGTTTTTGCTTCACGAACCAACATCATGTCGGGGATTGAAGAGAACAGCATGAACGCTGAAAATAAACCGGTGATAATCCAAAAGATAATTTTCGTTTTTTTCATTGCTATTTGATTTAGAATTATTTTCTCTCAATGCAGTTAAACATCCAGTTTATCCCAAATCTGTCGGTGCATTGCCCAAAGTATGCCCCGAAAAACATATCTGCCAACGGCATAACTATAGTTCCATCTTTTGAAAGCGCATCAAATAATTTTTTGGTTTCTGCTCTTGTTTCGGGTTCCAGGCAGATGTGCATGTTATTACCTTGTGTTACTGTCATACCCACTTCTTTGGGTGCATCGGTTGCCATTAAAATATGTCCGCCTAATATGGGCAACTCCACATGTAAAATCATATTCTTTATATTGTCTTGAATTGGCGGATGATCTGCGTTTTGCGGAATATCGCCAAAGCGTTGAAGGCCTTTGCCAATAAATTCTGTTTCGAAAACTGATTTGTAAAAAATAAATGCTTCTTCCGTTGTGCCGGGGAAATTGAGGTAAGTGCTTGTTCGTGCCACAGTAGTTTTTTTATTTTGAATTTTTAATTTGAATTGTGCTTTTAAATAATTTTCAAGTTGATTGAATGTACCTGCAAAACCTTGTTGCATGCTTGGTGACATTTGGGAGAAAAATTGCATTTCTTCTTCTGTTGCATTTACAGGATGCCCTGAGAGTATAATCGTTGTCTTACCATCTTGCTCAGTAAATTCTAAGTGATTGAAAATTTCAAGAGGGAATTTGTCGCTAAACGGTGCTCTTGTGATGCCACAATTTTCGTCGGAGAAGGAACTAACAAATTCAATCAAATTAGGTTCTTTAATTTGTCTATAAACAAATTTTCCAAATGCAATTTGTCCTTGCAGGTCGGTTTTGTAGTGAAAAACTCCATTTGGTTTGAAATCAAATTTTACTATCGTGATTGGAACGCCCGGGGGACCCCACCATTCACTTAATGCGTCAGCATCTGCGAATGCGTTGAATACAATTTCCTTTGGTGCGTTGAACTCTCTCGTTATGATTAGTTCCGCTTTGTCGTTTTGTTTTTTCATTTTACTTATTATTTGATTTATTTTTTGCTTGAACTTTATTTAAGTATTTGTCAAGCGAATTAAATTTGGTATTCCAAAACTGGCGATACTGCTCTACCCATTGAGATACTTCATTCAGTTTGTCCAGCTTTGCCCTATAATATCTTTCTCTTCCCTGCTGTTTAAGTGTGATGAGCCCACACTCTGTCAGAATTTTAATGTGTAATGAAATTGCTTGCCGGGAAACATCAAAATTCTCCGCAATATTGTTAGGCGTTAAATGCTGATGAGCAATCAGGTTAATGATTTCTCTTCTTGTAGGGTCGGCTATTGCCTGGAAAACATCTCGTCTGGCTTCCATAATGTGCAAGTATTTGATTGCAAATATACGCAAGTATTTGATTGCACATAATATTTTGAAAATATTTTATTGAGAATTTTTTTTAAAAAAGTGATAGGATTAATGCAACCGAACCAATTCAAGAGTTGATTAAAATATGATAATATTTAATTTTTTTTTGAACTGAGGTTATTTGGCTCGTGTCTCACGAGCCACGGTGGCAGATGAGTCATAGATAAATCAGAGATAGTAACTGTCCAACTTTTGTAAAACACTCTGATCGAGTCTTGCCTCCAAAAGTCCTCTTATGTCTTTATAAATGTCAGGCCTTATCCATTGCGCCATCGCTTGTCTTGTCTCTTCATAGTCACCTAAGTGTTCATAAAAGGCGACTCCGGCAGCATTCCAAAGACTTTTGTCCTTTTGTCGAAAGCACCATTCAGCGAAAGCATAAATATTTTTTAGGCGGTCAACGTCTTTTACTTTGTGAGCTTCAACGACCGCTGGCAATAACTCAAAAAATACATCATAAATTGAGGTGGTTGGTTGTTCAAAATCCTTTTTCAATTCTGGTAGGCAATTAATTGCTTTTTGTCTCCAAACACTCATTACCGGGAGGTTTCTGTTTTAGTTGCGTACAACGTTAGTGCATTGCCGAAGTGCCGGAAATTGAATTCCTGTCGCTCGGCATTTATTCTAAAATTAAACAGAATTACAAAAGCTGAAATTTATTCTATCGCCGGCACGTCAGCACGGACTGCGGTTGAATAAGTTAATAAGGAGGAGAATATACTGGATATGTGGCTGAGAAGCGATACTAGTTAAGAGCTTATTCGTTAAGCCGCCATATCGCCATACCATACGTTAGCGGTAGCCCTTGTGATTTTCATGCGGTGCTACTGTGCCTATTACTCCCGGACTTTATCCAGCTCTGCACCATTTGCAATAAGAGTTCCATATCAAAAGGCTTAACAATATAATCATCAGCGCCAAGTTTTAATGCTTCAGTCCGATCAACTTGTTCAGACATTGATGTGCTAAATATAAAGGGTATTTCATGTGTTTCTGATGTGTCTAAGAGCAAATGTAAAACCCCGTAACCATTCATCTCATGCATCAGTACATCACATATGATTAAATCAGGTATAAATTCCGTGGCAAGTTCAACCCCTGTTTTCCCATTATTTGCTGCTAGGATTTTATAACCTTCCATCTCCAAATATTCAGTCACGTTCTCAAGTATATCTTTGTTGTCTTCAATTACTAAAATTGTTTTCATTTTAGTTCGTTTTCGTTTCTGACTTACCTGGGAAGATTTATCAAAACTGGTTCGTTTAGTGCTGACGAGTCTTACACAATTACAGTAAAGAGTTATATTATTCACACATTCAGCTAACCATAATTTTGTTTCGCAGTGGGGATTTTTAAACTAGCCACTTTTGACACGGGTTACCGCTAACGTTGTTATGTTCTTTCGGCGGCATTTTGGCAATGCAAATGTTGTGCGCATGCGATCACTCACATAGCACTTATTAGGTCTAGTTAACAAGAGAAAATATTTCACTAATATCCATATTATTCTCATCAAATGCATTGAGAGGTGTATTATGAAGGACAGTACCGAGTTTTCTAAATTCATACTTCTCCTTGAACTTGGAATAAGAATTTGCAATCATTTTTCGAATTTCAGTTGCATCAATTTTATCTTCTAAATCTATAACATATGAATCCTGAGCTACGTACAGGAGGATTGGATCTTTTCCTTTAACAAACCGACAAGTAAATCTACATGCCAATCCTTTTTTTGAAGGTGCCACTTTTTTCATTACCTCTAACGTTAGATCAGAAGTTATCCTATCGATAGAATCCAAAGTATGAGGTGGGATGTAAATCCATTCGTCAACAACAAGATCTGTTTGTTCTATCATTTTTAATTATTTGTAATTATGAGGGTTGCACACAACTTTCATAATATGATGGTAGATTCAATTGCACACAACACATAAATTTATGACACTCCCATCATGTTTTCAAGAAAAATCACCATTGATAACCAAAGTTTTAATCTTCGCTATTTCAATTGTTGTTGAGCCAATACAATTCTGATGTCTAAACTATTTTAGTTGTTTTATTCAAATAGCGCAGCAATAGTTTTCACACTATTGTTCATAAGAAATGGCATAGATGGTGATTGATTGGTATCAGGGTGCTGTAAAATCTGCAATACCTTTTCCTTCATTTCTTCTTTACTCTGCACAATATGCCAATTGCTAATTTCCCGATTCATAGGTTTTACAAAACTGATAACCTTTGTTCCTGCAGCTAAAGCTTCAAGACAAACCATACCAAAACCTTCATAGCTCGAAGGATGAAGAAAAATTTTGGCTCTTTGCATGTGTTGCAGTACTTCAGTATGGGGAAGTTCGCCTGTAAGTGTAACAGATGATTGCAATCCTGTTTTTTTAATAAGCTTTTCCAATTTTTCTTTTTCAGGTCCGGCGCCGATTAGCACAACTTTTATAGTTGGCAGTTCCTTTTTTATTTCAGCAATGATCTCAATAAAAATATCATATTGCTTTAATGGTATCAATGATCCGGCAGCAAGCAGATCAATATCTCTTTCAACCGCCGGAGCAATAAACGACTTTGGATCAATGCCAGGCGATATTACATACTGTGGTTTTATACTATGATTCTTTTCAAACTCAGCCTGAATAAAATCTGATAGAGCAATCAGTTCATCTGCATTCGGCTTTATTTGCTTTACATACTTATTGCCCGCCTTCGCATCCTGTCCTTGTATCCAGCAATAATGTTTGATCCCATATTTATCAGCGAATCTTTTGCCCATCAATGCACATTCGCCTAACCAAAAACTTAAGATGCCTTTAATTTTATTTGCATCGTGCAAATCTTTTAAAACAGCAGCAATTTTTTTTCTGAGTAATAATTTAGATAAACCAGCTTTATTTCTTCCGGCAAAACTTTTGACTGTTATATCAAACCATTTATAAGTTTTTTCAAAGAATGGGTATTGAAAGCTTAGAACAACGATATTCAATCGGGGATAAAGTTCTTTTAGCGTCCGGGTAAATTGCTGCAGCATCGGCAAACAGGTGCTGTCAGCTTCATCTTTGGGAAAGCCGGGTGTAAGTATAATGAGAGTTTCATCATTGTTCATCCAGTGAAATTATTTTATCACAATAGGACAAGCTTTGTTTATCATGTGTGATCATAATGATTATTTTACCCTGGCCGACTAATTGCCTGAAATGTTTCAGTAACAGAATACACGACTCTTCATCCAACTCATTAAAAGGTTCGTCCAGTAAAATAAGATCAGCATTTTTATACAGGGCTCTTGCAATCGCAATGCGCTGTTGCTGACCACCACTGATATTTTTTCCATTTTCTGTTATCAGCTTATCCATGCCTTCCGGAAATTTTTCAAGAAGCTTGTCTATGCCCGAGATGGACATAGCACACTGGAGTTTCTTTTTGTCATGAATCTCTTCTTCAAGCGTAATATTTCGCAAGATAGTATCGTAAATAAAGAATGGCTGCTGTCTTACATAAGAAATCGAAGGCCAGTATTTTCTTATCTCGTCTTTATTTACTGTGCGGTCATTGATGATTATCTCACCACTTGCCGCCGGTAAAAATCCAAGTATTAAATTCAATATAGTAGTCTTTCCTTTTCCGGATTGCCCGGTGATCCCGGCAAATTCTCCTTTGTTAATGCTAAGGCAAAAATCTCTGAGCACCGGTTGCCCCGGATATTGAAAGCTTATATTTTTTAATTGTAAGGATGATATTTCTTCTTCGGGGCTTTCAATTTGAGGTTTAGTTTTACCATTAGTCTTCAAATCATTTTCTGAAAATTCAAATGCTTTTATCTGCCCACTGATATTTACCACCTTCACAATTCCCGGGATTATTTTGTAAGCAGCCGCCATAAAGGCCCCAATAGTAATTAGCGTGGCATTATCATTATTGCCTGACCATTCTGCAATGGCAATAAGGATAAACAAACCAAGCACGGCAAATATTTCAATAATGCGTGTAGGCAGGCTTTGCATTGCCATTGAATCAAACAATACATTGCTGAAATGACTACGGTGACGGATAAACCGCTTCATAAAGAAATCATTCCGGTTGTAAATATTACTTTCAACATATCCTTTCAATGCATCCAGCAAATGTTGAAATGATCTTTCATTACTGACCTGTATATTTTTTTTATAAGCTGTCAATCGTTTCTTAATAAAATAAAATACAACGATCACAGGCGGCAATAAAATAATAAGCAATAGCAGAAATAATTTAGCATTGAATAAAACAATGGCTGCAATGGTAACGGCGATAAGACAAAACTGCGTAATGATCTGCTGAATGCCTGCCAGCATGAACTGGCAAAACTCAAAAGGCTGAAACCCGATCCGGCGAATATGAACAGACGAGTCTATATTAATAAATTCCTCAAAGCTGGCCTGCTGATAACTTGCTAAATTATTGCCGGATATTCTTATGGCGACACTGCTGATAAATTTGTATTGTGCTCTTGTAATAAAATAACCGGCCAGGTTTTTTATCCCAAATAAAATGAAGAAAATGCTGATAAAGGCAATGGAATTTTTATTGGCCAACCAATCCGGAAGAAAGCTGACCTGTTTGTTGCTGCCCGGTTGAATATAAAATTGAACTATCCAAAGAAGCAAGGCAAGAAAACTTATATCCAGTATGCTGATGAAAATGTCAAATAGTGTAAGAACGGTGAATTTCTTTTTTTCTTTTTGATCAAGAACAGTCCATGTATTTTTCAAAATGGTTATCACCTTATGGATGCAAGGTTAAGTATTGAAGTTGAAATTAAGGAAATGAAAATACTGTCAGCCTTCACCGGCGACAGATTTTGGTTTGTTAAGCACCGGTCTTACTATGGGGGCAGCTTCTTGAACAGGTTGTGAATGTTGCAGCCGGTAAAGTTTACTGTATTTCAAAAAAACCTGGTGGGCCATATTGACTGCAAAGCTGAACCCGGCAAAGCCATCAAGAAAACCAAGGCGGAAAAAATACCCATTAATAAATGCCCAAAAAGGATGGACCAGCATTTTAAACCATGAACTGCTGCGGCCAGTATTATATAATGATTTAGCCGCAATAGTACTGATTCGGTTATTGCGCCAGGCAAGATCTTCTATTGTATTGAATGCATAATGAAGTATATCACCGGCTAAGTGTTGAACGGCAAAGCCTTCTATTACTTCTATTTTATCATGTGGGTTCAGGCCTCCCCATTTTGCAACACGGCGATCAAATAAGCGGATCTTGGGATCAGGATACCAAAGGCCGTGACGAAGAAAACGACCGCAAAGATTTGTACAGCGGTTCATGCGATAGGCACGCCAGGAGAAAGTTTTTTTTGCTTCAAGAATGGATTCAACCAGTTTATCATCCAATGCCTCATCTGCATCAAGACTTAATATATAATTGTGCGAGGCTAATTGAATGGCAAAATTCTTTTGCCCGATATAACCTTTGAATATTTCAAGGTGAACAATAGCGCCACAGCTACGGGCAATCTCCACCGTTTGATCGGTAGAATAAGAATCTAAAACAATGATCTCATCCGCCACCTTTTTTAATGACTCAATACAGCGCCTGATATTCTGCTCTTCATTGTAAGTTATTATGATTGCTGATAGTGGCTGCATGTTCTTTTGGAGATATTACGTTTACTAATCGCAATGTTTCAGCAAGAGGTTGGCTTCTAAATCTTGTTTGTTTTATGCGGAAAGAAAAATAACGGAAAGAATGTAAAAAGCAATATGCCGTACTGTGTTTCAAAAACTGACTCGCTAAACAAGTAACTGATCAATATCAGTATTATAAAACTAAAGCCCCGGTTTTTTTGATTCCAGGCCAGTTTAACTAAAGAAAAACATATTAAAAGCAAAATTATCAAACCGGGAATACCTGTTTGCAGGAGGGTTTGAAGAAATTCATCATGGGTATTGTAGCCGATAAACCCATGACTGTTCCCTCCGGGTTTGCCAGTATACATATTTTTTGAAATATATTGTTGATTTAAAAAAGCCTGGGCATCGCCGGAACTAACACCCCTTAACCAACTACTATTCTCGTTTAAAATTTCTGTTACAATTTTCCATTCAAGTAATCGGAACTGGAGCCCGGTGAAATAATATCCTGGTGAAAATTTTTCCTGTCTTACTATGTTTATATCGCTACTCCATATCTCATCGAATCTTTCGCTGATTGGATTTTTTGTAATAAAAATCAGGCTCCCTGTTACCATAACGGCAATAAATAAACTTATAGCTAAGAAAAGATTTGTTTTTTTGTTTTTGATAAATCCTATAAAGTAATATAGCAGGTAAATCAAATAAAAGACGATGACCAATTTGGAAGAAAGAAGGAAAATGAGTACCGAGAAAAATATAATGAAAATGGTATGGAATGATTTACGAAAAATAAAATTGTTTTTTCCTGCATTTTCCCACAAGAATATAAGAGCAATGACCAGATATATTGAAAAATAAACTGCATGTTGTGATATGGGCTTAACCAAAGTATGATAGAAAAAAAGTGATGAGTCAGGGTTTTGTGAATAACGAAAAAAAGCAAGACCAATACAATATAGCGACGCTGTACATAGTATAATGCAATATCCCCGGGATAATTTTTTGTGAATAGCTGAAGACATATCAGCAGAAATAATAAGTGCCAGGGGGATAGCTACCAATCCACTTTTTAACCGGATATTATTCCATCCCTGGTGAAGGTTATACGTATAAATAAGAGATATAAATTGGAGCAGGTAAAATAAAACACAACCAGCCAGGAAAATTTTGAATGGAGTTTCATTAAATAGAGATACTATTTTTCTTCTGTTTTTTATGATCCCAGTAAACAATATAAGTAAAATGCTCAGGCTGCTTATTGCCCGGAATGAAAATATAAAGCTGGTAAAGAAAAGAAGATAGAAAACCTGTAAGAGAAGATTGAGGGTATTAGTTGACTTAAGATCAATTTTCATTGATAATTTAAGGAGATTATGCCTTTATATAATTAAACATTATTAGGAACCCGTTTTCGATATCTCAATCTCTCATTCACCGAACTTATCAAAGCATAGATATAAGCCAGAGAAAGGGATACCAATAGCCCGAGAATAAGCCATACTATTAACCGGGCACCTACTGGTTTTTTAAATTTGCTAAAACTCTGCAATATCTGCACTGCATTGGTAAATTTCAATTCGGTTTTATAAGATAAAAG
>Ga0105249_10000380_pt1 | contig 44166 bp, 43 predicted proteins | sample KBSS44metaG_FD_81522 | JGI IMG/M metagenome (GOLD analysis project Ga0105249, IMG submission 81522) | Switchgrass rhizosphere microbial communities from Kellogg Biological Station, Michigan, USA - KBS S4-4 metaG | ecosystem: Host-associated > Plants > Roots > Rhizosphere > Soil | place...
AAGCAGGTCTATCTGCTCGACAAGGCGATCATCAAGGGCGAGCAGATCAAGAACGCCGATTCCGGACTCGACCAGCAGCGCGGCGAGTACGTCGTGACCCTGGAGTTCAACGATCAGGCGTCGCGGATCTGGGCCGACTTCACCGCGGCCAACGTCGGCACCCAGACCGCCTTCGTGCTCGACTCCAAGGTGGTCAGCGCACCGGAGATCCAGGAGGCCATCCCGGGCGGACGTACGCAGATCACCGGTCGGTTCACCGCCGACTCAGCACGTGAACTGGCCAACGTGCTCAAGTACGGCTCGCTGCCGCTGTCGTTCGAATCCTCGGAGGCCGAAACTGTGTCGGCCACATTGGGTTTGTCGTCGCTGCGGGCCGGCCTGATCGCGGGCGCGATCGGCCTTGCGGCGGTGCTTCTGTACTCCCTGCTCTACTACAGGGTGCTTGGATTGCTGACGGCATTGTCGCTAGTCGCTTCCGGCGCAATGGTTTTCGCGATCCTGGTGCTGCTGGGCAGATACATCAACTACACGCTCGACCTGGCAGGCATCGCAGGTCTGATCATCGGTATAGGTACGACAGCGGACTCATTCGTGGTGTTCTTCGAACGCATCAAAGATGAGATACGCGAAGGGCGTTCGTTCCGCTCGGCGGTTCCACGCGGTTGGGCCAGGGCGCGCAAGACGATCCTGTCCGGCAACGCGGTCACCTTCCTGGCGGCTGCGGTGCTCTATTTCCTCGCGGTCGGCCAGGTCAAGGGCTTTGCGTTCACCCTGGGCCTGACCACGATCCTCGACGTCGTCGTGGTGTTCCTGGTGACGTGGCCGCTGGTGTATCTGGCATCGAAGTCGCCGACGCTGGCCAAGCCTGCGTTCAACGGGCTCGGCGCGGTGCAACAGATCGCGCGCGAGCGACGTGCCGCGGCGCATGCGACGGGACGGGGATAGTCCGATGGCTAAACACACATCTGACGCGACCGAATCCGGCGCCGTCGAAGCGCCCGACCTCGAGGACATGCCGGCCGAAGCGCCCAAGCACGGCTTCTTCGTCCGGCTTTACACCGGCACCGGCGCCTTCGAGGTCATCGGCAGGCGCAAGATGTGGTATTCGATCAGTGGCCTGATCGTCTTGGTCGCGGTCGCCAGCATCCTGCTGCGCGGTTTCACCTTCGGCATCGACTTCGAGGGCGGCACCAAGGTGTCGATGCCCGCCGCAGGGCAGAACGGCACCGTCAGCACCCAGCAAGTCGAGGACGTCTTCAGCAAAACCATCGGCAAGGCGCCCGAATCGGTCGTCGTCGTCGGCAGCGGCGCTTCGGAAACCGTGCAGATCCGCTCCGAGACGCTGACCAACGAACAGACCGAAGCGCTGCGCACAGCGCTGTTCGACGCGTTCCACCCCAAGGGCTCCGACGGCCAGCCGTCCAAGCAGGCCATCAGCGACTCGGCGGTGTCGGCGTCGTGGGGCGGGCAGATCACGCAGAAGGCGCTCATCGCGTTGGTGGTCTTCCTGGTCCTGGCGGCCATCTACATCACCGTGCGCTACGAGCGCTATATGGCGATGGCGGCACTGGCGACGCTGGTGTTCGACCTGGTCACCACCGCGGGCGTCTATTCACTCGTCGGATTCGAGGTCACCCCTGCGACGGTCATCGGCCTGCTGACCATCCTCGGCTTCTCGCTGTACGACACAGTGATCGTGTTCGACAAGGTCGAGGAGAACACCCACGGCTTCGAACACACCACCCGGCGCACGTTCGCCGAACAGGCCAACCTCGCGGTCAACCAGACGTTCATGCGGTCGATCAACACCAGCCTGATCTCGGTGCTGCCGATCCTTTCGCTGATGGTGGTAGCGGTGTGGCTGCTGGGCGTCGGCACGCTGATGGACCTGGCGTTGGTGCAGTTGGTTGGCGTCATCGTCGGCACTTACTCGTCGATATTCTTCGCGACACCGCTGCTGGTCTCGCTGCGTGAGCGCACCGAGCTCGTCCGCACGCACACCCGCAGGGTGCTCAACCGCCGCAAGCCCGCCAAGGCCGCCGAGGTAATGGAGCACGCCGAGCCGGAGGAGATGGCGGCGTCGCTCGCCGCCAAGCCGGCGCCGGAGAAGCCTGCGCCCGGGGCGCGGCCTGTCCGGCCAACCGCCAGCAGGACCGGTCGACCGTCGGGTAAGCGAAACACCCGGCGGTAGCGGGGATGGGTGTCCGGAGCTGCAGCGTCGTTGCGGCGGCCCTGCTGTCGCTGATCGGCGGGCTGGGCCTGTCGGCATGCTCGGGCAGCCCCGCCGACAACATCGACTACGCCGTCGACGGCACATTGGTCAGCTACAACACCAACACCGTCGCCGGGGCCGCATCGGGCGGGCCGCAGGCCTTCGCTCGGGTGCTGACGGGCTTCAACTATCACGGACCCGACGGCCAGGTCGTCGGTGACCACGACTTCGGCTCCATCTCGGTCGTCGGGCGTGCGCCGCTGGTGCTGGACTACGAGATCAGCGCGAATGCGGTGTATTCCGACGGCAAGCCCGTCACCTGCGACGACATGGTCCTGGCGTGGGCGTCACAGTCGGGTCGGCTGCCCGGGTTCGACGCGGCCAACCGCGCTGGGTACAGCGATATCGCGTCTGTCGACTGCGCGCCGGGGCAGAAGAAGGCGCGGGTGACCTTCGCCCAGGACCGCGGGTTCGTCGACTTCGGCCAACTGTTCACCGCGACGTCGATGATGCCGTCGCACGTCATCGCCGACGAACTCGGCATCGATGTCACGACCGCGCTGCTCAACGACGACGGCCCGGCTGTCGAACGCATCGCGCAGGTGTGGAACAACACGTGGAATCTCAATCCAGCCGATTTCGACAGCAAACGATTCCCGTCGTCGGGGCCGTACAAGCTCGAGTCGGTGAACAAGGACGGCTCTGTCGTGCTGGTCGCCAACGACAAGTGGTGGGGCGCAAAGCCCGTCACCGAGAAGGTGACTGTGTGGCCGCGGGGTGCTGACATCCAGGACAAGGCCAATCAGGGCGCCTACGACGTCGTCGACGTGTCGACTGGGTCATCGGGAACGCTGACCCTGCCCGACGACTATGTCCGAACCGACTCGCCGTCGGCAGGCATCGAACAGCTGATCTTCGCGCCCCAGGGACCGGTGGCGGGCCCGCCCGCGCGCCGGGCGCTGGCGCTGTGCACGCCTCGCGATGTGATCGCCAAGAACGCTGGGCTGCCGATCGCCAACTCCCGGCTCAACCCGGCGACCGAGGATGCGTTCGGCGGGTCCGAGGGCGCCGTCGAGGCCGGACAGTTCGTCGTCGCCAATCCCGACGGCGCCCGCGGCGCGCTCAACAATCAGCCGATGACCGTGCGCATCGGTTACCAGAGCCCGAACGCGCGGTTGGCGGCGACCGTCGGTGCGATCGCGAAAGCATGCGCTCCCGCGGGCATCACCGTGCAGGACGCCGCATCGGACTCCGTCGGTCCACAGAGTCTGCGCGACAACAAGATTGACGTGTTGATCGCGAGCACCGGCGGCGCCGCAGGAAGCGGATCCACGGGCTCGTCGGCGATGGACGCCTACGACCTGCACACCGGCAACGGCAACAATCTGTCGGGCTACTCCAACGAGCGCATCGACGGCATCATTTCGTCGATCGCGGTGACGTCCGACCCGAAGGAAGTGGCCAGACTGCTCGGTGAGGGCGGATCGATCCTGTGGGGCGACATGCCGACGCTTCCGCTTTACCGTCAACAGCGAACCCTGCTGACTTCGAAGAAGATGTATGCGGTGAGCAGTAATCCGACTCGATGGGGCGCGGGGTGGAACATGGACCGCTGGGTGCTGGAGCAATGACCGATATCTCGCGACTGATCGCGTCCCTGACGCGTGAAGTACCCGACTTCCCCGAGCCGGGCATCCAGTTCAAGGACCTCACGCCGCTGCTGGCCGACGCGCGCGGCCTGGACGCGGTGTCAGATGCGCTTGCGGACATCGCCAGGGGCACGGACCTGGTGGCCGGCGTGGACGCCCGCGGCTTCCTGCTGGGTGGCGCCGTCGCCATCAAACTCGGCATCGGTGTGCTGGCGGTCCGCAAGGGCGGAAAGCTGCCGCCGCCGGTGTTCGGCGAAACCTACGAGCTGGAGTACGGCACGGCCACCCTCGAGGTACCGGCCGAAGGGATCGAGCTGGCGGGCCGGAACATCGTCATCATCGACGACGTTTTAGCTACTGGCGGCACACTGGCCGCGACGGCCAAGTTGCTGCGCAACGCCGGCTCAAACGTCACGGGTGCCGCCGTGGTGCTCGAGCTGCCCGCCCTCGGGGGCCGCGACGTGCTCAAACCCTTGCCAGTCAGCAGCTTGCACACGGTGTGAGGGATATCCTCGAAGTCTGTTGACACGGAGGGCGATGAGAGCTCGCGCGAAGAGCAGATATCGGAGGTGACCATGGCTGACGATCCCGGCACGGGACAGGCCGTGCAGGCACCTCCCGGCGCGCAGATCCCCGAGACACAGCCGCTGGAGATTCCCAGGACCTCCACGAGCGCGTCACGGCGGGTGCGGGCCCGGCTGGCCCGCCGGATGACCGCTCAGCGCAGCGCCGTCAACCCGGTGCTGGAGCCGTTGGTAGCCGTGCACAAGGGCTTCGTCCCGAAGGCCAACCTGGCGCTGCTGCAGAAGGCGTACGAGGTGGCCGAGGAGCGGCACGCCGACCAGATGCGCCGTTCCGGCGACCCGTACATCACCCATCCGCTTGCCGTCGCCAACATCCTGGCCGAGCTCGGCATGGACACCACCACGCTGGTCGCCGCGCTGCTGCACGACACGGTCGAGGACACCGGCTACACGATGGAACAGCTGACCGCCGACTTCGGTGAGGAAGTGGCCCATCTGGTGGACGGCGTCACCAAGCTCGACAAAGTGGCGTTGGGGACCGCGGCCGACGCCGAGACGATCCGCAAGATGATCATCGCGATGGCCCGCGACGGGCGGGTGCTGGTGATCAAGGTCGCCGACCGACTGCACAACATGCGCACCATGCGGTTCCTGCCGCCGGAGAAGCAGGCCCGCAAGGCCCGGGAGACGCTGGAAGTCATTGCGCCACTGGCACATCGGCTGGGCATGGCGACGGTGAAGTGGGAGTTGGAGGACCTGTCCTTCGCGATCCTGCATCCGAAGAAGTACGAGGAGATCGTCCGGCTGGTCGCCGGTCGGGCGCCGTCGCGTGACACCTACCTGGCCAAGGTGCGTGACGAAATTACCACCACGCTCAACGCGTCGAAGATCAACGCGAGCGTCGAGGGCAGGCCCAAGCACTACTGGTCGATCTACCAGAAGATGATCGTCAAGGGCCGCGACTTCGACGACATCCACGATCTGGTGGGTGTGCGCATCCTGTGCGACGAGATCCGCGACTGTTACGCCGCTGTGGGCGTGGTGCATTCGGTGTGGCAACCGATGCCGGGGCGGTTCAAGGACTACATCGCCCAACCGCGTTACGCGGTGTACCAGTCGCTGCACACCACGGTCGTCGGTCCGGAGGGCAAGCCGCTGGAAGTGCAGATCCGCACCCGCGACATGCACATCACCGCCGAGTACGGCATCGCGGCGCACTGGCGCTACAAGGAAACCAAGGGCCGCAACGCCCCGCATCCGCACGCCGCGGCCGAGATCGACGACATGGCATGGATGCGTCAGCTGCTCGACTGGCAGCGGGAGGCCGCGGACCCCGGCGAGTTCCTGGAGGCGCTGCGCTACGACCTTGCGGTGCAAGAGATCTTCGTGTTCACGCCAAAGGGCGATCTGATAACGCTGCCGGCGGGCTCGACTCCCGTGGACTTCGCCTATGCGGTGCACACCGAGGTCGGCCATCGCTGCATCGGCTCGCGCGTCAACGGCCGGTTGGTGGCGCTCGAGCGCAAGCTCGAAAACGGCGACCAGGTTGAGGTTTTCACGTCGAAGGCGCCGAATGCGGGACCGTCGCGGGACTGGCAGAGCTTCGTGGTGTCGCCGCGTGCGAAGGCGAAGATCCGGCAATGGTTCGCCAAGGAGCGCCGCGAAGAGGCACTCGAATCGGGTAAGGACGCGATCGCGCGTGAGGTGCGCCGCAGCGGACTTCCTTTGCAGCGCTTGATGAATGCAGAGTCGATGGCGGCGCTGGCCCGGGAACTGCGGTACACGGATGTGTCGGCGCTCTACACCGCGGTGGGGGAGGGCCACGTCTCGGCGCGGCACGTGGTGCAGCGGCTGGTGGCCCAATTGGGTGGCGACGATGAGGCCGCCGACGAACTCGCCGAGCGCTCGACACCCGCGACCATGCCGGTGCGCCAGCGCAGTACCGAGGATGTCGGCGTTGCGGTGCCCGGGGCTCCCGGCGTGCTGTCGAAGCTGGCCAAGTGCTGCACGCCGGTGCCCGGCGACAACATCATGGGATTCGTCACCCGCGGCGGCGGTGTGAGCGTGCACCGCACCGACTGCACGAATGCCACGTCGCTGCAACAGCAGTCGGAGCGGATCATCGACGTCCAGTGGGCCCCGTCGCCGTCGTCGGTGTTCCTGGTGGCCATCCAGGTGGAGGCACTCGATCGGCACCGGCTGCTCTCGGATGTGACGCGCGTGCTGGCCGACGAGAAGGTGAACATCCTTTCCGCGTCGGTGACGACGTCCGACGATCGCGTGGCCATCAGCCGGTTCACGTTCGAAATGGGCGACCCAAAGCACCTCGGCCACCTGCTCAACGTGGTGCGCAACGTGGAGGGCGTCTACGACGTCTACCGCGTGACGTCCGCCGCCTAGCGTCCGCACCGGAGATGAAGGTCACCAAGGTCGAGGGCGACGACGTCCGGTTCTACCTCAAGACGGCACCGACCAAGCAGTAGCAGCGCGGCGCCCCGTCAGCCGGCCCGGACTGACTTGATCGTCACATCTGTCACAGGCTTGCCGTCGTCGCTGCCGTCAGCGACCCCGGCCGCCGCGATCATGTCCAGGGCCATCAGTCCGGGGCTGTCGATAGTGCCGAACACCGTGTAGGTCGGCGGCAACTGCGAGTCCTTGTAGACCAGGAAGAACTGGCTGCCGTTGGTGCCAGGGCCTGAATTGGCCATGGCCAGCGTGCCCCGCGGGTAGACCACCGCGTTCTTCAAGGCAGGATCTGTCATCCGGAACTGGTTCGTGGGGTACTCGTTCGGGAACCGGTAACCAGGTCCGCCCGTGCCGCTCGCCGTCGGGTCGCCGCATTGCAGCACGCCGAGTTCGGTCGAGGTGGTCAGCCGATGGCACTTGGTGTTGTCGAAGAACCCCTGCTTCGCCAGGCTCGTGAAGTTGTTGACTGTGCACGGTGTCTTGCCGTTGTCCAGCTTCAGACCGATTCTGCCCTGCGTCGTGACGATCTCTGCGGGGAGGACGGCCGGATCAGCCGCGATCCGGCCGTTCTGCGGCGGCTTGACGGGCTTGCTCGCCGGTTCCGTCGTCGCCGGATACTGGCAGTTGGAGCCCAGCGTCTTCGGCGGGTCGAAGGCCGGCAGTTTGTTGTCGACCGGCGACGGGGTCGCCGTGATATGCGGGTGCTCGGGTGTCAGACCGTCCAGCGACTCGAGGTCGCGGGCGACCTGAACGAGGAACAAGACGCTCAGCACCACCACCAGGATGGTGAGCACCGTGATCAGGTAGCTGATGACCAGCCCTGCGATGGCCAGCCCGCGGCCCTCCTCGCCGGTCTTGCGGATCTGCGACAGCGAGATGTGGCCGAAGATGATGCCCAGCGGTGCGAACAGAAACGCGCACACCAGCGACACGATTGCCAGCGCATTGGTCGGCTGCGGCTGGGGATGTCGGGGATAGCCGTAGGGCCCCGCATACGCGCCCGGCGGTGGCGGTGGGTACGCGCCGTACGGCGGAGGCGGAGTGGTCATGGCCGGGTCAGTCGAGCAGGATCGACTTGATCTGGACGCCGTCCTTCGGCTTGCCGTCCTGGCTTCCGTCGGCGGTGCCGGCGGCGGCGATCTTGTCCAGCGTCGCCAGCCCGGTCTGGTCGATGGTGCCGAACGCCGTGTAGTTCGGCGGCAGCTGTGAATCCTTGTACACCAGGAAGAACTGGCTGCCGTTGGTGCCGGGGCCCGCGTTGGCCATCGCCAGCGTGCCGCGCGGATAGGTCACGGGCTGCTGCAGCTTCGGATCGTCCGGCTGGAACTGGTTGGTCGGGTACTCGTTGTCGAACTGGTAACCCGGACCGCCGGTGCCCTGGCCCGTCGGGTCGCCACACTGCAGCACCGATAGCCCCTCCGAGGTGGTCAGCCGGTGGCACGGCGTGTCGTTGAAGAAACCCTGCTGCGCCAGGTTGGCGAAGCTGTTCACCGTGCACGGTGCCTTCGCGTTGTCGAGCTGCAGCCCGATGTTGCCCTGGTTTGTCGACATGCTGGCGCTGACCTGCGCCGGGTCGGTCGGGACCTTGCCGGTGCGCGGCGGGTTGATCGGCTTGCTCGCCTTGTCCGCCGACGCCGGGTACTGGCAGTTGGCGCCCAGGTTGGCCGGCGCCGCGAAGGCGGGCAGCTGTCCCGGCGCCGACGGGGCGGCGCTGGGCGCGGAGGACGGCGTGGTCGTGGCCGCCGACGCGGCCTCGCTGTTCGAATCGTGCTTGGTGAGGAAGAAGGTGGCCACCGCGGCGATCACGAGGACCACGGCCAGGGCGGATCCGACGATCGCGTAGAGGCGGCGCCTCCGTTCCTTCGCTGCTCGGCGCTCGAGCTGACGCTCGAGTTTGCGCTTCGCTGTTGCACGCCGTTGTTCGTTGGTCGGCACCGCCGCTGTCCTCCTCATGATCTACCTCGGTCGGCAACGAGTGTGCCAGGCGTTGCTGAACGCGGGGCTCGCGACCCACGTCAACTGGGGATGGGACACTGGACGCCGTGTTGATCACCGGATTCCCGGCCGGCATGTTGGCGTGCAACTGCTACGTGCTAGCCAAGCGGGCCGGCACCGACGCGATCATCGTCGACCCGGGCCAACGTGCGATGGGACCGCTACGGCAGATCCTCGACGCGAACCACCTGACGCCCGCCGCGGTGCTGCTGACGCACGGGCACGTCGACCACATCTGGTCGGCGCAGAAGGTCGCCGACATGTACGGCTGCCCGGCCTACATCCATCCCGAAGACCGCTTCATGCTGACCGACCCGATCAAGGACTTCGGGCCGCGGCTGGCGCAGATCGCGTTCGGCGCGTTGTTCCGCGAACCCAAACAAGTCGTTGAGCTGGACCGCGACGGCGACAAGGTAGATGTGGGTGATGTGACAGTCACCGTCGACCACACGCCCGGCCACACACGCGGCTCCGTGGTGTTCCGGGTTTCGGACGGACCGGAAGAGGTCGTCTTCAGCGGTGACACCTTGTTCCGTCAGTCGGTGGGCCGCACCGATCTGCCCGGCGGCAGCGGCCGCGACCTGCTGGGCTCGATCGTGACAAAACTGTTGGTGCTCGACAACGACACCGTGGTACTACCGGGACACGGCGAGAAGACCACGATCGGCTTCGAACGCCGCACCAACCCTTTCCTCGAAGGCTTGAACTAGTGACCGAATTTCAGGCGCCCAAGGGCGTCCCGGATTACCTGCCGCCCGACTCGGCGCAGTTCGTCGGCGTGCGTGACGGCCTGCTCGACGCCGCCCGGCGCGCCGGGTACGGCGACATCGAACTGCCGATCTTCGAAGACACCGCGCTGTTCGCCCGCGGGGTGGGGGAATCCACCGACGTGGTGTCGAAGGAGATGTACACCTTCGCCGACCGCGGCGACCGCTCGGTGACGCTGCGCCCTGAGGGCACCGCGAGTGTGATGCGCGCGGTGATCGAGCATGGCCTCGACCGCGGGCCGCTGCCCGTGAAGCTCTGTTACGCCGGTCCGTTCTTCCGTTACGAGCGCCCGCAGGCCGGGCGCTACCGGCAGCTGCAGCAGGTCGGGGTCGAGGCGATCGGGGTCGACGACCCGGCGTTGGACGCCGAGGTGATCGCCGTTGCCGACGCCGGTTTCCGCTCGCTGGGGCTCGACGGGTTCCGGTTGGAGATCACGTCACTGGGTGACGACACGTGCCGGCCGCAATATCGGGAGCTGTTGCAGGACTTCCTGTTCAAGCTCGACCTCGACGAGGAGACCCGTCGGCGCGCCGAGATCAACCCGCTGCGGGTGCTCGACGACAAGCGCCCTAAGATGCGCGAGATGACCGCGGATGCGCCAGTCATGCTCGATCACCTGTCCGATGTCGCCAAGCAGCATTTCGACACTGTGCTCGTACATCTCGACGCGTTAGGCGTGCCGTATGTGATCAATCCGCGGATGGTGCGTGGGCTGGATTACTACACCAAGACGACGTTCGAGTTCATCCACGACGGTCTCGGTGCCCAGTCGGGCATCGGCGGCGGCGGTCGCTACGACGGGCTGATGCATCAGCTCGGTGGAAAAGACCTGTCCGGCATCGGCTTTGGCCTTGGTGTCGATCGGACGCTGCTGGCACTGAAGGCCGAGGGCAAGACCGTCGGCGGGACCACGCGCGTCGACGTGTTCGGTGTGCCGTTGGGGGAGCAGGCCAAGTTGAAGTTGGCCGTACTGGCGGCACGGCTGCGCGCGGCCGGTGTGCGCGTGGACCTGTCTTATGGCGACCGCGGCGTCAAGGGCGCGATGCGCGCCGCGGACCGCTCTGGCGCATCGATCGCCCTGGTCGCCGGTGACCGCGACATCGAGGCGGGCACGATCGGTGTGAAGAACCTCGCCACGGGTGAGCAGATCGACATACCCGTCGACGGCGTTCTCGCCGAAGTGCTTTCGCGCCTCAGCCTCGCCTAGCCGCTCCGCACCACCGCGCTCAGCAGTTCGTCGACAGTGCCGACGCCACCGTCGAATGGGTTGCCGCGCTTGAGGACGTGTGTACCGCCGGGCGTCACCGCGACGAGTTTCGGTGAGCTCGAACCGATCTGCAGCCTTCGCGCGAAGCGCACCTGATCCATCGGCACCACGGCTCCGCCGCCGTAACTGAACAACCCGAGCTTGCGGTCGATGACGGCCACTGGACGGCATTCGTGCAGCGGCTGGCCGCGGCGTGGCGAATCTTGCGCACCACGGCATAGGTCGCCGCGGCGAAGACGAGGCCGCCAGCCAGGAATGCCGCGCCCAGCGCCCTGGAGGGCACCGCCGCCGCGAGCGCCACGGCGCCGAACCCACCGGCGACGAGGGTGAGCACGCCGAGCACGAACGCCAGGACCGTCAACGCACCTGTGCAGCGATCGAAGACCAGCACCCGACGGCCGTCATCGGTTACTACAAGTCCGCCCGTGTCGGCCAGTGTCCGGAAAGGGGATGCTGCGTTCACGTACTGCGGACTGCACATCGGCGGGCGCGAACGTACGCAGATTCGCAGAGTTGGCCGGTGTGTCGGGTGCAGACACGCTCGCTCGCGGGCGTGGCGACCGCATTCGAAGCGCAAACGCCATCTGTGACAGCATGCCGTCGCGCAGCGTCAGGGTGTGCAGCAGTACCGCGCCGACATGCGCGGCAATCACGGCCACCAATACGTAGGCGAACAGCGAATGTGTTTGGCGGAGTATGAAATACAGGTCGGCACTGAACGGCGCAATGCGTGGCAGATTGAGTGATCCGAAAATCTCCGCCGACCGGCCCGACGCCGACACCATGGCCCATCCGATCAGCGGCTGAGCCAGCAAGAGCGCGTACGTCGTCAGCTCGGAACCCACCACGAACTTGTGTTCGAGCCAGCCGACAGTGTCGGGAAGTTTCGGCACGCGGTGGGTGAACCTGTTGATCGCGCGCACCACCACCATTACGAGGATCAGAATGCCAAGCGTCATGTGGACACTCCGCAGCGATGCGTAGGAGCCGAGCGAGTTCACCATGACGAACCCGATGAACAGCGCGCTGAAGACGAGTACCGCGGTGAGCCAGTGCAGGATGCGCGTCCGAACCGGGTAACGAGCCGGCGCCGTCATTGCGCAACCTCATCGACCTGCACGACGGACGGCATCTTCACCTCGCCGGTCCTGGCGCGATACGACATCGCGTACACGGCCGATCGTGCGCTCAGCAGTGGATCGTCCGTCGGCTCGATTCCGTCCGGCAGCACCATCGGATCGAAGTTGACGTCGCGGGCGTTGCCGGGCCCTTCGGTCTCGATAGCCGTCAGCGTGAGCACTCCGGCATCTATGGTGCGACGGTCGTTCGGCCACGGCAGGGTGGCGTCGCGCACCGGATCGCCCGGGTTTCCGATCGTCAGCTTCAACTGGTACTGCAGGGGGCCGGTCTTCATCTGCCGGACCAGCGCATCGAACAGCGCGTTCTGTGTGCCCAGTCGCGGGGGCTGCGACGCCTGCAGTGGTACGAACTCCCACCGAACCGGGCTGCGCACTCCGGCCGCGTTGACGAGGTAGAAGGTGTTCAGACTGCGGTACGTGCTGTCGGCGAACCCCGGCGTCGGTGGATGCTGCTTGATCACCGCCATCGCGGCCGCAGTCTCCGGATGGGCGGCCAGGAATGCCGACATTGCCGCCGGATCGGGATGACCAGTCGCAGGGACGACTTTGGAGGCAAAGAGCCGGTCGTAGAAGCCCTGCGGCGAGTTATCGGGGAACACCGGAAGATTCAGCATTGCTGTACGCCATTGCGTGGCGTCAGGGAGCGCGAACGCCAGCGCAAGACTGCGTGCCGCTCCAGGTGTGTCGGCCATGCCCGGATGACCGCCGCTGAGTGAGAACCGTCCCACCACAGGGGTCTGGCCGGGCGCAAATACCGCCGCCTTCGACAGTTCCGCGCCGTTGCCGTTGCTGTCGAAGTAGCCGGCGACCGCGACGCCCTTGGCGTGATTCCGACGGAAGCCGGGATGGAGCCCGAACACCGCGCGGAAACCGTCCATGAAGGTGCTCGGCGTCAACGCCGTGCCCGCGCCGATCCATTTGTTGGCATACGCGACCGCACCGAGATCAGCGGCCAAGAATGCGCCGACCGCAGCGATGCCGACCAGAACCGAGCGACGGCCGAGTTGGGTCACTACTGCGTAAACGTGTCTGCGAACGGATCGGTTCACATTGTGAGCCACATCACATCCGCTTGGCGCCGGCGTTGAGACTAGATGGCCATCGCGGCGCGAACGTCGGCCTCCGACGCCGAGCCGCCAGTGCCGGACGACGTGATCCGGCCGGACTCCAGGATGTAGTAGCGCTGCGACGACTCGAGAGGGAAGCCGATATGTTGCTCGACGAGCAGTACACCGGGGTCACCGCGCTTCGTCAAGTCGGTGATCGCCGCTCGATCTCGGCAACCACCGACGGTTGGATGCCTTCCGTCGGCTCGTCGAGGATCAGACACTTCGGCGACGTGATCAATGCCCTCGCGATCGCCAGCTGCTGCCGTTGCCCACCGGACAGCAGGCCGGCCCGCCGCGTCAACAGCTCCGTGAGAGCGGGGAACAGGTCGAGCTGCTCGTCGATCAGCTGCTTGACGTTCTTGCGGCCGTCGGCGACGACCTGAAGGTTCTCCTCCGTCGCCAGCTGCCCGAACGAGGCGCTGGGCCGCAGCTTGGTGATGTCGTCACCGTTGAAAACCACTTTGCTCGCAATGCATTTCAACAGCCCGACGGCCGCGCGCAGCAAAGTGGGCTTGCCTGCGCCGTTGTGGCCCATCGAACCGTCACTTCGGAGATCGCCATGGTGCCCGACAGCGAGTTGAGCGCACCCACCTTGATGTTCGGCCCCGAGGTGTCCACGCACGATGCGGCGTTTGCCGAGTCGGATTCGGTCGCCTTGTTCCGCAGCCGGACAGCAACAGGCTGGTCGCGGCGACGACGCTTCCCGCAGCAACGGCCGTTGTCGATGTCAGCAGCGCACATCGGGTGATGAGCGTCGGCAGGAGCGCAGAAGTGAAGACACCCTTAGCGGTGTCGAATCGGGACGTTAGATCGCCTGTGTTTCTCGAAATGTCTGTGGGTGACGAATGAATTAACGTGTTGCTGGCCTGGCATTCGTTTGCCGTTCGCCGGGGTACGGCGTAGCCGAAGCCGTTGTCCTTGTAACGATCAGGTACCGTGCGGCGATGTGACGGACATGCGAAAAACGACAGCCAGGGTCGGGGCGGCATTGGCCGTGGCAGCCGCCGCTATTGCGGTAAGTCATGGCGCGGCGAGCGCTGAGCCGGCAGGCCACCAGGTGCGCTATACGCTCACGTCGGGCGGCCCCGCGGATTTCGACCTCTTCTATCTGACGACGCAACCTCCGAGCAAGGACGCCTACAACGCCGATGCGTACTCGTTCGTGAAACGAGAGACGGTCAACCTCGCGCCTGGCGTGCCATGGGTATTCGAAACCACGCTCGCCGACCCGCAATGGGCGATCTTCACCGTCAGCAGCACCACGCACGGCGGACAGGCCGCACCGAATCCACACTGCGAGATCGCCGTCGACGGCCAGGTGGTCGTGCAGCAGGACGCGCCTTACAACCTGCAGTGCAAGCTGTCGCAGTGGTGATCTAGCCGGCTTTCCGGTCTGCGCCGAAATTGCATTCCAGCAGGTGACTACTCGCTTCGTCTGCCGGAATCCAATTTCGCGGATTGCCGACGACCTATCCTTTGTCGGGTGACGGCGGCAGGAGTGGCATGCGCCGCATGCGGCACTGACCTGCGCGCGAACGCCAAGTTCTGCGACGAGTGCGGCGCGCCGGTAGCCGCGCATGGGCCATCAGCGGAGTACAAGCAAGTGACGGTGCTGTACCGCGCTTTCCGCGATCGCTATCGCGCGATGGCGACGGGGCTCGGCTTCGAGGGACACATGGCGATGGCGGAGGCCATGGCGTAGCCGGCTCAGCCGCTAATCAGCGACGCGGCGATTGTGGACGTCGATCACGACCATCGAAGCGTCGAGAAGCGGCGTATCGATGTGGTGGGTGCGCCCGTGCGCAGCGAGGTCGTCGAGAACGCTGATTTCGATGGGACGGCCGGCGCGCATGTCGCGGAACATAGACGGGCCGAACGTGGACGACGGATCGGTGAGCATCGCGTCCAGACCGGTGCGGGCGGCATCGGTGAGGGGATAACCCGCTGCGGCCGCGATCGACGATACTTCGGCGAAAACCCGGTGGCCCAAGTCGATCCCGCCGTCGGCTCGTGCGATCGGACCTATCTCGTCGCCAACAAGGCAGGTGAGCGCTGCCGTCGAGGTGATGAACGCGAACTTCTCCCACATGGCCGCGATGACGTCATCGCGGACGGTCACGGCGATGTCGGGCGTCTCGAGTTCAGCGAGTGTGCGCGCGACGCCCTCGGTGTCGCCTCCGTCGACCAGGCCGATCTGCATGTCGATACCGGGCACAACCACCGCGATGGTGCCGTCGTCGGACATGGACGCGATCAACCGGGTGGCGGCGCCAAGGACGTGCTGCGCACCGAACGCAGCGGTCAGCAGGGAAAGGTGCCTGATGCCGTTCATGATGGGCACGATTCGGCTGTCCGGGCCTACGGCAGAACGGATGTCGTCGATCGCCGATTCGACGGCGCTAGTTCGGACGGCGACGAGGATGACATCGTAGGTGTCGTTGAGGTCGGCCGCGGTCACGGCGTTGACGCGGACGGTGCGTACGTCCTCGCCAAGGCGCAGGCGTAGTCCGCCCGGGGTCAATCGCGCGAGTGTCTGCGGGTGAACAAGGAAGGTGACGTCCCGCCCAGCGGCGATCAACCGTTCCCCTATGTAACCGCCGGCCGCTCCCGCGCCGACGATCAGTACGGTCACGATCGTAGCGCGCGCACGAACGATGCTACTGCCGCGCCGATTTCGTCAGGGCTGTCCTCCTGAAGAAAATGCACACCGGGCACTGAGACCTCAGTCTGGTTCGGCCAGGTGCGGACGAAGTCAAGGGCGCGTCGACGGATCAACGCACCTGGCTCACCCTTGACGAACAGCTTGGGCAGATCGCATTGCGACAGCCACGCACCGTATTCCTCGACCGTGGCGACGACGTCGGCCGGTTCGCCCTCGATCGGGATGTTGCGGGGCCAGGACAGTGTCGGCCTGCGATCCTCACCCGCGTTGCGGAACGGTCGGCGGTAGTGGTCCATCTCCTCGTCGCTGAGCTGCCGCTTGACTGACGCGGGCAGCACCCGCTCGACGAAGGTGTTCTGCTCCAACACCATTGACTCCCCACTCGTGGAACGGAAGCCCTGGAAGATGTCCCGCATGGTACCGGGGAAGTCCGACCAACCGATCGGCATCGCGATCGCCTCCATGTATGCGATGCCCGCGACTCGGTCGCGGTGCTGGTTGGCCCAGTCGAAGCCGAGCGCCGAACCCCAATCGTGCAGAACGAGAATCACCCGATCGCCGAGATCGAGTGCGTCCCAGAGCGCAAACAGGTAGTCGCGCTGTTCGGCGTATTGGTAGCGATCGGGTCCGGAGTCGTCGAGCTTGTCCGAGCCGCCCATGCCGATCAGATCGCACGCGACGAGCCTGCCGAGCCCTTCGAGGTGCGGCATCACGTTGCGCCACAGATACGACGACGTCGGATTGCCATGCTGGAACACGATCGCGTCGCCCTGGCCCTCGTCGATGTAGGCCATCCGCTTGCCGTTGACCTGCTTGTGCTGCAGCTGCCCGTACGGTTTTGCGCCCGGCATAGGTTCCTCCTCAATTCGGTTGGGTGTCAGCGAGTTTGGCGGCAGCCTCCCTGGCAACCCGCAAGATTCGGGCCGAGAACTTCGGGTCGGCCACCGCACGGGCCAGAGCCATCCCGCCGACACACACCGTCATCAGCGCGATCGCATCGTCAAGACGCTCGTCGTCCCCGTCACAGATCGCGGACAATGAGCCCCGCAGTTCACGCTCATAGCAGGTGCGAAAGTCTTCTGACGCGTGGGCCGCGTCCGAGCTCAGCGTCGCGAATCCGCAACTGGTGGAGAGGTCGTCGCGGTGGGCGGTGGTGAGGTAGCGCTTGGCCAGGCCTGTGAACCGGTCACGCCAAGACTCGCCGCGTCTCGGCTTGATCCACTGCGGGCGGCGGGTGGTGATCGCCCGCGTGAACGCGGCGTTGGCCAGGTCGTCCTTGCTGGAGAAGTGCGAGTAGAACGCGCCGTGCGTCAACCCGGCGTCGCGCATGACTGGGACGATCGCCGCGCCGTCAAGCCCCTCCTCGCGAATCCTGCGCGCGGCGGCGTCCAGGATCCTGTCGAGCGATTCCCGCTTGCTCTCGACTCGTGTGCCTGCGCCCATTCGCATGATGCACATCATGCTAGTCGCATGACGCCAATCATGCGAGTGCGTTGGCGTCCTCCTGTGCAGGGGCCATGGTCTTCTCGACGTTCAGAGACAAGCGAGCAACTTCCTTGACATTCGATCGAACAGGGGTTCGAATGGAAGTTGTGCGATGGGACGGTCAGGGCATCAGCGTCGACGACGGCGCCCTGCCTGGCCTGCAGCGCATCGGCTTCGTCCGCACCGTGCGCACCCCGCAGTTCGAGGGCATCACGTTTCACGAGGTGCTCTGCAAGTCGGCGCTGAACAAGGTGCCCAACGCGGCGATGCTGCCGTTCCGATACACCGTCAACGGCTACCGCGGCTGCTCGCATGCCTGTCGCTACTGCTTCGCGCGGCCCACCCACGAGTACCTCGACATGGACTGCGGCACCGACTTCGACACCCAGGTCGTGGTCAAGACCAACGTCGTCGAGGTGCTGCGCCGAGAGTTACGCAAGCCGTCCTGGCAGCGGGAGACCGTCGCGCTGGGCACCAACACCGACCCGTATCAACGCGCGGAGGGCCGCTACGCGCTGATGCCCGGCATCATCGGCGCACTGGCGGATTCCGGTACACCGTTTTCCATCCTCACCAAGGGCACCCTGCTGCGCCGCGATCTGCCGCTGATCACCGAGGCCGCACGCAGAGTCGACGTCAGCGTCGCGGTGTCGCTGGCGGTCGGCGATCCAGAACTGCACAAGGACGTCGAGCCCGGCACGCCGTCGCCGCAGGCACGGTTGGGATTGATCGCCGCCATCCGTGAGGCCGGCCTCGGCTGTCACGTCATGGTCGCGCCGGTGCTGCCGCGATTGACCGACTCGATCGAAGACCTCGACGCGCTACTGGCCCAGATCGCCGAGGCGGGCGCGACGGGCGTGACGGTGTTCGGCCTTCATCTGCGTGGCTCCACGCGCGGATGGTTCATGGCTTGGTTGGCGAAATCGCATCCCGAGCTGGTGGGAGAGTACCGCGAGTTGTACAGGCGCGGAGCGTATCTCCCGGCGGACTACAGGAAGATGCTGAACGACCGGGTGACGCCGTTGGTTGCGAAGTACGGTCTGGCACCCGACCACCGGTCCTTCCGGGCGGTGGAGGTCCCGGCCGCGCCACCCCCCGCCGAGGTCCTGCAGCCGACGCTGTTCTGACCGTTTCGGCGCAAGAAGGTCAGTGCTTGACCTCTTTGAACGGCACACCGCGGTCGGCCGCATACTCACGGGGGAAGCCCAATATGCGTTCGCCGATGATGTTGCGTGCGATCTCGGTGGTGCCGCCGCCGAGCGCCGCCGTCTGCCGCGACAGGTATCGCTCGCCGTAGCGGATGAGCTCGTTGTCGACGTCGACCACGCCTGCACTCCCGGTGATCGCCAGCGCGGTATCGAACTCCAGATGATGGGTCTCCGCATGCGTGACGCGAATGATCGAGCCCGCCGCCGGGGGCAGCGAGCCGTCGAGGACCCCGTGATACACGTGGTCGATCAGCTGCTCCCGCACCGCCCGGTGCACCAACGCCCGACCCGCCCTTTCGCGGGCGCGTTCGTTGTCGCTCTGACCCGACTTCTCGAGTAGCGCCACGTAGTCGATGGGGACGTCTGTCTTGCCCTCTGCGCCAATGCCACTGGCGAATTCCGAGCCACCGCCGACCGCGCGCCGCTCGTGGTAGAGCTGCCGGGACGCGACGTGCCAGCCCTCGCCGACCCCGCCGACGACCGCGTCGTCGCCGAGCTCGAGATTGTCGAAGAACTCCTCGCAGAACTCGACCGACCCGTTGACCTGCTTGATGCGGCGCAAGGTGATACCCGGGCTGTTGATGGGCACCAGGAACATCGTAAGGCCCTCGTGCTTGGGCGCGTCCCAGTCGGTGCGGGCCAGCATCAGCCCGTAGTCGGCGGCGAAGGCGCTGGTGCTCCACGTCTTGGCGCCGTTGATCACCCACTTGTCGCCGACGCGATCGGCCCGGGTGATGACGCCTGCCAGATCGGATCCGCCGCTCGGCTCCGACAACAGCTGCACCAGCACCTCGTCGCCGCGCAGCGCGCCCGAAATGTGTTGGAGCTTTTGCGCTTCACTGCCGGTGTCGAGAATCGTTGCTGCACAGATCGTGAACGTCGGCGTGTTGAGGATGATCGGCAGCTCGTGATTGCGGGACTCGTTGTCGAAAGCCTTCTGATACGCGATGGGCAGACCGAGGCCGCCGTACTCGCGTGGGAAGCAGATGCCCGCGAATCCGCCGTCCCACAACATCCTTTGGAGTTCGCGCGCCCGCAGCCACGGCGCCTCTTCCCCGCGATCCGCCTCGGGTGGATTGTCCGGATCGATGCGCGGCATGTTCTCGGCGAGCCAGTTGCGTGCCCGGGCAGCGAACTCCTCGACCGACTCGTCGGTCTGCGTCGGGGTCTGCGTCGGGGCAGAGGTCGTGTCGGTCATATCAGGCATGCTCTAGCTTCTCGGTGAGCGCGTAGACGCGCAGGTTGTGTTCTTCGGGCGTGCCGAACATCGAGCGGTACAGCGTGACTCGGCGCAGGAACAGATGCAGGTCGTGCTCCCACGTCACCCCGATACCGCCGTGCAGTTGAATGCAGTCCTGCAGCATGCCGGGAGCATGTTCGCCCACATAGGATTTCGCCACGCTGACGGCCATGTCCGCGCCCGGCGAACGCGAAGCCACCTCTGCCACCGCGGCGTTCGTCGTTGCACGGCACGCCTCGAACCAGATCTTCAGGTCCGCGTATTTGTGTTTGAGCGCCTGGTAGGAGCCGATCGGACGGCCGAAGGAGTGCCGGTCGAATCCCCATTGGATGGTGAAGGCCACCACCGTGTCGAGAATGCCCACGACCTCGGCGCACTGCAGCGTCTGCGCGATCTGGCTCTGCCGGGCGATCAGCCCCGCGGTCTGCGCGGCCGATCCGACCGCCGCGGATTCGTCGACCTCGACGCCGTCGAACTGCACACGCGAATAGCCCTTCACAAGGTCGATCGACCGCTGCGGCTCGATGTGCACGCTCGGCGCGTCCGTCGGCACCAGGAACTGGCGTACGGCGCCCTCACACTGCGTGACCACCAGCAGGACCCCGCTCTCGGCGGCCGCCTCGACGCGATCTTTCACACCGTCGATCCGATAGCCGGATCCGGTGCGTGTGGCGGTCACCGCGGCGTCCAGTGGGGACCACGGCTTGCCGGGCTCATAGACGGCCCACGAGGCCACGATTTCGCCCGAAACCAGTGCTTCGATTGTCCCCTCGTGATTTTCGGGCGCCTCCACCAGACCGGCCAACACGGTGCTGACCGGATGCAGGGGTCCGGGAGCGACGGTCCTGCCTGCCAGCTCTGCGACCAGGGCGAGATCGGCCACGCCGTCACCGGACACGCTGCCGCCGCCGAGCTCCTCGGGCACCAGCAGGCTCGTCCAGCCCAGCTCGGCGGCTCGGCGCCACCAATCGACCTCGAAGGACGTGCCTGCGGCATGGAGTTCACGCAGTCGGCCCAGTGAGGCCTCTTTCTCCAGGAACGACTGTGTCGTCGCCGCGAAGAGCAGCCGTTCTGGACTTGCCTTGTCGGTCATGAGATCGATTCAGCCTCTTCGGGGTTGGAGTTCGTAATGAGAGGGCGTGCCGGCCGCCCAGCACGCTCGCTGCAGCCGAGGACGGTCAGGCGGGAATGACGAGGGGTGGCACGTCCAGCTTGTGGACGATCTCGTTCTGCACCTTGAACAGATCGATCATGTTGCCGCCCATGACCTTCCGCTGCCCCTCCTCATCGAGGCCCTGCAGGTCGTCGATCAGGTGGGTCGGCTCCGCCAGTCCCTCCGGGTGCGGCCAGTCGGAACCGAAGATCACCCGGTCGACGCCGCACAGCTCGGCCATCTTGGCGAAGTCGTCCTCCCAGAAGGGAGCGACGTAGACGCCGCGCTTGAAGGCCTCAACCGGATTCTCCGGGAACTCCTGCGGCATCTTCTTGTAGGTGTTCTCGAACTGCTTGAACAGGTAGGGCACCCAGTCCGCGCCGTTCTCGATCGAGAGGACGCGCAGATCCGGGTTGCGAGACAGCGCACCGTGGCACACCAGCGCCGCCATCGAGTCCTCGATCGGCCGCTTGCCCATCGAAACCATGCGGAACGCAGTCGGTTTGAACGGCAGGAACTCGTCGGCGGGCTCCCAGTCGTTGAGGTACTCTGCGTAGCCCGAGTCGGAGGCGTGCATCGACACCGGGATGCCTGCCGTCACGCACGCCTGCCAGAACGGGTCGAACTCGGGCAGGCCGAACGACCGGGTGCCGCGCATGCCGGGCACGGGCGCGGGACGCACCAGCACCGTCTTCGCGCCGCGTTCCAGACACCAGTCGAGCTCCTCGAGAGCACGGTCGACGATCGGCAGCGTGATCACCGGCGTGGAGAAGATCCGGCCCTCGTAGTCGAACTGCCATGTCTCGTACATCCACTCGTTGAGCGCGTGGATGACGTCGTGGATTAGCTCGGGATCGTCCTTCATGCGCTCTTCGACCAGACTTGCCAGTGTCGGGAACATCAACGAGTAGTCCAGACCCAGCCCGTCCATGACTTCCAGCCGCGCCGCCGGGTCGCGGAACGCGGGAATCGCCTTCATCGGCTTGCCCATCACCTCGCGGAAGCTCTTGCCGCCGCTGCCGTGCCGGAAGTACTCCTCTTGGGCGCCGGGCCTCGCGACAACCTCGAACGTCGGGTTGGGGATGTAGTCGCTCACCTGGTTGCGCACCATGATCTTGGTACGGCCGCGGACCTCGATGTAGTCGATGACGTTCTTGCGGTGGTCCGGCAGGAACTTGGTCAGCGCCTCTTTGGGCTCGTAGAAGTGGTTGTCGGCGTCGAACACCGGATAAGGGAGCTTGCGGGTCATTTCCGCCTCCTGAAAGTCTCGTTTGCTCTGGTGGTAATGACATTACCACGTCTGGACCAGCGAAAACACCGACCCCGGAGAACGCTCTTTTCGGACGGGTACCGCGCAGGTCAGACGCGTTGGCCGGGCCGAACCAGACCGCTGACGCAGAAGTCGTAGATGTGGTCGGCGTTCACAGGTACACCGTTCAGTTCGGCGCCGAGGACCTGCAGCCTCATCGCGCCGAGCGCCGACTGCATGATCAAGGCGGCGGTGGCGTCGACGTCGAGGCCCGCGCGGAACGAACGATCGGCGATGCCACGGTTGATGATGTCCTTGATGAGCTCGTGCAAGGGGGAGAGCACGCGGGCGTACTCGCGGGGCAGCGACTCGGCCAGGTGGTCGTTGTAGTAGGTCAGGCCGCGGTTGACCTTGTCCTGAGTGGACGTTTCGGCCGGCGTGCAGATGCGGTCGATCAGCACCCGCAGCGCCTCGGCCGGGGGCAGCCCGGTGGTGTCCTCGCCCCATTTGCGCGTCGACTCGGACATGATCTTGTCGATCAGGGCGAGCAGCAGTTCATCTTTCGTGGAGAAGTGCTGGTAGAAGGACCGCAGCGACGTCTTGGACCGCTCGACGACCTCGAGCACCGTGAAGTCGGTCCGACCCGTTTCGCCGAGGATCGCCAGCGCCGACTTCATGAAGCGTCGCTCGCGGGGTTCGGCGTCGACATCGGTCGGCGACCGTCCGCTGGGCTTAGCCATCGTGGCACACCTCCCGGCTCGTCGTAGTACTGCTGGTAATGACGTTACCGGTTTTGCAGAACCTCGGTTACTGTTCCGTCCCATGACGACAGACTCAGTGCAGATGCCGTGGACCGTTCAGGGACTGCTCGACCTGTTCGATGTGCAGCCGGACGGGAAGAACCGCTTTATCGCCGAGCCGGGTCCGGCCGGCGAGGACGAGCGGCAGGTGGTGGAGGGCTCGCAGGTGCTCGCTCAGGCGATTGTGGCTGTGGCCAAACGGTTTCCGGAGAAGTCGGTGCGCTCGGTGTACGCGGTGTTCGCGCGGGCCGTCATGGTCGGTGCCGGTCCTGTCGAGTTGGAGATCGACGTCGTCAGCGAAGGCCGGTCCACCGCCACCGCAGTCGTCGCGGCCAAACAGAACGGCAAGCGGTGCATCACGATCACGGTGCTCGCCGACGTGCCGACCGGTGACGTCATCCGCCACCATCTGCCCCGACCGGCTGTCGCCGCACCCGCCGATGCGAACGCCTCGGAGATGCCGATGACCGGGCGGCAGTTGCGACTCGTCGATGTCGTCGACGTCAACAGCCCGGACGAGGTCGGCCCGCCGGAGCTGTACGCCTGGCTGCACTACGACCCGATCCCCACCCGCGACGACCTGGCGAAGGCCTTGATCGCGTACTTCACCGGGCACCTTGGGATTTCGACGACGATGCGCGCGCATGAAGGCATCGGGACCGCACAGTCGCACTTGACGGTGTCGACCGCGCCGATGACGATCTCGGTCAGCTTTCACGAGCCGGTGCGCTGGGACGGCTGGCTCCTCTACACCCACGAGAGCACCCAGGTCGGTGCGGGCATGTCCTATGTGCGGGGTGCGGTGCACACCGAGGAGGGCGAGCTGATCGCATCGTTCGCCCAGGACGCGTTGATCAGGCCGCTGCGCACCTCTGACACTGCGATCAAGGAGCAGTCGCGGCTCTAGCCGGACCGGACCGCCGAACGTTCCTTACCGCTCGAATTTTCACGGATTCTTCGAGCGGTAAGGAACGTTCGGCGCGCCTTGGATTTCAACGCGCCTTAGATTTTCAAGTAGCCCTTGTCCGCCGGGATCTGGGCGGCGGTCACCAGCGACGACGCATCGCTGGCCAGCCACACCACGATGTCTGAGATCAGGTCGGGAGCGGCCAGCGAATCGGTCGGCAGCGCGCCCGGCGAGTAGCTGTGGATGTAGTTGGGGTGGTCCTGGAAGATCTTCCACATCGTCGTGTCGTTGCCCATCGGCGTGTCGGTCCCGTACGGATGCACCGAGTTGACGCGGATGCCGAATTCGCCGAGCTCGACTGCCAGCGAGTTGGTCAGCCCGACAACTCCGAACTTGCTCGCGCAGTAGTGCCCGCAGCCGGGAACGGCCTTGATGCCCGCGGCCGAGCTGATCGTGATGATCGAGCCGCCGTTACCCGCGTCGATCATCGGCGGCACCACCGCCTTGACCGTGTGCCACAGACCGGTGAGGTTGATGTCGAGCGTGTCCTGCCACTGCTGTGCCGAAATCTCCCACAGCCGACCCCAATTGAGGATGCCTGCGTTCGCGACGACGATGTCGAGGCGCCCGAACTGCTCCAGTGCATCGGCCACCACCCGCTGTTGTCCGGCGGCATCGCGGACGTCGACCTCGTCGGCGAGGATCTTGCGGCCCTCGCCTTCGACCAGGCTCACCGTTTCGGCCAGGTCCTCCGGCGCGGCGGGCGGGTATCCGTTGTGTTCGGTGACCGGCGCGCACGCATCGATCGCCACGATGTCTGCGCCCGCCCGCGCCAGCCGGATGCAGTGCGAACGACCTTGTCCGCGTGCGGCTCCCGTCACATAGGCGACCTTGCCTGCCAGTGGTGCTTCGTGATCGGTCATGCCGACAGCTCCTTCGCTAGTGGTGTGCTTGGGGCGGTGCGCCGGGAGAAGTCGTAATCGGACAGCGGCGAGCTTCGCGCGAACCGGCGCGAACCGGTGATGGTCTGGGGTCGGTAATAGAGCGTGTCGCGCTGCGAGTTGATGAAGTACGTGTTCAGCCCCGCGCACGCGGTGTAGTACAGGTGCGCGGTCTTGCCGCGTCGCCGCATGAGAGTGTTCCACCGGTTGAAGGCGTCCTGGCTGACCGCGACGACAATGATGTCTTTGCGGCGGGCCTCCTCGATCATCCGTACCGCGTGCGCCGCCATGGTTTCCACGAAGTCCATCCAGGCGAAGCCGACGAAGCCAAGCGGCCCTACGATCTCCCACCGGTTTGGCAGGCGAGGATGGGCTGTGCCCGCGTAGCTCTGCAAACCGTGCGCGCGATAGTACTCGGCGAGGTCGAACCCGTTGGAGCCCAATACAGTTCCAGGCCGATAGGTCTCCGGATCGGTCCACAGTTCGTAGCCGGTGGCCGGCACGAGCAGGTCGGCGGGATGATCGACACCGTCGATGGTGCGCACGCCGGATCGAGTGATGCGCTGGATCGGCGTGATGATCAGGTTCGTCGTCGGATTGTTCAGCGCGGGCAGAAAGCTGCTGGAGATGACGGGACGCTTGGCCATGATGCCGTAGTGGGGGACCAGCGCCTTACGGGTCGCCGGGTCGTGGACAACGGCGCGCAACAGCAACCGGTACAGCGTCCGGCAGTACATGTCGTAAAACGGCATTATGCGTGCGAGCACGCGGTCGGGCAGTCTCGAGAACAGGTGCACGATCGGGGCGACCATGAAGGCGTCCATCGCCAGCCGTCCGGCAACATTCACGGTGTCGACCACGCCCGGCATCCGCAGGATGCGGCGCATCAGAGGAGGGATGTCGAAGTCGATCTTGGGCAACACCCACGCCGGGGTCCGCTGGTAGACATCGAGATTGGCGGCTTCTGCGGATAACGCCGCCGCGATCTGCACGCCGCTTGACCCGGTTCCGATCACCGCGATCCGCTTGCCGCGGGTGTCATAGTCGTCGTCCCACGCGTTGGGGCTAAGGACGGTGCCCTCGAAGTCTTCGATGCCGTCGATGTCGACGGTCGGCTTGGCGTTTACGTAGCCGCCTACGGAACTGATCAGAAAGCGTGCTGTGACATCGGCGTGCCCCCGAATCTTCAACCGCCAGAACCCGGCGTCGTCGTCCCACTTCTGTTGGAGGACTTCGGCGTTGGCTTGCAGGTATTCGTAAAGGCCGAGTCGGCGCGCGGTGTCTTGTAGGTAGCGATACAGCTCTGGTCCTGGCGCGAAAAACCGGCTCCAGCCGGCGTTGGGGGCGAATGACAGCTGGTACCACAGGGCGGGGATGTCCACAGCCAGGCCGGGATAGTGGTTATCGCGCCACGTGCCGCCGAAGTCGGCGGCGCGCTCGAGAATGACGAAGTTCGTGATGCCCTTCGAGCGGAGCAGGTGTGCAGCCGAGACCCCGCCGGGCCCGGCGCCGATGATGGCGACCTCGTACGTCGACTCAGACACGGGACGCTCCCGTCAACCCCTCCACGATGTGTTCGGCCACGAACCGGCGCACCGCGCGGGCGCTGTCCAGGTTCACGCCGATCGGTGGCAACAGCTCGAAGCTCAACAGCATTCGCACAATCCATTCGCTCGCCCGTCCGGGATCCACCCCGGCTCCGACTTCTCCCCGTTGCTGCGCTGCGCGCACCCGCGGCTTCCACAACTCGATGGAACGGTTCATCAGGTCGTCGCCGATGTTGCGCAGCAGCAGCACGAGGATGCTTTCATTGATGCCGCGCGGTGCCACCGAGTCCGAGCTCTGCCGGTGCGCGCAGACCACAACGGCGGCGGCTGCGACCTGATCGGCCAGTGTCGACTCCTTGTCGACCTCCGCCGCCATCGTCTCGGTGAACACCGAAGCCAGGTAGTCGAGAGCGGTCTTGATCGCGTGGTCGCGGCTGCCCAGCGCGTTGTGCACGGTGCCGCGGGAGACACCTGCCGCCTCGGCGACGGCGGTCAGACTGAATTGGCGGGGGCCAAGCCGACGGAGCGTCGCGCTGGTGGCCGCAAGCAGCGCCGGAGACACCGATCGCGTGGGCCCAGCGGCGCGCATTTGAACACATTACCGATATCTGTTCAATGTGGTCAATCGTTAGACTCTGCTGCAATGGCCGGTGACAGGTTGCGGCGCCGCCTGGTGGTCGCAAAGAATCCGCCCGGGCGGTGGTGGTTCTCCGCACGAGCGGCGCTGTGTCTCGCGGCGCCGGTGGCGATCGGGTGGGCGCTGGGCGACACGACTGCCGGGCTCACCGCCACCATCGGCGGTTTCACCGCGCTGTATGGAAGCAACAGGCCGTATGTCAGCCGCTCCGTCCACCTGGCGGTGGTCGCAACGGGTTTCGCCGCTGCGGTGGCATTGGGGGACTGGGCGGCCGGCGTGCCGTGGTTGGGCGTGCTTGCGGTATCGGTCATCGCGATGGTTGCGACATTGCTCTGCAATGCGCTCGCAACGGGACCGCCGGGTGCATACATGTTCGTCCTCGCGTGCGCGGCAGGTACCGGTGCCGCCACCGCACATGTGCCGAGTTGGCGCATCGGCTTGCTGGTGCTCGGCGGTGGTGCGCTGGCCTGGATTGTTCACATGGCCGGCGCGCTGCGCGGGATGCGGAGACCTGAGAAAGCTGTGGTGTCCGCCGCCGCTGAGGCCGTCCGCCGATACGTCGACGCGATCGGCACGCCTGATGAGGCGTCCACGCGGCACATCGCCGCCCAGGCTCTGCACCGCTCGTGGGTGATCCTGGTGAATTTTCAGCCCGCGAGGGTAGCACCGGGGCCGACGCTGCGGCGGCTGCGTGCCGTCAACCGGGACCTCCACGTGATCTTCGCCGGTGCCATGGCATCGGCGGCAGAAAACAGGCCGGTGGACAAGGCGTCGTTGGAGCGCATAGCCCGGCTCGCCGATACGAATCGACTCGCGCCGCGGGCTCGGGTCGAGGGCATTCCGCTGGGGCGTCCGGGCCCAAGCTTGCTGATCCGCCAGGCGGTCCGCCCGCGGTCGGGTCAGCTGCTCGTCGTCGTGCGAGTCGGAATCGCGGTCCTCATCGCGGGCGGCATCGCCGCGCTGCTTGGCATCGACCGCAGCTACTGGGCGATGGCGGCGGCAGTTCTCGTGTTGCACCAGGGCTTTGACCGCCGTCGCACGTTGCGCCGCGGCATCGAACGTTCGATCGGTACGTGGGTCGGCCTGGTGCTGGCCGGCCTCCTGCTCGCGATGAATCCGCAGGGGTTGTGGCTGGCGGGAATCCTCGCGTTGCTGCAGTTCACGGTCGAGATGCTGGTCATCCCCATCTATGCCGTCGCGGCGGTGTTCATCACGCCGGCAGCACTTCTGATCGCCGCAGGCGGTCACCCCGTCGGCGACGTGGCGGACCTTCTGCTGGTGCGGGGCGTCGACACGCTGATCGGTGCGGTGGTGGCCATCGGTGTGTACCTGGTGACGGCGCGCCGCCATGATGTCGTCAAGTTGTCCGAAGCCGTCGCGCAAACGCTGGACTCGGCCGCCGGGGTGGCGCCTCACCTTGCCGCAGCGACGGTGACGACTCCAGAGGCGTTGGCAGCGAGACGTGACCTACAGCTTCGCGCGTTCGAGTTGCAACAGGCATACCAAGCCGCGGATGCCGGTTCACGCCGAATGCGTGCTGCCGCGGAGGAGTTGTGGCCCGCGGTCGCGGCGACCGCGGACTTCGCATATCGGACGCTTGCGATGTGCTGGGCATGTGAGCAGCAATCCGCGGACACGGCGGGCGAAACATCTTGGTCGCGAACCGAACTCGAACGATTCTGTGGAGTAACCGCCAGCCTTGCCGGTGCCGTACGGACGGGGACGCAGCCCCAGGATCTGGATCCGATGCCGGTACACGGCTTCGCCGAACTCGCGTTGGTGCGCGACTGTCTGCATCCAGTCAATGACTGACGTCGTAGGCGTGGTGGACGATGTCGTGTAGATGGTAAGTCGAGATCGTCGCGATGGTGAATTCGCTGCCGTTGCTGCGTAAGCCCCGCCGTGTCCACGCGTCGGCAGGCACATTGGCGTAGGTGTCGGCCACGGCGTTCGCCGCGTCGAACAGTTCGGTCGCAACCACGGCAGGGTCCTGGGAGGCATAGTCATCGGCGATCGCCGTCTCGTCCTGGTCCCAGTTCGGGAACTGCGGTTCATCCTCGGAAAGCATCAAACCGACGCGGCGGTCGAAGATTCGGTGCACATCGCGGACGTGGCAGCCGTATTCCAGCGTGGACCACACGGTGGGTTGGCGTCGCGTGCGAACGCCAGGCTCGTTGAGCCTGGCCACCCAGTCGGCAGCGTCGCTGCGGATCTTTCCGGCGACCTCGGTGGGATGAACCATCGCGGGATCGAATCCGCACTCGGGGCACGGCTGGGTCAGGACCCAGGTCCAGTCCTTGGTGTCGGGGTCGATGGGCTCGTGTGTCACGGCATCAGTGTGGCAGCCACCTCACGGATCCGGTCGCCGGCACCCGACGGGATCGGCTCGCCATGGCCGAAGCGGGCCGTTTCGATCTCGAGGTCGGCCAGTCGATGGAACGACGCCACGGTTCGGGCCCGATCCTGAGTGATCTCCGCACCGCCGCCGAGGTCGAGCACATCGCCGTCGACCAACTCCCGATCCACTGGCACAGGCGGTGCGGTGTCGGACAGCCCGGCCGAGACCCGTTGATAGATGGGCACTTCCCAGTCTTCGAACACGGGCGGCGGCACCGCCGCGCCCGTCCAGATCGCGGCCGCGTCGCCGGCGCCGGCAAGTACCGCCGCTCTCCGCTCGCCATGTGCATTTCGCCCGCCGAGCCGATGTGGTCGACGTGGCTGCTACCGACCCGGGGAAGTGGATCAGCTAGCGGCGAAATCGGCGATCAGCGCAGACCTGAGCACGTCCAGCGGCAGTCCACCGAGATCCAGTGCGCGACTGTGGAATTCCTTCAACGACAGGCCCCGGCCGACCATCTCGTCGCGCAGCTGCTGCCAGATCCGCTGGCCGATCGCATACGACGGCGCCTGTCCGGGCCAGCCGAGGTAGCGGTCCAGTTCGAAGCGCAGGTTCTCCTCGGCCATCGCGCTGTGTGACTGTAGGAACACCCACGCCCGCCCGGCGTCCCAGACGCCGCCGTCCGGAGCCGTCAGCCCGCAGTGCACCCCGATATCGATCACCACCCGCGCAGCGCGGAAGCGTTGGGCGTCCAGCATCCCCATCCGGTTGCCTGCATCATCGAGCCAGCCGAGGTCGGCCATCAAGCGCTCCGCGTAAAGCGCCCATCCCTCGCCGTGCCCCGATACCCAGCAGCCCACCCGCCGCCACCGGTTCAGTCGCTCTGACGAGACGACCGCCCGCCCCATCTGAAGGTGATGCCCCGGCACGCCCTCATGAAACACCGTGGTGGTTTCCTGCCAGGTGTGAAATGCGTCGACGCCCGGCGGGACCGACCACCACATGCGGCCGGGACGGGTCAGGTCCTCCGACGGCCCGGTGTAGTAGATGCCGCCCGTCTGAGTCGGCGCGATGCGGCATTCCAACGTGCGCAGGGCCTGCGGGATATCGAAGTGCTTGTCGGCAAGTGATTCCACCGCACGGTCGGAGAGGTTCTGCATCCACGTCCGCAGCGCGTCGGTGCCGTTCACCAGGTAGCGCGGCTCGTCGTCCAGCCGGCGCAATGTGTCGCTGACCGACACCCCGGGATAGAGCCGGTTCGCGATCGATTCCTGTTCGGCAACAATGCTTTCCAATTGCCCCAGGCCCCACTGATAGGTCTCGTCGAGGTCGACTGCGGTGCCGAGGAACTCTCGCGACAGCAACCCGTAGACGTCGCGCCCGAACGCGTCCTGATGCCGAGCGTGCGGTGCGATTTCGTCGCGTAGCGCCGTCGCGAGCGTGCCGTACGCGTCCGCGGCCGCCGAGGCGTGCCGTTGCAACTCCGCTTGCAGCACAGCGTTTTCCGGAGCCGCGTCGGCGACCATCTCCACGAACAACTGCTGGATCTGGCCCGCCTGCTCGATGCAACGCGTGACCTGCCTGGCGGCGGGCGCGCGTCCGGCCGTCACCGCCGCGTGCAGTGCCTCGATGTAGCCCGCGACCCGGTCAGGCACCTTCGACATCCGGCGCCCGATCAGCGCCCAATCCTCGTCGGTCTCGGTGGCCATCAGATCGAACACGTCGCGCATGGACTGCAGCGGCGACGCGATCACGTTCAGATCGCCGACATCCAGATGCGCGTCATGCAGCGCGATTTGCAGACCGAGTCGTTCGCGCATCGCCGCGATGGTGACATGGTCGACCTCGTCGGCCGCGGTCGTTTCGCCCAGTTCGCGTAGTGCGTATCGGGCCGCGTCGACCCGGGCTGCTACACCGTCGGGGGAGTAGTCGGTGACGTCGTCATCGTGCCCGACGATACCCATTTCCGTTGCCGCGCATGGATCCAGCGACGCGAACGTGTCGAGGTAGCGTTCGGCGACGGCGTCTACGGCTGTGGGACGCCTAACCAAGGTTGTTGGTCGCGAAGGTGTCGCACTTGTTGGGGTCACCGGTCTGGTACCCGATGGTGAACCACTTCTGTCGCTCCGCAGATGACCCGTGGGTCCACTGCTCGGGGTTGATCCGGCCCGTCGCCTGCTTCTGGATCCGGTCGTCACCCACCGACGAGGCAGCCGACAGCGCATCGGCAATGTCCTTGTCGCTCAACGGCTCGAGATACGGCACACCGGTGCTCTCCTGTTTGGTGATGGCCGCGTAGTGCGCCCACACTCCGGCGTAACAGTCGGCCTGGAGTTCGGTACGCACACCCGCGCCCTGGGCACCGGTCGGATCCTGCTGTGCGCGGCCGAGGATGCCTTGCAGATCCTGGACATGGTGGCCGTACTCATGGGCCACGACATACTCCTGCGCCAACGGCCCACCGCTGGAACCGAACTGGTCTACGAGCACCTGGAAGAAGTCGGTGTCGAAGTATGCGGTCTTGTCCACCGGGCAATAGAACGGGCCGACTTCACTGGTCGCTGGTCCGCATCCGGTCTGAACCGAACCGTGAAACAGCATGGTATGCGGCGGCGTGTACCCGCGCAGCAGCTGCTGCCATACGCCGTCCACCGAGTTGGTCGTCGCCGCGACGCGGCACTCCACATACTTGTTGGCGTCCGCGCCGGTCTTGCAGTGGCTCAGGTCGTATCCCGGTGCCTCGACGCCCCCAGTGTCGATCTCCTGTTGCTGGGGGATCACCGAGCTGGGGTCGACGCCGAGGAACAGCGCGATCACCACGATCAACAATCCACCCAGACCACCGCCGATCGCGATCCCGCGGCCCGGCCCGCGCCCACCGCCCGTGGAGATGTTGCTGGTGTCGATCTGCATACCCTCGTTGAAGGTCATTGCACCGCTCCGTCGCTCGCCACACCCTGTTTGGACCCAGGTGCACCAAGCTTTGCACACTACGATTTAGGCGTGGCAGTCCTTCTCGGACATTCGACCATCGCGCATACCGGACTTGGAGATCTACGCGGCACCACCGAGGGCGGCGTCGGGGTCTGGCGCGGCGTGCCATACGCCGAGCAGCCCGTCGGCGACCGCCGGTTTCTGGCGCCGGCACCGCTGCGTCCGTGGTCCGGGGTGCGCGAGGCGCTCGAGCACGGACCGCTCCCGCCGCAGGGCAAGTCGTTCGTCGGCGGCGGTCGCGACGATCCCAAGGTTCGTGACGAAGCGTGCCTGACCCTGACGGTCTGGTCACCCGATACCAGTGGCTCGCTGCCAGTGATGGTGTGGATTCCCGGCGGCGCGTTCGTATTCGGCGCAGGCCAGTTCCAGCTCTACAACGGGTCGCGGTTGGCCGCGAATGGAAACGTGGTCGTGGTCAACATCACCTATCGGATTGGGGTGTTCGGCGGCTTCGAACTCAGCGACCTGGGCGACGGATTCGACGACAACCTCGCGCTGCGTGACCAGATGGCCGCGTTGCGATGGATCAGGGAGAACATCGCGGCGTTCGGCGGTGATCCCGACCGGGTGACCGTGTTCGGCGAATCGGCCGGGGCGACGTCGGTGCTGGCGTTGTTGGCCAGCCCCGCGGCCGACGGCCTGTTCCGTCGAGCGATCGCGCAGAGTCCCGCGCTGCCGTTGATCGCCGACCGCGAACAACGGGCAAGGCAGGCGCACGAGTTCCTCAACCGGCTGGGTGTCAGCGCCGCCGAGGTGAAGGGGCTGCCGCAGCGGCAACTACGCCGCGCCGCGGGCATGCTGCAGCTCAAGAGTGCCGCGGCGACGCCGACGCTGGCCTACGGACTCACCTACGGCGTCGACCTGTTGCCGACCCATCCGGTCGACGCCGCCCGCGAGGGCACGCTGGCGCGGGTGCCGCTGATCATCGGCACCAACAGCCACGAGGCGTCGATGTTCGCGTGGACCAAGCCGCCGATGCTGCCCACGACCACCGCGTCGATCGACGCCTACCTGGGTCGCGTGGCGCCCGACGCCAAGGACCGCGTGCTCGCCGCATATCCGGACTACCCGCGCAGGCGCGCGCTCATCGCGTTCGGCTCGGACGTGATGTTCGGCGGCCCGGCGTGGGCGTTCGCCGACACGTACAGCGCCATCGCGCCGACGCACGTGTACCGGTTCGACCATTTCGGTTGGAGCCTGCGGATTCTCGGCCTCGGCGCCACTCACGGCAGCGAGATTGTGCACATCCAACACAGCTACGCCTCGTTCATCGGCCGCAAGCTGCATCCGCTCGGGCGACGGCTGCAGCCGCCCGTCGGCAGGCGCATGCAGCGCGCATGGCTGGACTTCGCGGCCAAGGGCTGGGACACAGGCGAAATCCATTGGTCCAGTGGGCACCATTGGCCGATCTACGACACGGCGCACCGCTTCACCCGCATCATCATGACGGCCCGCGACATGGTGGTCGAGGATCCAGACGCCGAACGCCGCAAGGCCTGGGTCGGCCTGTACTAGGCCGTAGTCGCGTAGCGCTTGTCGGCGAAGGCGCGCAAGTTGTGCAGGAACCTCGGGAACATCCGCGCCATCACCGGCCCGCCGAGCACCCAGGTCAGATTGCGGCCCGCGGCCGTCGGCACGACGCGGTAGTCCTCCGCGAACGCCGCGATGCTGCGGGTCGACGCGTGGTTGAACCGAAAGGCCATGTGGCTGTGCGGTTCCCAGGCCAAGAACTCTCCCCCGCAAGCGGGTGGGGGTACCCCCAGCTTGCGAGGGGGAGTACCCCCACATCACCGACGATGCCGCCACGCATGTCGACGGTCCGCGTGGTACCGACGCCGTGCGGCTGCGGGCTGGTCCACGTCACCTTGGTGATCACCGTGGCCCAATGCGGCCATGACCCGGCGTCGTTGAGCACCTCGAACACCTGCTCGGGCGTGATCGTCAGATCGACTGTGCTGACGAAGCGGAACGGTGCACCGGCGATGAAGTCCAGGCCGACGCGTTCACGTTGGTGGATGGCCATACACAGTAGAGCAGGGTGTCTAGCCGGGGCCGTCGCTTGCGGCTGCGAGCAACGGCACCACCACCTCGCTGATCGGGGTCGCGAGCCTGTGGGCCGCCGCCTTGCGCAGGATGACGCCGTTGCGGATGTCCCATTCCAGCGGCTTGCCGGCTTCCCGGTCGGTGAGCATCGACGTGGTGATGTCCGGCGGCGACTGCGCCAGCATGTCCACGATTTCGTCGATCACCTCGTCGCCGAGGTCGGCACCCTCGGCGCGGGCCACGGCCAGACATTCGGCCAGATACCGACGTCCGAGGGCGGCCACGTCGTCGCGGCGGAAGATGCCCGACCGCCTGCCGGTCAACACCATGAATCCGACCACCGAGTTGACCAGCAGCTTCCGCCACGCGGCGGTGCTGAAGTCGGGGTCCAGCTCGACCGTCACCCCTGCGCCTCGCAACAACTCCGCGAGCGTCGCGGCCGCCTCGGTGTCGGGCAGCACCAGCCGCGGCTGGTTGCGCACCCGCACCCAGCCGTCTGGCTGGATCTCCGACGAGATCCACACGGCGGCCGGCACGACGGTGGACGAGGGGCAGAACCGCCCCACCCGGTCCAGCTGTTCGACGCCGTTCTGCAGGGCACATACCACCGTGTGCGCGTCACACAGTCGCGCCAGCCAGGCTCCAGCCTGCTCGTTCTGGGTGTCCTTGACGGCGACAAACACCACGTCAATTGGGCCGTCGACGTCGCCGGGATCGGTGTACACGGGCCCCGGCAGCAGGATCGGATCCTGGTCGTCGGGCCGGACCTCGATCGATTCGCGCGCGGTGTGCCCGCACAGCAGGACTGGGTGACCGGCGGCGTGCAGATATGCGGCGACGGTCGCGCCGATGGCCCCGGGTCCGATGAGTGCAATGCTGGTGCCCACGAACGCCAAGCTACCGCCGGTTTGGCCCCCTCTACACTGTGGCAGTCGTCTCTTCAGGCCTTTCACAAGGAGTTTTTGTGCTGCGCACACACGCCGCCGGTTCGCTGCGGACTACCGATGCCGGGCAGAAGGTGACCCTCGCCGGCTGGGTGGCGCGGCGCCGCGACCACGGCGGCGTCATATTCATCGACCTGCGCGACGCGTCCGGCGTGTCGCAGGTGGTGTTCCGCGAAGGTGACGTGCTGGCCCAGGCGCACCGGCTGCGCGCGGAGTTCTGCATCGCCGTCGACGGTGTCGTCGAGATCCGGCCTGAGGGAAACGCCAACCCCGAGATCGCCACCGGTGACATTGAGGTCAACGCAACGTCGCTGACCGTGCTGGGGGAGAGCGCGCCTCTGCCGTTCCAGCTCGACGAGCCTGCAGGCGAAGAGGCGAGGCTGAAGTACCGCTACCTCGATTTGCGGCGCGAGGGTCCGGGTGGCGCAATTCGGTTGCGCTCCAAGGCGAATGCCGCCGCCCGCGAGGTGCTGTCCCGGCACGACTTCGTCGAGATCGAAACGCCGACGATGACGCGGTCGACGCCCGAGGGGGCCCGCGACTTCCTGGTGCCCGCGCGGCTGCAGCCGGGGACGTTCTATGCGCTGCCGCAGAGCCCGCAGCTGTTCAAGCAGCTGCTGATGGTTGCGGGGATGGAGCGCTACTACCAGATCGCGCGGTGCTACCGCGACGAGGACTTCCGCGCCGACAGGCAACCCGAGTTCACCCAGCTCGACATGGAGCTCAGCTTCGTCGACACCGAGGACGTCATCGCGATCTCCGAGCAGATCATCAAGGCGTTGTGGGCGCTGATCGGCTACGACGTGCCGTTGCCGCTGCCGCGGATGACCTACGCCGACGCGATGCGTCTCTATGGCTCCGACAAACCCGATCTGCGGTTCGGACTGGAACTCGTGGAGTGCACCGACTTCTTCAAGGACACCCCGTTCCGCGTGTTCCAGGCGCCCTATGTCGGGGCCGTCGTCATGCCGGGCGGGGCGTCGCAGCCGCGCCGCACGCTCGACGGCTGGCAGGAGTTCGCCAAGCAGCGCGGCCACCGCGGGCTGGCCTACGTGCTGGTGGACGACGACGGCACGCTGGGCGGCCCCGTCGCCAAGAACCTTTCCGACGCCGAGCGCGACGGGTTGGCCGTCCACGTCGGCGCGTCACCCGGTGACTGCGTCTTCTTCTCCGCCGGACCGGCCAAGTCGTCGCGGGCGCTGCTCGGCGCGGTCCGCATCGAGATTGCCAAGCGGCAGGACCTGATCGACCCCAACGCGTGGGCGTTCACCTGGGTGGTCGACCCGCCGCTGTTCGAACCCGCCGACGAGGCGACCGCACACGGCGACGTCGCCGTCGGGTCGGGCGCCTGGACGGCGGTGCACCACGCGTTCACCGCGCCCAAGCCGGAGTTCGAGGACAGCATCGACACCGATCCTGGCCTCGTGCCGGCCGACGCGTACGACGTGGTGTGCAACGGCAACGAGATCGGCGGCGGCTCGATTCGTATCCACCGCCGCGACATTCAGGAACGGGTGTTCGCGGTGATGGGCCTTGACAAGGCCGAAGCCGAGGAGAAGTTCGGATTCCTCTTGGAAGCGTTCACATTCGGCGCGCCGCCGCACGGCGGCATCGCGTTCGGGTGGGACCGGATCAACGCGCTGCTGTCGGACATGGATTCGATCCGTGAGGTCATCGCTTTCCCGAAGTCGGGCGGTGGCGTCGATCCGCTGACCGGTGCACCCGCGCCGATCACGCCGCAGCAGCGCAAAGAGTCCGGAATCGACGCCAAGCCCGCGAAGGACGGCTAGGCGGCCGTTTCCGGCGTGCGCGTCGGCACGAAGAAGCCACCCAGCGCGTTGGCAATTCGCGCGCGGACGGGCGCGCCGGAGAGTGCCACGTCGACCATGGTCAACGACTGGTGTGTGTGGCCGCGGGCACGGACGTGCTCGACTGGGACGCCTGCCGCATCGAGTGCAGCGGCGTACGCCTTACCTTCATCCCGTAGGGGATCGAACTCGGCCGTGACCACGATCGCAGGCGGCAACCCCGACAGATCGCCCGCGCACAAGGGCGCGAAGCGGGGATCGCGTCGATCGGCCGGGTCGATGTAGTGGTCGTAACACCACTGGGCCAGCGCGGTGGTGAGACCGTAGCCGTCCGCATTCTCGACGTAGGAGGCGCGTGTCAGGTCGCCGTCGGTTGGCGGCGTCAGCAATACCTGCCCGACGATGTGTGGTCCACCCGCGTCCCGGGTGAGCCGGGAAACCACCGCCGCGAGATTGCCACCCGCGCTCCAGCCGCACACCGCGAGCCGTCCCGGCATACCGCCGAGTGCCTCGGCATTGTCGGCGACCCACCGCACCGCGGCCATGGCGTCATCGACTGCGGCGGGGAATCGGTGCTCCGGCGCATGACGGTAGTCCGCCGAGATGACGATCGCGTCGCTGCGCACGCACAGGTCCCGGCACAGCGGATCGTCCGAGACAGCGTCGCCCACAACCCAACCCCCGCCGTGGAAGAACACGACGATCGGGTGCGGGCCCGGGGTCGGCGGCCGATAAAGCCGGTACGCCAGGTCGCCTGTCGCTCCGGGTAGTACACCATCGACGATCTCGCCGACGTCCGGTCCAGGCGGACGAGTCGTTGACATCTGAGCGTAGAAGGCGCGGGCCTCGTCAACTGGCATCGAATCCAGGGTCGGCAGATTCATTGCCGCCATCTGGATGAGGATCATCTCCACGTCCGGTTGCAACCGGCGCACCAAGCCGTCGTTGCACATCGAGCCCTCGGGGCCGGACAGCTTGAAGCCCAGATAGTCACGTGCGACCACCTCGTCACAGGTGGCCCGGTAGAAGTCGACTCCCGCAGGGTAGGGCAGAAATACCCGCGGTTTGCCTGGCACGTTGGCACCCATGTACCAAGAGTTGGCGGCGGGGAAGAGCGTGATGTCGGCGCAGTCGTTGACGTGTTGCGTCCACCCCGCTTCGGCCATTGCCGTCGGCTCGATGGCGGCGAAGCCGTGTGCGCGGAGGTGACCGAGGCAGTCGAGCACCCAGTCCACGTGCTGCTCGATCGAGACGGCCATGTTCGACAGCACCGAAGGACTTCCGGGTCCGGTGATGAGAAACAGATTCGGGAAGCCGGCCGTGGTCAACCCGAGATACGTCTGCGGCCCGTCTGCCCATTTGTCCTTCAACGCCGCGTCGTCACGGCCCGTGATGTCGACGGCCGTTATCGCACCCGTCACGGCGTCGAAGCCGGTGGCGAAGACGATCGCGTCGAAGGTGAAGGCTTCGTGGGCGGTGTCGATGCCGGTTTCTGTGATTTGTCGGATCGGATGCTTTCGGACGTTGACAAGGCGCACGTGCGGCAGGTTGTAGGTGGCGTAATAGTTCGTGTCCAGGCACGGCCTCTTTGTCGCGACGGGATAATCCGTCGGGCACAGATCGGACGCCGTCTGAGGATCGTCGACGATGGCGCGGATCTTGTTCCGGAAGAACTCGGCGAACTCGTGATTGGCTGCAGGGTTGCTCAGCACATCTGCGTAGACGTTGATCGCCTCGAACAGCTCGCCGATCCCCCAGGCGCGCTCATAGCGTTGTTGCCGTTCCGCCTCGGAGACGCTGAACGTTGGGGTAATGCTGCGCTCCATCGGGATACCGCCAGGGGACATCCTCGCCGCGCTGCGGTAATCGGCCTCGTTCGCTGCGAAAAGTGCGAGCCTCTCGGGCGACACCTGGCCGTTGCGCGCCGGGATCGAGAAGGTCGGGGTGCGCTGAAACACCACCACCTCCCGCGCCTCCTCGGCGATGACCGGAATCGACTGCACCCCAGAGGAACCCGTGCCGATCACCGCCACGCGCTTACCGGTGAAGTCGACTGGATCATGCGGCCATCGGCTGGTGAAGTAGACCTCGCCGGTGAAGCTCTCGAGTCCGTCGACCTCGGCTTGTTTGGGCATGGACAGACAGCCCGTGGCCATCACGACGAAACGAGCGCTGACATCGTCGCCGCCATCGGTGCGCACTCGCCACAGCGACGCACCGTCGTCCCAGCCGGCCTGACGCACTCGTGTCGAGAAGGTGATGTGGCGCCGTAGGTCGTGCTTATCGGCGATATGGTTCAGATAACGCAGAATCTCCGGCTGGGTGGCGTACTTCTCCGACCACTGCCAGTCGCGCTGCCAGTTGGGATCGAAGCTGTACATGTAGTCGATGCTGGGTACGTCGACCCGGGCACCCGGATACCGGTTCCAGTACCACGTGCCGCCGAGGTCGTCGCCCGCTTCGAATACGCGCAGTCGATAGCCGGCGCGGCTGAGCCGGTAGGCAAGGTAGAGGCCCGCAATGCCCGCGCCGACGACGACGACATCTACATCGGGAGTCGGCCGGTCTGTCCTGGCTGAATCAGTCACCAGCCGATCATCACGTGCCTCCAAACCCGCGTCTTGAGTAATGGGATACTCCATTTCGGCCCACCCGCGGGAATAGACGCCAATTCGCCGGAGGCTTCAACGAGCATGACCCGACAGCCACCCGACATCGAGACGGCCAACGCGTTCAACGCCAAGGTCGCCGAGGAGTTTCGTGCCAACAACGGGAAGGTCGGTGGCGCATTCAAGGGTAATGAGCTGTTGCTGCTCACAACGACAGGCGCCAAGTCGGGTCAACCGCGATTGTCCCCGCTGTCCTGCAAGCGCATCGACGGGAAGCTGTTCATCATCGCCGGATACGGCGGTGCAGACGTCAACCCGGCGTGGGTGCACAACCTGCGGGCCGACCCGCGTGCTCGCGTCGAACTGGCAGGCGAGTCCTTCGACGTGACGGCCCGTGAACTGCCGCCTGACGAGCGCCAGGACATCATTCCCAAGGTCAACGCCCTCGGCTCCGCCTTCGCGGAGTTTCAGGCCAATACCAGTCGAGTGATCCCGATCTTCGAACTCAACGAGGTCTGAGCGGCGATGCCGGTGAGCGTCGGAATCATGCTGCCCAGTAGGGAAACCGCGATGACGGGCCGGCATGACGCGCGCGGGCTGATTGAGTTCGCAAAGGCTGCAGAAGAGGCCGGCTTCGATTCGGTGTGGGTCGGTGACTCATTGCTCGCGCGGTCGCGGGCGGAACCGTTGTCGGTGCTTTCCGCGGTCGCGGCGGTGACGAGACGTTTGGCGCTCGGTACCGCGGCGTTGATCGGTCCGCTGCGTCATCCGCTGCTCGCGGCGGCGCAGGCGGCCACCGTCGACCAGCTCTCCGCCGGGCGACTGATACTCGGGCTCGGTTCCGGCGCACCGCTGCCGGAGAGCCGCCGCGAATTCGACGCTGTCGGAATGCCGTTCGCTGGTCGCGGCGGCCGGCTCGACAAGACGGTCACGCTGTGGCGCGAAACATGGCGCGGGCGGGGCGAATTCGCCGACGCGCTGCCGCCGGCGCGGCCGGGCGGGCCGCCGGTGTGGCTGGCGGGTGGCGACACGACAAAAGTTATCGAACGGGTGGCGGCCACCTATGACGGCTGGCTGCCCTACTTGCCGGACGTGAATGCATATGCACGGGCGTGGGATCGGATCCGTGCGAAAGCCGTCCGTGAGGTCACGCCAGCGTTGTATGCGACGGTCAACCTTAACGGCGCGCGTGCCGGCGCGGAACTCGATGAGTATCTGCGGGCCTACTACGGCCAGCCACTCGACGTGATGCGCCGCGTGCAGGCGATCCGCGGCGGCACCGTGGACGAATGCCTGGACTGGCTGGCGCGCTACGTCGATGCGGGCGCGCGACACCTGATCCTGCGGATAGGGTCGCCGACCGCGCGCCCCGAAGCCGTGGCCGAACAACTGTTGCCGGCACTGAAGGAGATTGCATGACTGAGATACCTGACGCGGAAACCATGAAGGCGTTCAACAAGAACATCGTCGACGAGTTTCGGGCCAACGGCGGCAAGGTCGGCGGCCCGTTCGAAGGCGCGACTCTTCTGCTGCTTACCACCACCGGCGCCAAGTCGGGTCAGCCGCGGCTGGCGCCGCTGGCCTACCTGACGATCGACGGGAAGATGATCATCATTGGGTCGAAGGCCGGCGCCGAGACCAATCCGGACTGGGTGCACAACCTTCGGGCCAATCCGCACGCGCACATCGAGGTGGGGATCGACGCATACGACGTGACCGTCCGCGAGCTGCCGCCCGCGGAGCGCGACGAGGCGTACCCGAAGGTGGTCGCCGCGGCTCCGGGTTTCGGTGAGTACCAGGCCAAGACCAGCCGCATCATCCCGCTCTTCGAGCTGCAGCGCGGTTAGCCCGGGCTTGAGTTTGCACTCAGGGTCGTGAAAGGCACCAGATCACGACCCTGAGTGCAACCGGGGGAGGCAAGCCTTAGAGCCGCTCGATGATGGTGGCGTTGGCCATGCCGCCGGCCTCGCACATCGTCTGCAGCCCGTATCGGCCACCGCGCTGCTCGAGCGCGTTGACCATCGTCGTCATGATCCGCGCACCGCTGGCGCCCAGCGGGTGGCCGATCGCGATCGCACCGCCGTTGACGTTCGTCTTGGCCAGGTCGGCGCCGGTGTCGTGGGCCCATGCCAGCACCACGGGTGCGAACGCCTCGTTCACTTCGAACAGGTCGATGTCGGCGAGCGTCAATCCCGCGCGCTGCAAGACCTTTTCGGTCGCCGGGATCACGCCGGTCAGCATGTACAGCGGGTCGGACCCCACCACGGTGGCGGTGTGGATCCTCGCGAGCGGACGCAGCCCCAGGCGGCGTGCCGCCTCGCTGGTGGTGATCAGCAGGGCCGCGCTGCCATCCGACAGCGGCGACGAGTTGCCCGCGGTGATCTCCCACTTGATCTGCGGGAAGCGGGCCTCATATCCCGGGTTGTAGAACGCGGGCTTCAAACCGGCGAGCTTGTCGACCGTGGTGCCCGGACGGATGATCTCGTCCGTCGACAGGCCTGCGATCGGCGCCAGTTCGTTGTCGAACCGGCCCTCTTTGGTTGCGGCCGCGGCCTTTTCGTGACTGCCCGCGGAAAACTCGTCGAGCTGCTGGCGGGAAAAGCCCCACTTCGCGGCGATCAGCTCGGCGCTGATACCTTGCGGCACAAGGCCTTCGGGGTAGCGCTGAGACATCTGGCCGAACGGGTCGCTGCCCGGCAGCACACTCGAGCCCATCGGGACTCGGCCCATCGACTCGACGCCCGCGGCGATCACGATGTCATAGGCGCCCGAAATGACGCCCTGGGCGGCGAAGCTGATGGCCTGCTGGCTGCTTCCACACTGGCGGTCGACGGTCGTGCCGGGCACGCTCTCGGGGAAGCCCGCGCCGAGGACCGCATTGCGTGCGATGTTGACCGCCTGATCGCCCACCTGGGTGACCGCGCCCGCGATGACGTCGTCGATCTCCACCGGATCGATTCCTGTCCGGTTGACGAGTTCCTTCAGGCTGTGCGCCAGGAGATCGACGGGCAGCACGTCATGCAGCGCGCCTCCGGCCTTCCCCTTTCCGATCGGGGTGCGTACCGCTCCGACGATGACCGCGTCCCGGCCAACGTATCCGGCCATTGCTGCCTCCTGAAGACTCGACTCTGAGTAGTGCTCGCTATATCCAGCTATAACACCTAGGTATAGTGATAACAACCCAGGAAAGGAGTGACTTGTATGACAGTGCTGCAGGGGCGGCTCGCCGACCGTGACGCCTGGTCGGCGGTGGGCAAGTGCCCGATCGAGAAGACCATGGCCTTGCTGGGCACCAAGTCGGCGATGCTGATAATGCGGGAGGCCTACTACGGCACCACCCGGTTCGAGGACTTTTGGCGGCGGGTCGGGGTCACCAAGGCTGCCGCATCGGCGCGCCTGAACGAGCTGGTCGACGCCGGGCTGCTCGAACGCCGGCCGTACAAGGAACCCGGTCAGCGAAGTCGCGACGAGTACGTCCTTACCGACGCGGGGACCGACTTCATGCCGGTGGTGTGGGCGATGTTCGAGTGGGGGAGGCGGCACCTTCCGCACAGCCCCCAGCTGCGCCTCGCCCATAGGGACTGCGGCGCCGAGGCCGCCGTCGAGATCTACTGCGAGCGCGGCCATCACGTGCCGGCCGACGAGCTCGTGGTGCAGCTGGCCAACAGCTGATCCGAAGAGGATTCACAGCCGAAGGTAACTGGACCGCGGTTGCCCATCGCTACGGTGAGCCATGTCAAACACCACGGCTGACCGCTCGGTGCACCACGGGTTCGTACCCCCGAAGCTGCCCAAGCCGATCAATCCCGCGCTCGCCAAGCACTACGAGGCCCGTGCCGCCAGCGTCCAGAACCGGATAGCTGATGCCATCACCCGATTCGCCGGTCGATGGCGTTCGTCTACTTCCACGTCCTGTGGTTCGCGGTCTGGATCATCTTCGGCATCGAGGGTTATCCCTTCGGGCTGTTGACGATGATCGTGTCGCTCGAGGCGATCTTCCTGTCGACGTTCGTGATGATCAGCCAAAATCGCGCCGACTTCAAGCGGCAGGCCGCCGCCGACCTGCAGTGGAAGATGGTCCAGGAAGAGGATGACCAGAACAGGCAGCTGATCGAGTTGTCGAATCAGATTCTCGAGTTGACGAAGCTGATCCACGCCCGGACGCAGGCGCCTCAGTCGGTGAAGCAGTAGGAATCGCTCGACGCGTCACCGCCCTGCAGCCGGGTCTGGTGCACCCGCAGGCCGCGGAAGTCGTCGCCGTGCGGGAAGAACCCTGGGTCGGGAACCAGCCCGCCCGCGTCGACGTCGGCGTCCAGCTTGGCCATCCACGCGCCGACACCGTCTGGGTAAAACACCTCGTCCCATGCCGCGTACAGCGAGTTTGTGACGTATACGCGGCGGCCGTCGCGGCTGATCTCGATCATCTGGGGGCCGCCTGCGAGTCGTAGTTCCGGGTCCGCAGGATGGGGCTC
>Ga0105249_10000383_pt1 | contig 43935 bp, 45 predicted proteins | sample KBSS44metaG_FD_81522 | JGI IMG/M metagenome (GOLD analysis project Ga0105249, IMG submission 81522) | Switchgrass rhizosphere microbial communities from Kellogg Biological Station, Michigan, USA - KBS S4-4 metaG | ecosystem: Host-associated > Plants > Roots > Rhizosphere > Soil | place...
GCAGCACACCCGAGGCGCTGGAAGATGCAGTCAACAGACTCACTGAACCGAGAGGCACCGTGGTTCAATTCAAAAGGAAGGCCAGCTAAAAAAGTGTCACCATCTTAGCCCCATCTTCACTTTTGGGGTTGAGATCATTCCCAGGGCTAAGTTGATGAAAGTCGTGAAAACGTTAGGAAAAGATATGGTGCCGAGGGCGGGAGTCGAACCCGCACGTCCTTGCGGACAGCGGATTTTAAGTCCGTTTCTATAGCCCTCACCAAGTTGCACGAAGTCATATCAGCCCGCATTTGGCGCGGTTCTACTGCGCTACGTGCGGGCTGGTGCGTCTTAGTATTCCTACACGCGAGCCGCATCTTAGCCGCATCTTTGGACCACCGGCTAATACATGAACGACTCGCAAGGCGTACTTGATTTTGCCGACCGCGATCGGCACCGCGCAAATCCTTCTCGGTGGGAAGCTAGGGCACAAGTCTCGCCACAGCTCTTCGCCGGAGCAACCTTCAACTCTCAACTAGATGAAATCCGATTGTCTGGTCAGATGCTGGCCGTTTACGGCTGCATGAGTGATCAGCAATGGCGGACGCTTGCAGAGATCCGCGCTTTCATTAAGCGCGGAAGCGAGGCCGGAATCTCGGCACGTCTCCGCGATCTCAGAAAAAAGACTTGGGGCCAGAACATCGTCAACAAACGGCGGCGCGGCGATCCCTCGCTCGGCATTTATGAATACCAGTTGATTGTTAATCCTGCCACGCGCCTCGTTTCAAATGCTGGAGGGTTGATCAGTAAATGAACGACCTTCAACAGATTGCCGCGGAGTATGCCAGCCACGGGCTTGCGGTGATCCCCGGACTTCCGGCCAGCAAAGAAGCGGCCATTTCATGGAAGCTCTTTCAGTACCATGCGCCGACTCAGCTTGAACGCGATGCGATGTTCTCAAACACAAACTGCAACCTGAACATTGCGGTGGTGTGCGGCTCTGTAAGTCAGAACCTCGCTATGATTGACGCAGAGACGCCGGAGGCTTTCGAGGCTCAACTACGCCACTGCGATCGGGCCGGTCTACTTAACACCTGGGTCGATCGATCTCCGCGCGGCGGCGGTCACATTGCGCTACGCTTTCCAGTCGCGGTCAAACCACTGGCAAAACAAAACGATGTTGAGGTAAGGGCACAGGGCCAATACGTCTTAATGCCGCCGAGCGTTTGGTTCAATCAAGATAAAGGCGTAGAGGCACCTTACGAGATTCTGCAACGCACGGATTCAATTCTGGAAGTGTCCTCGCTTGATGCGGTCCACTGGTTGAAGTTGGAACCAGCCGCGCCGCGTCTCCCGTACCGCAGTTTGCCTCGCGCGGTGCGCGAGTTACTGAGCGGCAAAAACCGTAGGAACTACGTCAGTCGCAGCGAAACGGAGCAAGCAATCATCGATGGTCTAGTCAACGCAGGATTCAACTTTGAAGAGGTGCTGTCACTGTTCCGTCAGTATCCAGCCGCCGGCAAATTCCGCGAGCTTGACAGCGAGGATACACAACGCGCCGTTGACTGGCTTCGCCTGTCTTTCGATCAAGCCCGCTCGTGGTGCATTCAAATGTCACCAGGGCGCAAATTTGCCGCCGACGTCTTTTCCGGGGTTGGCGCAATGCCTTGGCCAGGTAGAACGGGAAGCGCCGATCGCGCGGTCTATATCGCTCACACAGGTATCGCGTACCGCTCCGGCAAGATCGTCTATCACGCATCTACTCGCGATCTAGGTGAACTGGCCGGGTGCAGCCGGGTAACTGCCGCCCGCGCAACAAGACGTCTTTTGCTAAAGGGATTCATTGAACAAAAACAATCCTCTGCGTTTACTTTTGCAGCAAAGTACCAACTGACAGAAAGAACGAATATTGATCCACTCCCTCACAATGGTTTTAAGGGAGTGGTGCAAACTTCGTCTTTTTTACTTCCAGAGGCTTTCCGGCACCGTGGTTTGGGCCGTTCTGGTTACGAGGTCCTGAATGCCCTTGAAACCGGGCCACTCACTGCAAAAGAGATAAGCGAAAGAACAGGCAGACACATTCAAACAGTACGCGCCGCGTTGAAAAGGCTGCGCAAAGTGGGCCTTGCTGTGAAGACAGCAAAGAAATGGTGTGGGCGTGGACTTGAAGACGTGAATCTTGACGACTTAGCACGAGCGGTGGGAATGAAAGGCGCACTGCAACTTCAACGTGAAAGGCACAGTGCTGATCGATTGCGTCACAAAATGTCAGTGATTCGAGAGCAGGAGATCGAAGAGTGAAGCGGGTTTATAGGTCTAGGTCTATAAAGCGGACACGGCGCACCAGGGCGCAGATCGCGACGATTAAGGAATGGATCGAAGTAATCCTATTCCAGATCAAACCGGCGACTGTGAGGCAGTTGTTTTACCAGCTAACCAGCAACGGCGTGATCGAGAAAACAGAGGCGCAATACAAAAGCACGGTGATCCGGTTGCTGTCACGGATGCGCCGGGAAAAAGAGATCCCGTTTGACTGGATAGCGGATAACACACGCTGGATGCGCAAGCCCTCAAGCTACTCGTCCCTCGAGGCCATGCTGGAAAACACAGCGCGGACTTATCGGCGCTCCGTCTGGGATAGCCAGGACGCCTATGTGGAAATCTGGTTAGAAAAAGATGCGCTCGCGGGCGTGTTCTACCAAGTGACGCAACGGTGGGACGTTCCGCTAATGGTCACGCGCGGTTTTTCCTCGCTCTCATTTCTGCATACAGCAGCAGAGGAAATTAAAGACCAGTCAGCGCGTGGCAAAGAAACGTTTATTTATTATTTCGGAGATCACGATCCATCAGGGCGCGTCAACGATCGCGTGATCGAGCGTGACCTGAGAGAGTTTGCGGACGGCGTAGACTTTCATTTTGAGCGCATGGCCGTGACGCTGGAACAGATAGCAGAATGGTCTTTGCCCTCGCGTCCAACAAAGACCAGGGGCACACACGCGAAAACGTTTAAGGGCGACTCTGTTGAGTTGGACTCAATCCCGCCCAAACAGTTAGAGAGCCTGATCGAATTCTGCATTACACAGCACATTTATGAGCCAGCATACAACGCGCTGATCGCGGCAGAACAGAGCGAACGGGAAACACTCGTGGCTTTCATTTCAACATTCAAAGGCAACGGATCTGACGGCGACTTTTTGACCGTCTAAATAGCAGCGGATGGGCCACGATTAAACGATGATTACTGCGGCAACCCGACTTCAAGCTAATGAAGCGCCGCGAGTCATGCGTAGTGGTGGGCGAGGTTTCTACAGTGACCGCGGGCGACCATATCCAAACCAGAAAAGACGAAGTGAAGAACGCGATCAGCACCGCACTCCCGAAGAGAAAGAAGCCGCAGCGGTAGGACGCGCTCTTGCAGAACTGGCGAGTCAATATCCACGGTTCAAGGCATCATTAAATCAGGTGCGCTTTCGGGTGTTGGTCCAAGTGAGAAAGCCAGCGTGGAAGTGTCGGGAGATATTGAAGCACCTCGGAGACGTGCCGATCTCGCCGGAAGAGGTAAGCGAAGAAACCGGCCTGGACCTTAAAAGCGTGGACGACATGCTGTTGATCCTGCAGAGTAAAGGGCAAGCGGAACCTTGTACGCGCAATGGTGGCAAGGTGGTCATGAGAAGTCACGGCAGGCCGGTGGAAAAGATTTACTGGCGACGGGTGAATTAGATGCTGCAAGGAAAAATCTCAGTTTCAATCGTTGGCAATAAGAACCTGGACAAACAGACCACGTTTGCCCTCGCCTCGGCGCTCACGCTCACGGCCAAAGAGATTCAGACGGAAACGATCAAAACACTCGAAGGCACCTTTACCGTGCGCAACAATTGGAATAAGCCCTCGAACGCTTTAGGCGTTCGCGTGAAGCCCGCCACAAAACAGAAGCTCGAGACGTGGATCGGCACAGCGGCGGATTTTCTGGAAAAGTTTATCCGCGAGCCAGCCGGATCGATTGTGTTGAAGATTCCGCAGGGTGAGTTCTTGGCAATCCCGACCACGAATGTGCGCCGCACAAAGCGCGACATTATCCGCGCCACGCAACGACCGCAGAAGCTGCGCGGCAAGCGCGACTTTGTTCTTCCGATGAAGTCCGGCAAGGGCTTTGTGTTGTTTCAGGAACAGGGCCGCGGCGTCAACACGAAGAGAGTGGCGCTTTATATCCTGGTGCCCCGTGCAAAGATTCGCGAGAAGGATGTTCTGTTCGGTCCAGCCAAAAGAGTGTTTGAGAAACGCTTTCCACAGATTTACGAAAACCAACTAAGACGAGCCTTTGCCGGAGCACGGTGACACGAAAACAAAAGACAACTGCTAACACGTCAGAACTGCATCGGGCCACAGGGCTTGATCGCGCCACCGTCAAGAAGAGACTAAACGACGCCGGAGTTAAGCCCGTTACGACTGAGAGCCGAAAAACCGAGTACGATGCTGATAAAGCACTGACGGCGCTTTCCCGCACAGATTCACGCTCACACGGATACGACAAAGCACGCACTCAAAAGACAACCGCCGAAGCTGCCCGCGTGTTGTTGAAACTTCAAAAAGAGCGCGGAGAGTTGGCACCGATCTCTGATCTGCGCGACTACGCCTTCAACCTGGTGAAAGCTATACACACCCGACTGAAGCGTTATCCGCGCGAAGCTAAGGGCAGAATCCACAAAGCAAAGTCTCCCGATGAAATTGAAGTAATCATGACCGCAGACATCGACCTGATTTTCGAGAACATCAAACGTGACCACCCGATTGCCTCATGACCTCGCCAGTAATCGAACGCATTTTTGCCGAGGCTATTCACGCAGCCATTCCCGACGCGACGCTAACCGGCAGTGAATGGGCCAACACGTACCGCTATGTTTCACAGGGACCGCACCGCGGTGAGAAGTGGGATATGGCGATGGTCCCTTACCTGATTGAACCACTGAACTGCATCACCGATCGCAGAGTCCGCGAGATCGTGTTCTGGTCTGCCTCGCGCGTGGCAAAGACGGAAGGGCTATTGCTGAACGCCACCGGCTATTTCATGCACAAAGATCCGCGTCCGATCATGCACCTTCGCCCGACGCTGGACGACGCGAAGCTGTTCAGCCGTGAACGCTTCAACGCGATGATTGACGAGACGCCAGTGTTGCGCGGACTGATTGAAGATCCACGCACACGGGACAGTGACAACACGATGCTCTATAAAAAGTTTCTCGGTGGCAACGTGTTCTTCACCGGCGCGAATGCGACCACCGGCTTGCGTGCGCAGGATTTCAGCGTACTGTGCGCGGATGAAATTGACGACATGCCGATCTCTGTCGGCAATCAGGGCGATCCGCTGTGGCTCGCTGATGTACGGTTGCGGCAATACGCAAAGGTCGGTGAGGCGCTTTCTATTCTCACGTCCAGCCCGACGATCAAAAACGACTCCCGCATTGAAAAGGCGTATGCATCGACGGACCAGCGACGGCTTTTTGTTCCTTGCTTGGCGTGCGGACTAATGCAGGAGCTTGTCTGGTCCAGCATTGTGTGGACGGAACTCGGTCTCGAAGCGAAAGATGCGTGTTTCCGTTGCGTAGGCTGCGGTCATATTGGACCAGAAGAAGAGAAAGCGGAAATGATCGCAAATTGGGAATGGCGAGGGCACGCACCATTCAACGGCAGAGTCGGATTCAAGTTGCTCGGTACTTATTCACCTTGGATCAGGTGGGGCGATATGGCGGTTGAACTGGTGAACGCGAAGCGGGCGCGTTCTTATGAGATGTATCAGGTGTGGTGCAACTCAACGCTCGGCGAACTTTGGGAAGTTGGCGAGGGCATTGAAGAGGACGAGTTTGCTTTTGTGCGTGAGGACTATCGAGGGCACCAGGTTCCTGCCGGAGTTGCGTTTATTACCTTCGGCGCTGACGTTCACCCGGATCGCATTGAAGTTGAAATAGTCGGGTGGGGATTGGACGATGAAAATTGGGGCATCGATTACAAAGTGTTCTTCGGCGATCCAAGTCAGTATCCGTCTCCGGTGTGGACTGAGTTTGAAGAATACCTCGAGACGGAATGGAAGCATGAGTTAGGCATCACGCTGACAGCGAAGGCCGGAGCGATCGACACCGGCAACTGCACCGATGAAACGTACAGCTTTCTACACGCGAACCGGAACAAGCGATGGTATGGCATCAAAGGCGCATCCGTGGCCGGACGACCGATCGTCCCGCGCAGGCCGAGCCGACTCGGAAAGCACCGCGTTAGAGTTTGGGTGATCGGAACCGAAGCTGCCAAAGATAAAACGGCGGCGATGTTCAGGGTGACAAAGGAAGGTCCGCGCTTCTGTCATATTCCAGAGATTGAGTGCTACGACGACGAATGGTTCAAACAAATATCTTCTGAGAAGTGCATCCGCACAGTAAACAAAAAGAACTTTTCGGTGTGGGCCTGGGTGAAGAAAAAACCAGGCGCACGGAACGAAGCCTGGGACTGCCGCAACTACGCCGTGGCCGCTAAAGAAATCCTAAATCCGAACACACCCAAAGAACGCCAGCGCGTACTTGACGAAGCCGAACAGGTAAAGCCAAAAGCGGAAGCTGATCAGACCGACACCGCACACGTCGATTCTAAGAACGAGAATGGTGGAGTGCGGCAGCTATCGCAACGCGCAATGCGGCAACCATCCTCGAGACGACGCGGCGGCTTCGCTAAGAACTGGTAAAGCCTGGCTTTGCCTCAAACTCTCAATGACAGTCCTTTTGAGGAAAACGCGATTTTTGCACCAAAAAGTAAAATGACTGCTCAGAGTTGAACATTTCCGCTGGGCCGAATATCCTCTCCGCGCATGAAATTCCCGCGACAGACTATGGACCGCATCAAGCGGGTGCTAATCGAACGCGTCGGTGCGGAGCAGATCGCCAATTGTGCCTTTTGCCACGAAAAACAATGGACGGTATCGGTCGGCATGGATACTTAGATCCGGGATGTAACCAAATGGCTCCAATGAGAATCCCTCAACCGCGACAGTGGACTAACAAATCCGGTTCCTAAGATCGAGCCGATGTCATCTAAAAGCTCAGATCGGATGACATGAGTAATTGGACAAGAGAACAAAAAATAAGCTTGGCAATAGCCCTCATAGCTTTTGCGTCCTTGATCGTCTACATACTTGTTGGCTTTAAGCAAGAACTCAAAAAAGCCATGATCTCTCAGCCAGAGATCAAGTCCGTTGGATCACCTACAAAACAATCTCCAACGAGCGAACCAACCAAAAATCCTAGCCCAATGCCGACTCAAGCCACTAATGAGTCAGCAGCTACTGAACCTATACCGAATCAGGGATGGGCGTATTATGGGTTTCAAGATGAACAGGGAAGATGGGAGGGACGGAACTTCAAAAAGGCACTAGGAAATCCAGTTGCCTCACCGCAGGTCGGAGATATTGTTATAGCAATCCGGGACGTTCCTGCGCGCGAGGGATATAAAGAATTCGAAGAATCTGTGAACGACTGGGTTAATAAACGAGAAATCGGATTAATCAGACCTAATGTCCGTCTGCGGGTTGTCTATGTTTATGTCATACAAGATGGTTTTATTTGGATCAAATTCGCTAGAGTTGACTAATCCAATACAAAGTAATCCCTTATCGAAGGAAGCCTAGCAATGGCGGCCAAAGCAACCGTAGACCTCTAGATCACGAATACACGCCAGACGCAATCAGCGATGCAATTCTGGAAAAGCTGATCGTTATTTCTCAGGTAAGCCTAAAAACTTCCGCCACCCTCAGAACAACCCTCAGAAGTATGTGCCCTATGATCGCCGCCAGCCAAACAGGTAGGTGGGGCCAACAGATAAAAAAGCGAGGTTGAAGCTATGGCGGCTGGTGCATGGCAGTTTACCAACGCGGGACGCGCTAAGTTTTTCAACGGCACGTTTGACATTGACTCGGACACGTTTAAGTGTGCCCTGTTTCTCTCAACGTCAAACATCGGATCAGGCTCGACTACATACGCCGGACTCACAAACGAACACAGCAACGCGAACGGATACACAACCGGCGGCATATCGATCACACTCACGATCGCCGGGACAACCACAGTCACGATCGACATTTCAACCGATCCGGTATGGACCGCGAGCGGCGGATCAATCGTTGCGCGCTTTGCTGTGATCTATGAGGTATCAGGTGACGTGCTCGCGTATTGCTTGCTCGACTCTGCACCCGCGGACGTGACAACCACTGACGGCAATCAGTTGACCGTTGCGGCTCACGCGAATGGCGTTTTTCAGGCGTCCTAAGTTGAGGTTATAAACATGCGTAAAAAATCGTTAGAGGACTTGATCGCACTTGGGGCACAGGCGAGTAGCACAGATCCGTTTGCAGCGGCTATTAGGGACGCCACCGAGGGCGAGTTTGTTAGCGCGCGGTTTCTCAAACAGGCGCTCGAGAATGCGGGCCTTGAAGTTAAAGAAACGCCGCGCAATGTCCTGACGCGCGTTGACGTGCTCAAAGGCGAGACACAGATCGCATACGGCGAAAGTCACGACGCCAGCGACGCGCTTTTGCAAGCCGCGCTCGGATACTTGCGCGAGCTGCCGCAAACTGCCTGAGTCTGAGCCATGACTTGCGGCAATAGGCGCGATGAATTATGGCGACTCTCGTTTTTTGTTGCGGCTTTGAGTGTGGTATATCCGGGCCGCACTGGACCATAAGCGGCGGCGAGTCCATCACTACCTCGTCACCGATCACCGGCGCTCGCTCGCTTCGCGCAAATCCCACAGCAGGCGCTCACTCCGCACAGAGCGCAATGTCTTTTAGCGGCGGCGTTCATGTTTTTCGCTTCAAAGTAAAATGGACCACGCTCCCTAATGCGGATGCTGCAATAGGCATTTTAGGTGCAGGTCCGGGCGTTTGGTTCAACCCGAGCGACAACAAAATTTATGCGGGCACTGGCAGCGGCACTTATGGCGCGACCGGGGTTAGCGTTACTACTGGCGTCACCTATTACATTGACGTAAAGGTTGACACGAGCGCGAATCCGTGGCTGGTCGATGCACAGGTAAACGGATCAGCGTGCGGTCAAAAGTCACTCGCCACGGCGGCAAACACAACGGCACAATCTCTTTTCATCGGCGCTGACGGCAACACTAACACGTCTGATGCTCTCTTTGACGATGTTGCCTGGTCCAACACGTCCGCCGACTATCCGATCGGCAATGGCGTTGTCAATCTCTTCACAGTTGTCTCGGACGGCACGCATAACATCGCTGGCACTGGCGACTTTCAACGCACACTAACCGGCACGGACATTCTCAACGCGACAACCACGGCGTTTCAGCTTGTCGATGACGTACCGCTGGAAACGTCCGTAGGCGACTTTATAAACATGGTGGCACCGCCTAACGCGACGGATTACGTTGAGTGTGTCTTTGGACCAGCGAGCGGAGTCAGTACGCCAACACAAGGGCCGCGCGGCGTGGAAGTAATCGCGGCGATTCACCAGGCGGGCACGGGCGCGGGCTCTATGGAGATCCGGTTAAACGATAACGGCACAACTAATGCGGTCTATTCCGCGAGCGGCGTTGCTGGCGTCACGTCGCTGGCGTACAAGCGCAAGCATTACGCTACAGCACCAACCGGCGGCGCGTGGACTGTGGTATCAGGCGCGGGCAATTTCAATAATCTAAAAGTGAGGTTCGGATCGCCCGGATCGGTTGACGCGAACCCGGATCAATTCTTTGACTCGATAATGATCGAGGCGGAATTTCCTTCTAACCAGATCGTGACGCCGGGCAACGCCACGCTGACACTCACAACCTTTGCGCCGCGCATAGGTAGGACGGTGACGCCGGCAAATACCTCGCTTGCATTGACGGCCTTTGCGCCGTCAGTCAGACAGGGAAAGACGGCCACGCCACCTAACGCCAGTCTGACGCTGACAAAATTCGCGCCACAGTTGAAACAACAACTAACGCCGGGATCGCGCTCACTCGTTCTGACTACATTCGCACCAACGGCGCGCGTCAATCGGATCTTGACCGTGGGCGCTGCGAATCTGACGTTTTCAACCTTTGTGCCTCGGATGGTCCAAACTCTAACGCCGTCAAATCGGACCATGACGCTGACCACGTTCGCGCCGCAACTACAAACAAAGCTGACACCGGCAACACGCAGCCTTGCGCTGGCCACGTTCGCGCCGTCCGCGATCGTCAAACAGATCCTCAGGATTGGCTCGGCGAGTTTGAGTCTGGCGACTTTTGCGCCTCGCCTGGCGCAGACAGTGACGCCGCAAAGCCGGACGTTGACCGTGACGGCCTTTGCGCCGCAGTTGCAAGGGAAAGTGACGCCAGCGGCGCGCACGCTAACGCTGACGGCCTTTAGTCCCGTGCTGGCGCTCACAGTCACGCCGGGATCGCGCTCACTGGTGCTGAGCACGTTTGCGCCTGTGCTCGATAACTCTTTGAGCGTGACGCCACAAAGCGCGAGTTTGTCTTTCACAACGTTTGCGCCGTCTGTGCTTGCGCCTCAGACCGTGACGCCTCAGTCGGGCGTTTTGGTTTTGACCACATTTGCGCCTCAACTGCGCGCAGAGTTGACGCCAGCACCGGCGACGTTAATCACAACAGCCTTTGCGCCACTGATCCGCAACACTGTCAGCCCGGCACCGCGATCGTTGCTACTCACAACCTTTGCGCCACAGTTGCAGACACACATAACGATCACGGGCGGCGCTCTCACCTTGATTACTTTCGCGCCTACAGTCATTGGCCACGAACTCCACGCTCTGCCCGACGACGTCACGCTGGTGCGCAGGGCAGATCACGCGCTACGTGTGCGGCGCTCTTCCGCCACCCTAACCATAACCTCGGATTAGTGGATTGATAGACTCAAATCTTATGAAGGCGTACACAAAAGACCAGGAAGCAACCCGCACCTATGAAATAGACTGGTCCGACTATCTGGAAGATCTCGGCGCGGTAACGATTTCAGATTCTGAGTGGACGGTGCCGGATGGTCTAACGCTCGAAGGTCAATCGGTCAATGGTTCGTCAACGTTAGTAAAACTCAGCGGCGGAACTGTCAATGTTAATTACACCATTTACAACAAAATCACGACGTCAGACGGCGACGCTGATCGCCGTGCTTTTTTGGTTCGCGTGCGTGACGCAGCGACGTTCAATGAAGCCGGAGACGATGAAGAAGCGCTCGCGGCGGTGAGGGCATTGCTAAGAGGCAAGGCAACGCGGGACCAAAAGGAATACAGCATCAACAACCGACAACTGGTTCGTTATGACATGACCGAATTGCTTGCGCTTGAATCGCGGCTCGTGTCTCTGGTCAATCAAAGCCGCATGACCTCAGCATTACGCAATGGCTCGCCGTTCCTGAAAAACGTGCAGTCGCGCTTTCGTGGTTAATCAATGGATCTAGTCACTCTCAATCTCGAGTTACCGACGTTCGCGCAAATCCGCAGCAAGCAAGCGGTCGCTCGACGCGAAGCTGCGCGCCGCAATTTTGTCCGCCGCACATACAAAGCCGCACTGCCTACAAACCAGACGGCAGACTGGTCGCTGGCGCAGACTTCGGCTAACGCAGAAATACGGCGCAGTCTCCGCGGACTCCGCGCACGCTCGCGGGAGTTGCAGCGCAACAACGCTCTGTTCAAACGATTCTGTTGGATGATGGGCCAGAACACAGTCGGGCCAGAAGGAATCACGCTCATCGATGTCGTTGAAGGCGATGAAGAGAACGAACTGGACACCGAACTGAATGAGCAAATAATCAAAGCGTTCGAGGATTGGGCCAAACCTGAAAACGCTTCAACGAGTGGGAAAATGTCATGGGCCGATCAGCAAAAGCTGGCGGTGGAAACAGTCGCTCGCGACGGCGAGGTGTTAATCCGAAAGCGCATAGACGCGAGAAACAAGTACGGTTTTGCTCTTCAAATTCTCGACGTTACTTGGCTAGACGAAACCTTCAACACAATTCTGACGAACGGCAATCGCGTTCTAATGAGCGTTGAGCTGGATTCCTTTGACAAGCCCGCCGCGTATTGGCTCACCCGACCGTCGTCAGACTTTCTTTATTCAGAGTACGGCACACTCAAACCGCGCACGCGCGTCTCTGCCGACGAGATTCTGCACCTGTTCATAGTTACCGAGCATGAGTGCCAAGCTCGCGGCGTGCCGCATGGTCATGCGGTCATGGAAATGCTGAACACCATCAACGGTTATGTCGATGGTGAGCTATACAAGAATCGCGCTGCCGCCTGCGTGACCGACTATCTCATTCCGCCGAAGAATGATGAATACAACGAGTTTTATGAAAAGGACGACACGCCAACCGTGGACGGCTTCGAGTCCGGCGCAGTGCGTGAGCTGGAAACAGCCGTGCAACAGATTCTGCCGCCTGGTTGGGATGTCAAGCCGAACGATCCAAACTTGCCCTCGGGCAACTTCGATCCGTTCGTTAAAGGCGCAGAGCGATATGTAGCGTCGGGCTTGAACGTGCCGTACTTCCGGCTGGCGTCAGACCTCGAGGGAGTCAACTACACTTCCAGTCGCGCCGGTGATAACGACGCCAAAGACTTGTATCGGTATTTTCAGCGGTGGTTAAGAGATCACCTTTGCCGCCCTGTGTTCTTCGCGTGGGCCAGAGAGCAGCTACTTCACAATGCTGCACCGATCCGGGCGATTGATTATGCGCGGCTGAATCCAACTTACCACGCTCGAGGTTGGGATTCAGTCGATCCAGAAAAAGATTCCGACGCAGCCGTGAACAACATCGACAACGGGCTGGACACGCACACGCGCGTTCTGGCCGAGCGTGGTCTTAATTTCCGGCAAGTGGTTAAGAAGCTAAAGGAAGAAAATCAACTGTTGGCCGATGCCGGGATCGTCAAACCTTCGAAACTCAAAGCGCAGGCTGCGCGACCACCACAGCCAAGCGAACCCACAGAGAACGCGGACACATAACAGCCGCGCAAACTTCCGCCACCCTCAAGGCAACGTCTCATTTCGCGTGTGCTAATTTCCGCAACGATGGCAACTGTGGACTATAGCGTTCTGATCGGAAAGCCGTTAGAGCGAATCACCAAGCTCAATCTCAACAGAGATGCTGTTGACGTTGACGCGCGGACGGTTAAGCAAATGCCGATCACGTCTGACGAGCCGATCTTGCATTGGGTCAGCGGACGCGGAATCGCCTATATCATCCTGGACCACCAGGAGAAGTCCATCAATCTTGAGCGATTCAAATTCGGTGCGCCGTTTCTTGAAAACCACGATCCTAAAATCCGGTTGGGCCGACTGCGCAACGGTGTCTCGGACGGCAAGGTTTTGCGCGTCGATGGCCGCTTCAATAACAAGACATACACGAATGAAGTGTTTCAGGAAGTCGTTGACGATCTGAGTCATGGCGACTCGCCCGGACTTTCCACGGGTTTCACGATCGAAAAACTCTCAGACAAAGTCGAGGGCTACATAGACGATTTTCCGATCATGCGCGCTATCAAGTGGACGCCTTACGAGGCATCGCTGGCAACAATGGAAGCCGACCTGGTAACAGGCATCGGACGTTGCATCGGCGAACCGTGGCAACCAGCCCGGAGCATTGAAGAGAACAAAGATCCGACCGCATCTACTGACGACGGCGATCCCGCCAAAAACTCCACGACAGCAGTGAGGACTAAAAACATGACCGAACCTCTTAAAGAACCGGCAGCGCCGGTCGTCAATCCTAATCCGCTCGTTGCGCTTGAACAGCGCACCAAGGATTTCGTGAGCTTTGCGCTGATCTTCGGCAACACCGACGAACAGAGAACCTCGCTCACAGAGCTTGCTCGTGAGTACGCGCTGACTGGTAAGTCGGAAGAGGATCTGAAAACAAAGATTCAGGAACAGCGCACGCAGTGGATCGCAAAGGTTCCCACGGCCATGCCGAAGCTCACCGAGACTGAGAAGCGGCAATACTCCATTTCACGAGCGATCCTGGCGGATGCCAGTCTGCGCGATCGTGACGTGAAGGGGGACACGCAGTGCATGGAACTCGATATTTCTCAGGACATTGAGAAGCGCATGAATGTGCCGGGCTACAAGCCCAAAGGCGGTTTCTTCATTCCGACCGGAATCGCGCTTCGTGGTTTGCAACCAGCCAGTGCTAACGCTCAGGAAGAGTTTGTGCGATTCATGCGGCAGATGTTTTTGCGCGCCGGTCTGGACACTCTCACCGACACGAAAGGCCAGGAGCTGGTATTCACAGAAGCCGGATCGTTTATTGACCTATTGCGGAAGAAAGCAATGGTGGCTCAACTCGGTGCCACCGTATTGCCCGGACTTCAAGGCAACGTTGCTTTCCCGAAACAAATCGGTGCGGGAACGTTCAGTTGGGTGGCAGAGAATCCAGGCTCGGACGTCGCGGACTCAAATCTGACGTTGGACCAGGTGACGCTTTCACCAAAAACCGGAATGACCAGCACCAGCTATTCCCGCCAGTTGCTGCGCCAAGGCGTGGTCGATGCTGACGGAATGGTAATGAGTGACATCGTGAAGATCACGGCGCTCGGTATTGACCTTGCAGCACTGCACGGCACAGGCGCTTCAAACCAGCCGCGCGGACTTTATAGCACTACCGGCGTCGGTTCCGTTGCCTTTGGTGGCGCGATCACGTTTGCGAAAGTTGTTGATATGGAAACAGCGATCGCGGCGGCTGACGCGGAGATCGGCACGATGGCCTATCTCACCACTCCAAACATCCGCGGCACCGCAAAGAAAACACTCGAGGCTGCGTCTGCCGGTTCAAAGATGATCTGGCAGAACGGTGAAATGAACGGCTATCGCGCAGAGGCTACGAATCAGATCTCGAAGACGTTAGGCACCGGCAGCGATCACGGCATTCTGTTCGGCGTGTGGGCCGAGTTGATGATCGGTGAGTGGGGCGCGATGGAAATCATTACCGATCCTTACCGCCTCAAGAAACAGGGCATGATCGAAGTCACGAACTTTGTGATGGTTGACGTCGCGCCGCGCTATCCAGAAGCGTTTTGCAAGGGCACAACGCTGGTGCCGTAACGCTTTAACCTTCAAATCCGGGGCGGAGATTCCCGCCCTTGGACAGTAACGGAGAACAAAAGAAAATGCCTGCCGGTTTCGTAGACAAAAAACAGCCGCCGCGCAAAGTGCGGTTCTTAACTGGAGTCTTTTACGAGGGAACCGATTACGGTCCCGGATACAAAGAAGAGGAAGCCGTTATCGACGCCGCGAACGCCGCTGCCTTTGTTGCGCAGGGCCGCGCGGTTTACGTCGATGAAGAGGCCGAAGCGCCAAGCAAAGGATCGAAAGGCGGAAAGTAAACCTTGCCTGTAGAGACGCCGGACGACCTTGCCGCGTTCTTTTCAACTGACGACTTTGCGGTGCAGGCAAACATAACTGACGGCGACGATTTTGACATCGATATCAATGTGATTTTTGACAACTCAACCGAGGGCGTCGGCTTATACAGCGATACGTCGGTGGAAGCTGCCAACCCGCAGTTTGAGGCAGCAACGGTGGACCTCGTCGGCGTGAAGCGCGGCATGGTGGTCACGATCGCGAGCAAGGCGTACACGGTTGAACGCATCCGCAAGATCGGAGACGGTGCCACGAGCCGTGTTGAAATGAGCGAATGAAATGCCGGAAACGATTCGCCAACAGATCGTTGAAAAGATAAAGCTTCGGCTTGCGGCAATCAGCACCGAGAACGGATACGCGACAAACTTAGGTCAGCGTCCGATCGATGAATGGCCGGTTGCTTATCAGCAAGACGAATGCCCTGCGCTCGGCGTCTTTGATCTGGTTAATAAGACGGTGCAGGAGTTTCCTCGGGAGAAGCGTTCAGGTAACACGCTACCTCTACAAGTTCGGATCTTTCTCAAACGTGAATCATCGCCGGCAGAAGTTCGGAAAATGATCGCAGACGTTATGAAAGCGATCATTACTGATCCGGCAACTGCACAACGCGATCCAACGTTTGGCGGCTTGGCAACAGACACAAAGCCAGACGAGGACGGCTTCATTGTTCCAACCGATACTTTTCAGATCGATGGCGCGGCGGTCGGTTTCACAGTTGAGTTTTTAAGTGAGCCTTTCAACGCTTACGAGTAGGGAGTCAATCTCATGAGTTTTGCAGAATACTTTATCGGTGCTGGCAACGTTCACGTCTCACCGCTCGACGCGAATGGCGATCCCACAAAATGGCATGACATTAAAGAAGTGCCTGTGTTCGAGTGGAATCCGAACGTGGAATATGCCGACAACTTTAAGACCGGAAAGACCGGGCCAAACCTTCAGGATCTGCACGTTCCGATCAAACGCACCGCCGCTCTAATGATGACAATGAAAGAGCGGACGAAGGAAAACCTTGAGAACATCCTGCACGGTGTAAGCACGGCAGAAGCCTCTGGCACCATGAGCACGCCTGTAAATTTACCAGCGGGCATCGTCGCTAACGACGTGCTTTTGGTTCCTGGTGATCACGTTGGCATCACGAGCCTCGTTCTTAAAGACTCCGCGGGATCTCCCGTTACCGTGGACGCCGCAGACTACAGCTTTGACGGCGACTCGAAGTTGATCACGTTTCTCGACGTCACTGGTTACACGCAGCCGTTCAAGGTGTTCAGCTACAGCTTTTTGGCAAGCCGAAGCACAACCATTCTCTCGGCAACTCCCGCCGACATCGCAGTGCTGTTTGATGGCGTCAACCTCGCCGTTCCTGGTCAAAAAGTGTGGGCGCGAATTGATCGCGTTTCCTTTGGACCATCCGCTAAGTTTTCTTTGAAAGCTGGAAGTGCAGCGGGCACCGCAAACGAGCCTGACGCCTATGAGCTGAGCGGCGTTGCTCTGTTGAAGCCCGGCAACGAACAGGATGATGGTTATGGCGTCATTCGAATCTACTAAAGGGGAGACTCACTATCTCTTTTCTTTGCCTCTTGCTTTTTCAATCCGACTGGGAGCGCGTTGCCAGAGAGTGGGGCTATCCCACTATTGTTCTGATTGTGCTGGGCCTGATCGTCAAGTGGGCACTCTGGCCTTACTTGAAACGGATGCTGGATCGCGCTGAGAGACAGGCCGACGCAGTCGAGAAAGTCCTGGCGGACCAGTTATCAAAAGCAGAGGGCGGGCGCGTTCAGGCGGAAAGCCGAGCCGAGAAACTTGCGCGAGATTTCGCAGGCGCAATCGAAGAGAACAATCGGGTGTCCCGCAGAATTGCAGAGAGCCTTGACGAATTGCTCAGGAGAACAAAGACGTGAGAATGGTTGCTATTCTCTGGCTCATAATAATTAGCGACGGCGTGGCCGCAGCAATTGGCGCGCGTGCCGCTTGGCGGTTGCAGTTTCAACACGCGCGACCTGAACTCGCGACGGCGTTTGCCGTGGGATTCGCGTTCTACGCTATTGCCAGTTTTGGCTCCGTGTGCAACTCCGCTTTGAATGGAAACGGTCTGGTCCTACCGCCCGGATCTTATCTTGCTTGGGCCATGTGCTTTCGTGCGCTGCAATCGATCGGCATGTGGGCAATCGTCCTCACTCTTATGAATGGAAATCCAGGCTTTATCAGGCGCACGCTGTTCAGACTGCTACGAAGGTTTTAGCCTTTCCCGCCACCGCGTTGCGGCATTCACCGCCTGCACCGCGACGAAAATTGAAACCAACCAAACCGGCGCTCGCTTTGGCGCGCGTCTCCCAAACTGTTGAAAGGAACTGTGAGATGGGAAAGAAACGAGTATTTACGACACGGACTCTTAAAGACGTGCCGCTGACTTTTGAAGATGAAAGCGGCGAGCGCGTTACTGAAAACTTCACGGTGGTCTATCGAAGCTATTCAACCAAAGCGGTGGAGCAGTTCGAGCAGGAGCTGCCGGAGAGTCAACGCAAAGACGGCACGATTCCGTTCAGCGTGATGCTGGCGAAGCAAGTCATTTCGATCACTGACAAAGACAACCAGCCACTGACCGGAGACGACGGCGAGCCAGTCAACCTCGCCAACGGTTTCTTTGAAGGTATGCAGCTTGAAGAGGTAAAGGCGCTGCACGAACGGATTCAAGCTGACATTTTCCCTCAGACAGCCTCGCAGAAGCCTGGTCAATCTACGTCAGAAGCGGCGGCAAGCGAGGCGTAAAAATGCCGGACGCGGGCCTGATAAGTCTCGCGATCAGCATGGGGCGAACGCCACAGGAATTGATCGATGCAATAGAGAACGAGCCGGAGTATTGGCGCGAGCGGTTTTGGATCTACGTGAACGCTGGCGGTAGGTAATGACGAGACAGATCGAAGCGTACAAGCTGAGAACTGAACTGGCGGTTGACGCCGCGAAGGGCAGTCAGTCTGTGCGCTCGTTTGAAAAGGACGTTGACCGTCTCGGCCAGCGTTTCACCAAGCTCGGACCAGAGATCGACAAGGCGTTAAAGGGTAAAGAACTCGGCGCTAAGTTTGGACAGTCTTTCAGCAATTCCGCGACGGCGCTGATAACAGGATCGTTCGATTCACTAGGCCAGACACTTGGATCGATCATCGGCACCGCGATCATGCCCGGCATCGGCACCGCGATCGGCTCAACCGTTGGCGGCGGTGTTGACGCGACGCTGAATAAAATCTCAGGACCGATTCAAAAGACGATCGCGCAAGGCATCGAACTCAACAAACAGATCGAACTTACAAAACGGGAATTTACAACCTTCGCGGGCAGTGAACAGGAAGCGAGTCGTTACCTTGCCGATCTAAAGAAACTTTCCATCGATACGGGCAACGACTTCGGATGGGTGATCGATACCTCTGAACATATCTTCGATCTCACTCAAAATCTGGACCTCACAAACACGATCATGAAAGCGGCGACGGACCACGCCGCAGACTTTGGCGGTGAAGCTGAAACGATTCTAAAGGTCGGCGATGCCCTCGGCCTGATTGCTGAAAAAGGCAGCGTGGCCAGCCGTGAGCTGCAAAAGCTCTATAAGCTCGGAATAGATGCGAAGAAATACCTCGCGGAAGCAACCGGCCTAAAGGAAAAAGAGATTGAGAAGTTAATGGCCGAGGATCGTCTGCGTGGTGACGTTGCGGCCAGGCTGATCGCCGAAGGCATTGAGCGTGAAAAGAGAGGCTTTGCCGCGAAGCTTGCACAAACGACCGTCGCTGGTGCTGAGAAACGATTCAGTGTGCTGACGCAGATACGCGCTGCCGAAGGAACTGAGAAAGCAACGCAGGGCATAGGTGATTTTTATCGTTCTGCTAACAAGATGCTCGAGGGGCAGAACGCGCAACAGTTTGTTAAATACATAGACCAGGCGACCGGCTCACTTATCAACCTGGTGGAAACCGGACTGTCAGCGGGCATCAACGTCACCAGGGGACTAGCAGACGGAATCGTTAGCGGTGATGCGTTTCGCGCCGTGGGAAGTGCGGTCAATTCCCTCGGTGATTACACGGAGCAGAAGTTAAAGAGGTTCTTTGAAATTGAATCGCCGTCCGAACTCACGAAGCGCGAGATCGGTGTGCCGTTGGGTGAGGGCATCGCGCAGGGCATGACTGACGGCTTTCTGAAAGGCTTCGGAAAAACTAAAGAACAGATCGTCGCGGAGCTGAATCGGTTGCTGGAAGATCCGCGCGTCAAAGCATTTCTCGAAGCAATCAGACGCGCAGAGGGCGGTGATACGAACATCATCGTCGGCGGTAAACGCTTCGCTGATCTTTCACGTCACCCGAACATTGTCGGGATGCGAACTGAAAAAGGACCAAGCACTGCGGCAGGAAGTTTTCAGATCACCGGCACTAACTGGTACGGAAAGAAAGGCAGACCAGGACTGAAAGACCGCCTCGGCTTGCCGGATTTCTCGCAACACTCTCAGGAACTGGCTGCGCTGTTTCTCTTCGCACAACGTGACGGTGGCGCGGGATTGCGTGCGCTGTTGAGCGGCGATCTCAGCAACGCGATGGCAGTTGCCGCAAAGGACTGGACCAGCACGCCAGGTTCCACGATCGGCGGCGGTAAACAGATCGCGCGTTCACGTTGGGTCGGTCACTTCAACCAGGCGTTGGCCGGATTCAGCTCTAACAATCCGATGCCGGTTGCGGTGGTTAATTGGAATGTGCCGGACTTCAACAACGCCTCGAAAGTCTTTCAGCAGCAGAGGCCGCAGCCCGCACCACAACAGCCGATTCCCGATCTCACTGACTACACGCTCGTGCTCGGCGAAGAGGATGCAGCGGTCGTTGACGTGATCGCCAGCAAAGAACAACTGATCGAAACGGATCGCAGAACGAACGCGGAGATACGGCAGCTAATCAATACCAGCTCACTTGTGCCTCGTGCCCTCATTCCATTGATCGGCGCTGAAAAGGAACATGCAGAGACAGCGATCGGACTGACAGCCGCTTACCAGGAAGCTGCACGAAAGCAACTTGTGATCGGTCGCAGCGTGTTGGATCAACTCTCTGGCGCACTCGGACAGATCGCCGGAATGATGCCGCAACAGCAGGTCGGAAAGAAACGCGGCTTTTTCTCGAAGCTGTTGGGCTTTGCCGCTCCGTTCCTGTCATTCATTCCCGGCGTTGGGCCAATACTTTCGCAAGTGGCCAGCATCGCGAGCGCTGGTCTCGGCGGGAATTGGGCGGGCGTGGCAACAGGTATTGCGGGCGGCTTGCAATCTGGTGGAGTGTTCCGTAGCAGTGGCACAACAGCAACGCCAACAAACACCACCACGCGACCGCGCACAGTTGAGAGACGAGCGGCCGGTGGCAGTGGTGTTCGCGCGCGAGTGTACTGGACTGGCGAACATGGACCAGAGCCGTTTCTGGCACCAGACGACGGGCGGTTCCTTTCGCACAGGGATGCGATGCAGGCAATGTCGGGATCGGGCGGAAGTGGCGCGTCTCTGCATGGCGCGATCGAGCGGCTAACTTCCGTTATTGCGCGGCTCGAATCAATGCCAGCGCATGACGTTGTACGCATGGGCGCTCGCGGTGTGATTGATGCGTTTGACCGGGATGCGGGGCTGATTCGATTGGCGGGTCAAAGATTTAGATTCGCGTAAGCAATGGAAACGATCGACACGACAGGATTTCTTTTTAGTGAGGCCGCAGGCGAATGGAACGTCTTAACAGCGGACTTCGGCGACGGCTACCAAGCGGCGGCGCTCGTGGGCGATCCTAACGGTACGCGAACATGGGCCATAAAAATCGACGTGTTGCCCGACGGTAACGAAGCGCCCGCGATCAATGGTGTCTCTCGATCACGATACCTCTGGCAGTTCTTTACAGCGCGAAAGGCGCAGGACAACGAGCCATTCTGGATTGAAGTTGACGATCAGGACGACGGCCAGCGCAAACGTTATCTTGCGAGTTTTGCAGAACACCGTCTGAGTTACGCGGTGCTTTGCGCAAAGCTGTATTCCACGGGATTACAACTGCGGCAGCGGCGTGTGCCTGATGTTGTGTCGCCGGTCCCCGCATAACGACGGAGTCTTATGATTCAGACGCTGGAAACTGAGGGCTTTTTGTTCACCGAGAACGCGGGCGACTGGGCAACGCTTTCCGCAGAGTTTGGCGAGGGTCATGAGTCCGCGAAGCTCTCAGGCGACAGTGAGGGCACGCGCTTCTGGTCCGTTCGCATAGACGCCTTGCCGGATGATACGAGCCAAGTTGCAGGAGTGGCTTTCAATCCCGGTTTCCTCAAATTGGAGAATGGCGGCTTTTTCAAATTGCAGAATGGCGGAAAGATAAAGCTCGATTCAACAGTATCACGCGCACAATATCTCTGGCGCTTTTTCAAGCTCAGTAAGTCATCGGGTGATGCGCCATTCTGGATTGAGGTTGAGGATCAGAAAGACGGTCTGCGCAAACGCTACCTTGCAAGCTTCGTTGATCACAAGCTCACTTACACAGTTCTCTGCGCGAAGATTTATTCAACCGGCCTGCAACTACGCCAGCGCCGTTTGCCGGGAGTAACGTCGCCGATTGTGGTCTAAGAGAGGTTAAACAGATGCCTGACCAAACAATACTTGAGCTTGACACAATTACATCCACGGTCGCGGGCGATTACCTGGTGGTCGCACGCACGGGCAGCGACAAAAAAATCTCTGCCACAGATTTTCTAAATCAAATCCCTGGTGCTGGACCGGGAACTGTGACGCATACGGTCGGCGCTTTGACCGCAAATCAACTTGTAATTGGAAACGGATCAGGCGACGTGAAAGTGCTCGGATCACTTGGCGCGTCTAATCAAGTGCTTCACGGCAACGCAAGCGGGCCACCATCGTTTGGACCAGTCAACCTCACAAGTGACGTGACAGGAAACTTGCCAGTAGCAAATCTAAACGGCGGGACCGGCGCAAGTTCGTCAACGTTCTGGCGGGGCGACGGCACCTGGGCCGCGGCAGGCTCAGGACTTACGTGGAGTTCACCGAGCACGGGCTTTTATCCGCGCTGGAGTGGGACGCAGCTTATCAACGGCGAAATCTATCGCGCCTCGGGCGTCTTAAATATCGATAACGCAGAATTTTCAATCAAAATCGGGGACGCACAGGAGGCACATGGCGGCGCATTGCTGACCATAAACAATGGCGCGCCGATTGTGAAGGTTGTCTCACCAGGACAACTAGAGCTTGAAGACCTCGCGTTCGCTCGTGGCGGCATTTCATTTATGGGATCGACCTCTGGTTCCGTGACCATCGTTCCCGCAGCGGTCGCAGGATCGTGGATGCTCACGTTGCCAACAAACGCGGGCAGCAACGGCCAGGTGTTGCAGACGAACGGAAGCGGAGTCACGTCGTGGGTCTCGCCTGCTACTGGAAGCCCGCCAGGAAGCGACACGCAGATCATATATAACAATGCTGGCGCTTTCGGAGCGAACAGCAGTCTCGTGTTTTCCAGCAGCCTCGGCAGTGTAGGTATTGGCACTAGCGCCAGCGTCCACGGAATCGCCAACGCGCGATCACTCACAATTCAAGGGTCAAGCGAGCGCGGGCTTATAGCCTTAGTCAATCCAAGCACGGGCACCGTCGGAGCCGCAGGCTCGATACTCTTCAACAACGGGTCAACGCGGTTGGGCCAGATCGATGTAGTTGCTGACGGCGCTACCAACAGTGGGCGCATTTCGTTTTATACAAACAACGCCGGATCGCTCACAGAAAAACTTCGGATAGACAAAGCGGGTGTGATTAGAATCCTCGCGCTCACGTCAGACGGGTTTCTAAAGACAAGCGGCGGAAATGGCACTCTGGTTGTCGATACCTCAACTTACTTGACGGGCAATCAGACGATCACGCTTTCAGGTGTTGTTACAGGAAGCGGCGCAACCAGCATCACGACGAGTTTCAGTTCATCAACCGGCAACGGTGCGGTCGTGTTGGCCGTCAGCCCGATCCTTACGACGCCAGTGCTCGGCGTAGCAAGTGCGACGAGGATTACCTATAACGGCGATACGGGAGAGGGGCGTTATGCGGCTGGAATACTCGAGGCGCAGAACGGATCAGGCGCTCGCGCACGATTCACCGCAGTAAGGATCGACAGCGGCGACGATAATGATCCGAGCACTAACTACGCGGGGAACTACAAAGAATCAATCCGCTCGCGTATGAGCGTGACCGGCAATCCGAACGACTTTGACAAGTATCACGGGATCACCTCTTGGCTAAACATTTACAGCCTTAACCAAAGCACGAGCGGCACACAGGACGCTTACGGCATGATCACTGAGTCGGGAATCAGTGATACCAGCAACACGTTTAACTTCTGGACCATCTACGGCAACTATGGCGTTGCGTTCGTCAAAGGCGCGGGCAACATCAATGACGGACTGATCGCCGGCATGTTTAAGAGCCAGTTGTGGGGATCGGGCACAGTGGCAAAAATGCGCGGCGTTCAAGGTTGGGCGCAGAGCATGACAGGCGCAACCGGGACCGCAACGCTTGCTCAGGCCGTGTATGGTCTAGTTGATTGTGTCTCAGGCTCAACACTAACAACGGCAGTGGCGATCGACGGACTAATCAACATCAATTCAGGCACGATTGGAAACCTCTATGTGTTTCGCGCTCGCGCAGAAACAACCGGCACAGGCACGGTCAGCGGAAATCGTTACGGCTTATTCATTGCCGATCAAAACATCGGCACCGTCAGCGGTACGGTTTACAACTTCTACTCAGCGGGCAGTGCGCGGCGGAATGTTTTCGAGGGTCAAGTGGAGGTCGGCAGCAAGGTTCTCTTAGGAACTGCCGAACTCCGGTTTGGAACAGGATCACCAGAGGGCGCGGTGACAGCTCCGGTCGGCAGCGCATATTTCCGCACCGATGGCGGCGCTAATACCACGTTTTACGTGAAGGAATCCGGCAGTGGAAACACTGGTTGGGTCGCTAAGTAATGTCATATCTGCGCCGCATGAGGCGGCGACAAAAGAGAGGATTGCGACGAATGAAAATTAACCTGGAACTAGAGTTTGTGAATCTTAGAAATGAGACGATCAAGACCGAGGAAGATCGTGCCATGACATTGCGGGATGCGGCGGCGGAATCGGTCGCGTCCGTGGCCGCTGGCACGCCTGACAAAAGCCTGCAACGGCTAAAACTCGCACGGCGCATTTTCGACTCACCGAAGGGCGAACCGTTTGAAGTCACTACCGAAGAGGCGTCAGAGATAAAGAACGTTATCGCGCAGAGATATAACCCTTTGATCGCCGGTCAAGCCGTGGAAATGATCGAAGGTGCTCAGAACACGAAAGAGCCAGAGCATAAGACCGACTAATGATTCCAGAAGATCCAGAGCTTGAATCAAAGCTGACCACGTTGCGGCAAATGCAAACCGCAGGCACAAGTCCGCGCGTTGCCGAACTAGCTTTGATTGAATGGCCTGCACCCGATGGTCCTATCTACTACGGCACCCGCATCGCAAACGATCTTCTAAACAACGACGCGTTACTTGATCGGCTCGATGGTCCTATTGAGCTGCGCTTGCGCCAGGGCATGTTTCTGGATCTTCCAAGCTCTGCCGGAATTAGTGACGATCAAGTCGTACTGGACTTTTGGGACGGTGACAACGAGATCACACGGCTGACTCAGGTTCACGGCGCAGGCCAGCGCGTTGAGGTGTTCTATTACTTTCCAGACGTCGATCTCGTGTTGTCTGAATGGTGGGGCCACTGGCAACCACCCGATCAAGTTGACGCAGACCGATTCAAAGGCAGCGCGGAAACTGGATTCCGATCAAGCAATCTCACATTGCCGTCTCGAGCATTCTTTACCGGATGCCAAGCTGTGTTTGGCGGCTTATTGCAAACACAGGCAGAGATTGACGAGGGCGATTGTCCATACAACCGACATCTCGGCGGTGCGACAACTGGCGACGATCCTAACTATCAGAACAACGCGAGCGGCACGATCGGCGCTAACGGTCAATACATTAAGACCAGCGGCGGCACTGACTGGAACTGCGGCGCAAGTCACAACGTTGCCGTGAACGCTGACGACGATGCGCGTATCCGATTCACCGTACAGGATGGTTATTGCACGGTCGGATTCTTCACGACTGATAGCCCGCGCACTGGCAACGCTGAAACGCATGTGTGCTTGCAATTCAATCCGCCCGATCATTCAGTGTCGATCAAGTACGGCGGCACTCCGCAATCGGTGCGAGCAAACGCAGCAACGTGGGCCAGTGGAAATGAGTTTGAGATCATCCGGCGGAACGGTGTTTATAAATTCTACAAAAACGGTTCAGAGATTATCGTCGCCGATTGGATTGCGCCGCTGCCGATGTCGCCTCTTCACCTGGGGATCGCGGTGTTTTCTGTTGGCGCGGGTGTTTCTTCGCTCGCCGTTGCCGTTGGTGGTGATATTGGCGCCGCACCCTCGTTCGGCCTGCTAGATCCCGCCACGGGCCAGCCGTTCACGAGTTGCCCGCGGAACAATCAGGCGGCTTGCACTGCCCGCCTCGGCGACACTAACTCCTATCTTGCCTTTGATACCGTTGTTGAGTCGCACTTTGTTGGACAGACAAAGGGACCAAACCTGACTGTTACCTCACGCGGCAATGAAACGAACCTAAAACGTCCGTTGCGTGTTATTGCTGGTCAGCGTCACGTCTCCGACTTGGACCTCATAACCTTCGTCGTTGAGCCGAACACAAACCACCCGGATCAAGGTTTCGTCAAATGTCTGTTTGCATGTACCGAGGGAGCGGTCCAGTCGGTCGCAACTGGAAAGATTAACGGCGCGACGATCGCGCCAGAGCATTCTAACTACCGGACAGGTGAAAGACGCCAGGGACAAACATCGTTCTCGCCGCATATTCTTAACTATTCCGGCACCAGTTTGTTTCTAGGCAGGGCGCAGGGCAATTTTCAAAATGCAGCCGCCGAGGATCTCCGCGGTGAGGTTGATATACAAGGTTCCAAAGACGTGGGCGTTTACGCTTCAACGACTGAGTTTAGCGAACAATACACGGCCGAGCGCGGCTGGTGGTTGCTTCACATGATGCGAAACAAGCGTTGGGGCTATGGTCTCGATCCGCAGCGCGTGTTCATGCAGGACTTTCTTGATATCGATCGGTGGTGCAGGCAAACAGTGTCTGTCAAAGACAAAGACGGCAATGTTCTTACCGGGCAACGTACCACCTTTAATGCGGAGCTTATTGACCGCACAGCGCAGCAACAGATTACAGACTTGTGCCTCGCCGGACGTTTCGGCTTGCCATTCCCGTATCGCGGCAAGCTCCGCGTGATTCCGTTAAGCCGAGCGCCAGAGTTGTTTTCGCCGGCAGTCTTTACCGACAAGGCGTTCTTCGGGGCGTTGGGCCGTGCTCCTACTACTCTGGAAAGATCAGACTGGATCAATGCGTTGGAAGCGGCGCGGCATAGTTCACCCGGTGCGTTGCTCACGCTATGTCAATCTCGAGTAACTGGACTGTTTGAGTCTTCGGAATACACCGCCCGCAATCGCACGGATGAACAATTTATCGAGGACTGTTATCAGGGCTTTTTAGGGCGAGCGTCCGATCCGGGCGGCTTTGCACACTGGCTTGCGCACTTACAAGTAACTAATCGATCAGCTATTCACAACGCATTCCGAACGTCGCCTGAGTTTCAGGACTGGTGCATCGACACAGACGTTCCAACGTTCAGCGATCGCGGCGCGGATAGAAACATATGCCTGGATCGGCCACAGAGCGAGGGCGGCAAATCAACACTGACTCATTCATTCCTAACTGACAACGAATTGCCGAATCGAATCGTGGTCACATACGACGACGCCACGCGGCAGAATAGCGAGGTGCCGCTAACGTTCGAGGATGTGGACCAGCAACTAAAGGCGGGCCGTTCTTTTGGTGACACGTCACGGCGCAAAATTGAAAGAGAGTACACTGCCTTCGGCGTGACCGACGCCGGTGAAGCGGGCAGACTTGGCAACCTACTATTAGACCTCGGCGAATTTGACGAGGGCGGTCTAAAGAACAATCTGCGCGTGACGTTCACGACCTGGTATCTATACACCGTTGACCTTCACAAATACCAGGTGATCAGAGTTGAGTCCGACAAGCTCGACTTTCTGAATAACATTCGAGCGCAACAGGGACTTGAGCCGTTCACTTACTTCCGCATTCGGTCGCTGCGTAGAATGCCTGATCTTAAAGTGGAAGTGTCCGCGCAGGCGTATCCGCTTAAATACTACGAAGAGCTTGAGCTGGTCACGCAGACATCGATTCAAGCGCCCTCTGGATTACCTGATCCCGATCCTGACAATCCCGACGATCCTGAAGGTGGCCGCACCCGGATACCGTTTCATGTTCCGCTGTTAGAGGTTGGCCACAACGACGATCAAATCTTCTTTAGAGTAGGCCACGAGCCTTTACTGATATGAGCAACTATTCAGCCTTTGAAGTGAAGATTGACAACGACGACGGCACAGAGACGCTGTTGCCGTTGCAGACTGTGAACGTTTACGACGTCACGAACAGCACGCCGTTGTCAGACCTTGCCAGTGATGCAAACGGCATCGTGGCAGCGGGAACACTTAGCGTCGATCCCGGCACCGAAATCCGGTTTAGTTTCAGCCGTGCGGATGGTATCTGCGGGTATGCGGAGATCGTTACCAGTTGAACATAGTCGCTAAACAATCAGGTGGAAACAATCTTGTGGGCAGGCCGCAAGCACGCCGCCCGTGGTATCCGACCGAGCGAAGCCGTCCGGCTCAGGTTGAAACATGGTGGCGATACCAGGGTGAGGTTGCAGCGGCGGCACGGCTGGTTGGAACGTTCGCGCCAGGGCAACAGGTGGTCATACCATCAAACCCGCTTGTGGACCGCAACGTTATTCTCAGCACAGTTTCAATCAATGCCAACGGCCTCAGATCAGTGCGGGACATAGCAGACGCACCAGAGACGCTCGTCGTGTTTCAACGTGAATCTGCCGCGCCGACCGTGGGTCAAATAGGCGCGGCCACTCACACCCTCATTCAACTGGCGGTTGACGGTTACTCAACGCTGGCAATTAAGCGACGAGTCCGCGTGGCTGACGATTCCGGCATGACTACTAATCTGCATGAAGAGATAACAGAAGTCGCGCCTAGTGAAGTCCTGCCGCGAGTAATCAATCTTGTACGTGACGACGGCGGCACGGGGACCAGAACGGTTTGGGTGCGCATATCTCACTCGTCTGGTGGGGCGTTCGGCGCAGAGTCAACAGCACAGTCATTCACCTATGCAGACAACGGCGGCTCAGGTGGCGGCACAGGCTTCGAACAACCGTTCCCGCACCGTGAATACAATCTGCCGTAATGCAGCTCTCTGGCACGCGGCACCATGCGTCTAGCATGACAGGCGCGAGCATTTTCACGGGTCCTTTCTTCAGCATGACGAAGTGAAGGTAACGCGCGACCTCGACAGACTTCTAGTGACAGAAATTCTTTTGATTTCATCAACAACGAGCACGTAAATGGCGCAGTGGAAAAACAGGATAATCGGCTTAGACCAAAAGCCTGCGAATCAGTTTAATTTCAACCCTTTGAACTGGCGCAAGCACCCGGACCAGCAAAGGGAAATCCTGCGCACGTTGTTAGGCGACGTGGGTTGGGTGACTGGTGTTATTGAGAACATCCGCACCGGCAATCTGATTGACGGCCACGCACGTATTGAAGAGGCTTTGCGGGACGATCCGACGCAGCTCATTCCTTACATCAAAGTGGACCTGTCGCAGCCCGAAGAAAAGCTCGTGCTGGCCACGCTCGATCCGGTTTCAGCACTTGCCGAGACAAGCGTTGACGACTTAGACACGCTACTTGAACAGTTAGTTGCGGAGACGCCGGACCTCGAGAATCTACTTTCTGAGTTACACGCCTTCGAAGCTCGAGATGCGGATGATGGTGACGACGAGGACATACTACAAGTTCCAGCCGCAAGAGCAGCGCTGGCGCAAAGGAGGTGGAAAGTAAAGCCGGGCGATGTTTGGGAAATTGGAAACCACCGACTCTTATGCGGTGACAGTCAAGATCCGGCGCTACTCACCAGGCTTCTGGCCGGAGCTAAGCCGGACTTGCTCAACACCGATCCGCCCTACGGTATCAACATTGTCCATCCGATCAGAGGGCAATCAACGGCAAGCGTTGGCGGCAGCAAACCGTTCGGCTCTACCAGCTCAACCGCACGCAAAAGTTCCACCAGCTTTGGCCGTGTTCAGCGTGGACCAAAGTCGAAGAATCAAATAATCCAGAGCAACGTCTACCCGGTCATACATGGAGACGATCATCCGTTTGATCCCCGACAGCTCTTGAACCATGCGCCGATCGTTGTGCTGTGGGGCGCTAATTACTACAGCGACAAACTACCGATCTCGTCGCGATGGTTTTGTTGGGATAAGCGCGAGGGCATTACGCGCAATTCCTTCGCTGACTGTGAGCTTGCTTGGTGTTCTGAGGGCGGTGTGGCGCGAGTGTTCCACCACCTTTGGAACGGCATTCACAAAGGCAGTCAGCACGACGAGCCGCGGAGTCATCCGACAGAAAAGCCAATTGCATTGTTCAGAGAGATCGGCGAACTTCTTGCGCCTCGTGGACTGTGGCTCGATACATACGCAGGAACCGGCGCACAGATACTTGCCGCTGAACAAGCCGCTGCCACTTGCTACGCTGTAGAGATTGTGCCGGAATACTGCGCGATGGCGCTTGAGCGTGCTTCAACTCGTGGACTGGACTGCCAAGTTGAACCGCGGAAGAAACGTCGCGCCTAAAGGTTTGGGCAAAAGGTCTTAGAGCTTCACACCAAGCTCACGAAGTTTTTCTTCCTGCCTAGGCTTGAGAGTCCCGTCAAGTCTCTGCCGATAAAGTTTGCGAATCACCTTATTAAAATCGGTGTGATCGAATAGACCATCAATCGCCAGATTCAATCCGGCGATAGCGTCCGGTATGCCTTTGCGGCCTTGTTCGAGTGACTGTCTGATTGCTATGAGTTGCTGCGCGAGTCCAAGCGCGGAAATCGGATGCCCTTTGTACACTTCAAAGACGATCTTCCAGTCCTCAGGATCTAACATGATGTTGGCAAGTTAAAGGGGCGTTACCGATACCCACCTATCAGGTAACGCCCCTGAGTCCCAGGGCGTCTCGTGCTTTCCCTCACCAAAAAGCAGCGGGACGCCCCGGCCCCCTCCCCACACTTCTGGGCGGCGTGCGGGATCGTTGCACAAAGCCCTTTCACGTCACAGAAGCTTCGGCAACGAGTGGCTTTATATCTCGCGGCAAACTACCTCGCAAGAGTTGACGGAGTTCGAATAATCCGAGGCAATGCCAAGTTTTTTACAATCGGGCCAGGCACACGACGCACGGAGCGCCAGCAAGCGCGGCGCATTACCTTCATTCGCAAACCAAGGAATCTCGTTAGCGGCCTATCAGACTAACGAGTGTCAACAGAATCGTCGTAGCGATGCTGGTGGTGCTGGTGGTGCTGGCTTGTGCGGGCGGCGGTGGCTGCGGAGCAACTACACCCATCGTAGGAACCTCGCCCGCCAACGTAGGAACAGAAAGAGCCACCGCAAGAGCCGCGGCCATTGCAAGTCGTTTCATATTCAAGCCTCCAATCGGAGATTGCCAAACTTTTTACATCGGCGGCAACTAAACCAAAAACGCGACATACGTTGCAAGGTGACGCCGAAGCGGACTACTATCGCGGCTCACGCATTTCCTCCCATCAGCTCGAAAGGTTTTTATAAGTGATGGTCACTCTGGCGAAGCTGGATTCCTCGCGCCTTACACGCAACGAAAGCGCACGGCTTAGAGGTGAGGCTGCATTAGAACTAAAAGACAAAGGCGAGTATGACAAAGCGCGTGAGGTTATGCGCCCGTTTTGGAAACACTTCGGTGAGCGCCCAAATACCGCAGGACTTCATGAATCGATAGCCGCCGAGCTCTTATTAGTCGTCGGCATTCTCACGCGATGGATCGGCAGCAAAAACCAGGTCAAGGAATCCTCGCAAATAGCAAGCGATCTTATTACTGAAAGCATCACCTATTTTGAATCACAAACAGACGCATGGAAGGTTGCAGCAGCGCGGGCGGAACTCGGCATGTGTTACTGGCGCGATGGTGCCCTGGACGAGGCGCGGATTATGTTCACCGAGGCGTTGAAGAAATTAACCGCCGAAGGAAACACACGAGCGAATGCGCTCTTAGGTCTAGCCGAGGTTGAGCGGGCTGCGTCACGACATAATGATGCGATGGCGATCCTCACAGACAATGCTCGCCTATTCCAGAAGATCACAAACCACACAACCAAAGGCCACTATCACAATCAACGAGCAATGGTCCTACGTAGTCTGGCCACCGCAGAGAAACGCAACGATTATTTTGAGGAAGCTATTAAGGAATATCAACGAGCCGATCATCAGTTCGAACTTGCTCGCAACAGAGTCTATCGTGGCTATGTAAAGAACAATGTCGGATTTCTCCTGTTCAAGTTAGGTCGCTTCAAGGCAGCGAGCAATTACCTCACTGAAGCACGGCGGCTCGCAGTCAACGCCAAGGACAAAATCCTTGTCGCGCAATTTGACGACAGCCTAGCCAAACTATTCATCGCAACTAATCAACTGAAAGAGGCAGATGCGGCGGCTCGCAGATCGATCAACGTACTGGACAAAAGCGGTCATTCAAACACCTTGGCTGAGAGTTTGATCACTTATGGGATCGTGTTGGCGCGAATTCACAAAACCGATCAAGCGCAGTTCAACTTCCAGCGAGCGATTGAACTGGCGCACAACGCGGGTGCTCTCAGCACGGCAGGCATAGCCGCACTAACGATGATTGAAGAAATAGACCAGCTCTCAGCCGAGACTTTATCTCATGCGTATGAGCAAGCAGGAGAATGGCTCTCAACGTGCCAGAGCCAAGAGCTTTGGTTTCGGTTTAAGGTAGCCGGTAAGAAAGTTGTGAGGCGACTGCGGAGCGGCAGTGACGATGCTAGCGGGATTCTTTTCAATAAACCATGTCACATGCCGAAAGAGGTTTTGCAGTTTGAACGCCGCCTGATTAGTCAGGCACTGGCGACGGCAAACGGCAAAGTCACTCACGCTGCGAAGTGGTTAGGAATAGGTCGCCAGCGGCTGGCCTACATTATCGAGACGAGGCATCCCGAATTGCTTAAAGAGCGGTCGCCGGTGCGCCGCCGACCACGGAAACAGTAAAGGAATTACGTCTAGCGGGCGAGATGGGCACGCCAAGTGAGGGCGCTAGGCGTCGAGGGCGGCACGCTAAACCTGAACTTGCCGTCCTCACTTCAATTAAGGTGGAATGACATTGACAACGCGTGCGAAATAGCATCCTTGAAGGAAACCCAATCATGATGAAGTTGACACTCTCGGTTTTAACTTACCTGGGAATAATCTGGAGCGGCATTGTTACGATTTGGGGACTAAAACATGAACTCTATACGAAGGATGACCAAAATAAACGTCATCTCACAAAAGCCGGCAAGTATTCGATCGTTCTTACCTTGTTAGGTTTGGTCATTAGTCTTAATAGCGCGGTACTAAAGACCATCACCGATAACCAGGATAAGGCCACAGCGAGGGACGCAGAGCAACAGCAGACTCAAAAGAAGAGTTTGGAAGAGCTTCAAAGATTCAACGCACTCCTCTTGAACATCAACCGTGGTCAATACCCAATTGGGAACTCGATATCAATGAATTTGGGTTTTAGGATCTCCATCGAGAGCCCACTTCTTAAGAAACACGCATCTAGGATTCAGAGGGGCGTGAACGATTTGCTTGCCGTTGTTCAGGAAAGAAAAGCTACTTTTCCCCGTGAAGCCAATCAGTCTTGGTGGAATTGGGCACTTGATCAAAATTTAGGCAACCTGGGAATTGGCATTGAAAAGGATGGCTCTATTCGTAATGAGATCGATATAATCGATCCCAGCTCTTCATTACTTCCTCAGAATGACTTCCCTGCTGAACAGTTCATAAGCACCCAAACTTTCGATTTGTCAATTTTTGATAAGAATGAAGTTTCCTTGAACCCACCCCCGGACAAAGTAGATCTCGTACTAGCCTCCTACCCAGCATTCCCATTTACTCCTGCTGAGGGTCGCGCCCTTTTGAGATATTTGAGGGACACGCGCGAATATGAAATCTTTGGCCCACTCTTGCCACAACCTGTTCAATCAAACAATGGTAGGCTAATCAGCTATTTGGATCTGCCTGGCACTACTCTACTGATACGATGTCCACATGGAGGACCTGAGCCGGGTTGCGCGGATGTGACAATCGAAGCAGTAAACCTGTATACACCAGTCGGATTCATACTTCGACTCGAAAAGGGTTCGTTCGAGCACAAAATGATCGGCGGTGAAGACGTATTAGTTCATCGATTCGAATCTAACCGAGAAATGTTTTTTGAGCATTACAGACCTAAATAGGCACACAGCTTAGTCCCAGTAAACTAGAGAGCCACGCAAAGATACTTGCTACTTAGTACCGCGAATCGAACGACCATGCCAAAGCTCAAGTTCCCAATGACTTCGCGCCAATGTGAAATCGCTGCGGAGTCATACACCGCATGTTTGTTGGCACAGTCGGGCTACGATGTTCTTGTGCAATACGGTGCAAACCAGCCGCATTATGATTTGATGGCAGTAAAACGCGAACAACGCAAGCTTCCCATCTCTGTTAAGGGTAGTCAGGATGGCGGCTGGATGTTAGCCGTCGGTCACAAGAAACCGGGGGTTACCTATCTCGCTGCGATTGATCAATGGTTGGCGCTGCAGCGACACGATGTTGTTTATGCGTTGGTGGGATTTCTCAATGTACCTCTTGGGCAGGCTCCCCGCGTGTATGTTGCCCGACCGCCAGAGATCGCAGCGCAACTGAAGTCTCAATGCTTAGGGCGAGGTTATTGCTCACTGCAAGAAGATTCACCGACCTATTACCCACGTTCAAAGAATAAGGACAAAGTTCCGGTTGAGTGGGTTTATTCCACTGAACGCATTGACACTATATAAATCGAAGCTTAGAACGAGTTTTCAATCAAGATAAGCAAGAAGAAAAACTCCGTGAGCTTGGCTTAAAGGTGAAGCATTTCCAGCGGTTGTTCTGCGGCTATTGTGCTTTTAACGGATGGCACAGGCTCCCGCCTGACGCAAATTGTCCAATAAAACATAAACGTTCTGGAAGGAAATTTCCGTTTTACAAGTAAGTATCCTACTATCCGGCGAAACAAATCGTGTGGAGAATCAATGTCGCGAACTGCCGTAATTGATAATGCGCAACCAGCGCTCTTTTCTTATGAGCCTAAAGATGCCTTTCGTCGTGTCCGCAACTATTTAGCTGGACAACATGTGGGAGCCACGCGAGATGATGCGCTTCTCGAAGAGGTTCTCAAATGTCTGTTCTGCAAACTTTATATTGAAACTTCTGATGATGATGGCGCATTGGAAACGGAAGATCCCGTAAAGCTCGCTCGGAAATTGCATCAAGTCTTTGGGAAGGTTCGGATGGATTTCCCCGATATTTACGATGCCAACACGGAGATTCTTCTTGAGCCAGAAGCAATTAGCTTTCTAATTCGCACCTGTAGCTTCTCGTTGCTGGATTCCGGGACAGATCCTATCGGTGACGCTTTTGAAGTGTTCGTAGGATCAGAGTCCCGAGGCCGGGCAGGACAATTCTTTACACCTCAGGTTGTCACGGACTTTCTTGTTGATGCTGTTAACCCAAAACCAGGCGAAACAATAATAGATCCAGCCTGTGGCGCCGGGGGGTTCTTGGCTTCTGTTTCTCGGCACTTTAAAAAGCAGGGCCTTGGGGTTGATGAGTTAGCCTCTATTACGTCCAAGACTTTCTATGGAGTAGACAAAGATGATTATCTAGTGAAGCTAGCAAAGCTACACATTTCGCTGCTCACTAAAGGTCACCCGCGAATTCTTGGTGGTGACAGCCTCGCTCTCCAAAATGGCGCTTCATCTTTAAAGAAATATTTCCCACCGGAAGGATTCGACCTCCTCTTTGCAAATCCACCGTTTGGAACGCATATAGTAGCGGCCAAGCCTGATGTATTGCGGTCATTCCAAGTTGCCCGAAAATGGATGATTGATAAGCACACGGGCGAGTTGATGCCAACAGCTGAGATGCAATTAAGAGTTTCGCCCCAGGTTTTATTCGTCGAGCGTTGCCTTTCACTCTTGAAAGATGGTGGAAGACTGGGCCTAGTGCTCCCCGAGAGTTTGCTTTCAAACAAATCTTACCGTCATGTTGTGAAGTATATTTTTGATCAGGGCGCGGTGCGTGCAGTGATTGGAATGCCCGAATCTCTTTTCAAAACCTCGGGAAAGGGCGGCACACATACCAAGACATGTTTGCTTATTGCAGAAAAGGGAACTAAGAAAGCTGAAAAGATATTTATGGCAGAAGCAAAGTGGTGCGGCCATGATTCGAGGGGGAGATCTATTCCGTATAATGATCTTCCATACATACAAAAGAATTTCGCCGCTTTTGAAAAAGGTGAGCAACTTAAAGAGAGTTCGTTACTAGGGTTCTCAATTCTTCGAGAAAGCGTTCTTTCCTACGTTCTTTGTCCACGTTACTACGATCCGCAAGTTCGCTCCGAAATTGAAAAGCTAAAAAGTTCTCACGATCTGGTGACCGTTGGTGAGTTGGTAAAAAAGGGCATTGTATCAATTGCCACCGGAGATGAATTGGGCAAGCTCGCCTATGGCACTGGAGATATACCGTTCATTCGTACCTCAGATATTAGTGGATGGGAGATTAAGGCTGACCACAAGCATGGCGTGAGTCGAAAGATTTATGAGCAGTTGAAGGTGAAGCAGGATGTGAGGCCACACGATCTTCTTATGGTGAAAGATGGCACTTACCTAATAGGAACGTGCGCAATCATCTCTGAATTGGACAAAGAGATCGTCTTTCAAAGTCACATTTACAAGATCAGGGTTGAAAAGAATGCCATCGGCATCGACCCTTGGTTACTTCTTGCAATTCTAAGTTCACCGATTGTGCTGAGACAGATAAAGGCCAAGCAGTTCACAATGGATATCATTGATAGTCTAGGGGAGCGAATACATGAACTCGTGTTGCCGCTACCGAAATCGAAAAAGCAGAAAGCACATATCAGCAAGTTGGTTCAGACATCAGTCAGTAAACGTCTTGAGGCTCGTGAGTTGGCTAGGGAAGCTCGCCTTGCGGTTGCTCAAATCTAGTTGATGTTATTCCACAAGTCCGACATCCTCATAATTCTGAGCAATTCTTTTCAACAATGTTCGAATGTCACTCAGACTCATGCTACCTTGAATGCGATTGCCGTCAGCTGACATCCAGCTGATGTTCTCAGCCATGTGACCTCTAGCAAGACTTGCGGCATCATCAAGTTTGAGCGGATTTAGGTGCGCCACTTGAAACGACGACCTACCATGAACTGGATTCAACAACTCGTCTCTAAATCTAGTGAATGAGAGTGCATCCAACGTGATTGGACATCTAAAGATCTCAAGCTGAGCAGGTAATATGTTTTCTGCTTGTAGAGCCTCACGCGCATCTTCAGGAAAATCGTCAAACGAGCAGATTTGAGTCACAAGTTTGTACTCAATCGCCATTCCTTGCTCCCTCGTAGCAAAGTGGACCGAGTGCGGATGAGTCTCCCACCTTTTCTCTCGGTTCGTTTGATGTTCTCCAGTTTGCACGCGATCGGTTAGGTAAGCTTTAATTTTGATCTTGTCGGTCAATACAGTAGAAAAGAACTTCGCGTCTGGACTCGTTCGCGGATTAGTAAGAAACTCTCGGAGTTTAAGTGTGCGTAGAGTGACGGGCGTACATATCCATCCGAGGTTGCCGCGTCTGTGAATCCTGGTGTTATGGTCCGTGCTATCGATCAAAGTCAAATAGTCAAATGACGCCTCATGTGGAATCATCTGGCAACCCAACGACAAGGTAAGGGCCTCGAGGTGCTCGGAGTCATCAATCCAGTCGGGAAGGGTGCTCACAAGTTCTAGTGCAATTTCCCTGCACTCCTCAAAAGAACAAAAACGCTGATCGCCTTCCAGCGCCTTGATCCAACGTAGCTGCGTCTTTGTTGCTCCGCCTCGCGTAAGCATGGGTTCTATCAGAAACGCATTGCGAAGAATGGCATTTGCCAAAGACCTAAACTCTCGAGTGCTAATAATTGGCGCTATAGCAGAAAGATGCGGGGCGAACTCTTGATCGGCTTCGATCAGCGGCCAAACTGCGCCATATAGCGAGTTCATCCTGAACCGATCGGAACTGAGGACACCTTCAAACGTGGCCTTCATCGTTTGACTTGGCGGGCAGTCAGAATTTTATCGAACCGTGTGATGAACGAAGTAAAAGAAATTTCAAGAGCCTTGCAGAACGCACGCAACTCAACCACGTCAAGTCTTCGCTCTCCGCGCTCAACCTTACTCACAAAGGACTGTGTTTGCCCCAAACGCTCGGCGACTTGTTCTTGAGTTAGGTTGGCCTTCTTCCTCGCTTCTTTCAGCTGTTCCAGAAACGCAGCGTAATCGGATGAGAAAAGGGACTTTTCCATACAGTGGGACGGTGGAAGACTAAATTGAGAAGTTGAATAGTCCAAAACAGACTATTTATATCGGCGCGGGACCATGTCGGGTGCGTCAACGAGGGTTAAGTTTTGAAAAAACATTTGCAATCAAAATGGTGTGTAGTGTAAAGTCCTTACTAAACAGTGAGGACTGTTCTGGTTAGTTAAATGGTGAAGCAGAAAACAGAGAAAACTTTTGGCGCAAGTGTTAGGGCGTGGCGAGAAGAGAAGGAAATCGGATTGCGTCGATTTGCAGATCTTGTCGGCATGAGCCCTACTTATCTTTCTAAAATCGAACGTGATGAGTTTCCTCCGCCCGGTGAAGAGAAGATCAAATCAATCGCCAAAGCGTTGGATAGAGATGCTGACGAGTTGCTTGCATTAGCCGGTCGCGTGGCCTCTGATCTCGAAGAGATCATTCAACAGACACCACGAGAAATGGCAACTTTTCTACGAGCTGCTAAAGGCTTAGACCCGAAAGAACTCGAGGACTTGACTCGGCAAATAGAAAGAAAAAAGAAGCAAAGTAAATGACAAAGCTCGTCCCTTTTCTGACAAAGGATTACATCGAAACGGAAGCCGCCGGTTTGCTCTCGTCTTATGGCGAAAAGTTTGGAAGCATCACTCGTCCACCGATCCCGGCTGACGAAATTCTGAACACCTATCTCAAGGTTCACTTAGATTTTGATGACCTTCCAAAACTGTTGCGAACGGACAAGGATGTATTTGGCGCAACGTGGCTTCAACGCCGACAGGTAATTATTGATGAGAGTTTAGATCCAACTGAGCACCCGGAAATGATAGGTCGTTACAACTTTACCGTAGGACACGAAACGGGGCATTGGCAGTTGCATCGTATCTACTTCGAAAAAAATCCAAATCAAGAACTACTCTTTGCAGTAGATGAACCTCCTGCGGTCATTTGCCGAACGAGTCAGGCCAAAGAGCGTATCGAATGGCAGGCGGATTTCTTTTCTTCGTGTTTCCTGATCCCTAAATTGATGATCGCAGAGTGGTGCCGTCTCAATTACGGATTTGATCAAATCAGCCTCATTGAGATTAAAGCAAGATTTCCGACCAGAAGATACGGCGCATCAGTTTCGGATGATTTCCTCATTGAAAAGTTCGTCAAGCCAATCGCCAAGGATTTCGCTGTTTCAGCGATCGCAATGAGAATCCGCCTCGAATATCTCGGTCTTGTGGTTCGAGAGCTTGAGTCCAGATTAGTTGGCCTGTAGGCAAGTTGAAGTGAGTAAGCTAGGCAGGTACTAAGTGAACAAGAAAGACGAAGTGGAACGCATCTTTGATCGCGCGAAGCATGAAGTTGAACGCTGCAAGCACGAGGCTTTAGCGTTGCTTTCCTCGGAACCAATCATACAAGCTCAAGAACAGACGCTGCCAACATGGCTGACCGAAGAAGAGGTTATTAGTTATCTGCGCTGTTCAGCATCCGTGCTTCGGCAATGGCGCAACCGGCCACTAGACCAGCATCCGATTCCGCACGGGATGGCTGGCGATATGTTGCGGTACAAGCGCACTGACATCGACCGCTGGCTGTTGGAAGAGGCGGAACTAAAGCGACTCGCCAAAACACCCGCCGATGAACAATCCAAGCGACGCGGACTCTCCGCAGTCGCCTCACCACCACCACGAGGAGCATAGACGCCATGCCTGTTTTCAAAAGATGGAGAGGCAAAAAGATTACATCGAGCCATCCGAATTGGGACGAAGCTCGTTGGACCGTGGAATTTAGGATACAGGGCAAGCGCGTTCAGCAAGCGGTTCCTACCGCTAGGACAAAAGCCGACGCAGAGCGGGCCGAGACAAAATTACGAAAGGACTTGTACGACCGCCGCTACGGTCGCGGCGGCGCGCAAATGGGCTTTACTCAATTCTTTGATGAACACTACATGCCCTGGTCCAAAGAAAACAAGAAGAGCCATCGGGATGATGAAAACCGCGGACAGTTGTTAAAGGCGCACTTCAAAGATGATGCGCTTTGCGATATTGAGTCAGCCGACATCGATGAATTTATCAGGTCGATATACGGTAAAAAGACGAAGCGAAACAACCCGCGAAGCCGCGCAACCTGTAATCGTTATTTGAGCCTGTTGTCTGCGGTATTCACACGAGCCAAACGTTCGCGCGAGAAGTTTGTGGAAGTTAATCCCTGCGCTGATATGGAAAAGGGGAAAGAACGATCGCGCCAGCGGTACATAACGGCAGATGAACAGGTGCGCTTGATGGAAGTGCTGGTCGGCGATCTAGAGTTTTTGATTACTCCGTTCGAGATCGCGGTCAACTGCGGACTCAGAAAGGACGAACTGGTTTCGATCAAGGCGGACCACGTAAACCTATCCGGTGTGCCAACGTTCTGCGAGGGCTTGGAGATACTTCCGAACTGGTTGCTGGTGATAGATAGTAAGACCGGCGAGCCGAGACAGGTGCCGATGAATCACATCGTCAGAGCCGTGTTGAGCGAAGCGGTGCAGGGCGCTAAGCCTGACGAGTTGATCTTCACGTTCCAGCGGAACGGCGTTAGCTGGTCAACGATCAGAAGTGGATTCGAAAGCGCGTGCGAAGCGGCAAACATTCCGCACGGTCAGAAAGTATCCGGTGGAATTGTATGGCACGATCTCAGACGAACGTTTGCCACGCGCTTACGCGCGCTCACCGTTCACGAGTACGACATCAAAACTTTATTGGGCCACAAGATCGCTGGTGTCACTGCGGGCTATGCGCGATATACTCCACAGGTGTTAGAGAACGCAGTTGAGCTACTCGCAGAAACCAAAGGCAAGGTGGTTAAGTTCGAGCGCAGGGTGGGCTAGAAACCGAGCCGCATTTTAGCCGCATCTTACTTTTTGCGGCTGCGATGTTGAGCAATCAGGTTAAGATGAAATCGCACGAAATACTAAGAAATATGGCTGGTGCCGAGGGCGGGAGTCGAACCCGCACGTCCTTTCGGACAACGGATTTTAAGTCCGCAGCGTCTGCCATTCCGCCACCCCGGCATCTCGTCCGTAACCTAATTCTACCAAGCCTTTCCTCTTTCCGGTTAGTCGAGGCGCCTACCATCATTGGTTCGATGCGGGAAAGATGCGGGACTCGTCTATCCGGTCTTTCGTCCAAAATTCGACTACCTGACCGAGTGGTTCCGTTAGTTTCTCAACCGCTGCTTCATGGTCGGTGTGAGAGATAGAACCGCTTTTTGTGGCACAGGGCACTAAACATTGACTTTGGCTCGCAACAGGAATATTGTCCGCGCATTCGCATCACAGGGCTGAACTCCGACGAGCCTCGTCCCTTTCAGACTCGCTCATTTAAAAAGTAAAGATCATATCTTTTAGAAACGTTTCAAGGCTTTTGACCATTATGGATGAAGAGGTTTTCTCCTCGGCCGACGAGACGGATATCTCCTTCGGTCGGTACAGGTCAAACAACAAGCCAGTCTTTCAATAACGTATGGCATCCCAGGTAATAGCAGAGAGTGATGACTTAATCCAGCGTGGCATCGCTGCGCAAAACGAGTACAGGTTCGACGACGCGGGTCTATCATTCTGGCATGCTCTCTCATGTATTGACGCCTCGCCAGACCCGAAAGAACGTCGAGATCAATCCTTGCAACTTGCATCGTTCTTCCTCAGAGTAACGCATGAGGACCTGGCTCTGCTTGCCATAAGCGAAGCCATTCGCCTCGACGAAAAACTCAAAGACCACGCGTCCCTGGTTAGCCACCTCATTTTCTACGGCAATATCCACATGCGTCTTGGCAACACTGACGAAGCGAAAGCTACTTTCGCTGACGTCATCGAGCGTTGTCTCGAGATCGAGGATTACGGCGATGCAGCTTCAGCATCGACAAATCTTGCAGCGATGACCGCAAACAGCGGCGACGGCGCGGGAGCAATCAGATTGCTCCGTAACAGCCTTCAGTACCTTGCTAAGAAACCATTTCCGGATACGGAGTTCATCACTCACATCACAATGATACAGACCGTCGCCTTTCATGACGGCGATCCGGCTCTCGCGGTCGAGTCAGGTATTGCGATCGGCAAAACCTTTAGCGAGCGCGTGACTGATGACCTGCGTCAACAGCTGGTCCAACCCCTGCAAACGGCGGTTGAGTCGTATCTTAAGAAAAAGCCGCAACCAAATCCTGAGGCTTGGAAAAAGAAAAACCTCGCCTGGATTTACTCAAACTGACGCGGCTGATTGGAGTAACAAAAAATGCCTTTGACTGCAGCTGGCTTTGCGGCGGAACTGGCGCCGCTTGAGTCGACTGACCCGATTGTGCAGGCAGTCGCAAACAACATCAGAACCGCGGTGAAAGATTCCGGAGTCGAGCACGAGATTCCAGGCCTGAAGATCTATTTTCCGGATTTCTCGAAAGCGAAATCCGATGCGACGACCATGGCTTCCTACACGAAAGGCTGCCAATCGATCTTGCCATCGATCGTCGTGGTCAACGCCCATTTTCTCCTCGACACGGAAGCCGCGATTCGTTCGTTTGGTTTGTACGATGAGCTATTCAAAACACCATACCTTCGCAATGATGCTTGTATGTTCGGGCTGGTCAAACGCGTTCGGGAGGACGGAAATCAATGGCTGCAGAAGCTGCGTGAATTTGAACAAGAAAAGAAATCAAAGCAGCGCAATGAGATCGACGAATTGACTTTGACCATACTTTTTTTCTGCGCTCATGAAATCGGCCATTTGAAGGACGGCGTAGACGGCGGGCAATTCGTAGCGCTGCTGAATAAAGCTGCGCCTTTTGAAAACCGATCGGCAAACGCCGCGGTCAAAGTTCGGCGTCATGCAAGCGAGTTTGAAGCTTACGGTTTTGACCTGCCTGGTTGGAAGGGAGCCGTTGACCCGCAACATGAAGTTTTTGCCGCGACCGAAAAGCTTCGGCTTAAGGTCAAGGAAGAGGATGAAGAGAACGCTGACTGGTTTAAGAAGGAGATTTCAGCAGATAACGCGGCAGTCAAATTCATGATCCATTATTTGAAAGACCAAGCACCCATGCGTCGTTCGCTCCTGATACGTGGTCTGTTCGCTGCTTCGTTGTACGCCTGGTACGACGACTTCCTGACGTTTTGCGAAGCTATGAACGTTCCGCGCATGGGAACTAAGCCGATGCTTTCGTTTGAGCTGATGAGAGACCCCGAGATTTACATCCGGGCCGCATCGCTCTTCGGCGATGTCCACCGGTGCACGATCCTTCGAAGTACGCTCGCTATCCAGGAAGTCTTGAATGCGGACGTGAACGACGGTCCTAAGACAAAAGCAAGTGATACGTTTCTAGATCGTGTTTCCGCCCTGTGGAGCAATTTGTTTGGACAGGATGAAGCGGAAAAGGACGAAAGCAATCAGTCTTGGAAAGTGCAATCCGCGCGACGGCATCTGTTACTCGCAATACATATGGATACGGTGGTGAAGCTTGCGTATGTAGGTGCTTCCATGCCCTGGATGAAAGAAAAAGAGGAACAGCGCGGCACACCGCAACTCATGATGATTGAATACGAATCAATCGATCAATCAGTCAACCGGTTGAAAAGAATGTTGGGTATTAAATGACGGAGCAACGAAAATTATGAACTCCAACGTGTATTGGTACGTTTTGGCCGCGGTAGTAGTCGTGGCAATCATCGGGTATATCCTGGTCCGGCGCACACGAGTCCCGTCCGGACGCCACGCGGATCTACCGACTGGCGCGTTGCCTAGAGGCTGGCAGTTCTATTCGAACCCAACCACACTAGAACCTCCAGGCACTATCTTTCGCATTGATCCGGATAAACAGAAATATATCGTTGAATCCTTGCCGGTGACGGTCTCGACGGGCGAAGAAGCCGTGGGGAAACTAGAGGAATCGATCACGGCTGACTCGA
>Ga0105249_10000385_pt1 | contig 43746 bp, 65 predicted proteins | sample KBSS44metaG_FD_81522 | JGI IMG/M metagenome (GOLD analysis project Ga0105249, IMG submission 81522) | Switchgrass rhizosphere microbial communities from Kellogg Biological Station, Michigan, USA - KBS S4-4 metaG | ecosystem: Host-associated > Plants > Roots > Rhizosphere > Soil | place...
ACAATCACCTTTCCACCCATCCCCGGCGTAGGCAATGCAGGGCTGACGGGAACGGTGACAAGCGGGGCTACGGACGCAACGCACATCAACGCAGGGACGGATGGCTCGACTTTTATGGCGGAGGTGGTCGCGTGGTTCGCCATTGGCACAAATCGCGTTGATGCCGGACTCGCATCATTGCCTGTTGACAACGAGGACGGCACAGGCACGTTCGTATTCTACCCCGGCACGGCGGCAAACAGCGTTGACCTTGACACTTTAACTGATGACCCGTCGCTCACTTTCGAGGAAACAACGGCAGGGACGGATGCGGAGACGGGGGCGGCTTCGGGTGCTTTATTTGGCTCACGTTCTTATCTCGCTGAGGATGTCGTTTATAACAATACGGACACGCTGGCAGATACGCCATTAAGTGTCGATGTTGTTGACGGCGGCATTTATGATATTGAACTTACAGTGCAATCCACAAGTGCAGTGAAAGCTCTAAAGATGGATTTCGGTGGCACAGTATCCGTGACTAATTTTGTCGGGAAATGGAGTGGAATTGCAGACGATGGGGTATGGGTGACAATGAACGGGGCGGTCACAGACCCCACAACCGATGCAGATTTTTTTGGATACACAGACGGGGCGGCGGTGACAGCCTTTTTCAAAGGCACTATTAAAGTCAACGTCGGCGGTACATTCTTGCTTCGCGGATCACAGAATGTGGCTGACGCTTCCGACACAACAATCTTACAAGGTTCAGATTTGATATTGACGAAGTTGAACTAAGGAAAATAAATGTTTACACAATTTGACAACCCAACCGCAGATACCGAAATTGCTGACGAGCAAGACGGTACTCTATTTTTTATCGGCGAAGGCGAAGGTCTAATAAATCTCACATTGCCGCCGATCATTCGAAACGGGATGCTTTTCGGCTTCACGGTGCGAGATTCAAGCGGCACTCACAGATTGAAGGTGACTGCTCCTATCGCGTTCGGCGGTTCGATTGAAAGTCAGTTAGTCTGCGATGCCTTTGGCGACACGCTCATTCTCATATCGCTTGACGATGTGTGGACGGTTTTATCAATGGTCGGAGCGTGGACGAACGGGGCATAACGCAAAAACACCCTCGGCTCGGAGAAAAGTGGAAAGTGGAAAATTGAAAGTGGAAAGTTTTGAGGCTTGCCGGTGACGGTAAGTAGAGGGGGCGATGCTGGATGTCGTTCACGTTAGGAGTAACGGCAAGATGGTTCGCCCTTTTTAGAAAGAAGATGACATATTTAGGATTGCAAATTTTCATATTGACGACGTGGTTTCATTTTTTGAAATTTACCGCCAATTTTCAGAAGTGGAGTCGTAATGGCATCTTCAGGTGTCCACCCTATTCTCAGACGATTAAAAACCCGATGCGAGTTAATGCCTTTTTCTTTAGCCCATTGGGTAATGTTTTGTGTACGTCCATCAATTGTTATCAATATGTTCGAGCGACGATTATTAGCTTGTTCAATATCGGTCGCCCATTTACAATTTTCTGGCGAATAACCTTTATTATTGTCAATTCTTTCAATCGAATGTTTATTCGTAGGGCGTTCACCCATATCTTGAGCGAAATGTTCAAATTTATGCCATCGCGCACAAATCAAAATTCCCCGTCCACCATAACGGTCAAAAACTTCATTATTTGGGTCATAACAACGCTGAAACATTCCGTTCCAAGTTTGATACAAAGGGTGACGAGAAATGTGCGATTTATTTTTGCATTTTGCTCCACAACTTTGAGCACGCCCCGATTTCAAAGTATCAGATCGAGTTTCAATGGTATTGCCGCAATCACAAAGACATTCCCAATAAGTTTTACGATTACGCGTTTCGGCTTGTTTTTGTACAACCAATGCACCAAAACGCTTATTGGACAAATCAATCAATTGGTTGAATGTGTTAAGATTCGAAAAGGTCATTTTGCTAATACTCCTAAGAATTGGATTAGTAACTTGATTAGACTCGTACAGGACGCATATCTTGTACGAGTTGTTTACATTTTACCACAAAGAGAGGCATATATCTAATGGCTTTTCTTACTCTTTCTTCAATGATAATGACGCCTCGGTGGAATCACGGAGGATCGGAAGCATTTTTAAGAGTATTCGCCAGTACGGGATTTTTTGAAGCAACCACAAACACCTATATTGCTGGAGGACAGGTTAATGATGCCTCAAGTTTTTATCAACAATATACCTGTTCAGTAAGTGGTACGGTGCTTACGATTCCCGAAGTGGTGTTGCCGACAACCACAGACTCGACAGTTCCGACTGCCACATTGACTTGCGTTCTTTATGATTCTCGTGGTGTTCCTCAATATACATTACTTAGTCAGGGATTTGTCGATCAGTATTATTTTCAGGTAACTCCATTATCTGCTGTTTCGGTAACTCTTGCAGGTACAACATCAGTTAATGGAATTTTCAGTTACCGCGGCCAAACTAATACTTATCCGTTTTACAATTTAGTGGGTGAGATTACTAGTACTACGCTAAATGTTATCAAGCGAGATACGAATTGGAATATTTACGACGGTTCGGGTACGGATGTATATGTGAATGAAGGCGTTGCGGGTGACTTCCCTTTTGATAATGCTTCGTATGCTGTGACAGGGGGCATTGCACCAGCACCAACGGTTGCGGAAGATGCTGGAATTTTAGCATCTACTTGGGAAAATCTTATTGCGTCCAATCAAGGATCAACACCGTGGCCACAACCGTGGAATGCTTATTGGACGATTCCCCAAGTTCGTCAATATGTCGATGGATTGATTGGAGATGGTACTACTCCGTTCGCTAATGTTCTTATTGCCGGACGCACGGCATTAGACACAGCCCCCGCCATCTCGACACAGCCGATAGCGATAGGCGAAAACAGCCCAAGCACGGGCACGGGCGATTTGGTACGCCAGGATTCGCCGGAATTGGTGACGCCAGATTTAGGAACGCCCTCTGCGGCTGTATTGACGAACGCTACGGGCTTGCCGATAAGTACGGGCGTGGCAAACTTGGGTACAGGTGTGGCTACCTTTTTACAAACGCCAAGCTCGGCTAATTTGTTGTCTGCGTTGACAACTAAAAGCGGGACAGGCGTTGCCGTGTTCGGGACTTCGCCTACGATTGGCACGGCGACTTTGAACACGCCGACACTCACGAACGCCGCGCTCGGAACGCCCTTGAGCGGTACAATGACCAATTGCGTCGGACTTCCTGTGACGACCGGGATTAGTGGGATGGGCGCGAATGTGGGGGCTTTCTTAGCGACCCCCTCTAGTGCCAACCTAGCCGCCGCAGTAACAGGCGAAACGGGTACGGCAGGTGGCTTGGTGTTTAGCGTATCGCCAGTACTCACGACACCAAATTTAGGAACTCCATCCGCTGCCGTGCTGACGAATGCCACAGGTTTGCCTGTATCTACTGGGATAAGTGGGCTTGGCTCTGGCGTTGCGTCATTTTTGGCTAACCCGACAAGCGGCAATTTGGCGAGTGCCGTGACGGGTGAGACGGGTAGCGGCGCGTTGGTGTTCAATGTATCACCTTCATTTACGACCCCATCGCTAGGCGTTAGTTCTGCCGTATCTGTTACTGCGACTGGATTGATAAAATCGACTGGTTCGGCTGGAATCGGTTACGGAACGGGTGCGGGTAGCACAATATCTCAGGGCACAAGCCGCACAACGACAGTAGTTCTCAATAACATTTGTGGAGCTATAACATTATTTTCGGCAGCAGGATCGGCTACACCATTCAGTTTTCAAGTAACTAATTCTACCGTAGCGGCAACTGACACGATTATCCTTAGCCAAAAATCCGGTACAGATAAATATGGTTTATATGTTTCTGCTGTTGGAACGGGTAGTTTTCAAATAACAGTGGTTGATCTCACCGGAACAACGTCAGAAGCTCCTGTCATTTCATTCGCAGTATTGAAAGCCGTTACGTCTTAATTTGTGGGCAACGTATGAGTAATAACAATACCAGTAACCATATTTCAGATTGTTTTGATGTTTTTAGTTGGAAATGTTTGGGAGTAGTTAAAGCACGTTCTAGCGCCCACCCTAATCGCAAACGTGTCGTAAGAACTCGTGGATGTAGATGAAATTCTTTAGCCCAGTCAACAGCCGTTTGTGTACGCCCCAGATAGGTGTATCTTTTAACATTACGTCTATTATTTGCTTGTTTTTCACGGGTAGCCCATTGACAATTAGCCGTCCAGCCATTCGCGATACATTCAGTACATTTTCCACACGAATAATGGGCATTATTATCAATACGTTCAAAAGAATAATTATCACTAGGTCTATTACCGACATCGGCATAAAAATTCTGAAAATCATTCCATCGTTCACAAAAGCGGATTCCCCTACCCCCCCAATCCTTCCATTGGCGCAAATTAGGGTTGGTACATCGGGAACGCATAGATGCCCACGCTCGATATTCAGCATTATTTTTAGACATACCGTGAATAAAATTGCTTTGTGTGTCAAATTTCAAGCATCCACAACTTTTCGTATGTCTCAAACGCAGTTCAGCGCCATTAACTTTGGTAAGAGTGCTACATTCGCATTTACACAACCAATATACTTTTTTCTTTCGACGTTCAATTATTCCCAATACTTTCAAACGCCCAAAAGTTTGTCCTGTAAGGTCAATAAAATTGTGAATAGTTGGTTTCGGCAGGAATTCAATGGTATCTTTATCGTAGTCCACGCTGTTTTCTCCTTTCAGAAAATGGTTGGGATTAGGGCTGACAAAGGGCTTCGATTCCTTTGTCAGTCTGTTCATATTATACCCCAAGTCGAGGGCGTAATCTAATGCAAAATTTTGAATCATTCCTCGCATCTCTCGCATCTGGTGACGAGCCGGACGTGTCGCAACTTGTGCGCAAGAAAAAGAACGCTCCGCCGCCTATGACGCTACTCCCTAGTGAGCAGGCGATGTCCGATATGCACGAAGGGGCAACTGCCGCGATGTCACACGAAGCAGGCGGCGGTGCAGGTGCAATGGCGGCAGCGGCAGGCGGTGGATTGCTCAAAGGCATTGAAAAAGCTACGCAGAACGTACAGCCCACGCTTCAAGTACCGTTCACACAGGGTAATCCGATACGGGACGCGGCGATAGGGACTGCGATAGCACAGCCGCCGCCGATGCAATTGGGAAATGAGTACGACCAAATGTGGCGGTCAGGTAGTGATGCTCCCTATCGCGGACTCGCCTATGGTGGTGAGATTGACGACGGCGAAATAGTGCGAGTAGGTAACGAATGGGTGAAAAAGACCAAAGACGGGCGAACATATGTGATACCGAATCCATCGCCTGATGTTCAAGCGCAAGATGCTGACAAAGAGAGAGTGCCATATACACCCCCCGGCGGCATGGAACGTTTTCAACGATTTTCTGGACAGGAGCCTATTGTACCGACAGATAGTGGTAGAACCCCACCACCGATGTCCATTGGTGATAATGAAGCCACTGAACCTGCTGGACAAACAGAAGCGTCTGAAGGTGAGCGAGTAGTGCTACAACCGCGCAGTGTGACAGACCCTGATGTTATAACAAAAGCAATGGATTCGGCACAAGCGTTAGATCGTAGTCGTTTGGGTTCGCCACCGCCAATGCAGGTGAGCGACCCGAATGATATAAATAGTCTGTATGCTCAGTATGCACAGAATCTTGGTCAGAAGCCTAACAAATGGAAAGAGGCGGGGTATGGCGCGTTGCAAGGTGCGGCTAACTTTTTGACACATCAGAATAATCCAATTCAGTCTTACAATGATGTGAGAATCGGGCGTAAGAATGCGCCGATATTGGCGAAGATCGGGGCGATTGAGCATCAACAGGAATTTAAGGGCAAACAAGCACACGAAAAAGCCCTTACGGATACCATTTATGCTGATGACCTCCGACAACGTGACGAATTGTTACGCAAGCGAGATAAAGATGCGGCAGTTGGGGAATATCAGACCAATCTTATTAATCTTGGTAAAGAAAAGGCTGATAATATAAAAGCCTATCGTGACCAAATCATTGACTTAAAAACTCGTGGTGCTGACCAGAATGATGCGCGTATTAAGATATTGCAAAAACGTATTGATGAGCAAGTTCGTCACAATAAAGTTACCGAAGGTCAAGGTGGAAAGAAAATTGATAATTCATTCAAGTTAGGACAACTGCGTATCGCGGCTCAAAAAGAATTGAAACTGATTCAAGAAGCTGGTGCAGATAGGCGACAAGGTGAAAGAATCGAGGATTATAATAAACGTCAGCAGTCGGCTATTGATGCCCGTGAACGATTACTGAAAATAAAATTGCAGGCTGATGGGTTAATGGCTCCTGATACTGAACCAGAAGTTTATGGGCCTCCGACACAACCGTAATGAGTGTTATTCCTGAAGATGGTGATTTGCTTAAATGGGCTGATGATTTCACGAAAGAGAAACCTTCTCCATCTGTAAGTGCGAAAATTGACAGTCATAAAGTTGCATCGGTAGTTGATGACGAACTTACAAATCTTGGTTATCCCTCACATTCTCGTCTAGCATTACTTGGCAATGTCGGTCGTGAAAATAATTGGAATCCCAACATTATTTTTGGCGGTCATTCCGACCCTAAAAATCAAGCAAAAAATCGTGGGCTGATGTCGTGGCAGGGAACGCGCCGTCAAGGGCTTGAGAATTTTATCAAGAAAAATGGCGGGGATTGGACGCCAAGTGAGAATAATCTACGTCTGCAAGCCCGATATTTAGACAATGAATTACAATCGAAATATCCGCAAATTCACAGCACACTAACAAATCCCGATGCGGATTTACCTACGATATCACGTCAATTGCGGAATTACATCAACTACGTTCCGTCTGCTCCGTACAATACGCCTGACAAAGAATACGATACAAAGAATAATCGAATATGGGCGGAAAAAGCCAAAGGATTAGGACTAGGACAAGATGTAAACGGTAACGATCCTGACTTTTGGGGAAGCGTCGATACTGTTTTACAGCCTGTTCCACAAGACGATATATGGGACAAGGTTAATGAGGTCGTTCAGCCTGAGTTAGTTGCGTCTAACGGTAAGTTATCGCCTACTGACGTATCGCAACCGCAACTATTCGCCACGCCCGACGAGCGAATGCCGCCCGACACGTCCACGATGAACAACGGCGTGATTGCGATGGGCGCGGGGCAAGGATATGAGCCGCCCCCGAACGTGCTACAAAAGTTTGGCGAGCCGTCAGAGTTGGCGCTATCGGGACAAGGGCGACAAGTTCCAAGCGGTGTGGGGCAACGCCGAGAGGTACGACCGAAGGCACAGACGATTCCAGCCCCCGCCGCTTTGGATAAGCAAGGACATAGCACGGTTGCGGTATCGCCAGAGGAATATGACCCTGTTACGGGTGAGGCAATACCACCGGAAACCTTACAGCCTAGTGTGCAAACCGCACATCAAGAGTCTGACAATCCGACTTTAGGAACGGTAACAGTTGACCCGAAATGGAGCGACGAGCAAAAAGTCAGATTTGCGGCGAATAAGATTTTAGGTCAATACGATGTAACCCCTCAAGGGATTGAGAAGTGGATTAGTCAGGCAAAAGCACGTTTGAAAGATGAGCCGAATGCTTTAGTGCAAGGTGATAGAAGTGAATCTGAGTTTCAGGTGAAAAAGCAGATGCTTGACCAGATTAGAGGTGATTTTTTTACACCTTCTACACCTGAAGAAATCAAAGCGAGAGAGAAAAAGGAATTACTTGCCGCACCGACCGATGAACAATATAGACAACAAGCAATTGACGATTTAACCAATCGCAAACATTTAGCGGCTTGGGGAACAAATGAACCATATGCCGAACCTACTGATGAGGAGATTCAGGCAAAAGTTGACGAACTGAAATCTCAGGAACTATCGCCGCAAGACAAAGAATACGCATATAACTCTGCACAGTATATGAATGATTCTATTGCAGGTGGTGGGCTTGCGGGTTGGGTGGGAAGTTCAGGATCGGCACTTCATACTATCGCCGGAAGCGTATTGCGTCCGCTCGCCGCTTTGGGCATTCCATCGGGCTATGAGACTTTGCGTGATTTGGGTAAGCAAATGCAATTGGCTGAATCTTTAGAAAAAGATAGTTCAATTGGTAAATTTGTCGGCAGTCTGCCAATCAATTTAGGTGAAATGGTACTTGGCGGTAATGTGATAAAAGCCGCTCAGCTTCCTGGTGGTGCAATAGGATTGTTTGCATTCTTGGGTGGTGCGAAATCTGCGGGTGCAGGTGAACCACTGACAAAAGTAGCACAAAAAACAATTCAAGGCGGTGGAACGGGTGCGGGATTTGAGTTTGCCCCTCTTGTTGGTAAAGCAGTTGCGGCAAAAGCACCTGAACTAGAAAATGCCGCACAACTTGGAACGGTATTTGGCACATCAGTAGCCGCCAATGCCGCAGCCGGAATGCCTATCAGTGAAAATCTGCAAAGTGCGATAACTAATACTTTGTGGAAAGGTCACGAATTATACGGCAGTAAGATTTTAGATAATACTTATCGTTTCTGGAAAGGTGGTCAACCGTTTGATGTGAGTGTGACACCGAAGGGCAAAATAGAATTACAGAAAAATACAGGTGTGCCGATTACGGGGGGTGAGATTGTCCTTGACCCTACAAATCCTGTTTATAAACAGCCTGAGCCTGAGTTCCGCACGACAGAGGGCAAAAGCGTAGGGACGCCCAAGCAAGCGCCTGTGGAGGCGGCCAATGTCTCACCAAAGCCCGAAAGTGAGACACAAAAGGATTTGTCGCTAACAAGTGAGACACAATCAGCCGAAGCCGTGCCTGCCGCCGCACCGGCGCAGGAAAAGGGCGTAGAGGCAAAGGAAACGGCGACTAAAGGCAACAGGGACGTGATAGTAGATGGCGAACCTGTTAAAAATGGCGACTGGTTGTTATTTAAGAAAACTAATACGCCATTTCAGGTAGCTAATGCGTTTTATGACCATTGGCAAGATGTTGATTTAATTAACCCAAGTTACGACACATTCAAAACACACGGGCGAGTGCCAAATGAAATCGCCGCTGGTGAAGTTGAACGATTAACGCAGCCACCTGAGCAAGCCCCACCGCAAGGGGCAGATGAGCCTGCGACTGCCAAGCCGAAAACCGTAGCCGAAGCGAAAGCGACAAAGTTGGCGAAGGCAAAGCCGTTGTCTGTCTCTGAGCAAAATCGTGCGGATTGGCAGAACAAGGTAGAGGCTAAACTTGCCAATCTTGAGCCTGAGCATCGTGCCAAAATAACGGAAGGTTACGACCTAGACAAGATAACCACAGGGCAGTTAAAAGACCTTTACAACGCGATTGAACAGCCACGTCAACAAAAGGCATCGCCATTAGTTGAAGCGGTGAATAAACCTATCCCGCGTAAGACGAAAACTACGCCGGATTCACTATCTCAAATGGTTCGTAGAATGGGCGGATTGGATGCGAATGATAAATGGGATAGTGGCGAAATAAACAGGGTTAGTAATAAGCAAACGGGAACAACAGGGCTTGTTAAAAAAGGTGGTCGTTCAATTCACGATTTATCCGAAGCCGCTCACGAAGCCGGATATTTCCAAGAGATGCCGTCGCAGTCGGAGTTTATGGAAGCTCTTGAAAATGATGCAACGGGGCATACGAAGCATTACGCTCTGTACGGTGACACGACGCCCGAAGAAGTCGCTGGGCGGTCAATTGAAGATCAGGATATTTTACGGCACGCGGAACGGACACGACAAGAGGACACTGAGCGTCGATTGAATAGTTTGTCACCCTTCGCGGATAAACATCGTGATGCTACTTCTGCGTTTCTTGGCGACCCTGATGTGATGATCGTTCTCGGTAAGGCTGAAAATTATTCGGAATTATCCAAAGAAGATGCTATAATTTTAAGAAGGAAAGCCAGAAGTTATGGACTTGAAAAAGACATCGGACGACAAATCGTTGACGAACTCGCCACACACGCCGAAACTCGACGCTTGGCGCAAGAAACATCCGCATTTGTCAATGAACGAGATAGAGGTACTTCTGAACCTAGCCGAGAAGAAGTATCCCAACCGAAAGAAAAAGTAAAACCCGCAACGGCCTTTGACCAAGTTGACCTATTCGGTCGCAAACTTACTCCACAAACTGAACAAAAGGCGATGTTCGATAAAGGTGAAAATACCTCATCGGACATTGAACAACTCATTGAGAAAGTGCCTGATTCGCAACTGAAAAAGGACGCTCAAGATGCTTTGTATATCTATAACCGTGCGCAACAAGCCAAAACAGACGTTGGCTCAATGCTTAAACAGCAAGATTTAGAAGGCAAAACAGTTGCTGAACATACTACGCCCGAAGCGGTTGCCTTTGCGAAAGCATTAGAAAATGGCACGTTCGAGAAGGCGTTTGGCGAGGCTCGTATAGCGGAAACTAAAGGAAAGCCGGAAACAGCCCAACCCCAACCGCGCGGCGAACCAACGAAGGGCGAGTCGGGGGGCGAGCATCTGAGTGGTGAAATGAAAGCACTTGGCGAATTGCATCGTGATATTACAGGCAAGAAATCCGAGTCGTGGAATGAATTTGCAACAAAGGCAATAAAAACCAACCGAGAACACGAAGCACAACAAGCCGCCAAGCCAGCCGCCGAGCCTGTGGAAAGTAAGGGCGAGCCTGTGGCTGTTCTGCCGCCGGAGCCGAAAATTGAAACTGTAAAGCCCGCGACTTCTGCATCTCTCAAATCCGGCGACCAAGTACAGATGCGTAATAAGTACGGCATCAAAAAGGTTGGTAAGGTGTTTGCGGATAAAGAAGGCAATTTGCACGTTGAGGAACTTGGCACAAAAGCCCGATTGCCGATTGACTTGCCGTGGGAGAAAACCTCAAAACAGGTTGTACTCGATAAAGCCCAAGCGAAACAAGCGAAAAAGAGTTTCACCAATCCTGACAACTTAAAAGCCGGTGAGTACGCGAGTAACGAAGGGCGTGTAGGTAGGGTCTATGAGCGTGGTGGTCAACTTCGCGTGAAGTATGAGCTTGACGGCAAGCCTAAGAGCGAACCGCTATCCGATGCGTGGAAAAAGAGTGCCAATCCACAGGCGGGGTCAGTCGATCCTACGTTATTGACTTTTGGGCTGAATAAAACCATATCAGAGGATGTTGCTCCCGGTATTAGGCGTGCGGGGCGTGGGCTAAAAGATGCCGCCGAGGATATTAAAAAACTTGTTTTTGCAGGTGGTCGCGGAGAAGCATCTACAATTGCAGGTGGTTCGTTACGCGCGGAATTGGGCAAGATGGCTCGGTCGGCGTTAGTGGCTGAAAGGGCATTAAAAGACGCTCGTAAGTATTTTTCTAAGAATCCTGTTGAGGATAACTATGATTTCATCTCGCAAGTGGAAGGCGGGGATATTTCATCTTTGCCGCCATCCGAACAAAGTGCCGCCACAGAATTACGTAGGCTATTAGACGAGTCTCGCACTCGCGTTCAAAATCTAGGCACAGGAAAACTTGAACAGTATATCGAGAATTATTTTCCGCATATCTGGAAAGACCCAAAAGAAGCCACGAGTGTTTTTGGTAAGATGCTCTCCAAACGACCGTTTGAGGGGTCTAAAGCGTTTCTCAAGCAAAGAACTTATAACACGTTTCAAGAAGGCTTGGACGCAGGGTTAATACCTGTTTCCGATAATCCAATTGACCTTACGTTACTAAAAATCCGTGATATGGATAAATATGTAGCGGCACATCGGACAATGAATTATCTCAAGGCTAAAGGATTGGCTCAGTACGTGCCTATTGGTGGTGAAGTGCCAGACGGTTTTGCAAAGATTGACGATAAGATTTCTACGGTATTTGGTAATCCAAATGTGTCTTTCAAAGAAGGCTTTGATAAGGGATTGATGGATAGCCTGACTAAATTTGCCGCAGATATGAACATCCCACACGAACGGTTAATAAATATCGGTGGTAAACGATGGGGATATGCTGTCGGAGGAAGTCATATCGTTTCTAAGTTCGCTGGGCCAGAGAGTGTTTTGGCTCAGGAAAACGGACTCATCCTAGTCGCTCAGTATCACTTAGCCGATAAATTTGTAAACGATCCGTTGTTTAAGAAAGAACTTCGTACTTTAGCTGACCAGCGGTATGCAGGACAAGAAGCCCCTGATGCGTATAAACGATATGTTCGTAAAGGCACAGAGAAAATGGCGGTGATGTTTGAATCTTTGATTCACGCACCTGAGATATTTCGAGAGGTTGCCCCGAACACCTACAAGGAATTATTGAAATTCATTAACAGTCACGAAGAACTTAAACCGTTATTGAAAATCAAACCATCCCTTGTGCTGTCAGGTGATGTAGCAGAGAAAAGAGTAGCAGGGATGGTTATATCGGGTAATATTTACGCTGTTGAACCCGCAGCGAATATTCTTAACAATTACCTATCGCCAGGATTATCAGACTCAAAGGTTGGTGCAGTTAGAGATGGTTACAAAGCGTGGCGATATATGGGCAATCTGATGAATCAGGCACAGCTTGGTTTGTCGGCTTTTCACGCGGCATTTACCACGATTGACGTTGCTATCTCTAAGACTGCACTGGGACTCGATAAAATGTTCTCAGGGCGTCCCGTACAGGGTATGAAAGAATTGGCGGGTGTGCCGATTTCACCGCTAACCAATTTGCTTGAAGGGCATCGGATAATGAAAGAAGGTTTGACGCCGGGTTCGACTGACGATGCAACGCGAGTGATAGCCGATCTGGTGGCTGAATCTGGCGGTCGGTTCAAGATGGACGACTTCTATCATACAAAAGTGTCTCAAAATATGATGGATGCCTTTAGACGTGGAAATATTCTCGGCGGCGTTATTCGTATTCCTGCTTCTATATTTGAGACGGCATCGAAACCTTTAATGGAAGGACTTGTGCCTCGACAGAAGTTAGGTGTGTTCGCAGGAATGGCAAAGCATACTTTAGAGCGATTGGGTGCTGATGCGACACCAGAACAAATCAGAGAGGCATTAGGCAAGGATTGGGACTCGGTGGATAACCGAATGGGTCAGCTTGTTTACGACAATTTGTTTTGGAATAAGACCATCAAAGATTTGGCTATGGCGTCAGTCAGGTCGGTGGGATGGAATTTAGGGTCTATTCGAGAGATTCCCGGTGGCGTGAAGGATACTCTTACTTTGCCTCTGAGGGTCAGTAAAGCCCTTAAAGGTGAAAAGATGGTAGAACCCGTCATTACTCGCAGAATGACGTATTCAGCGTCACTTCCGGTCATTACAGGCATCATTGGGGCAACTACGATGTATCTGATGACAGGAAAAGGGCCGCAAGAACTCAAAGACTATTTCTTTCCAAAAACGGGGAATACAGATGAGAACGGTAATGACGAGAGATTGAACCTGCCAACGTATATGAAGGACGTTTATGCGTATGGTAAGCATCCGTTGAAAACTCTCGGACATAAAGCCCATCCTCTTATCGGTATGGTTGCAGAGATGCTTTCAAACAAGGATTATTTTGGCACTGAGATTCGTAATGCCGACGATCCGTTCATTCAACAATTAACCGATGAAGCTGTGCATTTAGGTAAGGGGTTTGTTCCATTTTCCGTGCAGGGAATGTTGAAAGAAAAGGAACGTCAAGGGTCAACCACGACGAAAGCATTATCATTCTTTGGATTCAATCCTGCCCCGAAGGATATTGATAACACAGCGGCGCAGGATTTAGCCTTTGAGATTTACGCGGCGAATAAAGGGGACGCTCCGAAAACAAAAGCAAGTGTCGCCCGTAATCGAGAAATCAGTGATCTTGTAAGGCTAAAGAAACGCGGTCAGAAAGAAGCATATCAACAGGAATTCAATAAGGCTGTGAAAGCTGGCGTAATCTCACCGCAGGATGCGAAACAAGTAACTCAGCGTATGAAAAAGGACTTCTTTCAGTACGCTGTGACCACAATGCAATTACCAGATGCTTTGGATGTGTATGAAGCGGCAACACCTGACGAGCGCACTAAACTGCAACGGATAATGCACACAAAAATCCACAATGCCGGACAGAAAGGGCATTTAACTACTCAGGATAAAGAACGTATTAAGAAACTTGGATTTGGGCAAGCACCAAAAGAGTCTGACGACGAAGAATAACATCACACCTTATCGCTGATGCGCAGCACTCGCCACCAGAGGGAGATGTCGCTGTTTTTTTAATCAGCGTATTTAACTAACCAACGACTGATAGTAGTTTGATGAACGTTATATAACTGAGCAAGTTGGGTTGACGATTCGCCATTTTGGTATCGTTTCCGTATCTCTGACCAATTTGATGGAGGTGGTTTGGGTTTGCGTCGGAGAGGTTTGCCGCTCGCCTTTCTTGCGCGTTCGCGGTCTAGTGCATTATCTGATGGTGTTCCGTCATATAAATGATTCGGATTACAACAACGAGGGTTGTTGCACCGATGAAGAACCCAGTGTTGAGGTTTGGTGTCGTGCGTAAACATAAAAGCTGCAACGTGAGCGGCGTGTATGCCTAATTCTCCAATGCTAAAATTACCGTAGCCTCCTTCCCCACAACCGTTTAACCATTCCCAACATTCGTCTATATTTGGGGTAATATTTATTTGTGACCAGAACTGTGCTTTTCTTTTCTGTAATCTTGTTTCGGGCGTTAATTTAGGGGGTTTGGGTGCTGCTGGTTTGACTGGATTGTGACGAGTAACAATCTTGTATTCTACTAATACTTGCCGAACATATTCTCTGGTCACATTAAAATGGTTGCCGCATTGTTGCAGGCTGATAATATTGCCCATAAAAAAATCCTTAATAGCATCTTTCTTTATTTGAGTGTCGGCGGCACGTTGTAATTTTCTTAAATGTGATGCTTCACGTTTGAGTTGGGTTAGAGATTTCATAAGCATTATAATAGACAAGGGAATCGTTGATGTCAAGTGAAAAGTTGGACTCGTTTTGTTCCTTTACAAGTATCACAAATACCATTTTGCTTAAATCCGAATGCGTAACCACTAGGTTGAGGCTGTTTATTCGTGAAATACTTAAGACAGGATCGACACGGAAAGCCTTTCGTGGCAATTTCATTGTCTTTTAACCATTGATTGCAACAGGTCATATTACAAAAATGGTAATGCCATTCACGGCTATCGAAATGATAACAAGAATCACAATGCTCCGTTTTGTAGGTGACAGAAAGTTTAATTTTAAGATTGTCTGAATTGCCGCATTGAGGGCAATGAATTGTCATTAACATATGATTTGATTAAAAGCATCGCGCCACAAGGTTCCTACATCTTGCAACGCGATGCCCTCCAACTAGCTATGCCGTAGCGGTCGCAGTTGCGTCCCCTGCCGGTAGGCTATTTGGTTCCTGACGGCGATTAAGGGTAATAAACCCCGATCCTGCCGCGCCGCCTCCAAAGGTTTTCAAAAAATCGACCTCAACTTTTGCGGAATCAACCAGCACCCGACCGATGTTGGCGATAGATTTAGCCTGAGCTACGTCCATCGGATCATCCTTATCAAGTAATCGGTTAATGGTCGTAAAAAGTAGGTCGCGTAGGTCTTCGATTCTATCTGTTTTATTGTCCATTTGTAATTTCTCCTATTTGTTTTAGTAAGTCTTCTGTTGCCCTAATTTGTTGTTCCATTAGCCGTATAGGGCGATAGGCTAATTCTTCGGCATTATCACGTTCTTTAGTTGCTTTCAAAACGCACGGTCGATGCCGCAGAGCTTTTTCAATCGGTTCGTGGCACACAGGACAGATACGGATATGGTAGAGTCCTGGCAACGCACTATTAACTTCGCCTGATTGTAGATATTTTTGTCGTCTAGCACTTTGTTGAATACGGGGCTTACACCATCCTTTATGTCCCGCTGGTTTTCCGCAATCGCAATTTCCTCGTTGGTGTCCATCGGCATATGTATGAACTGTATCTGTGGCGACTCCGACTAACGCAGAAATCTGTCGTATAGATAATCCTGATGTCCATAGTCCTTTTATCAAATCTCGTTTCCAATGAGGTGTCCAATGACTACCGCGTCTTGATTCTATATACGTGCGGAAACATTGGGTGCATTTGTAGCGTTGTGTGCCGTGACGGTGGTGACCGTGTTTGTTACCTATTGTTCCGCAGTTCCAACAATTCATTTAAACCTGCCATTTTTAATAATTCGCTTCAATTTATTCAACAATATTTGGCTTTGCCAGATCGCAGAATTGTGTCGCCTTTCCGGTTCTTCCTCGATGCGTTTTAGTCGTTTCAAATGCGCCCGATACATCCAACAATGCCAACATCCCATGGAGCCTGTGGTGGGGGCGTTAATATCAATACTGCATTTGCCGCAAGGCCCACACGATTGATAATTAGTGCGGATGCTTGTGCATTTTTTACATCGGGCAACGTGTCCGTCCTTTTTAGAATGACATTTAGAAAAAGCATCATAGGGTAAACTTTGTTGACATTTGAAACACCGTTTTAATCCCTGAATGGCTAACGCTTCTTTTTCCTTTTTGGTGATGCGTGTCGCCATAATTCTATTCGTTGACATTATAAACATATTTGGATATAATTTGTCAACAAGAGATTGACGGAACAAATTATGAGAGAACGATACTACAAACTTGACCCAAAGAAAACAAAGGATTTACAGGCGAAAGATTTCACCGATTGGAATATTAGCCGTCAGCGTATTTGGGCGTGGTTGCAAGGGGATAATGGTATTCCTGAAACATATTTCAATCGGCTATTGACGGCGACGGGAAAGCGTCCGGCTGAATTACTTGACCAAGAAAGTTTGGAGTTTTTTGCTAATGCGTCAATTTCCACTTGACAGACTGTATATAATTTGCTAGAGTTAGAGAGTCAAAGGCAGAAGCGGAATTGAACCGCAGAACAAACACTTGCCGGTGGCGGTTGAAGCTGAGAGTAACCACAAGTGAAATCGGCAACGCAAAGATTAGACGGGGCAACCCGATTGACAAGATTGCCGAAAGGCAAAACAAGTTGGCACGGGAACAGGCGGCTAACATACCGCTTGACTGTAGGCGGCTCGAAACGTGGGGTAAGCACAGAGCCTTAGTCGATTGGGACACGCAACTTATCGCCGTAGAACTCGGCAACCGTGCTAACCCGGTTTGACAACATTGGCAGATGGCGACCACCGCGAGGCTCGCAACGTGGACACACGTAATACCATCTGCCAAACACGCGGGGCGAAGCGACTTGCGAAAGCTGCGACTATCGCCCCCGTATTTTAGATTGAAATTTGCGATGTTTCAAAAAAGGGTCACACATCCCTAGTTTCCGACATCGCAAATCGCAGGGACAGGTCGGGGAAATGGGAATCGAACCCCTGTCCTTGCGTAAAATTAAACGAACGGCAGAGTAAATAGATAGTCAGAGGGGGCGAAATGACGACTGTATTATTGATAATTTTGTTTATGTTGTTCGTTTTCGGTTGGCTACTTTATTCCATTTGCTATATCTGGCTGTATGCGAACGGTTGGCAACGATGGACAACAGGTAGTTTCCCTCAACGCCGTAAGTATTGGCTGATAAAAGACAAGCCCCGAACAACAATGGAAGGCGGTATTTGGAAGCCATTTTTGATTCAAATAGGCATTGCCAAGATTGAAGAACCGACATTTGGAGAACCAAAATGAAACAACTACAACTAATCGCAAAGCCTTATAAAAGCCTAAACGCACGAGGCATTCGTGAGTACATCTACGAAATTTGGGAACACGGCTGGCGTATAGCCGCGTGGCACGAAGATCGTCAACGTGATTATACAGGGGCAATCGTTCGCCAATTCACAAGCGGAAATCATACAGGCTACACTTGCTCGCCGTTCAAGAACGAACCAACATTACACGACGATAATATTTACGGGGTGGCATACGCAAATGGCACGAAATGGACTGATGGAACGGCTGTTATAGTTGACCGTCGAGGCATAATCTCACTCCCTAACCACATCGCCACTTGCTTGCTATTCGTAATGTGCGGCGTAATGCTCGCGTGTGCGGTCATATTCACGCCGGATGCGTTGATGGCGAACGTGGTTACGATGATTGGGGGTGGGCGATGAGCGACGAGTGTAAATGTAAATACACGGGAACACCGCTTTGGTTGATAGTAGTATTGATGTGTCTTTTAATAAATACGTGTGATACCGATAGAAGAATACGAGTAGAAGCTGAAAGGACACGCCAAGTCTGCACGGAGGCACAAGCGAAATGACAAACGGAAATGATGCGGCTTACGCGAGGGACGGCAAATATAAACGCGATGTTGATGCGTGGAGTAAAGATGGATTGACCAAACGCGAGTATTTTGCGGCATTGGCGATGCAGGGTGTTGTGACCGCTTGGAGCGAAGGTGGTATTCCGTGGCACGAGGGTAATCCTAAAATCATCGCAGAACGGGCGGTCGAACAGGCAGACGCCCTAATCACCGCACTAAACGAGGCAAAATGAGTAATTTTTCAAGTAATGAATTAGTTGACATTCAAAACGCCGAATATGCGGCAAACGAAGAATCTGAGAACGAATCTTTACAAGATTACTACCGCGTTCGGGGCACATCCGATGCGACACGCTTTGATTCTTGGCTCCGGGATATTTATGAACAAACGCAATTCAAGCCCGTGCTTTTAACGAGTGTCTTTCAGGAACTGCGTGAGAGGTGCTTCGATGAAATTGGCACGGTGGTGAATAGATTTGCGAAAGAGGCGGCGGAACTGAATGAACGCTCGAACGAAACTGCACCAAAAGTGGCATCGGGAACTTAAACAGTATTTGATGGGCGACCTCGCCATTGACTATTGCGAATCCTGTGGCACGAGTTACGGACTGAGCATTATGCACGCGACAAAAAGACGCTTTATCGAAAACAAAACTGATTATTTCCGTGCCGCGATTGTCTGCTTACCAGAACATCAGAGTTACGACGAGGCGACCGGCGACGAGCCGCACGGCAAAATGGCGGCGTTTGTCGATGGATTGATAGCGAAAAGATGAAAGTCAGCGAAATTTACAGACGAGAGCCGATACGCGATCCTAACTGGACATTCCCGTTTGGCAAGTACCGTGGTACGAAAATTAGCGAAGTTCTCGCCTGTGACTATCAATATGTGGTCTGGTTAATGGGTAGTAGCGACTTCGACGTGCATTGCGACCTACTGGAAGATATTGAGGATAGATACCAACAGGGAATGCGAGAGTTATTCGGGAGGGATGGGCAATGAAAAGGATAGATGTGCCGGTGGGCAGTAAATTTCATTCTTTAACGGTTATCCAAATAGCCCCAGAACGGGCAAAGGACGGTAAGGTACGCATAGAATGCAAGTGCGACTGTGGTGCAGTGACCGTGGTGGATAGTTGGGAATTGCGAAACTTTCGAGTGCAATCGTGCGGATGCGCTCGCCATATTAGTCATTCTGTCATCCACAGCGAATCACTCAATCGGCAAATGACGCCAGAATACAAAGCGTATTGTAAGGCGAAAAGTCGGTGTGAAAATATCAATGATAAGTCTTACTTACGCTATGGAGCGAGAGGGATTGAATTTCATTTCACATCCGTAGTGGATTTTTTAGAGGCAGTAGGACGCCGCACATCGACGGAACATTCTCTTGAACGAATTGATAATGATGGACATTACGAGAAAGGCAATGTCCGTTGGGCTACTAAAAAAGAACAAGCCCGAAATAGACGTTCTAATATTCAGGTGACGTTTCGTGGTATTACGCAATCTTTAATTCAGTGGACAGAATCTTTGAATCTAAATTGGATTCGGACGTATAAGCGACTTTTGCGCGGATGGTGTGTGAATTGTGCTTTTGAACATCAATCGAAGCACTGTATCCACCGCAACGCAAATATGGCGTAGGCGGGAGATAAGCCCCCGTACATTTGCACGGAAAGTGCGCAAAACAAAGGAACAAAGAACAATGAAACTAGACGATATTTACACTTCAAACAGCAATTTCTTAAAAGCTGAGGACTTGCAGGGTAAGAAACCAATTGTAACTATTGCATCGGCAGATGTCGTGGAGAAAGATTACGGTGATGGACAGGGGCCGAAAAAGCAAGTTGTGCTTGCATTCAATGGTACCGAAAAAGTTTTAGGACTTAACCGTACAAACGCAAATCGGCTCGCGGAACTCATAGGGTCAGACGACAGCGATGATTGGGTGGGAGCATCTATCAAGTTGTTTGTCGAGCAGGTCACATTCCAAAACAAGGTCGTTCCGGCAATTAGGATATTTCCTGAGTTACCGAACCAAAACGGACAGCCAGTGCAAGATTCTTTTGCATCGGCTATGCCTACACACTCAGGTAATGCGGAACCGCCAAACTTCCCTAATGGCACTCCAGACGAGGATATTTCGATACCTTTTTGACCTATGGAAATCAAAGACGTTTACGGTTCAGCGGCTCCGACCAAAAGCCGCCATTATACTGAAGCCGAGCCTCTATTGTCCGAAGATGATGTAAGGCAAAGAATGTCGGACATCGCACGGCGGTATGACGGCGAACGGCAGGCGTTACGAGATGCCTACGCGAGACTCGCAAAAAGGGAAGCGGAAACACGGCTAGCGATAAGGTTTTTACAGCCGGATTTGCTTAAACGAAAAGACGCGAGGGATTACGTTCAAAAGGTCGTTGACGATAAGGTAAAAATTACCGTTGACGATATTGACGCTCTGATATTGATAGAACTCGAAGATGAGAAAATTGGCTATGATCTGGCGAAATTCGATTGTGAAACTAGCGATAAAGATTTCGCCAAACTCGAACCACAACTATCGTTTTACCAGAGTTTATTGAAGTTGCAATGAGATAGAATAGACGCGGCGGCTGTGACCGTTATATCAACGGGGGCGGACGTGATGGATGCCTATGCAAGCAGCCGCCAAATTGAAAAAGGAAATATGACGCGAACGGAACATTTACAGTGGTGCAAAGACAGGGCTATTGAGGAATTGCCGGACACGGATGCGGCATTTGCATCTTTTCAATCGGATATGCGAAAGCACGACGAAACACGCGATCACGTTGCGCTGTTAATGATGAACCAAATGTATTTTGGTGGGATGCTGTGGTTGCCACAGAAAATGAAACAGTTTATTGAGGACTTCAATTAAATGGCAGGCAATCACAACAGCGGCAGACCTCGTACTTTTTACGATGATGATTTTGATCCAATCGAACTCACCGAGCGCGACGACTTCAAAGCCTACGCCGACGAAATCTGCACATTACTTGAGGGCGAAAACCGTCCAATGGGTACGCGAGAGATTCACCTTGCGTTAGGGCGAGAACGTCAAACTTACACGCTTGATGCTTTGGAATCGCTCGTGCTAAAAGTTGAGAAGATACCAGGCTACATCGACAAGTGGATACGCAGGGACATTCGGGAAGTGCCTACGCTAACCCCACAACTGCGTGGAGACATAACGTGGAATCTGAAGCGCGGTACGGCGTGGCGGTCGTTTCCCGACAGGGAGGAGGAGAGCAAATGAAACTTAAACACTTTAGCACAGTTGCAAACTTTCGAGGGCGACCGTGAAGTTATTTTGGCAAAAGACGCCGAAGGTAATGCGTTTTCGCCTTGTGATGACATTCAATTAGATAGATATTTAGCAGACACAACGTGGAGTGGCGAACTGAATGAGAGTGGTGAAAAATGTGTTGTTCTGTTTCCAGTGAACTAAAAATGAACCAAACGCAAATAAATAACTGTGTCTATCGCACTCGCCGCCCGCAGTCGAGGTTAATGGCGTGGTGGTGTAGGGCGGTGAGGTGGTTTTGGCGATGAGACTGTCAGAGGAAGAATATCAAGCATTGATAAAAGGGCGACCGATAAAAGAGGTCAAGCCCGCGCAAGAATATAAAGAACCGACGAGCCTTATCTTGCCATATCCCCCGACACTCAATAAGTTATATGCCACCTTTAATGGTAGGCGAATGTTGTCAAAAAATGGTAAGGCGTTCAAGGCAAATGTGTTAAGTCTGTGTATGCTCAAACGCATTAAACCGTTGGAGGGAAATATCGCAATAACATTTACTGCTTATCGCCCTCGAAAGATTGGGGATTTAGATAATTTGAACAAGATAATTTTTGACAGTTTGAAAGGCAGTGCATTTTATGACGATAAACAAATAGTAGAAATGCATACTTATCGACGGGACGATAAGGACAATCCGAGAGTGGAGATTGAGATAAGAAATGTCTAAAGGACGCAAACCAAACTTTTACGAACGTCGCAAAAAAGAACATTATCCACAAGTGGAAAAGATTGTGGAAAAGCCAAAAAAGACGATTGAAGATGTATTAAAAAAATATCGGTTAAAGGAACAAGTATGACCGACAAACAAAACAAAAAGACGCCGGACGGATTGATCGAGACGCCTGTGCGGTATGACGGCCAGTATTTGTACGACGATGGATTTGACCCGAACGTGCCGATAGCGGAACTCGATCCAATGGGGTGTCTCGATGACGTGTTTATTCAGGCAACAGCCGAACAAATCTGCGCCACCATCAACGAACACGCCAGACTCGTCACCCATCTCCAGCAAGTAGAACACGAACGGGACGCGATGCGCGAGGCGCTGGAGCATTATGCTGACGAACTAAATTGGATGATTGGCGGTTCGCAAATTACCATTCCTCGGCTTACGAATCTTTACACGCCGGTCGATAAGTGGATGAAATTACAAAAGAAAAACGGCTACGACATAGCCCGCGAAGCCCTTGCGGTTAAGTGACACGTTGCTAGGCCGCAACTGCTAAGGGCAAGCAGTCCGCAACCGGATACTTTAAGCCCTTATCGGCAAGCCCTGCCGAGAGAATATTTAGAGCGGCGTTGTGATCGCGGTGAAGCGATAAGCCACAAATTAAACAATTATGTTCACGAACCGACAAATCCTTTTTAAGCCTGTTACCGCAACCGGAACAGTCCTGACTTGTGAAATGCGGTCGAACTTTTACCAACTGACGCCCGGCACTTTCAGCCTTATACGCGAGTTTACGGAAAAATTCAGACCACGCAACATCGTGAACCTGTTTGGAAAGTCTGCCTTTGGCAAGACCTTTAACATTCAAATCTTCAACGGCAATCAGGTCATAGTGATTGACCAGATGCCGAGAGATTTTGTGCTGAAAATCAGAGCGTCGATTGCGAATCTTTTGATGGATATTTCGCAGGATCGCACGAGCTTTGCGACGGCTACTAGAGCCTTTCTTTCGTCGCGCTACTCGACGTTGGGCAACCCGAAGTTGCTGTGCCGACGATTCATAGTGTTTCCAATTCTCAATCTGTGTGCCGTCCGAGAGAGTAATAAAATTCTCAATCCCGGCATCTATGCCAACAGCTTCACCTGTTTGTATAAGCGGCTGAATAGGAATACCATCACACGACACGAGGACGAACCATTTAGAGTTTTCACGTCTCACGGCGACCTCTTTGATTGTCCCTTCGATTTGGCGGTGTTGTTTAATCTTAACCAAGCCGATATTCGCAAGTTGGAGTTTGCCATCAATGAACTTAAATCCTTCGCGGTTATAGAAAAAACTCTTAAATCTATCGCGCGACTTAAAACGTGGATAGCCCGGCTTTGCACCAGCCCGAACGCGACGGAAAAAGGATCGGAAAGCCTTATCGACCTGTCGAAGTGTTTGCAGGCATACTCGCGCCTGAACGTCCATATAATTCGAATCGTTTTGGCGAATGTCAGGCATTTGCTTGCTCTGGTCGGCAAACGAAATATTAACCCGATTCAATTTCCAAGCCTCTTTACGTTCTTGAATGGCAGCATTGTAAAGGGTGCGCAGAAGCCAAAGCGAACGGTCAAGGGCAACCGTCTGAGTCTTGTTCGGATAGAGCCGGAATTTATACGATAGGCGACTCATTGGATATGAGTTAATTATAACACACCGCGAGACTTGCGGTTAAGGAGGACGGCAAATGAGTGAGCCTATCTGGTGGCTGACAAAGGACGGCGACCACGATTTGCTGGCAATGTATGAAGGACACTATTCAGCATACACCTATCGAGATGGACGCAAGCGAACGCAATGCTTCGGCCCCGGTGAATGTATTGCCCTCAGAACTATCGAAGGGGATGCTTTTTGGGGATGGCGAAAATTCATTGACGACTGTATCAACGTCGAAACCGGCGCACGGCAGTCCGGCGTCAATAACAACATCTTCGCCAACCACTCGAAAGGCAAATATCTCTCGTCCGAGCTTGTGCGACAGGCTGACGCTATCGCTGATTTCTGCTGGCCTGGTGAAAGGCACTATACCTATGTCGATCCGAAAAAGATTAGGTCAACGAACCCTGGCTTTTGTTACCTCAAAGCCGGATGGCGACGGTGCGGACGAACAAAAAGCGGATTGATAATTTTGGAGCGAATCACGGAAGCGGCTACGGAGCAACGGACTCAACAAAACTGAAAAGGAGCGAGGAGCAAAATGAAACAAGCTAACACAGCCGACCACTCTGTAGAAGTGTCACAGGAATTGCTGGTGCGAGCCAACAGCGTCCGCGATTACGTGGCAGCGTGCAATTCAACGATTAAAGAGTTGATCGAGCGTGGCGTGGAGATCGAGTTTTATTTCAACGGCAAAAAGTTGGATTCGCCGTTGAGCCTTGATTTTGAGGTGCGAATGATTTTACCGCAGGAGCCAATTCAATTATGAAAAACGACACAACCGACCGCGATGCGGCGCACGACATTTGCAACTGTGGATTGACAATCGAAGATCCACGACCGGAATGGCATTCTAATGATTGTCCTTCGTATCACGCGCCCGCCGTCAAAATACCGCCTGACCTAAGTAAATTAGAACTAGCAGCATTTAAGTTTTACGATCCTGAACCGCGATGGCGAGATGAGCATGAGGCTGAAAACTTTGCGCGACGAGCAGCGGCTTTTGTGATCGCTCACGCCGCACGGCAGGCAGAGGCGGTTGACGGCACGACGGTGGAATGTCCGCACTGCGATTTCATTACCACATTGCCGATTCAAGATGTCGAGCAGTGGATGTATCACGCAACAGGCAAGTGTAACCCCGAAGCCGCCAAGCCCAAGCAGGCGGTTGACGTGTCGGCAGGCAAAGAGGCTTTGAAAAAGGAATTAGGCGTTCCGAGACTGACTGCAAAAGATTTCAACGTGCGAATCAATGCTCGTGGTGATACACCGCACTCGGAGCGGGCGGTTGACGTGTGCGAGAACTCTGTATGCGGGTGTGGACACGAAATGACAAGTCACGATAACGACGGGCTATGCGAAAACGACAACTGTGACCGAAAAGACTGCGAACTAACGGCGGTTGAAGTGTGCGGGTGTGGACATACAAAAGATGACCATTGGTGTAAGGACGGCGGCATTGAATATTACAGTGAATGTTGGCACGGTCAGTATATTGACGGATCACGATGTTCTTGTAAACAATTCACACCCAAGCATCCCTCACCGGACGTGCCTGAGCGGGGGCAGATTAAGCCGATGCAAATTGTAAACACCATTCTAGCCGCCGTTCAAGATTGGTTGCCAGAGGAGTTAAAGACGCCGTTTGTTCGATATAGGCAAAAGGAATTGAACGACCGTCTTGATACGGTTGTTGAAGAACAAATTGCTGAAATCGAATATCGTGCGAGGGCAAGCCAACTCGCCAACACCGTCCAGCCGCAGGTCGAGCGGGAATGGGTTTCGGTCGCGGAAAGATTGCCGGAAACGGATGGTTGGTATTTAGTGTGGTCAACATATGGTTACGAACCGCATTACGAATTAGCATTTTGGAGCCACGATGCCAAGTGGCTGAAAATAATCGCGTGGATGCCGTTACCCGAACCCTACCAGCCTCTCGCCAAGCACTCACAGCAACGCGGCCAGCGGGCGGAGGGAAAAAATGAAAATTGAAATTGAAGTGAAAATTAAAGATTTCAGGGTGCCGAACTTTGTGGTTCGGGAAGGCACAGAAGGTGAGGAAAACGAAAGCGCGGGGAGCATTCCGCTATCTGATTTATCGCCTAACGATCTTGAAACGTTATGCGACACATTCCGGCGTGATGTATTCAAAAAAGCGGGCAAATCACGCCCGCCACAGCCAGCGAGGGGATTATGACCAACAACCAAACTGATCTGCTTCCGTGTGCCCACTGCGGTGGTAAAGCAAGTTACGAAGAACGTGCACAAGGCTGGATAGTTCGATGCGATAGGCGATTCTTGCCGAATGACGCGAACGAACTTTGTCCGGTTAATGCTCGAACACGCGACGGGCTGACAAAAAACGAAGCAACAACCGCTTGGAACACGCGAGCGAACGCCGAGCGTGAGTGGGTGCCGACGAGCGAGCGGTTGCCTGAGAATCCAAATTCGTGGCCGGTGGAAGTGTGGACGGCGATTCGCCTGAGAACCGCCGCCGCCGACCATTGGTTTTACGAATCGTCAAAATTCTATAAGGGTGAGTGGACTAATTCAGGCGGCAAACTAATTACAGACGGCGTTGAAGTTGTCGCGTGGATGCCCATACCGCCCTACCAGCCAACAAAGGAGAGCAATGAGTGAAACGAAAAAATCCCCTGAGATTTTACCTGATGATTTACCAGCCGACTTCGGGGAAGTTCCTGCTGCGAATGTTTGCCGATGCGACGAACTCGAAGCGGCATTGCGTGAGTTGTTGAACTCGTTGGATGTGCAACAGCGAAACGGTCTAGTCCGATACGAGAATGCCGTAGCTAGCGCCCGCGCCCTGATCGGTGAGGAGGGCGGAGAGTGATGGCAAATGAAAAAACAATGTACGGATTGGACGTGTTGCAGTTTCGGTTCAGACGTGATGGGTGGGTACGGTTACAATTTTACGGTTTAGATGAACAGCCCGTAACATCCGAACAGATTGAGTACGTGATTAAACATTTGGAATTGATGAAAGACGCATTTCCAACCGTAGCGAAAGACGAGACTGCGGGCAGTGATTAGTGAGGGCGACGAAAAAAACCGTTTGCATTCTAAACCTGAATAATGTCATAATTCACGCCATAGCACGATTCGGGTGCTGACTCCGATTCCACAATGAGCCGATGCGTTTTGACCGCGACAAGTTTTGGACTGGCTATCGTCAAGCCTTCGGCAAGGTGAATCAAAAGACTGTCGATGCGATTGAGTTTTTACTGACAGAATTTGAATCAACACAATGGAGTCGGGCTAAAATCTCTTACGCTCTCGCAACGATAAAACACGAAACCGCTAACACATTCTTGCCGATCACCGAGTACGGTTCAAAAGCATATTTCAATAAATATAACGGTCGGGCAGACTTGGGTAATACTCAGGACGGGGACGGCTATCGCTTTCGGGGTCGCGGATACGTTCAGATCACAGGACGTAAAAACTACGAAAAATATCACATTGCGAACAGTCCCGAACTTGCGTTAGAACCCGCTACGGCTGTGAAAATCCTGATTGGCGGAATGTCCAATGGCACATTCACGGGTAAAAAACTCTCAGATTACATTTCAGAATCAAAAGTTGATTATATCAACGCACGGCGAATCATCAACGGGACGGACAAAGCCCAACTGATCGCCGGATATGCCAAAAGTTTTGAGAAAATCTTAAATTCGGCTGTCCTCAATCCCACAGAAAAAACTGCCATCACACCCGCACCAAAACCCCCTCCAGAAGTGCAAACACAGGGGCCATCTGCGCTCGAAGGGGCAGCCGACACATCGACTTCTACAACAGAATCCGTAACACAAGCAGTTAGTAGTACGGGTGAAAGCGTTGTTGCTAAAACCACCACGACGGATGCGAATGTGGCAGTCGGGAAAGAAGAACAGGTTGGATTCTTTAAGAAGATTTGGAAAGAGTTGACGGGTTGGACGATTTTCCAAGGGGGATTGGCGACACTGCAGAGTTATAAAGCGTCGATTGATGCTTTTGGGTTGCCCGGTTGGATTATTGCGTGGGCAATCGTAGCCGCAGGCATTGCATTTTTGCTTTGGTTCACATATCAATTTGTGATGCACATTCTTGAATGGTGGGGCAAGCGTAGCCGCACGAACGTACTGGCTCAGGTGAACTCGACGGCGACAAACAGTGTGACCATCGTACCGCAAGACCAGCTTGACACTTACGAAAAACTGGGGTGGGTGGTGATCCGGCGACAACCTTTGGACGGCAAAACGGACGGGGTGTAAATTATGATCTTTTGGCTCGCAAAGTTACTAAACGGCTGGTTCGGCTGGGACATCGTAAAACTTCAAAAGAGACTGATTCTCACGTTTATCGGTGTCGTTATTATTGTCGTCATCTGTCTCGGCCTCTGGCTTAAATCGTGCCTTCATCACGAACCGAAACTAGACGAAAAGGCTATTCAGAAAGCTGAACAAGCCGTCAAAGACCGTAACGATGCGGTATTGAAAGAGATATTGATTGAGTCTGACGTGAAAGACGCACAGATTGACGCCAATGTTGCGAATGCGGCGGCGGATACGGCAAATGCGATCCACGAAGCGAAACAAAAATACTCAAATATGAATACTGACGAACTCGCCGCCGAGATCGAACGGAGAAAGAATCAATGAGGAGAATAATTCTATGTTTAGCTATTACTTTCTTATTCGCCGTCATAGGCGTTAATGCACAGACTGTTACCTGTCCTGTGGATATGGTCTGTATCACGAAGACCGCCGCAATAAAGGCTTTGCAAGACTCAGATAAGGTTATCGCCTTAGAAGCCGAAAACGCCGTCTTGAGGCAAGCGGTAGCCGATCATAAGGACATTGAAACGAATCTCAAGATAGAACTCGGCAAGATGTCGGGTGAACTGACCGGCTCGCAGCAAATGAATGTGAGGCAAACTGCTATAATCGACGTGCTTCTAAAGAACGTGCGCCCTAAGAAAATTGGGCTGATAAATTTATTTTAGACGGCTGCGGGAGAAGCCGAGATACACTCTCACAAATGGACACTGTGAATGAAAACGCAGCCAAAGGTACGACTAAAAGCACGATCCGGCAATATTGGGTGTCGCTTGCCCTTGTTGCAATATTTGGAGTTGCTAATGTCATTTTCAGCTATCTCAATTACACTGAGCGAATGGATATGCGACGCGAAGCTAGTATGTCCCGGGAGATGCTTAACGCACGGGCTATGATACTTCAACTACTTATTAGCGCGACGGCTGAGAACCGGGCATTAACGCCGGGGGAACTAACACAGATAAATCGCCTTTGGGTCACGGCAGAATTTGATACTGAAAAACGTCCGACTATAAAATAATGCTTGAAATAATCGTATCTCTGGGCTTTATCGCGGCTGTAATTTTGTTAGCCATCATATTGAGTAAGTTGGATCGCATACACACCGATGTTAACGGCAAAATGGAACAAATGCTTATACTTGCTGAAAAAGCGGGGTTTGACAAGGGCGTGAAGTCCGAGCAAGATGCGGCAAAAGAGGAAATTAAATGAGCACGCAGACATTGATAATTATTTTGATAATTTTACTTTTACTCGGCGGCGGCGGTGGTTGGTACAGATACCGAGGTCGCGGGGAATAAGTTTCGGCACGTCTGATACTGCGCAGAGCAGGTCTTGAGAGAAACACGGTGGTTACGATTGTCCACTATCCGAAAGGGTGCAGGACGGCGTGCCGATTTGGTAGAATAACAATGCGGACAGCCGCGAGGGGGAAATGATGGGTAAGATATTCTTTTGGGTAATAATGTTGTTTATTTTCTTGGGTGGTGTTGGTTTGGTCGGTTGGCCTGACAGACGTTATCTAACAGGTGGATCCATTTTCTTAATATTTTTAGCACTTCTGTTGCTGGGGCTAAAGGTATTCGGGTTTGATTTGTAATGAAAAAGTCCAAGCAATACGACGAGGACTATTACGAGCCTATCCAGACGTTTCCCGTAGGCTCGTACAAGATATTTAATGCTCGTTCAATAGGCATTTGTCTGCATAGTCGGGAATATACAGTTTGATAATGGATACCGTATAATTCACACCATTCTATCAGAGGGCGTTTAGTTCCGTTAATGGTAAATGCCAAAGATCGGCGTTTATTGCGATTTTGTTCTTTCATTGTCGCCCATCGCACATTATCTTTCTCGTAATGTCCATTTACATCAATTCTGTCAAGCGAATGTTTGCGAGATGGTTTGGCTCCAATTACTTCAAAAAATTCTGTAAAGGAATTGAAACGAAATTCAATGCCGCGACCGCCATAATAATGATATTGAGGGTCATTCGGGTTGCAACATCTTTGTTTGGCTTTTGTATATGCCCAAGATTCTTGTCGATATTTTCTGCACGTAATGAGTTCATCTTTCATAGAAATAAATAAATCAAAAGCCCTCGTCCTAGTAGTCGTAGATACCAAGACGAGAGCGATTTTAGGTTGATCTAATTGTGAAAGCTGATTTAGCCTACGACAACTAAATCAACCAATTTTATACACAGAATGTTATCAAATGCTTAAATTGATTGCAAATTATAAGATTAGCGAAAGGGCAAGCCGAGTGTTCGTAATGTGATTGGATTCGTGAGAAATGCTCCTGCTTTGCGTCTGGAAGCCCGTCAGCGTGTTTTGAGCAAAGGAAAGCCCTCACGGTCTAGGTGAAGGCTTTTTTGGGGTAGGTGTGGTGAGCGGTTAGTTAGCAGAGTTAGTGAAAATCTACAAAGCCGTTATTGTTGCCGGCCTCAGTAAAGGCAGTATGCCAACATTCGGCTTTTTCTTTCCAATAGTCGTCAAGTGGGGCGTCTTTGATCTTGTCGGCGTGGTCATTAAAGTCTTTAGCGAGTTTTGCGCAGACAGACGTGCCAATAGTTCCCTCGTTATCCGCCATATTGATTAACTCCACAAACGGCTGAGTTGATTCTGCAATGGGTGAATCCCAAAACGCTTGGTCAGTCATCCCGTAAATCAAATTACACAATTCGCGCCGCCAATGGTTATAGCCGCCATATGATCCTGCTCGAAAGCCATCAACGCATTCGGCTTTGTAAAGTCCGGGCTTCATATCGCCCAGACGGGCAGGAAATGCCTCATTCGAGACATACACTAAATCCTCATCTTCCATATCGTTATAAGATGTAAAATCTTTGACGAACTCAGCATTTTTGTAATACGAAATTTCTAATCCCATTTTTATCTCCTTTTATTTAGTCTTTAACAACTCGCCAGCAACAACGCCAGAACAATCGGGATCAACACAGCGATAATGGTAGGCAGTGAGTCTTTCATTGTGCCTCCCGAAGTTTCGCGGCTTGTTCGCGTAGTTCTTGAATAGCTGTTTCAGCAAGCCAATTCGGAGTAGTTGCAATTCGATTAGCCGCCTCCTCCAGACCATCCGCGCGTCCGCGAGTGTATTCTTGCATTGCGAAACGAGCGTAAACATTGAAATCAATGTCGCCGTTGTAGTTATCGCTTACACCAAAGAATTTTCGGGCGCGGTCAACAAATGTTTTATCTAGTGTCAGTGTCATTTCGTTGCCTCCGTCTGCGATGCCCCACGCGGGCGTGTCGTGGCGTTCTGAGCCTCTTGTTGTAAAAATAGAACCTCGTAGGCATAAGGTGTGCCATCAATCCTGTCGGGCAGTTCTTTTCGCGCTCGATCAGTCGCTTCTTCCGGTGTATCACATTGGACAGCGCACACTGTTGTTTCGTCGTAATCGTCTTTAACTACAAATACTTTCATTTCAATCTCCTTTTATTCGTGGTATCCGCCGCGTCGGTTATTTTTTTGGTTCGCAATATCGAATAACAATGTCAACCAAAAGATTAAGAGTGTCCTCGTCCATTTTGTCATTTAGCCAATAGCGCAAATTGCCACTTTCCGCGACCTCTCGCAGTTTTTGGCGACGGCTTTCTTTTTTCGGGCGTGTATTATATATGACAGTACGCATTTCATCTCCTATGAGCCGGGAACAGCCGCCCGGCGAGCGGGTTAGAGTTGTCGCATCGCAAAACGGATATTCTCGTTAATGCGCTGTAATTGGTTTTCGATAGCCGCCAAAAACAGCTTTTTCTCGTCAGGGGGTAAGGGGGTATCAATGAATTTTGATTCATTGAGAATCACCTCTTTTGTTTGTTGTAAAGACTTTTTACATATCTCTAAAACAATCACATTCGCCTGATGTGCGGTTAAATCGCCTGAATCTCTCATTTCTTATTTTCCTTTCCCTACATTCAACGTGGTAAGGATCACGAACGTAATCATTAGACCGATTCTCCGTTGCCCGAAATCAAGCCTCGGCGGTGATTCAACGAGATAACAAGCATTCTGTTAAGTCATAGTCCGCCTGTTCACATTCCGAATCTGTCAAGCAAAGATCAACTTGAGCGCGATAAGACTGCACACAATAGTTATCAGGAGCGGTAACGATGCCAAGCAAGTAACCGGCTAGGCAGGCGATGAGCAAGAGCGTGATTTTCATTTGTGAGCCTCCGAACGTGCTTTCTCTGCTAATTCGCACAAGGTTTCAGCCAGAGCGTCCATATTTTTCAACGGTGTAGTCCGAATGCTGTTAGCCGCTTTAAGCAAGCCGTCAGCGATGCCGTTGTGATAATTAGCTTTGCCAATAGCCGCTAATTGTTTGTTTTGTTCCCATTCTTTGTTAGTCATTTTTATCTCCTTTAGCCTTTCGGCGTGTTGTTTGAAATGTTAGTTGTTCCAGTCGTGAATTGCATCAAGTATCTCGCCGGGTGACGTTACTTGCCGCAATGTGTTAATCACTTCGCTTTGTTCTGATCTTGAAAGCCCGCGAAACAGATTTTTTGCCTGGGAGTGATTCCCGTTGATGCGTGAATCGTAAATATACATTGCGGCTTCCGTTTCATCGGCAAGTTCCAAGTTGCGAGCCATTGATTTTAAGGTTCTGTAGATCATTTTGTTTATCTCCTTTTTGTTTTGATTAGCTTCTATCAGCTAGTTTTTGGTTTCGGTGCGTCCAAGCGTTTTTTACAACGTGGACAGGACTTCGGATTCTCTTTCCGAGCATCCCAAGTGTAAATTCTATCGTGCGGCATATCACTGCAACGATGTTGTAATTTGTAAGTTTTCATTGTGTTTCACTCCGTTTTGTGCTAGAATATCCGTAGATATTTGATAATTAAACTGTTGCCGGTTCGCGTGTTTCGACGGCTTTGATCTTAGCTAACAAGTCGGCATCGTAAACCTCGTCAAATTCTTGGTCGTGTGAAAAGGAACGTCCGCCACCTGTGCAAGCAAAGACTGGGTAATCTTCTTCGGACATTCCGAGGTCTCGTAACTGATTCCAAAGATTGGAACCGGAAAAATCGAAAAGAATCTCGTCACCGTCAACATCATAGGCATATTGACACCATTCAGCTTCGCCCATCGTGGTTGAATCATTTGCAACGGCATCTTTCCAGCATTCGCCAAGATAGTCAATCAATCCATCTTCAGATGTTCGCTCGTCGTATTCCTCACGCGATACAGGCTCAAGCACGGTTGCCGTTGCACCTTGAAAGTTATCGTTATACTTGAAAATGTCATCGCAGAAGTAATAGGAATTACCAATACGTCCAACAAGTTTGTTATATTTTGTTTCGGTTCTCATTTTAGTTAGTCTCCTTTGTTGTTATTTGAAAATTTAGCAATCAACGGCAAAAATTTTATCGAAAATGGCTTTGTCTTTCGGTGATGATTCAGCGTTCAAAACTGAGGACAGAGCCGAAAGGTATAACTTGCCATCCTTACGGTGCATCAGTTCTACTGTGAGATTCAAAAGCAATGTAAAGACACTAAGACCGGGTTCGTTGCAGGATGTAAGAAAGCTGTGAATATTGACAAGATCGGCAGTCGTTTCACTGTGAATTTTCTCGGTTATTGTAACTGGTTCACGTTTCATTTTCGTTTATCTCCCTTTGTTTTATTGCCTTTCGGCTAGTCAGTTACTATCATAATCATAATAGTAGTAACCTGTCAAGAGGTAAATTGAAAATAGTTTGTAAACAATGCTCAAACAACAACCAAAACTCAATAAAACACAGCCCGAAATACACGAAAATAATTTCACTTGACCAATACATCCTTTAACGCTAATCTATCAATCAATGGAAGCCCAGACACTTGAACGCTCGGAAACGATCCCGTTGACAATGGGTGACGTTGACGGCTTTATAAAAACTGAAACGTGGCTCAATAACGACCCTCAGCCTCGCAACTATCGCACATATACAGACCTCGAACGTGCTAACACATTGACAACATTGGACTTATGCGAAGGCAACCTCTCCGAGACATCGCGTAAAACAGGTATTCCAATCAAAACTATTCAATCTTGGCGAGATGGCAACATTAACGGCGATGTTGCGAAGTTTCGCAATGAACAAAGAAAAGAACTAGCGGACATTTGCGAAGATTCAGCCTACGAATTTATAGCCCAAGCAAGAGCAACAGTTGAACACTCCAAAGGAACTCAAGCTGCAACCGGAGCCGCGATATTTATTGACAAAATGCGGCTTCTGCGAGATCAAAGCACGCAAAATATCGCTACTCAAAACAATGACCTATCCGCTACTATCCAGCGTTTATCGGACTATTTCAACAAATACGAGCTAACTACCCAACAAAAACTACGCTTTATCCAAAACATAAAGCACATTGACCAGAACCAAATACTTAACGACCCAAACATCAAGCAACTGATTGAAGCACCCGAAAACACAGCATCAAACGAAATTGTGGAGGTCAGTGACACACTAAACAACGGCACAGATGAAGGTTAGTCGCTTTCGTTTTGTATCTCCTTTCGGCTAGGGCGTCATTTCCCTAGCCGTTTTTATTTGCGTTTCAGCCAGTGTTTTGTTACTCTATATGTGCTAAGACGGGATTGAATTACAAAAGCTCGAAACGTCCGCGAACTCGCTCCGTCTTAGCAGAAAGAGCAATGTTTGTGGGCGTTTCGTGATTTTATGGAGGATAATTATGATTGACGAAAAAGTAGTTTACGGCGGATTGTCAGGTGAGGAGCGAAAAGAAAAAGCTGTCCAATATTGGGCTTATCACATTTATCGCGATCTTGTGACGCTTGCTAATCGCCTGCACGAGTCCAAGAAAGAATTGAAAGCGGGTGAATTGGGTGTAATTGGCGAACTGGACGTGGCTAACTTGGTCGAGCAAGTCAAAGAGATTGCCGGAATTGATTGGGCGAAGATGCCAAATATGGATCACCATTACAAGGTGAAATGGCAACAGGATGCCGCGTAAGTTTTTTGCACGTTAAAAATGGCTGTAATTGTTGTGTGATAGAATAGTTACAGCCATAAACACTAAATTTACTGTCACTGTGACAGTAAATCACATAAAAAGGACTGTAAGTATATGCAAACATTGAAGATAAACGCGAAATTTGCCCGTTATTTTTCACCACTAGAACCTGACCAAAAAAAACGGCTGGAAGTGTCGTTAAAAGACGATCCGACGACCGAACCAATTATCTATTGGACGCAGACAGATGAAATACTTGACGGTCACAATCGCTATGAGATTGCCCAACGTCTTGGAATCGAACTTCAAACGCACGGCAAAGACTTTGACAGTGAGGACGCGGCGTTATTGTGGATAATCCGCAACCAAACTATCAAGCGAAACTTGCCTGATATGCGGCAGGCGTGGCGTGATGCGATTGCCCTAGAGATTAAACTTGAGGGCAAGACAAAGACAGAAGCCGTCGAAAGTGTTGCCCAGACTGCGGGTGTAAGTGAAACAACTATTTGGCGGGCCGAGGCCGAACCAAAAGAGATAATAGCCAAATTCAAGCAAACGAAAGCCGAGTTTGAGCGAGCCGTAGTCAAAAAGAAACAAGATGCACTCGCGGACTTGCAAAAGCGAGCAAGGGCCGAAGGATTAGACGAAGGGCAGATCGCAGATGCTTGGCAGGTTATCGAGACTGATTTGCAGTCCGAGATTGAGGATTTGCCAGAGTTTGTCGAAGTCCAGGAACAAGGCGAGACTGTGCAGGAACTTATTGCCGAAGCTCCGCATCTCAAGCGTGAGTTATCGGACAAGAAAGGCACAAAGAAAAGCGTACTGGCGAGACGTGAGCGAACAGGTAAGTTAAAGAAGGCAGCCTTTGCCATATCGCAGACGTTGAACGCCTTAGACGGTATTGCGGACATCATACAGGTTACACAAGCCCTTATTGAACTGCGCTCAATCGCAGATGCTATCAAAGCCGAGCAGGACGCCGACACCAAAGCCGCAAAGAAGCGTAAGTTTGGCGGTAAGTAGCCGCATCGCACAGCCCAAAGCCTAGCCATACAGCCTCCCTCACTAACACAGCGTACAGATCGAGGCCCGCCGGGTGCAGGCGTCTATGCGAGGTTACGCCGATGGGCAGGGCGTGGGGTATGGCGTGCCAGGCCGTAGTCGGTGCGTGTGATGCGCGTTCGCTTGCCTCAATACGCGAATGTCAGGATGTCGTTTACATCTTTACATTTGCGTTGTGTCTAGTAATGACGGGGGCGTGGCAAATAATTGCCCCCGTACCGGCAGGGGGTAGCGCGGAAAGGGGCGTGGGGGCGTAGCACGTAAAGAGGTAACAGCACTTGTGGGTGAGGCGTAGAATCTATGGGGGTTTTGAGAGGATTGGTAAATTTATGGAATAATATTCTGCATTTTCACCAAATATAATTTGCAATCCTGGTAGAGTTGTGATAAGTTAGTCACAGAATGAATATTAGCGGTGATAACTCAATAGTCGAGTATCCGTTATTCCAAACGGGAGATGGCGGTGCAATTCCGACCTCACCGCTCCAAATTTCCAATTATCGACTGTCTGTGTGTCAATGGGAAGATTTAGTACCGATTCTTAATTTGTTTCACTATCGCAAAGCAATGATGGGCGGTTCTATCAAGATTTGTCTCGGTGTTCGATGTGACGGCATTTTTATTGGCGGCGGTGTTTTAGGCAATCCGTGGCATCCTCAAACTTATTCAGAGAATGGGCAATGGAATTGTATTGAACTTCGACGGCTATGTTTTTATGACGATGCCCCGAAGAATACTGAATCTTGGACTATCGGCAAAATTGCTTGGTGGTTACGAAAATACACGACTTATAACCGCATCTTGTCTTATTCTGATTTGGGTGTTGGTCATACAGGCACAATTTACAAAGCGTCTGGATTTCGGCTTGTGGGTGAAACTGGTGGCGGAAGAAAAGTACGATATAACGGACGTGAGTTTCATATGCGTAGTCTGACCATCAACAGAGATTACGCGAGAGATTTGGCTTTGCGAGTAGATACCGGTGAAGCTGACATAGTTGAAACGGGCGGCAAGTTAATTTGGCTAAAGGATATTGCCCCTGCTCATCCAGTGGGCACGAATATGCCGCTTGAGCCTCTTACGCCACAGGAAAGTTTATTTTGACATCCTGATTATTTTGTGATAACTTAGTCACAAGTGGTTAGATTGTCAAATATCTAACTCAAAGTATAGCAGTTTCGCCTAATAAATACAAGGCTTTTGTTGAAAAAATGATAGAAAAAATAGAGTGGATAAAATGTCATTGCGACAACCCTAAATGCCGAATTCCCGGCGGGCATACTTGGATACCACGAGTCTGTGAACCTCTGCCTCGGCAATGTGCTGAGTGTCGGTCACGGGATTGGAATAAAAGTGCGGACGCCCACCGTGCCCCACGCCCGCATCAGGATGAAAACAATGTTGCATAAATTAACCTGGAGTCCGATTTTATCAGGGGCGGTTGTCATATTTACCGCTTATCAATGGTATCAAGATGGCAGTGCGTTTGCCGCGTTTCTTTGTGGAATGTTTGCTGTGCATATCATTTGGGATATTTGTCACCACATTGAACATCCGCGACACGAAGGATGCAAACAATTTACAAGGCGTGGGTGACTCCACGGTGCATATTATGGAACAGTTGCTCTTACATTTAATTGGTGATTATGTCACGCAGTCTGATTGGATGGCGAACAACAAAACGAAATCGCATTTGCCGTGTCTGATACACGCGACCTTTTACAGTTTGCCGTTTCTGTTGCTGACTTATTCACCGCTGGCGTTGCTCACCATCTGGTCAACGCATTTTTTCATCGACCGCTATCGCGTGGCTCGATATGTTGTGTGGACGAAAAACTTAATAATAGCCCCGCGAGACCGTAAGCGAATCGTATTCGTTGGTGAAGTATCGCACGAATGGTTTATGAACGAAAGGTATCTTTGGGAGAACTGCAAAACCACAGGCTATCCCTCTGAGACTCCTGCGTGGCTGGCGTTTTGGTTAATGATTATTGCGGACAACACTATGCACCTGACGATCAATTACTTGTCGTTGAGGTTTTTGTAAGTTTTCAAACAGCTACGACTATTATAGCACAACCCAATGACAGTAACGACTGACTTATAGCGGCTCATAGCTACCTTGAAACTTGAGTTTCGTTTGGCAGTTGGGCAACTGCCCTTTCTCGAATGTTTCGAGAAGCGTTGAAATCAGCATTATCCGTATGACCGCATTTTTGGCACACGAATTCTGACTGAGATTTACGATTTGATTTTGAGATGTGCGAACACACAGAACATTGTTTTGAGGTATTTCGTGGGTCAATAATAATGACCGGAACGCCTTTTAGTTGTGCTTTGTATTCGATTTTCTGTCGGAGGTCGTAAAAACTCCAATTATTTAGTCTATGCCGTTGACCCTTTTTAACTGTTACTCGGTCACGAATACCCTCTAAATCTTCGAGGGAAATCGCTCGTTGAGTGCCTTTAGCCTTATCGACAAGACGTTTACTGATTACGTGGTTTTCATTCTTTTGAAATCGGGATTGCTTACCTGCAATGGCTTTTAGCTTTCGCTTTGAACCTTTAGTCTGTTTGCGTTGTAGATTACGCCTACGGTGTGAAAAGGTCTGTCGAATGTTATCTATTGCCTGCCCTGAAAATTGTTCGCCGTCTGAATCTGACGCAATGTTTACGATACCGAAATCCACACCGAGAATGTCTTTAGGTTCAAGTTGGGGTTCTTCGGTGATGTCGCAAATCACATTAAGATAAAATGTTTTTTTCCGATAAACGAGTAAAATTTCACCTTTACGATGTTCAAAGTATTCTCGCTGTCTATCGCCCATTACAAAGGGAACAAAAATCCGTCCTTTTAAAGTCCAAATGGAGACGATGTCATTTTTTTTGAAACTCAGAATATTGTGATCGTAAGCAATTGATCCTGTGAGGCGAAATATTCGTTTGGCAAATTTATTTAGTTTATAAGCGTCTGCAACTTTTCCTAAACACCGACAGGTTACGTTTGATGAGAGTTGAAATTGTTCCCGTACAGCAAAATAAGTTGGATGGTGCAGAGCAAATTTTTGAAATACTTTATGTGTAAAAGCGTAATTACTAATCCAATTACACGCCTCATTTGCCCGTTTCATTGTGGCAAGCAAAAGGTCGTGTTGTTCTTGCGATGTCTGTAGTTTTAGATTAACTGTTAATTTCACTTGTTCAAGTATAGAGGATTTATGATAGAATATCAATAGAGATTTTGTTGACATCGGACAACGAGGAGAATCGGCAATCGACGCCGCGTTCGAGTAGAAAATTGAGGAGAATGTATGAATAACACGCGCAGTCACGCAGAATTAGAGTTTGAGATTTTGAATGCCACGGCGACAAGCCCCGATAATCGCCCAATCATTGAGCCGTTTCAAGCTGAAATTCTTGCACTTGTTGAAAAGTTCGGGGATTCTGGTCAGTCAGGCGGTTCTGCACCGTACACGGCTAAGGCTATCTCGCAAGCGGTTGAGAAACTTTGCTTACAAGACCCTCTGTGCCCAGTGACAGGGATTGATAATGAGTGGTTTCAGCCGATGGATGACGAATCTATGTTTCAAAACAAACGGTGTTCGGCATTGTTCAAAAACGGCAACGGACGGGCTTACTACCTCGATGCCGTGATCTGGCAAACGCCAAACGGCATAACCTATTCCGGCTCGGCTAAATTGCCGCCAAACGAAAGGATTTTAAGTCGTCAATACGTCAAATTCCCGTTTGAGCCAAAATCGTTTTACATCGACGTTGACGAAATAGAGGTCACACCTGACGATTGGGAATTTACGATAAAGAATCCGGCAGACTTAGACGCAGTTTGGGAATATTACGACAAATACGAAGCAGAGGCAGCGCCTTGAGTGGGCGACGGGGATGCGATTTTGTGCTTGACAATGCAATGTCCGATTTGTTATGTTTAGTTTAGGCGAGATAAGCGTGAATCACCTTATTGTGACAACATATTCAGAATAAAAACGGGATAGCCTGTTTTTGAGACCGAGACCGATAAGGTTGCTTATCTCGCCAGATAGCAGTTTTCTCGGTCTTTTTTTGCGTTCTTGTAACAGATGTGAGTCCGCATAAAATCACAACTAAGGTCGCCCGCCTCATAGGGACGTGAGCCGCATTTAGATGGTGCGCGTAAATGTTGATAAAGCGAGGAAATAGAGGTTTCCCTAGTAAGGTTTTTCTAGGCAACGGGAGCTAGTTGATGCTCAAAGGGAATACGTCCTAGTCCACTAGATCAGATTCAAATAAATCTTTAGTATAAATCGCCAACATCTCTCTCTAGTATAGCAGAACATCTTCATTAAAGGCAGTAAGGATGGACTCAAGCATAAGATAAGAGTAGGGAATTCCCCGCACTCGATATTAGTGACGATATTGGAAAAACGTCACACAGAAAAGTGACAAAAAATGATATTCAAGATGTTCTTAATCTTTATGCCAATGAAACAGACAAAGTGGCTGAAACGATTAAATGTTTGGCACATCGAGAATTGAAACGCTTAGAGAATGTTGGTAGAAAATCAGTATATGGTAACGACCCAAAAGAACAACATCGGCAACGGCAGAAAAAATATAGAGAAAGAATTCAACAAGAGGAAGCTGCATTTAGATTATCAAGGGAATTATCTCAAGCATTAGCGAGTGACAGGGCAAACGGACGGTACAATGAGCCAAAGCCAAAGAGAAAACGAAATCGAGTTATACGTGGACGGAAGCTGCGAACCTCAAAATCCAGGGGGTAACGGAGTTGCCGGTGCGGTTTTGTATGCAAATGGATTAACGGACGGGCGCAGTAGGTATCTTGGTTCAGGTTCGTATATGTCGAATAATGTTGCTGAATACGCAGGATTGAGGCTTGGCTTGGAGATTTGCCGTGAGCATAATATTACATCGAATTTTACGATTTATAGTGATTCACAGCTTGTTGTTAATCAAATGAATGGTCGATGGAAAGCGATAGGACGTAAACTTTACACTCAAGTCTTTTTAGATACGAAAGAGTATTTTTACCAACATTTCAACGTGCCGTCGATTAAGATTAAATGGGTAGCGGGCATTGATAATCCAGCAGATGCTTACACTCGAACGAAAGACGCATCAGATTTTGATTATGCGGTGGAGAGCGATAGGTAAATGGGCTTTTTCTTAAACCAACCTGACCCCTACTTCACGGAAGCCGAAGCAATTCTCGGTAGGATGTTAAGTTCAAAGGATTGGGTACTTGTCGAGAGTTGGCAGAAGCGCGGGATTCCGCTCAGAGTTGTGGCGCGAACCGTTGAGGATTGTTTGAAAGCCAAGCCGGATATACGTTCATTGGTTTACTGTGAAAAAGCTGTGGAAAGAGAGTTTGGCGAGTGGCAAAAAAGTCAGGTCGGCAAGTCAGTGGACGTTGAAGTAAATTGCTTGGAGTGCGGTGATTCAAAACAGACGCCGCGAAGGGTTGAGAACGGTGAATATGCGTATCCGTTGGAGTATGTGGCGTGTGGGGAGTGCTTATGACCAAAGAAGATTATTACAAATGCCCAAAGTGCCACAGTGAACTGCGGTGCGATGTAAAAGCCAAACAAGGCGGTCGAATGCCACCGACGTTTAGTTACACTTGCCCCGATTGTGGATTTCATAAATATATGTTTTGCTACGCGGATTTCTGCGCAGAGATGGAAAAGTATGACGAAACTCGAACCAGGTGACAGAGTACGCCTCCGCGAGCCTATCAAAAAACTTCGCCTGCGCCCGACGCCGGATCGTTTTGGCACTGTGTTGCGAAACAAGACTGACGGGAAAGTTCGCCTTGTGTGGGACGGGGTGAAATCAAGTTCGGTATATTTCGCCAATATGGTTGAGAAGGTCGAAGGCTAGGCACTCGCCCCAAAAACGCTTCTACGGCGGCGTAAACGGCGGGAATCGTGGTGTGAGGGAGATGGTGATGGACGATAAAATACAAAGCGAAAATCTAGGCAAAGGCGACTCCGACATTGTTGGCGAGATGCGAGGGCCGTGTTATGCGGCTTGGACGGCATATCGTGACCAATGCGAGGCAGATGGCGATTGTGCTGACATCACGGATTTTCGCACAGGGTTCGTGGCGGGATGGGCAGCACGAGAGGCGTTGAGTTTCGGCAGAAGTGCGTGGCGTGTAGTGCGGCGATTAACGAAAGACAAAAGTTGAAACGAAAAGGGGGTGATGCCAAATGATGCACTCGACAGCTTGCCAATGCGCTAAATGTCAACAGCACACCCAGCCTATGCCTATACGGGGGGCGCATCCGTAAAAACACGCTTGACGCGAGAATTGATATTTGATAATCTAAGGCTGTATTAGGACGGTATGGGTAGAGTTCCTTGCGTCGTCTAACAATTTCAGTTACGCACTACTGAGAGTGCGGTCAAGACCATCTAGCCTCGTCCTAATACAACGGCGCAACTTGGTCTTGATTAGTTTTAAACCGAGTTTCACCCGTTGCTCGGTGATAACCCCGATAAATTATCACAACAACGTCTCTTTCTTCGTGCAAAGCTATGGCGTTTTGATAGAGTTGGTGTTTGATTGCAGCCTGATAGTTTTGGTCGAGCCTTATCCTTTTGTGTCCCCAAAACCAACGTAAAAAACGACTGTAAATAATAGCAAATAAAAGTAGTTACGTAAGTTGTTGATTCTAAAAGGACGCTTGACAGAAGAAGAAATCCGTGACAAAATCGAACCTGAAAGGAGAAAAGAAATCCGTGAGCGAAGCGAACACCTTGCTGCCGCAGGCTCTTATTCTTCTTCTTACTCTTATGACTGAATTCCTATTCCAAACGTATCAACTTGAATCCTCACTCACCAACCGATTGCGCGAGGGCGAACTTGCATATCAACGAGAGAACAAAACAGCACTCACAGTATTTGTAAGTGATCGAGAGAGATTGAGGTATTTACGAAAGATGCTGGGTAAGGTAATTTTCAAGTTGGAGATGTGAAATGGCGACGAAAGAACTTTTGTTTTCAGTGACAATTAAGGATTGTGAAGTTCAAACTTTTCGTTCTGGGGGCAAAGGTGGTCAGAATGTCAATAAAGTGGAATCTGGCGTTCGCATCATTCATAAAGCGTCTGGTGCGCGCGGTCAATCCACCGATACTCGTGACCAATACCGAAACAAACGCTTGGCTTTTCAGCGAATGGCAACAAGTAAAGAATTTAAGAATTGGCATCGAGTGGAAACTGCGAGACGATTAGGACATCCAACTATTGAGCAAATTTTGGATAAGGAAATGCAACCTGAAAATCTTAAAATTGAATATTTAGGTGGTTAGGGCTGATGGCGACGAGAACGGCAGAGTGGCGAACGGAGGGGCGATGGC
>Ga0105249_10000387_pt1 | contig 43643 bp, 40 predicted proteins | sample KBSS44metaG_FD_81522 | JGI IMG/M metagenome (GOLD analysis project Ga0105249, IMG submission 81522) | Switchgrass rhizosphere microbial communities from Kellogg Biological Station, Michigan, USA - KBS S4-4 metaG | ecosystem: Host-associated > Plants > Roots > Rhizosphere > Soil | place...
AGAAAGGCGGGCGGCACCCTGTCTGCATGGCCACGTCTCGCAAGCCTCGTCGCCGCCGAACAGCGCGGCGCCAAGACCAAGAAGAAGCTGGAGATCGACCCGCTCCACGCCGACACGGTGCGGCTGGCGTTCAAGCTGGCTCTGGAAGGCGACGGCACGTCCGGCCCGATGGGTATCAAGACGATCACCAAGCATCTCAACGAGCGCCGCATCTTCACCCGCGACGGTGGGCGCTGTGGCATCGGCACGGTGCATCGGATGCTGACGCGCGCCCCCTACGCGGGGCGGCACGAGTTCAACAAACGCGGAAAGAGCAAGGAATTGAAGCCTGCCACCGAAGTCATCGCGGTCGAGGTTCCGGCGATCATCGACCAGGCGATGTTCGATGCGATGCAGGCGCATTTGAAGCGCGCAGCTTACGCTCACGCCAAACCGCCGCGCCGCGTCACGACGCGAATGGCCACCTGCTATATGGTCAGAAATCCGATCTCGAAGATCGCGCGAAAAGGCCTTCCCCATGATCCACCTCCAACGACCGGTGAATCATACTTTTCGCTTTCAGAATCCCCCACACGATTCCTATTTCACGCCCGATGCTCTAGAACCGCTCCTTGAAATCCGCCATAGGTTCATCTGGCCTGCGGGCTTGACTGTACGCCTTAATGCGCCCAACAGACCAGTGTTGGCACTCTGATAGAGAGAGTGCCAAATCGCAAATTGGCAGCGCTGGCTACCGCTTGTGAAAGCGACGATTTCGTCGCGGTCCAGCGTGAGGAAAGCTGATCCATGACATTCCGACCCCTGCACGATCGCGTGCTCGTCCGCCGCATCGAGGCCGCTGAGAAGAGCGTCGGCGGCATCATCATTCCCGATACCGCCAAGGAAAAGCCACAGGAAGGCGAAGTCGTCTCTGCCGGTTCGGGCACTCGGGGCGAAGACGGCACGATCACACCGCTCGACGTCAAGGCTGGCGACAAGATCCTGTTCGGCAAATGGTCGGGCACCGAGGTCAAACTCGACGGCGAAGACCTGATCATCATGAAGGAAAGCGACGTCCTCGGCATCGTCGGCTGAGTTGACGACCGCTCTCTTCCACGTTGCTATTTTTAAAGGAAACACATCATGTCAGCCAAAGACGTAAAATTTTCGCGTGACGCACGCGAAGGCATAGCCCGCGGCGTCGATATCCTCGCCAACGCCGTTCGCGTGACGCTCGGCCCAAAGGGGCGCAATGTCGTGATCGACAAAAGTTACGGCGCGCCGCGCATCACCAAGGACGGCGTCACCGTCGCCAAGGAAATCGAGCTTAAGGACAAGTTCGAAAATATGGGGGCGCAATTGCTGCGCTCTGTTGCTTCCAAGACGCATGACCATGCCGGGGATGGCACCACCACCGCGACCGTGCTCGCTCAGGCAATCGTGCGCGAGGGCATGAAGTCGGTCTCGGCCGGAATCGATCCGATGGATTTGAAGCGCGGTATTGATCTGGCTGTTACGCGGGTAGTTGAAGACCTCAAGGCGCGGTCCAAGCCGGTCGCCAATAATGAGGAAATTGCACAGGTCGGCATCGTTTCCGCAAATGGCGATGAGGTAGTCGGCCGCAAGATTGCCGAAGCAATGGAGAAGGTCGGCAAGGAAGGCGTAATCACCGTTGAGGAAGCCAGCGGGATCGAGTTCGAGCTTGATGTCGTCGAAGGCATGCAGTTCGATCGTGGCTACCTGTCACCTTACTTCATCACGAACACCGAAAAGATGACGGTCGAGCTCAACGATCCATATATCCTGATCCACGAGAAGAAGCTCTCCAACCTGCAGGCAATCCTCCCGATCCTAGAGGCTGTGGTGCAATCCGCTCGTCCGTTGCTGATCATCGCAGAGGACATCGAGGGCGAAGCCTTGGCAACTCTGGTGGTCAACAAGCTGCGCGGCGGTCTCAAGGTCGCAGCGGTCAAGGCGCCTGGCTTCGGTGATCGCCGCAAGGCAATGCTTGAGGATATCGCGATCCTGACAAACGGCCAAACCGTGTCCGAGGATCTTGGCATTAAGCTTGAAAATGTCACGCTCGACATGCTGGGCACCGCCAAGCGCGTGACCATCGATAAGGACAACACGACCATCGTCGACGGTGCAGGCGCTGCCGATGCGATTAAAGGTCGGGTCGAGGCGATCCGTGCTCAGATCGAGAACACGACCAGCGATTATGACAAGGAGAAGCTTCAGGAGCGCTTGGCCAAGCTCGCTGGCGGTGTCGCGATCATCAAGGTCGGAGGCTCAACCGAGGTCGAGGTCAAGGAGCGTAAGGACCGCGTCGACGACGCCCTCCATGCCACCCGCGCTGCGGTTGAGGAAGGCATCGTCCCCGGCGGCGGCACGGCTCTTCTCTATGCCTCAAAGGCGCTTGACGCCCTGAAAGGCCAGAATGACGACCAGACGCGCGGCATCGACATCATCCGCAAGGCATTGCAGGCTCCGCTTCGGCAGATCGCGCAGAATGCCGGACACGATGGCGCGGTTGTCGCCGGCAAGCTGATCGACGGCAATGACCAGAACCTCGGCTTCAACGCCCAAACCGAGATCTACGAAAATCTCGTTCAGGCGGGCGTGATCGATCCGACCAAGGTTGTGCGCTCCGCCCTGCAAGACGCGGCCTCGGTCGCTGGCCTGCTCATCACCACCGAAGCTGCGGTGGCTGACACGCCGGAAGACAAGCCTGCGATGCCTGCAATGGGCGGCGGCATGGGCGGCATGGATTTCTAACGCAGAGATTCCGGCAATGATGGGGAGCCGAGCTTTAGTTTGGCTCCCTCATCGGAACCAGAATCGAATCTGCGATCTTACCGTACACTGGAGAACGCCATGCCGAAAATGGCCATACGCCCGTATCTGGTTTCAAAGCGCTCGGACGGTCAGTTCAGCGTCACTGTCCGACGGACGCGATTTAACTCCCAAAATTATCCGATCGTCACATCAACGATAATAGATGAGACTTTCCCCACCGGAACGGCAGCAAAGGCATATATCAGAGCCGAGTATGATGCCGTCGCGGCAGACATAGCAACAAACTGATTTTAACGTATCAACGATTTCCGCAATCCTCGCGATGTTGAGCGACGCTTCGGCTTCGAAAGAATTGCGACCGCCGGCGAGCTGACCTCCGTCGCGCACTGATTGGTGAAGAACCCGATTCTGGGGGGAAGGGCCACATGTCGCGTCTCTCTTGCTCGGCCTCTACGATGGGGCGGGACTACTCAATCAAGTCGGATTTACCTTAGCGCTTGATCGCGAGGATAAGGCGAAACTAACCGCGAAGCTCGAAGCACTGGCGGGTGGTTCTCGCCCTGTCTCGCCAGCATCTCGAGGCGTGGTGCCGAGGTCAGGAATGACGTCACACAAACCGGCGTTGAGCGTTTCTCAGATACGTCCTCGTCGCCAATCATTCTGAAACTAAACAATTTCGCCGCGTGCCTTGTCGTGCAAACGCCAAAACAAGGCAATCGACATCGCGCGAAAACAAAAGGTGCGGTTGCACTGAGCTTTCCGGGCCGTAAATCACCACCCCAAGAGAATATCGCGATGATCTCTATCGATGCCGGCAAGAATTAGGTTTGTTGATCAAACTCTGATATGGAGCACCATCACCCGATTTCTTCCAGGCATCTCGTGACCGAGAGACGATTGCGCTCTCACCTGCCACCGGAGATCGAAAGATGTTCTTTCATAACCTACTGGGTGCCCATGTTGCCGATCCACAAGCAAATCATTGGGATAATGGGCGCTTCGTAAGCGCGTGCCAGGTTTGCGGCCGGCCGATGGTCAAGCCGCCCGGCGCAGAGTGGAAAATTGCCATGGAGGAAACAATACGATGACGCGCGGTGACGACGTTCCGTCCATGGGCACCACGGAACCCTTCGGAACGTGGCTGTTGACCCAGTTCAACCGTGATGGGTGGATCGGCGATCTAGCTAAGGCTGCAAAGGCGGATCGTAAATTTCCAAGAGAGGCCGATCCCGACATGGTCCGCAAACATATGAACGACAATCAGGCTGAAAGCGACATGCTCGAAGCCGTTGACGATGCGGAGAATATCTGGCTCTGCCTGTGATTCATCCCGTTCGCCACCTTGAAGACGCGAACATCCTCGCCCAGGCGATCGTCAACACGATTCCCGAGCCATTCCTCGTGCTCGACGCCCGGTTTCGGGTCATGACCGCCAGCCGATCCTTCTACGAAACCTTCAAGGTCGCCCCTGAGCAGACCGAGGGCCGCATGCTCTATTCGCTGGGCGACGGCCAATGGGATATTCCTGCGCTGCACATGCTGCTGGAAACGATCATCCCGGACAAGGTGGCGATGGATGGCTTCGAAGCGGAGCATGACTTCCCCACGATCGGGCGCAGGACCATGCTGCTGAACGCTCGCAAGGTCATCTACGAAGACAGCGACGCCGTCACGATCCTGCTCGCATTCCAGGATGTCACCGAGCGGCGTGCGATCGAACAGGAAAAGGAAGCGATCCAGCTACAATCCGACGACCTCATCAGGCAAAAGCAGGTTCTCCTCGAAGAAATGCGGCATCGCGTCGCCAACAGCCTGCAGATCATCGCCAGCATCCTGCTGCTGAAAGCTCGCGCGGTATCGTCCGAAGAAACCCGTCGCCATCTCCAGGACGCGCATCAGCGGGTGATGTCGGTGGCGGCGGTCCAGCAGCATTTGCATGCGATCGAAGGTGTCGATGAGATCGAGGTTGGCTCCTATCTCAGAAAGCTATGCGCGGGACTTTCGGAATCGATGATTGGCAAGGACCAACCCGTTTCGATAAACGTGTTGTCTCATAAGGGCATGATCCCGTCAGCCAAGGCCGTCAGCCTCGGCCTCATCGTCACGGAGCTGGTAATCAACGCGCTCAAATACGCATTTCCGAACCAGAAGGCTGATGCGCTGATCCTCGTCACCTATGAAATTGATGAGTCAGACTGGAAGCTTACCGTGTCCGACAATGGCGTAGGCAAGGAGATGGGGAGCGCACCTGCTTCCGATGCCGGTCTTGGAACGACCATCGTGAAGGCGTTGTCGAAGCAGCTTGGGGCGCGGATAGATCTGGTGAGCAGCCGGACGGGGCTGACCATATCCGTCACGCGCGCGACCTTTACATCACGTATGCCGCAGGCAACCTGATTGCAAACATTGTGTAATATCCAATTACACAATCTTAGTATTTTTGATATTAACGTTCATTAATTATTTAAAAAAACTCATATATAAAATCTGCATCTATATTTATTTATTTCTGTATCGGAACATTATTTTATTTAACTCGTTTGGGTCGTCTGGCTCCTATCGGAATGCCAACGGAGATACCCCCATGCGTAAGTTTATTCTCGCGGCGACGTTGATGTCGTTCGCGGCACCGCTCGCCAGCGTGCAAGCGGACCCACGATCCTGGGCGCAAAGCGATCACAAGGATCGCGCTTCCAATCGCGACAACCGTGATGATCAAAAGCGCAATTGGCGCCACGGGCGTGATCATCGGCGCGACTATAGCCGTTATGACTATAATCGGCCGGATCCGCGCTACGGCAATTACCAGGCCGACCGCTATTATGCGCGAAATGAGAGCTATCGTCCGCGTCGACTCGCGGCAAACGATCGCATCTATCGAGGCAGCGACAATCGCTATTACTGCCGCCGCGACGACGGGACGACGGGCCTGATTATCGGCGGCCTTATCGGCGGCGCGCTGGGCAACACGATCGCTCCTGGTGGATCTAAGACACTTGGCACGTTGCTGGGCGTCGGCGGCGGCGCATTGCTGGGCCGTTCGATCGACAAGGGTGGGAACGTTACCTGCCATTGAGCGGGCGCCGCGTCACCCCAATCAACAAAGGATAATTCCATGACCCATACCAATATATTGCAACGCCGCCTCCTTGCAGGGCTTGCGATCGCATCGCTGACGCTTTCGTCTGCCGCGTTTGCCGACAATGCGGATCGGGCACAGGTGGCGATTGCCGCCGCCAAGGCCAAGATCGAAACCGGAGACCGGTTGGGCACCACCGAGCAGGCAGCGGATGCCCAGCAGCGCGCCCGCGTTGCGCTGGGCACCGCCGAGGGCGAGCTCAAGCGCCATCGCGAGGCCAGTGCTTACTATGGCGCTAAGCAAGCTGATGCCCTTGCGGGCCTCGCCATGGCAACCGCCGAGCTCACCAAGCTGACCACGCAGCGCGATCAACTTCTTGCGCGCTGAGCACGACAATATCGGAGATAATCATGAAATATAATAGCATCACGTGCCTTCTTGGCGCCACCGCACTGATATCGATCACCACGCCAGCCATGGCCGACAAGAGCGACAAACTTGCGGTCAGCAAGCTTCACGACCGGATTGTCGCGGTTCGCGCCGAACCTGGCGTCGCCGAGAACGGATCGGCCGATCTCGATCGCGCCGAGGCAACGCTGAAGCCGCTGCTGGAAAATCTCAAGGACAATGACATCAAGGAGGTCGAGAGCATCACCGGCGAAGTCGAAGCCCTGATAGAGACTGCTCGTACCCGTGCCAAATCGGCGGCGATCAAGAGCGAGATTGCGGGGCTGGAAGCAGCACGCGGCAATCGGATCAACGCCGCCGAGGTGGCAACCGCACAGGCACAGACTGAAACAAACACATTGCGCGCCGAGGCAGCATCCAATGAAGCCACCCGCGTCGCCACCGCCAGAGCAAACGCCATGGAAACCAGCCAGTTACGCTCCCAGCTGAGCGACTATAAGATGAAACAGACTGATCTCGGCGCGACGCTGGTGCTGAGCGACGTAGTTTTCGCCAGCGGCGGCTCGGATCTCAAACCCGGCTCCATCGAACGACTTCGCCCGCTTTCGGGTTATCTCAAGGCCAATAGTGCGGTCCGTGTTCAGGTCGACGGCCATACCGACGGGCAAGGGACGGCAGCGGCGAACCAAGCCTTGTCGGATCGACGGGCCAAAGCGGTCGGCGCTATGCTGGCCGGCACAGGAATCGACGCCGCACGGATCGAAACGATCGGCCATGGCGAGTCCGAGCCGGTTGCCGACAACGGCACATCCGCAGGACGCCAGCAGAACCGCCGCGTCGAGCTCACGCTCATCGGCCAAAAACTGAGCAGCCTGCAAGCTAATTGATTATCACGCCTCCCTTCGTGCGAGAGGGAGGCTGAACGATCCATGGCATTAGGCGAGACCGCCCAACCATGGTATGACGCGTCATCACCCGCTTATCCTCGCAGACAACTCGTGACCGAGAGACATTAGCGCTCCCGTCTGCTTCTCGGGAGGTATATGTCGATGAGCATTCCCTATTTCGAACGACGGCTGGCTGCCACATTGCGAATGATGGTAATGACGCGCGATGCCGGTGCCCGTCTGGCACATGCGGCCCTGGCTAGGGGGTATGGCGGGCTTATTGCGGATTTTATGGTCGAAAATGACGCTTTTCCTGCATCAGACGGGACGTTGATCACGAAGCCGAACGCAATCGGCCCAGCTTATGGGATGATAGCGCGATGAGCCGGATAATCTGCATTGATGCTGAGCGTGCAGAAGTCGTGGCGAAATGCGGCGCGCACGACATTTCCATAAGCATGATTGAGACGCTTCAGTCGGGCGGCACGCGGGTGGTGCTGCACAATGCGCCCGATGCGGTTCTTTTAGGCGTGGTTTATGGCGATAAGATGATGACCGGGCCGGTGACGCGCACGGCAGTTCGCTTCCGGCATCCACATCCGAACGATCGCCAAGAAAGGCATGAGTGATGGCAGCTGATATCCCCAAGCGCGGAACAACAGGAAGAAAATGAAAGATGCCCAAATATCAACCGACCCAGCGGTTATCAAAGATGGCCAGGCTTTGGAGCTGCTTCCTTGCCCGTTTTGCGGAATGTCGGATCCCTCTAGCGAAATAGTGCGAGCCTATGGAAAATCTCAGTGGCGTTCAAAGATGCATTGCACTTCATGCGGAGCATCAAGCGGCTGGAGCGCTCTCATGGATCACGACCAAAGCGCAAAAGCAGCCATTGAGATTTGGAACATGCGTGCCAATTCTGTGCCGCTGTCTTTGCAATCGAAAAAAGCGTCGATCGGCCGAGGATAGTTTCCGACGCGATGCCAAATTAATACACCTAACTCCGACCGGTGTGTTATAGCGACGCCATCACCTGAAAAGATCCGAGCAGCTTGTGAATGAGAGACGTAGTGCTCTCGCTCCCTATGGGAGGCACGTCATGGACATCAATTTTCTTCTCAAGCGCGAGCAGATCGCCCTCATGCTCGTGAAAACCGCCAAGACCCGCGAAGCTCGCAATGATCATGAATGCCTCGCGCGGTTCTATGGGGCACGCTTGAGGGAGGTCGCCTTTCCCAAGGTGGACGATAAATGGTCCGCCGCGAGCATAGTCTAATACCTCTTAGCAATACATCACAAGATCCTAAGGAGTTAACTTGGTGGATTCTACTCTCAAGACGCTCGAGGCTGAGCGCAACAAGCTATGGGCGGAAGCGCGCCTTAAGGGAATGCCCGCCGGTACGCCCGTGCGAGAGCGTATCGATGAGGTGACCCAACTTATACACGACCACAAGGAAATACTGCGCGCCTCGGTTGCTTAGGGCCGATGTGTCACCTGATTTGTAGCACTGCACGCGGCCGTGATACATGGCTTTCGCCCTATCTCTCGTCTGCCTAAGCAGTCCTTTTAAGCTCGGGCGACGGCAATGTGGCTCGATATTCGCTTATGCCTCCACCGGCCCTCTTGACCTGACACAGGGCTTCATCTGCACAGCATGCGACCAATTGACGAACAATTTCACCTGAGACGTGCCCTCCACCGCTGGCACGAAGAGCGTAGCCGAATTCGGCCTGCACTGCGCCACCCTCTTTGCCTCGATCGATAACGTAAAGCCGCAGGGATCGCGGCTGTTGGAGAGAGGATGCCCGGGCCATGCGTGATTTCGCGGCAAATCCCGAACTGGTCGGCCAGTGCAGTTTCGATCCGCCGCGCAGGTAGGCGAGCGATGCAGCGCAATGCGCTTCAGCTTGCAGGGGAACCCGCTCCGCTCAGCGCCAGAACCGCGCGGTGTCGATCAGCGCCTCATGGGCGTCCCCGGCCGCGTCCAACAGCTTCCTTTTGCTACCCGGGAAAAGCACAGCCACGGCGCCTGATGCATCGCCGATGCCGAGCCCGGTCAGGACAGCGGGCGCCGTCACCATGTCGTTGAGCATCCCCAATTCGTCCTGCAAGTCCTCGAGTGCCGCGATGAAATGCCTGTACCGGCGGCGCTCGCGCTTGCGATCGAACAGCGCAATAAAGAACTCGGCCGCGTAGCGCAGTTTCTTGGCGTCTTTGCGGACCTCGTGACGCGCACGGTCGTCCGCTTCGGCCAGAGTGCGACCGTGTTTTTTCACCTTGCGGCGGAGACGATCCAGGGCGGCGCCGGCAAACGCGCGCGCGGGCTGATCGCGCCTGTCCGCGACGGCGGCCAACCATGCGCCGCTCATGATCCATTGCGTGAGATCGAGCATCAGCTTGCGCACGCGGGGCGCGGCCAGGGTCGCGTCCACACGGGCATAGGCGGTTTGCCGCGCGGTTTCGAGGTGGTCCCGAAGCGCACCGGGCGGCGCCCGCTCGAGCAGGGCATCGATGCTGCGCGCTTCGCCGAGTTCCCTCGCAAGCCAGCCCAGCTCATCGCGCAGGCCTGCACCAACGCCGTCATCGAGCAGCGCCATGAAAATTGAAAAGGCCGACCGCAGGCGGCGCAGCGCCACGCGGGCCTGGTGCAACGCTTCTGGCGCATGGCCGGTTAGGAACAGGTCTTCGTTCAACCGGAACTGGCGCAGGCAGGCGCGGACGATATGCTGAAACGCCCGCGCCGCCGTCATATCGTGGCTCAGCAAAACCGGCTCGGCCTTGTAGGCCGTCATGATCGGCGCGAGCAGAGCATAGCCGCGTTCGGCCTTGGTCTGAATAGCCAGGCGGACAGGCGCGGCGGCATCGAGCTTGCGCGCGAGCGCGAACAGCGCGGCGGGGTCGCCGCTCTTCAGTTCCAGCTCGGCCTCGCAGACCGGCGATCGGCGATCACCGGCCACCACCTGACCACGGTCGAGAACAAGTTCGATGATCGCGCCGCCTTCGTTGATGTCCCACGCGCGGCGTTCGACGTTGACGACAAATACGGCGGCGAGCCCGGAACCCAGGTCACCGAGAAGCGCCGGAATCGGCGTCGTATCGTCGATGATTGGCGTGTCGTCGGCAACCATTCGCTCCCATTCCGGCCGTGCGAACAGACCGGCCGACGGCGCGCCGCCGGCCTTGACCGTCTGGATCCGCTTGCGCCCGGAGCGACGAATGCGCAGCGAAAGTCCAGCCTGCAACAGACGGTGATCTGATGTGTCAAAGTAGATCGACCTTTGCCGAGCCTTCCTCGGCGTGCCCGCCATCGGGCCAGCGGATTCCAAGGCATTGGCGTCCCGCGGCCTCAGCGTCAGTTTGAGCTCGAGTTCATCCGGCATTGTCATGTCCCGAAGACATCATGTCAGGCTCGTGCTTTCTGTTCATTCGCCGCTCCTCATCGTAGGGGAGGCTGATCGTCGGGTTCGATCGCGGGCGTATGCGGCTCCGCGTCCCCGAAGATCTCCCACGCCGCCATGAACAGCGCGGCAATGACCGGTCCGATCACGAACCCGTTGAACCCCATCAATTCGAACCCTCCGAGCGTGGCGACAAGTACGACATAATCGGGCATGCGGGCATCGTGGCCGACCAGGATCGGGCGCACGATATTGTCGACACTGCTGATGACGAAGAAGCCGCACGCTCCCAGCACCGCCCCCTGCCAGATGGCGCCCGAGACCAGCAGGTAGATGGTCACGGGAACCCAGATCAGCCCGGTGCCGATCGCGGGGAAGAGCGAAAACACGCCCATCGCGACCCCCCAGAGCAATGCGCCGGGAATTCCCAATGCCCAGAAGACCAAGCCACCGGTCGTTCCCTGGAGGATCGCCACAATCAGGCTGCCCTTGATCGTCGCGCGGATGACCGCGACGAACTTCGCGACCAGCACCGCGCGCTGGTCGAGCCTCAGCGGGATGGCGCGCTCGATACGTGCCGCCAGCCCATGCCCGTCGCGCAGCAGAAAAAAGGTGAGATAGAGCATCACGCCGAGCGCGAGGAAGAAGCCGAACGCGCCCTGACCGATGCTGAGCACCCGCACGGCCACCGCCTGGAAGCTGCTCGCAAAACTTTGGCCGAGTTTGGTGCGCAGGCCGCCCACATCGTCCAGGCCGATGTCGACGAGCCATGTCCTGGCCCAGCCCGGCAGGTGCGCCTGCATCTCGACGAACAGACGGCCAAGATCGATCTCGCCGCTTTGCACGCGGGCGTAAAACGCGGCCGCCTCGCGCAGCAGCGCCGCGCCGAGCAGCATCGCCGGCACCACGACGGCGACAACGATGATGAGCAAGGTTGCCAGTGCCGCCCCGCCCGGACGCCGCGGCATCGCGGCCAGCAGCCGCGCGTTGAGCGGCTCGAACAGCACGGCCGCAATCACCGCCCAGAGGATCGCGCCCGAAAACGGCGCGACAAGCCAGAGAAAGGCGAGCGTGGCGACGGCGACCAGCGCCAGAAGGAAAAGGCGCGCCAGCGTCATGCCGGGAGGTGCATGCTCGCTCATGACGCCGTGACCGGGCCGCGTCGCGGGATCGGCGATACCGGCGCGGTCAATCGCCGAACCAGGGGCTTGCAGCCTTCGAGCAATACCAGAAGGACGACCCCCAGGCCGCTCGCCAGCACCATGTCGCTCCAGGCGATCGACCCGAATTTCAGCATGGCCTGCGCCTGCGGCAGGAACAGGATCAGCGCGGTGACGCCGGTGATGGCGACAGCGGCATAGCGCAGCGCGGCATTGTGCCGGACGAGCGCTTGCCCAAGCGAGGCGCTGAACGACCGGTTGACCAGGATCAGCGCGACGATCTCGGCGATCAGCGCGAAGAAGGTCAGCGCGCGGAGCTCGACTTCCGGCATCCCCGCCCCGCTTTCGATGAGGAAGACGGTCGCCAGCATCGCGAAGGCGAGACCGCCCTGGAAAACGCTCCAGACAATCATCGGCAGCGAGAACAGGGCTTCATCGGGATTGCGTGGCCGACGCCGCATAATATCATCCTCTTCGCGTTCCGCCTCGAACACCAGCGCGCAGACCGGGTCGATCACCATCTCCAGTAGCGCGATATGCACGGGTCCGAACAGGATCGGCAGGCCGAAAAACAAAGGCAGGAGCGCGAGGCCCGCGATCGGCACATGCACCGCGAAGATGAAGGCCATCGCCTTGCGGATATTGTCGTAGATTCGCCGGCCGAGCCGGACCGATTGTACGATCGACCCGAAATCATCCTCGAGCAGGACGATGGCGGAGGCCTCGCGCGCCACGTCCGTGCCGCGCTTGCCCATGGCCACCCCGATATGCGCGGCCTTGAGCGACGGTGCGTCGTTGACGCCGTCGCCGGTCATTGCGACGATTTCGCCATCGGCCTTGAACGCCTGGACGATGCGCAGCTTCTGCTCGGGCATGATCCGGGCAAAGACGGTGACGGTCTTCAGGCGCTCGGCAAGCTGGGCATCGTCGAGCGCGGCCAGGTCGGCGCCGGTCAGCACGTCGCCGTCGGCGATCCCGGCCTGGGTCGCGATCGATCGTGCCGTGGCGGCATAGTCACCGGTGATCATGACGACGCGGATGCCGGCGCTGCGGCATTCCGCCACCGCCGCCGGCACGCTGGCGCGCAGCGGATCCGCCAGGCCGACCAGCCCGGTCAGCGCATACTCATAATCGTGCTGCGTCTCGGCCCAGTTCCGATCGCGCGGGGTCGCGGTCGCGACGCCGAGGACGCGAATGCCGCGCACCGCCATGGCTTCAACCGCGGCGGTCATCGCCGCATGTTCGGGCGCAGACAGGTGGCACAGGCTTGCGATCGCCTCCGGTGCGCCCTTGGCGGAAAGGGTCAGCGCGTCGCCTTCATCCCAGATGTTCGACATCGCCAGCAGATCGGGACGCAGCGCATAGGCATGCGCCAGCTCACCGGTCGACAGGTCGGTTCCCACGATCGCGCCGTGGGCGCCATGGAGCGCGATTTCCATGGGATCGGTCGGCTCGGCCGCGCTGGCAAGCGCCGCCATCTCGATCAGGCCGTGATAGGCCTCGGGAACGGTCGGATTCGCCGCGAGCGTGTGGGTATCGCCCGATGGCAGCCAGAGTTCGGCGACCGACATGCGATTCTCGGTCAGCGTGCCGGTCTTATCGGTGCACAGTACGGTCGCCGATCCGAGCGTTTCGATCGCCGCCGCACGGCGGGTAAGCACGCCGGCCTTGCCGATCCGCCACGCGCCCATCGCGAGGAACACCGTCAGGACGACGGGGAATTCCTCGGGCAGCATCGACATGCCGATCGCGATGCCGGCCAGCACCGCCTCGATCCAGCCGCCCCGCAGCAGGCCGAACAGCAATACGACCAGCAGCGCCACGCCGCCGCCGCCGATCCCGCACCAGGTGACGATCCGTGTCGTTTCCCGGCGCAGGCGCGGCGCTTCGGTATCGAGCGTCGCCAGCGACTGGCCGATCCGGCCGATCTCACTGCGCGGGCCTGTCGCGAGCACGCGGGCGATGCCGCTCCCGCGCGTGACGAGCGAGCCCGAATAGACATAAGGCTGGCCTTCTCCGCCGGGACGACGATTGTTCTCGGCCACATCCTGGGTCGCCACCGCCTTGCCGACCGGCAACGATTCTCCCGTCAGCAGCGACTCGTCGGCCTGGAGATCGGCCGCCTCGACCAGAATGGCGTCGGCGGCGATGCGGTCGCCCTGTTCGAGCACGAGCAGGTCATCGCGCACCACCTCGCGCCCGGCGATCCGGACGCGTATCCCGTCCCGAATGACAAGCGCGCGCGGCGCCGACAGGTCGCGCAGCGCCTCGAGCACATGCTCGGTGCGGGTCTCCTGGATCACGGTGACGGCAACCGAGAAGGTGGCGAAGGCCAGCAGGATCAGCGCCTCGGCCAGGTCCCCGAGCAGCAGATAGGCACCCCCGCCGGCCAGCAGCAGCGCCAGCATCGGCTCGCGCAGGACCTCTATCGCGATGCGCAGGACGGACCGTTGCCCGGCACGCGGCAGCTCGTTGGGGCCGTCCGTGTCCAGTCGCGCCCGCGCCGCATCGGCGGTCAGGCCGGCCGATCGGCTCCCGTCAGTCATGACTCCCCATGCCCCGTCGAGGCCGGGGCCGCGACGCCAAGGATCAGGCACGTCGTCGAGACGATCCCGCCGAGCAGGGCTGCGCGCAGCCAGTTGATCCGTGAGACGAGATGGCGTTCGCGAGCGGGGTGGAGCCTTGTCGTCATGTTCCCCCCTCGCTTTCCCGTCATCGCTCCGTTCGGCAGTCCCGGAAGCGAAGGCTACAGGCTCAATCGTCGGCGCTCCATAGGTAGTTCCCCCGATCATGATGGCCGCTTTCGGCGAAGACGAGAGTCTGCGCGAAGGGGCGTTGGCTGGAGCACCATAGGCATGTCATGAAATCGGCTTCGTGAGGCAGAATGATGCCAATGGCGACGTCAAGGCGATCGAAGCGCTGAACTCGAAGCTCAAGCGCGCCGTCAGGGCAAGAGGACACTTCCCCAGCGACGAGGCCGCCACCAAGCTGCTCTATCTGATCTTGAACCACTCGGAGAGAGAATGGAAAATGCCACCACGTGAGTGGTCCATGGCAGTCAAGGCTCAGTTCGCTGTCATCTTCGGCGAACGCTTCATCAAGTCCATGGCGGCGTAATGGTCAACCGCCCGCCGCACACGGGAATTCTGACAGTCCCGAACGCCACGACCATCGCCTCTTCCTCAATGGTGAGGACGGCGGAATGAATGGCCTTCCCCATACGGGCATCGCTGACGCTTGCCCGCTTGCGCCACTTCTGCACCGTCGTCGGGCTGATCCCATACCGGCCGGCAAGCGCCCTTACGCTCTCTTCACTCCGCTGTATCGCTCGATGGACTGCCTCAGTCGTTCGGGCGCTGCCGTGTAGAACCTCGCCCATAGCTCCTCCCGCCACGCATGCTGGCCGTTCGTACCACCACACTGCGGGATCAAACAGCTAGGCAGTCGCAGCCTTCGCAGGCTTCTTGATCCAATCGCGATCGATCTCTTGCTCGACTTGCCGCCAGATCTTCGGCATCGGCAGGACGTGTGGCCGATAGTTCGGCAAAAGCACCTTCAACAGATACTTACCAATCGTCTTGCCAAACGCCTTGCCAACTGCCTTTTCGCGCCCCTTCGAAGCTTTAACTTCAGCCTCGCTCATCTTGGCGCGATCGACGGATAGAAGATAGGATTTAACCTTGTTGGAATATTTGGTGAAATAGTACAGCTGATAAAAGAATGCGTAGATGCGCAGGAAATATCCACCATGGATGCGCTTGAACACGTCATAGCATACATGCCGATGTTCATACTCCTCCATCAGATGCCAGCGATACATCATGACAACGTTGGGATCGGCGCCTTCCAGATATCCATCCAGCGAATCACCGCACCATGCCATCGCTGAAGCGGGCCCGATCGTTTCGAAGCCTTCGCAATAGGCAGTCAGGAAAGCCAGCGACTTGGTCTTGAGCAGACGCTCGTAATGCTCCTCGATCTCGCGCTCAAGCGCGACGACGCCGTCATAGCCATCGCGCGTCAGCACGGCGTTCATCTCGTCATGCGTGGCATAGTGACAGGATTCCTGTCGGATGAACGTTGTGATGTCCGCGCGCAGCTTCACGGAGGCGGGATCGTCACCCTGAATCTCCTTGCGGGCCTTGGTCATCACACGATTGAGGAATCGCTCCAATGGCGGAACGCCAAGCGAACCGCCATTCTGCGCCTGCGCAAACTCGATGTTGGGCGCCCAGTGTGCGCGCGATTGCGAAAAATCGAACTTGGGCTGCCTGACCCGCATGAATGCTCTCCTCTTATCGAGCCAGCATAACCGATCCGCTCGGCGATTTCCAGCCGCACTTGAGGATCGGGCATAGTTTGGCGGGATGATCGACCGTCGAACGTCGGCCGTGGCGGCAACGCCTTTAACGGCTGTCCAAAAAACGACTGGTGAGTCGCCGCAACGGGACGATATGATCGGCGCGAGCGAAGCGCCCGGAGCGACGGAGCGGATGAAAGGAATGACCATGGATCTCATCCCGATTTCCCCTGGGATCGGCTTCGGGCTCCGGATCGACGGACTCGGCGCACGCGACATCCTCGACCCGGAGGTTCGTCGAACGCTGCGCGAACTGTGGATCGAGCGCGGCCTGCTGCTCTTCCGGGGCGGAGACCATGATCCTGACTTCCAGGTGGAACTGTCGCGGTGCTTTGGCGAGTTGCAGGAACATTCCGTGAAGGAACTGCTCCATCCGGCGCGCCGGGAGTTGCTCGTGCTGCGGGGCGAAGCGGGTGCGGCGGCGGTGATGAACGTGAACGGCGCCGAACTGGCTGGTTTCATCCCATGGCACTCCGACCAGATCTTCACGGCGGAAATCAATCATGGCGGCATCCTCTCGGTCGAGATACAGCCCGAGGTCGGCGGCAATACCGGCTTCATCGATCGAATCGAGGCCTATGCGGCGCTCAGCGACGAGATGAAGGTGCGGATATCCGGGCTCGAGGTTGCCTACCGCCTCGATATCGGCGACCGCAATTTCCGCTTCCTGCCCTATCAGAAGGTCAGGATGACGCAGCGCGGGCCTTTTCAGGACAGCATCGACGAGCGGATCGCAAACGGGGCCTTCCCGACGGTCGTCCACCCGCTCGTCTACGTACAGCCGGAGACCGGCCGCAAGGTGCTGAATTTCTCACCGATGTTTGCGAGTCACGTGCCGGGAATGGCGCGCGAGGAGAGCGACGCGCTGCTGTGGGAGATCGCGCGGCATATCACCGATGAGACGCGCGCCTACGATCATGTCTGGAGGCCGGGGGACATGCTGCTCTGGGACAACTGGCGCATGATCCACACGGCGCGCGGTGTGCCGCTTGGCTATCGGCGCGAAGGACAGCGCACGACCATCGCGGGAGATTACGCGCTCGGTCGCGTGCTCGAAGGGGCGGGGGCGGATTAACCGGCCAGAGCCTCGATGCGCTGGGGATCTCCGGTCTCGTCGATGATCCACTTGCACATGCGCCGCACAGTCTCAATCCCGTCCTGACGCTCCGTGCCGCCATTCACGAACCAGGCCCCCCCAAGCGAAACCACGCGCTGCGCGCCCATGTAAGCGAGTTGGTCGCGCAGTTCCTCCTTTAGTCGCTCGGGATAAATACCGATCGTCTGGGTGTAGGATGTGACGGACTTGACCGCGGTCTGCACGTCATCGACCGGCACGAGATTACCAACCCGGCAGGCGAGATCGCGCGAGAAATCCACCGGGCTGCCGTCCCGCGAGACGATGATCGCGCCTTCATTGCCCCTGCCGCCGAACACCGCATAATCGTCATCAAGCATGCGAGCGGCGGCGATCTCCTCCTTGAGTACGGCACTGAAGTCCTTGTGCGGCGTGCTGATCGTCTCGGGCAGACGGGTGAGCGCATCGAACGTCAGCCGGCCAAGCTCGCCGCAGCGCTCAAGCCCGTCATCGTCGGTGCCAGATTCGACATAGATGACGCGGGCGTTGACGCAGCCCTCCTGATTGTAAGCCCCTATATCGAGCGCCAGCCGGCGCGCAACGGACTGCAGAACCTTTTCGTTAGCGAAGGCGTCCTTTCCGATGATTGTGCTGGACAGCTTCGGATCAAGCGTAATGAGATCGATACCTGGCTGAAGATAGCGGGTAATGTGCTTGATGGAGCTGAAGCCACCCCAGGCGATGATCTTCTCTATCTTGCGCGGATCGTAGATCGCCTCCTCGACCTGCTCGTCTCCGCCCTTCCAGTAAGCGACCGAAACGTGGCGGGTGATCGGATGGTCGGGAGCCATCTCGATCATCGTGCGAACCATCGCGACCGCCGTCATCGGATCGTTGGAAGGCGTCTTTATGATGCAATCCGAACGCGTGATCGCGTTGCGCAGCAGGGTGATCGCAGAGACATCGGGCGTATTGCCCGCGATAACGTGGACAGCGCGCGCTCCGAAAGCGCGGATTCGCCCTTGAACGCCCGCCTGCTGGGCGCCGGTCTGATCGACCCAGCCTTCCAGGAACTCGATCCCGCACGAGCGCTCCGCCGTGCCGTAGATCGCCTCCCGGCGGAAGAATTGCGGGAAGTTGCGTAGCCGCGCCAGCAACATCGCGTCGGACATGCCGCTGGTCTCGCGCGAGACCTCGAACGATTCCTGCATGTGCGGATTGCTGTCGAAATCCAGCTTCTCGCCGAACGCGACCAGAAAATCGGCGATGTCCGCGAACGATAACGCGTAGAGATCCGCCAGCTTCGATGGCGCGCCAAGGGTCAGTTCACCGACATATTTGCCGACATCGGGTGTGGTAAAGCGCAGCCCGCCGTGTCGGCCGCCGAATTCCAGTTCATAATCCTCGATGATCTTTCCCCTGATGATCAGGGGCGCGCGGTAAAGCTTGCTCATGGTATCTTCCCCAGGGCGTTCAATAGGACATCAGGAAATCGAGCGCGCTATTGTGCGCTTCGGGCGCTCCGCTGCACAGCACCTTGTCATCGCCGCCCTCTTCCGCAGAATACCGGCTGACATTCCTATCAACATAGCAGCCGACACGCCCGCACTCGCATGACGTTTGCCAACCGCTCATGGTTACCTTGTCGCCGGAGATGATCGCGGCCCAGAAGGTTTCGGGGATGAGATCGAAGAAGGCGAAGCGCCCGGTCGTGCCGTCACGTCGAGGCAGAAGATCGCCGGACCGCGGATCGAGCAGATAGGGCACGGTGGTGACGGGCAGATGATATTTCCCCGCCTCGCACAGCCCTGCCATGCCGATGCATTCGGTCATCGCATAGGTGTCCATGAAGGTGTCGAAGCCGAGGAAGTCGGCAACTCTTTCGCGCCAGTCGGGCGGGAACGTCCGCCCCTTCGTGCCGCCGCCGCTGGCAAGAAAGCTGCCGCTGCCGAACACATTGCGCTGGCCGCGCTTCAGGCCATCCTCCGCCCAATCGAGCACCAGGCCGTAGATCGCTCCGATATAGACATCCTGGCCGCCGAAGCGGCTGATGGCCTCGTTCAGGAAGACCTCCATCGCCCGGGGCCGGTTGCGCTCGCGTTCCATGAAGGCGGCCCGCCGCTCGAGCAGCGCCGGAGAAACCTCGAGTGATCCCAGTTCGCCCTTCGCTTCGGCCACGCGGATTCGCCCGGCGAGCGACTGGATATCGGCCGACATGCGCTCCTCCGGATAAAGGAACAGCGCGTTTTCCAGACCGCCTGCGTAAAGCTCGGCCTGTATCCTGGCCATGCGCTGGCCGGTGCCGCCGCCATGGAGATAGCCCGGATTGATCAGCGGCCGATGCTGCTTCAGCATGTCGGGACGGCTGCCTGCGCCATCCCAGTCGCGCAGCATGTTCGATGTCAGGATCGCCAGCTGCTTTGCCTGGTCGCGCGTGCGGGGCAGGAAGGAGAGCTTGCCGGTGGTGCCGGAGCTGTTGAACAGCATAAGTGGCGTTTCGCGATCGAGCAGGTCCATCCAGTCGTCGATGGTGGTCACGCCGGAGGCATCGACATGGCTGATGTCGATGCTGATCAGCCCGGCAAGCCACTTTGTCAGCTTGTCGAACCGGTTTCGCTCCAGATAGGACATCGGGTAGGATTTATAGACCGTGTGGCCGAAGAGCAGGGGCAGCACATCGTCGATCTCGCTGATCGCGTCGATGCCGTGCTCCTTCGCCAGCTTGCCCAGCAGAAGGATCCGGCCCTTGAGCTCCCAGAACCGACGCGCAACCCAGTGCTTCTGAAAAGCATCGATCTCAGCCCGGCTCAGGGTGAAATTAAGATCGAAGCTGTTGTCGAGCAGGGCCGATGGCGATTCCATCAGCTGTTCTAGATAGTCCGACATCCCTTACTCCATCTGCGCCGCTTCGTACGCTACAAAGCGATCATGGGCGATATTCCGGCGGAATGCCCGCGAATTTGCTGGACCATCGGACAAACCGGGGGCGCGGCTGACCATTGTTCAGCGAAATGCTTGGCCTCGCCGGGATCAATCAGGCACATCCTCGGCGGCCGCCCAGCCCGCATGGCTGCCCTAGAAAACGCCGGCCGATAAAAATTGGAAGGGGAACGATGCCTTCGATCCGTCGCCGATTGCACCTCGGCTACATCCTGCTTGTGCTGCTTCTGGTGAACGCGATCAACATCGCGGACCGGCTTGTTCTCGGGATCATGCAGGAGCCGATCAAGCACGAATTCCAGCTGAGCGATTTCCAGCTCGGGCTGCTGGGCGGCCCGGTCTTCGCGGTGCTCTATTCGCTTCTGAGCCTGCCGATCGCGCGGTTCGCCGAATGGGGCAACCGCATCTCGATCATCGCGCTGGCGACGGCGGTCTGGAGCGGCGCGACCGCGCTGTGTGGTTTCGCGGGGAGTTATGCGCAGCTGCTGCTCTGCAGGCTCGGCGTCAGCGTGGGCGAAGCCGGTGCGAGCCCGCCGTCACTCTCCTTCCTGTCCGACAAGTTTCCGCCGCATCGACGGGGGATGGCGTTCGCCATCTACGCGACTGGCGGCTCCATCGGCACGCTGATCGCAAGCTTCGCGGGCAGCTGGCTGGCGCAGCATTATGGCTGGCGCACGAGCTTTCTGCTGTTCGGAGCCTGCGGAATCGCGCTCGCCGTCGTCGTCCGGCTGACGATCCGCGAGACAAGGACCGGCTTCACGCGGACGGGGCGAGAAAGCATGCGTCAAGCGCTCGGCCGCCTGGCGCGGATTCCCAGCCTTTACCACATCTGCGCGGCGGGCACCTTCGGCACCTTCTGCGGAACCTTCATCGTCCAGTACATGGCCTCGTTCCTGATCCGGGTTCATCATTTCTCGCTCACCGCAGCGTCGAGCGTCGTCGGTCTGTCGATCGGCGTCATCGGCGTGGCGGGCGTGATCGCGAGCGGCTGGCTGTCCGATCGTCTGCAGATGCGCCACCCGGCTGCCCGCGTGATCGTCGGCGCCGTCGCCCTGGCAGGCACGGCCATCTGCTACACCATTGCCTTCTGGCTGCCGGCCGCACCTGCGGTTGCCCTGCTGTTGCTCGCCGGGCTCGGACAGAGCGCCTATCCGGCGATCTGCTACACGGCGGCCACCGCCGTCGCCCCGGCGAGCACGCGCGCGACGACGATCGCGATCTTCACATTGTGCGTGAACATATTGGGCTACGCGCTGGGGCCGCCGCTGCTGGGCGCTCTCAGCGATTTCTGGGCGGGCCGGATGCTCGCCGCTCAGGGGCTTTCGCAGGCAGCCTGCTTGAGCGCGGCCGGCAACCCGCTTTGCGCCGCGGCGGGGGCCGAGGGACTGCGGATCGCGCTCACCGTCGCCGGTTTGCTGACATTCGGCGGCGCCTTCCATTTCTGGCGCGCCGCGCGCCTGTTTCCCGCCGATCTCGCAGCGCGGCAAGCAGATCCCGCGTAAGATGGTTTAAGCGAAGGCCGTGCTCACGGTGACGGCGCGCCACTGCTCGATATCCTTCTCCGCCTGCTCCAGCTTATTGCGGATCCATTCGAGGGCATCCTCGCCCAGTATCAGGCGCAGCGGTGGTTCGGGCGCCTCGACCGCAGCGATGATGGCGTCCGCCGCGCGCGCGGGATCGCCGGGCTGGGCACCGTCATAAGCCTTGAGCAGATCGTTGATGTCGCCCGCCATCGATCCGGCATAGGCCGAAACGCGGCGCGGCGGCAGGCGGAGCTTGTCGTGAGCGAAATCCGTACGGAACGCCCCCGGCTCGACGATGATGACCTTGACGCCGAATGGCTCCAATTCGGGGGCGAGCGCCTCGGAGAGTCCCTCGAGCGCGAATTTCGACGCGCAATAAGCGGTGCCGCCTGCATTCCCGGCGAAGCCCGAAGCGGAACTGATGTTGACGACCGCGCCCCCGCGCTGCTCACGGAGGCGGGTCACCACTGCCTTAGTCATTCGCAGCGCGCCGAAGAAGTTGATCTCCATGACCGCGCGAAAATCACTCTCGTCGAGCTCCTCGAGCGCTCCCATCCGCCCGACACCGGCGTTGTTGACCAACACGTTGAGCCGTCCGCCGGCGCGCGCGATCGCCGCATCCACCTGCACGCCGATGGGCTCGTCCTGCACCAGGTCGATGTGCAGGCCGAATGCCCTGCCCGGAGCATCCGCCTCGAACGCCGCAATCTGTTCGGGCTTGCGCAGCGTCCCGACCACATTGTGGCCGCGCGCCAGAACCGCGTCCGCAAGGGCCTTGCCGAGCCCGCTCGAAACGCCCGTAATCAGCCAGGTCTGCTGCGCCATCGCCCTCACCCTCACCTTCGATCGACGCGACATTATCACCCGCGGTCCTGCCCGTGGAGCACCTTGACGCTTGCGGCGGTGAAGGTGATCGCGCCGCTCGAAGCGCCGAACTTGGCCAGGTCGCTTGCCGCGTCGCGCAGCTGGTTCGGCTCGCGATAGGCGTCCGACAGATCCTGCAACGAACGGAACCCGACATCGGCCTCCATCGCCATCAGCTTGTGGCTCCGCATCTTCAGGCCGGGCGTCGGCACGCCATATTGCTGACGGTAGCGCAGCATATAGGCCAGGAAGTCCTTGTAGCTTTTGAAGAAGGTGCCGTGTTCGTGCAACCAATAGTCCTGCGCGTCTTCCAGCAGCATGTCCTCTCGCGCGTGTCCGGCCACCATCCGCTTCACCGCAATCGGCGCCAGATCGAAATCGTCGACGATCGCGCCGATCCACGACACGCTGGCGTCCGCGTCGATGATCTCCCCGGCAATAGCGGCGATATCGGCATCGCTCGCCAAGGCGTTGCCGGTCACGACGGCCGCGGGAAGATCGTCGAACCATAATTCGGCGACCCCGTCGAAATCGTCGCAGGCGATCCACAGATGCTCTTCGGGAACATGATCGAACGGCAGGTTCACGACATAGGACCGCACCGAGCGCAGGAACGAGGGATTGGCGCAAACCCTTTCGCTCAGTTCCCCCGTCCAACGCTCAACAAAGGTCTCGTGATCGACCGCCGAAGACCGCCTGATGAAACACGTCAACCTGAACATCGAACAATTTCCCTCAAACGCGCGCGGGATTTGGAGCAGCGGACGCAGGCGTGGGCTAAGGATTGCGGCGCCGGAGGCATATTCGTAGATTTGCGCGGCGGTGTTGGCCAAGGCTATTTTTTTGATCTATCGTCCAAACGTCGCGAGCGCGGCGAGTCGGGTTGAAAGGAGAGCGATGGCACCGGCGAGGAAGCAGGATGCTCCCGCGGGCGAGACCGGAGCGAACGACGAGGGCACGACGGTCGATCGTATCCTGCGTTCCGCGATCAGGCATTTCGGCGCGAAAGGGCTCGAAGGCGCGCGCATCGAGCGGATCGCCGAAGATGCCGGCGTCAGCAAGCAGCTGATTTATCATTATTTTGGTGGCAAGGAAGATATCTACAGCGAGATTCTCAACCAGATCTCGAGTCAAAATTATGCGTTGCTCATGGAAATCGACTTCGAGGCGCTCGACCCCCGCGAGGCGGTACGGCAGTTTCTCGTCGGTCTTCGCCGTGAGTACGAAGGCTCGCCCCTGTCGGCGAGCGTAACGCTTGATCAGATGCTCCACAGCGGGGCTCAGATCCGGCGCAACCCCAAGGCCGACCGTATGCGCGCGCAGTTGCTCGCGCGGCTCGACGCCGTGGTCGAGCGCGGCCGGCAGCAGGGATTGTTCAACGACCGGGTCACCGCCACCGCGCTTCACGTCATGGGGGTCGTGATCATGCACGGTTCCCACAGCTATCCCCCGCTTTTCTGCAAGTACGCCGCCGCGACGCTTGGCGCGGAAGAGACGCAGCCTGACTATTGGCGGGATTACGCGGTGGAGTTCTTCTTGAGCGCGCTGCGCGCTTGAGCTCTGTCCTCGTAACGCTGCACTTTCAATCGCGATTTCGTTGACCGATTGTTTGACCACGTATAGCAAGCGCGTTCCGGCGCGAGTGCCGGACAGCGACATAGGCGGAGGCGGGAAAATCCATGTTCGACGAAAAAGTCCTGAACAAGGTCGTGGCCTCCGTAGATCGCGAGCTGGCCCGCACAGCCTATCCCACCGACTTTCCGGTTCTTCCGCCCATCCCGGCGGCGCGCTACAGCGATCCGGAATTCTTCAAGCTCGAGCAGGAACATCTGTTCCGCAAGACCTGGATCTGGGCCGCAACCCATGTCAGCGATCTGCCGCAGAACGGCTCGTACAAGCTGTTCGATCAACTCGGCGAATCGATCATCATCAGCCGCGGCAAGGATGATGTGATCCGGGCGTTCAAGAATAGCTGTCGTCACCGTGGCTCGGCGCTTCTATTCGCGCCGAGCGGACGAGCATCCCGCTTCATATGCCCATATCACGCATGGGGCTATTCGCTGGAAGGCGAGCTCAAGTCCGTTCCCGAGGAGCGCGACTTCGCGTGCCTGGACAAGGCGAGCCTTTCGCTGCTTCAGGTGCGTTGCGAGGTATGGAACGGCTTCGTTTTCATCAACTTCGACGACCATGCTGCGCCTCTCGCCGAGTTCATGGCGCCGCTGACCGAGAAGTCCGAGAACTTTCCTTTCGAGAATTTCGAACTGAAAGAGTGTTACACGAAGGTGCTCGATTGCAACTGGAAAGTCGCGCTCGATAATTTCATCGAAATCTACCACGTGAACACGGTCCACGTGAAGACGCTGGTGCCGATCCTCGATACCCACAGCTTCGCGCCGTCGTTGCTGGCTAACGGCCATGGCTGCTTCGCGACCAAGAAGAAGAGCGCTTCGGTCTACGGCGACGTGGGCCTGAAGGACGATGCCGTCGGGGCCGACGATCTCACCAACATGTATACTATCGCGCTGTCGCGCTTTCCGAACTCCATGACGGCGCTCGATCCCAATGGCATCAATTGGCTGAACTTCTGGCCGCTCGCGCCGGACAGGACGTTGCTGATGGCGGGCCTGATGGGTCCGAAGATGGAGGATGCCGCGCAGGACACGGCCTATCTCACCATGCTGCGCGAGGCGAACGTCGCGATCCTCGCGGAGGATGTCGATCTTTTCGCAGGCGTTCAGCGCTCGATCGATAAGGGCGATCTGAAGCAGTTGATCGTCGGCTATCAGGAGCAGTGTCTCTACTGGTATCATGAGGAGATCGACCGGGTCATAGGACCCGATCGGGTGCCGGAAGCGCTCCGCATGAGGCCCCTGCTCGGATCTCATCTCGGACGCTCGGTCTGATCCGCTCCGTCCGAAGCGGCATGTGCGGCGGAAGCGGCCCCAGCCTTGGTCATGCGTGCGTGGCCAGAGATGCTTCTGAACCCGCCAGGGTTCACTTTTCGAAAATGCGGGAGACGATATGAAGAAGGCGCTTGTCACGGGTGGCGCGCATCCGATCGGCATTGGATTGGCGGCGGCCAAGGCGCTCGTACGTCTCGGCTACGAAGTCGTCGTCACCGGCGTAAGTGATGCAGAAACGGCAATGACCCCGTCGTTGGCAGGCATCAGCGCGCGCGTTCTCGACGTGACCGATCAGGCTTCGGTCGATGCGCTCGTCCGCAGCTTCGATCGGCTTGACGCGCTGGTGAACTGCGCAGGCCGCGCTGCCTATGAGAACTTCACGATGGAGCAGTTCGTCAAGACGATCGAGGTCAATCTCAACGGCACGATGCGGATGAGCCTCGCGGCTCATCCGCTGCTCGCGAAGCAAGGCGGCGCGATCGTGAACATCGCCTCGATGTATTCGACCTTCGGCAGCACCATTGCGCCCGGCTACGCGTCGAGCAAAGGCGGTATCGTCTCGTTGACCCGATCGTTTGCCGCCTCGTGGGCCAAAGACGGCATCCGCTGCAATGCGGTCGCGCCCGGGTGGATCAAGACCGCCATGGCGCAACCCGCCTGGGAGGACGCTTCCATGCACAAACAGATCGCTGATCGCACCCCGATGGCGCGGTGGGGCGAGCCGGAAGACCTCGGCGACGTAATCGGTTTCCTGTGCTCCCCCGAAGCGCGCTTCGTTACCGGGACGGTGATCCCCGTCGACGGCGGCTACTCGATTTCGGGTTGAGCGGAGCCGCCCGGCTGCGACCTTTTGCGCGGTCACGGATCGACGCGTCGCTCTTCGCTCCATCCCCAGCACCGGCACGCCCGTCCCTGCACGACTTGGATTGCAAACCGCGGTCTTGAGCCAGTCCGGTCCGAGCCGAGACGGCCCGGCGAATTTGCGAGATGCCTGCCGCTAGATAGGTCGCTGAGCAGACACATGTGACTTAGGCGCCTCTCCGCGCACTCAAGCGGTGCTCCAATTTCTGTCGATCTAGGGGGAGGAAATGACTGTGAGCCTCAAACACGTACTGATGGCCGGCGCCGGCCTGAGCATCGCCTGGACCGCTCCGGCGCTGGCTCAGGATAATGTGACCGCTCCGCCATCCGCCGCCATCGAGACCGCGGAGGCAGCGCCGGAATCCGGCGATATCGTCGTGACCGCCCGGCGGCGCAGCGAAGATATCAGCCGCATTCCGCTTTCGGTCAGCGCCTTTTCCGGCGAGACCTTGCAGCGCAAGTCCATCCTCAGCACCGCGGATCTGAGCCGGATCACGCCTGGATTGAACTTCTCGCTATCGGGCTCGTCGGTCAACCCGGTCATCGCGATCCGGGGCCAATCCCGCGGCCTCGCCGGGCCGGGGACGCCGGGCGTGCTCACCTACTTCAACGAGGTGCCTCTACCGAGCTACGGCAGCATCTTCTCGACCTACGACATGGACAATATTCAGGTTCTTAAGGGCCCGCAGGGCACGCTTTTCGGCCGCAACGCGATCGGCGGCGCCGTCCTGACGAACTCGCGCAAGCCAACCTATGATTTCAGCGGCTATGCAGAAGCCGAGTATGGGCGCTTCAACTCGCTCAGGCTGGAAGGCGCGATCAACCTCCCGATCGTGGCGGACCGACTTGCAGTCCGGATCGCGGGGCAAGCGACCAGCACGGACGGCTTCACGAAGACCCACGTCTACGCGCCCTGGACGCTCACCGGCCCGTTCAGCTCGACTCCGGGCACGCCGCTGAAGAACACGCGTGATTATGACGAGATCGACAACAAGGGTCTGCGCGTCTCCGTGCTCGCCGAACCTTTCGAGGGCCTGTCGAGCTTGACGGTGCTTGATTATTTCCAGTCGCGCGGCCGCTCGAACGTCGTTTTCCAAGGGCTGTTCCCCGGCACCTCGCCAATCTATTCGCTACCCGCGGCAACGTTGGACGCAATCGGGCTGGGCTCGCTGCTCAACCCGAACTTCCATTGCGGGACCTCGCCCAGCTGCGACATCGACCTCGCCATCGCCCACGCGCATGGCAAAAAAGGCCGGCGCGAGGCCTTCACCAACATGATGCCGGCGGACCGCTCCGAGGTATTCGGCATTTCCAACACGACCTCGCTCGAGCTTGGCGAAAACACGCAGATCAAGAACATCTTCGCCTATCGCACGACCAAGAACGACAACAACACGGATATCGATGGGTCGGCCCTGCCGATCATCGACGTGGCCGTTCGCGTGCGTTTGCGGCAGATCACCGAAGAGCTTCAGCTTTCCGGCGAGGCGTTCGACAACCGCCTGAAATACGTGATCGGCGGCTTCTTCTACGACGTCCGCCCGAACGGACTCGGTGGTCGTGAAGTCGACGGAATCGCCGTTTTCAGCGGCCTCAGCGTCTCGACGAACATGAACTACCAGCGCGAGCAGACGAAGGCGATCTACGGACAGGCCGATTACAACCTTTCCGATCTCGTAGAGGGGCTCAGCGTCACCGCGGGCTATCGCTACTCCTGGGATCGGACCTCGGGTTGCGCCTATCTCGCGGACTACAGCCTGCCGAACGGCGGCACGCCTCCGCCCGTCGGATCGTTCGGCTTCCTTCCGACGGAGCGGCAGTGCCGGACAAACAGCTTCACGCCCGATCCGAACGCCTCGCCGGGCTCGACGATCGCCGAGGTGTTCAGCCAGAAGTCGCGCAAGGGCACCTACACCTTCGCGCTCAACTGGCAGGCGACGCGTGACCTGCTGCTGTACGCGACCACCCGTCGCGGCTACCGACCGGGCGGCTATAACGCGCCGACGGTACCCGCTCCGATCGCATCGGTGCAGACATTCGGCTCCGAGACGCTCACCGACGTCGAAATCGGTACGAAGGGGCGCTACCGGGTCGGCGACGTCGGCGGGAATTTCAGCCTTGCGTTGTTCCGCGGCAAGGACAAGGGCTACCAATATTATCAGAGCACGACGGGGGTCCCGGGTCTGCCGAGCGGCGGTCTGCTGCTGAACAAGGCGGACCTGATCATCAAGGGCGTCGAAGGCGATTTCAGCCTGCGACCCACGTCCGGACTGACCCTAGGCGCCAACTTCGCCTACACCCGGGTCACGATTGATCGGCTCACCATCCCGCCGGAGATCGCAGCGGCCTATGAGGCCGCCGGGCTTGGCGACGCTGTCAATGTCACGTCGGTGTTCTTCACGCCCAAGTGGCAGTTCAACGCCAATCTGAGCTACGATTATCCGGACCGCGTGCTTGGCGGCGTGCTGGGGGTGAACCTGGACTTCCACTATCAGACCAGCTTCGTGGCGGGAGAGATCAGCATCGATTCCTACAAGACGCTCGACGCCCGCATTTCGCTCGCGAAGCTGTATGACGATCGGGTTACCCTCAGCGTCTTCGCGCGCAATCTGCTGAACGAGAAGTATGAAATCGGTCCGAGCGCTTCGGCGTCGGGCGGCGGCGCGCTGTCATACATCCTGGCGTCGCCGGTCACCTATGGGGCGGCGGTCCGCTTCAACTTCTGAATGTGACCGAAGCCGCGGCGGGGCGATCGCTCCGCCGCGGCGCCCCGACGAGGCTCCCTGAAATGACCTTGATCGCCCTCGGAACGCGTCGAATGGCAGGCGAGCGACCGCCAAACTGCCCTCTCCACTGAAAAGATGGCGGCTACGATCCTTTAATTCCTCCTGTGTTCGGCGGGTTACATTTCTCGGTCAGCATCCCGTAGGAGCGCAGCGATCGCGCCGCGTCGTGCGTTCCCCGGAGCACGCATCATGCGGCCATGGAACCCGTCTATCCTTCTCCCGGCAGCCGAAGTCTGGCGAGGTCAAACGGATCAGACACCGATCACACGCCCGTAAGGGAATAGATCCTGCGCGCCGTTGCGCTGAACAAGGCCTCCTTCTCGGCGGTCCCCGCCCCTGCTGCGAGACGCTTGAAGCCATTCCAGAGCACGACATAATCGACCTGCTGGCGATCGGCGGGGTAGTTGCTCTCGAACATGCAACGTTCGGCGCCGAACGCATTGATGCAGGGTTCGAAGAACGGGCGGTAGATCTCAGCGATCTTTTGCGAAGTTGGCGGTTCCGGTTCCAGATGGAGCTGGATGCCGGAGAAGAGATAGGCCCTCGCGGCGTCCCGGGTGTTCGCGGGCGGCACGATCTGCTGGTGCAGGGCGACATCCATCAGCAGCAGTCTGGAACTGCCCAGATATTCATCGATCATCGCGGCGAGCACGTCGGCGAGCACCGCGCGCGGCTCCTGCCGCTGGTCGATGCGGTCGAGCGCCTCCACATATCGCTGTGCCGATCTGCCCAGTACCGATCGGTAAATTTCTTCCTTGCTGATGCTGTACTCGTAGACGGTCTGCCGGCTGACGCCCGCCCTCTTCGCAATATGGTCCATCTTCGTGGCGTCGAAGCCGATGCTGGCGAACAGTTCCTGCGCGGCATCCATGATCCGCTCCGCTGCCTTCTCCGAACGAGGAACCTCAAGACGCGCCATATCCCCCTTCCGCTATCGCCGCGCAGCCAAGGGAGCACTCGCCTTACACAGTGTCAACGGAATCGCTTTGACACCAGTACGGGCGGTTTCTAGCCTTCGAATATAATTGTCTGGCCGCACGTGCGGCGTTCGACGCAAAAAAAGGGGAGGACTGCTGTGCGCGTGGCGCCACAAGAAGGGCTCTTTTCTCGCGCCTTATGGCGATCAGGGTCGTGACCTTCGTCGCGCCGATAGGTGTCGCCTCAAATCGACGGGTGAGACCGTCTCGATCTGCTGAGAGTTTGCGGCGGACCTCGGGGGGACTGATGCAATATGTAGTCTGAGGTTGATTAGTCTGTCTCTAAAACTTAGACTGTCTCTAAAAACGAAGACTCTCCGCTAACGCGGTGGGGTAAAAGGTAATAATCTTTAATCACAAGGGGGGATATTCATGCACTTCGCATCTCGGATTACAGGAGTCTTTTTGTTCACCGTCGCTCCGGCGGCGCTGTCACCCGCATTAGCGCAGTCTGCCGGGTCCGCGACGGCTGCGGAAACTGCCGGCTCCGCTCAACAGGGTGAGGGCGGCCTTCAAGAGATCATCGTCACCGCGCGCCGCACGTCCGAGAACCTCCAGCGCGTGCCTGTCGCGACTTCGGTGATTGGCGCTGAAGCACTTGAACGCCAGCGGATCACCACGGCCAGGGACCTACAGTTCGTCGCGCCTAGCTTGGTGGTCAACTCAGACGCACTCAGTGGCAGCGGCGTCCCGGTGTTCGAGTTGCGCGGGCAGCAGCAGACGCTCGGCTCCGACGCGACGGTCGTCACCTATTTCGCCGACGTACCGGTCGACACACGCGCCATCGCATCCGGCCTGTACGATCTTGAGTCGGTGCAGGTGGTCCGCGGTCCGCAAGGAACTCTATTTGGTAAGAACAGCACGGGCGGCGCCGTCGTCCTGACGCCCCAGCATGCGGATACGAGCGGGATCAACGGCAATCTCACTTTGACTTCGGGGAATTACGCCCTGCGTCAGGCGACCGGCGCGGTCAACGTGCCCCTGGTCGATGATGTGCTGGCCGTTCGCGTGTCTGGCCAGATCGCGCGGCAGCGCGGATTCGTCCATAACCTCAGCGGGCCGGACGGCAACGACAAACATTATGAAACCGGGCGCATCGCGATCCGATTGACGCCGGCGGAAGGACTGAAGAACGATTTCCTGTTCAACTATTTCCACGGCAACCAGCATCTCAACCCGCAGATCGTGAAAGAGCTCGGCGGGTTTGCGGTCTTTTTCCCTCAGGCGGTTGCGGGCTTTGAAAGGCAGCAGGAACTGGGCGATCGGACGATCGACATGTCCTTCTCGCCCAACTTCAACAGGAGTCGGTCCACGCTTCTCGCCGACTCTCTTTCCTATGATTTTGGTAACGTGACGATCAAGAACATATTTGGCTATTTCAAGGTTCGAGAGAATAGCGAATTTAATCAGACGAGCTTCGACTTCCCGCTTGTCGACGCCTTGCAGAAGACCAGGATACGGCAGTACAGCGATGAGCTGCAAATCAGCGGCAAGAGCTTCGACAACAACTTGAGCTGGATCGTCGGCGGTTTTTATTCAAACCAGAGGCGGACTGTCGATCAGTATGCGGTTGTCTTCTTCACCGACTTCAACAATCGCACCTTCTCGACAGACAAGTTCATTTCGAAGGCCATTTTTGGCCAGGCGACCTACGAGCTGACCGCGCTCGGCCTGCCGGGCGTGAAGCTCACCGGCGGCCTCCGGTCGACTTGGGACACTCGCACCGGCTCGCAGATCGGCTACATGGTTAACGGAGTCGTCAACGATCCGCCGACCGTGGCAGGGCCGCTGAAGCTCAAGACGCGGCGCACCAGCTGGACTGTCGGCCTCGATTATCAGGTCACGCCCGACTTGCTGCTGTATGCGGCGAGCCGTCACAGCTACAAGGCGGGCGGCTTCAATCTGACCTCGAGCGATACGCCGATATCCTTCCGCACCTATGCGCCGGAGTCGCTGACCGACATTGAAATCGGCGCGAAGTCGCAGTTCAACGTCGGGCCGGTGCCGGCCCGCGCGAACATCGCGCTTTACCGCGGCTGGTACAAGGACATCCAGAGCTATGCCGTCATGCGCTGTTTCAACCCGAGTGGCGGTTCGATCGTCGCCAACGCGGCGACTGGGTCGCCGAAGGGACTGGAGCTTGAAGTCCAGGCGAAGCTGACGCCCCGGCTCCAGATCTCCGGCTTCTATAACCGCACCTTGGGCAAATACGGCAAGTTCCAGTTGCCGCCCCCGCCCCCGCCGTGCGAGTACAATGGCGGCGCTGATATATCTGGCGAGATCTTCGGCAACATCTACAAGAACTCTGGCGGTCTGACGGTGGATTACACCATTCCGATCGATGAGGCGGGCACCGAGCTGGCGTTTAACGGCAACATGTACTCGCGTAGCCGCAAGGCGGGTAACAGCCTGCAATCGTTGAACAGCGAGATAGACGGATATACGCTATTTAACGGCCGGGTGGACTTGAATACCATCGGCGGCGGGGCGTTCAGTCTCGGTGTTTACGTCCGCAACATCACCGACAAGAAGTACGTGCTCGTGCGCAATCAGTCGCTGGCGGCTGGTGGCTATGACGCGTTTCAATTTGCCGAACCCCGTACCTACGGGATCGAAGGTCGGATCAAGTTCTGACGATCAGTCAGGCCTACGGTCACGAGCGCCATCTTCAGTGATGGCGCTCGTCAGACCTTGCGTCTTTTCCGTTGCGACCACGCCGCTGCAAAGGATCATACGTGCTCATCACCGAACTTGACGCCGAGGCGGCGGACTCAGCGGAACGCGCGAAAATCGCGTCGTGGGTGGAGCGCACTATCGGCGGTCGCGTCATTGATATGGAGCGCGAGCGGCGCTGGCGCCCAATCTGGAAGATACGATACGAGAAGGACGGCAAGATCGCGCGGCTGATCGCCAAGGGCATGCGCCCGTTCGAAAGCATCCCCTACACCCTGCGCCACGAAATGCTCGCTCAGCAAATCCTGGAGGAAAGCGGCATTCCCGTTCCGCACGTTTACGGTGCGGTCGACGAGAACATGTTCGTCATGGATTTCATAGAGGGCGAGAAGGACGCGGGGCTAGTCCAACAGGCATCCGAGGCGATGCCGACGATCAGCCCGGAACGGTGGCAGGCGAGCCTCGAATTCATCGAATGGCTGGGAAAGTCCCACAAGATCCCAGTCGATCGCTTTGCCGGAACCGAATGCATCATGCCTTCGACACCCGACGAGATCGCGCTCGCGCTGTTCAATCCCTACTACGATATGGTCACGCGCCGCGGCGCAGTAGACGCGGTGACTGAATTCTTCTCCCGTTGGGTGCGGCGGAACGTACCCCAGAATCGCACCAGGCCTGCGATCGTGTTCGGCGATGGCGGCCAGTTCATGAACATCGGCAACAAGCTGTCAGCGATCATTGATGTCGAGGTCGCGCATGTGGGAGACCCGTATAACGATCTCGCCGTATTTCGCTGCAGGCATCCGGTCGAGAATATGGGGGACATTCCGGCGCTGTTCCGCCATTATGCGAAAGTCACTGGCGAGGAGATCGACTGGAAGGTGCTCGCTTACTCCACGGTCGTCTATTCGGCGTGGGGTATGTCGAGCTACACCATGGCGATGGCTGAGAACTACCTCGGCGGCGATTGGGGTGAAGTCATCATGGCGCGGGCGTTCATCATGCGACGCACCCTCGAAGCGATGGCGGACTGTCTCGGCATCACTCTCGAATATGATCAGGAGCTTCCCGCACCGCGCGTCGCTCCGATCGAGGAATCGGGTCTGGAGAAGCTGCTGCTGGAGATCAGCCGCCTTCCAACATCGCCGAGCATGGCCGATTGGCAGCGGGATGCGCTGGCCACGATCCCGCAGGGGCTGTTGAAGCAGGCGCATTACGGCCTCTGGGCCGAACAGGCCGACCTTGATGAAATCGAAAAGCTGACCGGCGTGCGCGCACGCGACAGCAAGGAAGGCGACGCCGTACTCAAGACGTTCGTCGAGACGGCCGGGCCGGACAGCGATGAGAAGCTAGTAAGGCTGTTCCACCGCCAGGCCTATCGCCGGTGCCTGATGATCGCCGGACCCGGCGCGAGCGAGGATCATATCATGTTCGCCCGGGTGGACCCGATCCTCGATGGCGGGAAGGGCCCGTTGTCCCACGTTGCGAATGGCTGATTTCCTTCAACGCATCGCGCCGCCCCACGATCCGGCACGGCGCGGGCGCCGATCACCGGAAGCGGGAGGCGGAAAATGATGGACAGGTTGCGCGGCAAGGTTGCGATCGTCACCGGCGGTGCCGGCGCGATCGGCTCGGCGACCGCGGAGCGCTTTGCGACCGAGGGTGCCACCGTCGTGGTCACGGGACTTTCCGATCAACGCGCCCGCGAAGTCGCCGTGCGCATCGGCCAGGGCGCGATCGGCCTGCAGCTCGACGTGAGCGATCAGGATTCGGTTCGCGCAGCGATCAGCGAGGTCGCGCGGCGGTTCGGCCGGATCGACATCCTATTCAACAACGCGGCGACGACGTCGCCGGAACTCATGCAGCAGGACACCACCGCGCCGGAAATCACGGTGGAGACGTGGGACGCCATCATGAACGTCAACGTGAAAGGGATCATGCTGACGTGCAAATATGCAATCCCGCACATGGTCGAGGGTGGCGGCGGATCGATCATCAATATCTCTTCCAATTCGGCCCTGCTCGGCGACAATGTTCGCTTCGCCTACGGCACATCGAAGGCGGCGGTGATCGGCCTCACGAAATACGTCGCCGCTCAGCACGGCCGGCAGTATATCCGGTGCAACGCGATATTGCCGGGCGCGATCATGAACGCGCAGCTCGAGGAGGCGCAGGAATATGTCCGGCGGTTCCTCCCCCACACGCTGATCCCGCGCATGGGGCGTCCAGCCGACATCGCGGCGACGGCCGCCTTTCTCGCGGCCGACGAATCCGAATATATTACGGGCCAGGCCTTCTCCGTCGACGGCGGGCATCTCGCGCATCAGCCGCAGATGGGCGACATGCGGTCAATCGAAACGCCGGGCGATTAGCTTGCACTATCCCGCCGACTGGCGAATGATGGGTGGTAGCCGAGCTCGTGCAGAAATCGGTGGATCGCCGCGGCGGCAAGGCCGCCGGGGCCGGGAAGAGGAGTATTGACGTGTCCGAGCATACTACGTTTTGCCGGATCTGCTACCATCTGTGCGGATCAATCGTCGAGATCGACGATGTGACGGGCCGTCCGGTCTCCATGCGGGGAGACAAAAACAACCCTCTCTACAAGGGCTATGCTTGCGTGAAGGGCCGGGCATCTCCCGCGATGCACAACAGCGCCGATCGCCTGTTTCACTCGGTAAAGCGTCGTTCGGACGGAAGCTTCGAGCGTATCGATGTCGAACAGGCGATGGACGAGATCGCCGATGCGCTCAAACGCATCATGGCTGAATCCGGACCCCGTGCGATCGGCGGCTACTACGGCACCGGGACGGTCGGCGGAACGTTCGTCATGCCGTTTGCGGACGCGTTTTTCCGGTCTATCGAGTCGCCGATGGTGTTCGGTTCGGAATCGATCGATCAGCCCGGCAAGACGATCGCGAAGGGCCTGCACGGCAATTGGATGGCGCCCAGCAATGGCTGGGTCGAGCCGGAGGCGATCCTGCTGATCGGCGTCAATCCGCTCGTCAGCCACAACGGTTTTCCGTTCGGAAATCCCAATACCTGGCTCACGGGAAGGCTGGCCCAGGGCATGCAGCTGATCGTCATCGATCCCCGCCGCACCGAGACCGCGCGCAAGGCGACGCACTTCGTCCAGCCCCGCCCGGGGCACGATGCGGAAATCCTTGCCGCGATCGCCCGCGTCATCATCGACGAACAGCTTTTCGACGCGGAGTTCGCGGCGGCGAATACGTCGGGCCTGGAGCAGTTCCGAGAGAGCTTGGAGCCGTTCGCGCCTGAGGTCGTCGCGCAAAGCGCCGGCGTCGACCCAGAAGCGCTGATCGACGCCGCTCGCCTCTACGCATCCGCGCGACGCGGTTACGTGCTTTGCGGGACCGGCCCCGGCATGTCCGGCTCCTCGACGCTGATCGAGTATCTGCGGATGTGCGTCGAAACCCTTTGCGGCCATTACTGCCGCGAAGGCGAAACCGTGCCGCTGGCTGGCGTTCTGTTCCCGACGACCGCGGCCAAGGCTCAGGCCAACCCTCCCTTCCCGTCCTGGGGCGAGGCTTTCGGCGGACCGCAATCGCGCGTTCGCGGCCTCTGGTCCATGTTCGCCGGCTCCGCTCCGATGCCGACTTCGGTCGCGGCGGACGAAATGCTGATGCCGGGGCCAGGGCAGATCCGGGCGTTCTTCTCTATGGCGGGCAATCCCGTGGCGGCGTGGCCCGATCAGCAGCGCACCATCGCGGCGCTGACCGGGCTCGATCTGCATGTCGCTCTCGATGTGAAGCTGACGGCGACCACCCGCCTGGCCGATTACATCATCGCGACGAAGATGCATTTGGAAACGTCGGCGGTCACGATGCTGGCGGAAGGACTGACCTTTTACGGCACGGGCGTCGGCACGAACCAGTCATACGGGCAATATGCGCCCGCCGTCGCCTCGCCGCCCGAGGATTCACAGCTCATCGAGGATTGGGAATTTTTCCACGGTATCGCACGGCGGCTCGGCCTTGACCTGTCCATCAAGACCCTTTCGGGATCGACCTATGCGATCGACATGCAGAACAAGCCGAGCGGCGACGAACTGATCGAAGCCTTCGTCGCCGGATCGCGCATCCCGCTCGAAGAACTGAAGCGGCATCCGCACGGGGCGATCTTCCCAGCGCCAGACGTGGTCGTGGCCGGGAAAGATGAAGGATGGACCGGTCGGCTGAATTTCGCCGACCCGGACATGATGGCCGATCTCGCCGAAGTTGCGCTTCGCATCGGCACGCCGGAGCGTGACGAGCACTACCCGTTCAAGCTCATCAGCCGGCGCATGCGGCATTTTTTCAACTCCATCGGCCATGCCGCGACCCGGGGCACGCTTTACAACCCAGCCTTCATGAATCCGCACGACATCGAGGACCTCGGCCTCGCGGAAGGCGATCTTGTCGAGATCGCCTCGCCGCACGGCTCGATCATCGGCGTCGTTGAATCCGATCCGGGGCTGCGGGAGGAGTTGGTGTCGATGGCGCACTGCTTCGGCAGCGATCCACAGTCGGATGAGGCGGTGCGCGAGATCGGCAGCCCAACCTCGCGCCTCATCGACGTCGAAGACGATTTCGAGCGCTACTCCGGCCAGCCCAGGATGAGCAGCGTGCCGGTGAAGGTCAACCGATTGACGCCCCAATGGCCGGCTAACTGACGCGAGAGCGATCGTCGTCCGAAGGTGCGCGATCGCGGCCTTCGGATCGGGGATCGCCGGGCGGCAAGCCTCGCATCGACCCCAACATGTAGGCTTAGGAGGCCCGCGGCATGAGCCAGACACTCGACAATGAAGACGCGGAGCGCAAGCTGCGCCAGTGGCTGGAAACCGAGCTCGACGCACAGGTCGTCTCGCTCGTGCGACAGGATCGCTGGCGGCCTTCTTGGGACGCGAAGGTCGTTCGTGGGCAGGAGGAACTGTCGCTCTATCTCCGGGGGGATCGAGGCCAGGGCTACTCCTTCCCCCTCTCATACGAGGCCGATGTCATGCGGCTGCTGGAGAAGAACGGCATCCCCGTGCCGCATGTCTTCGGAATGTCCGACGATCCCGAAGCGATCATCATGACGAACGTCCCCGGGGAGCGCCAGTTGTCCGGCATAACCGATCCGATCGAGAGACGAAGAGTGATCGACGAGTATATCGGCATCATGGCGTCGATGCACGCGATCGACATCAGTCAGTTCGAGGAAGCCGGTTTCGCCAACCCCGCGGACGCCGGCGAATCGCAGCAGAATTTCCACCGGATCAGCGTGAACTTCTATCGCAACCTCAAGGCGCGTCCCGAGCCTTTCATCGAATGGGTGCTCGCATGGATGGATCGCAACGTCCCGCGTCATCGCACGGAACGCAGCTTCGTCACCTATGATGCCGGCCAGTTCCTGGTCGACAAGGGACGCGTCAGCGCGGTCTATGACTTCGAGATAGCGCACATCAACGATCCCATGGTCGATCTGGCCGGATGGCGCGTGCGCAACGCCTTCGAGCCGCTCGAAGACATCGGCTACATGTACCGCAAGTATGAGCGCCTGACCGGCCGCACCATCGACTGCGATGTCATCAACTATCATGTGATGGCACTGTCTCTCGCTGCCAATCTGGCGATCGCCGGCCAGCTGGCTACACCCTCGGCGGAGTCAGGCATATGGCGCGTGTGGGAGGTCGCGGGCGCCCGCTACACGCTCTCCGCGATGGCGGACATCCTAGGCGTCGCGCTTGAAGCCGTGCCGGCGCCGCCACCGCTCCGTTCCTCGAATTCCGTCGCGGCGGAGGCGATGAAGACGGCGATCGAAGCGCTGCCGCTGGCCGACGGAAGCTCCTATCAGCGCAAGATGGCGCTGCTCCTCGCCGAGCACCTCCGGCTGGTCGACCTCTATGGCGCCGCAATCGATCGGCAGAACATCGACGATGTCGAGAACGTCATCGGTTGGCGGCCATCGACCTCGCTGGAAGGCGATCAGGCGCTGGAGGACTACGTCAAGACGGCCGGCCGGGAGGACGATGAGAGGCTGATCGGCCTCTTCCACCGGAGGATCGAGCGCCGGAGGATGTTGCTGCCCAGCTTCGAGGGCGAACAGCCGCTCGCGCCGGGCGACGTGTCGCCGTTCATCGACCAATGCCATGTCCCGCCGCTGCGCAGCGTCTTGGAGCGCTTCGACGCGAGCGCCGATGCGCTTGAGGTGTGAATCAAGCCACGGCCCCGGTCAGATGATCGACGGAATTCCTGCCTGTGCCGGTCCGTCGTTCGCACCGAAGCAGTAGGCGCGGATCTTGTTGCCGTCGGGATCGCGCAGATATGCGCCATATGCCTGTTCGACCGCGCCGCGGTCCGGGGGCGCCGGCATCGCTTCCGCCGGCCGTCAGCCCGGCCGCATGGAATGCACGCACGGCCGCCCGCCCCGGGCCTTGAAGCTCACCGTTCCGCCATTGGCCGGCGTCGCCTGCGATCCATCGAGCGGCCGCAGCAGTACGAACTCCGCGAGATGATGCCCGTAGGCCACCCCCTGATCCAGGAAGTCGCCGAGATTGATGATGCCCAGCGGCGCGAGAACGGCGTCGTAGAACCGCTTCGAGCGATCGAGATCGTTCGTGCCGAGACAGAGCCTATGCTGCGTTGTTTGCCCGCGGCGCGCGCGTGCCCCCGCCAGTCGGCAGGGCGCATTATCTCTGGGAAAGCATGCCGAGCGATAGGAGGACCGCCCATCTCAGGTCGCTAGAGCGCAGTCCAATATTGACGAAGATCAAGGAGCAGGAACTATGGGGCGCTTGGCCGGCAAGGTAGCGATCATCACGGGCGCGGGGCGCGGCATCGGCCGCGCGATGGCGCGGCGATTCGCGGCGGAGGGTGCCAAGATCGTCGTCGCCTCGATCACGCCCGCGAATGTCGAGGCCCTCACCTCTGAGCTCAACAAGAAGCACGGCGTGGGTGCCGCGATCGGCGTCGTCTGCGATGTCGGCGAGGAAGCCGACATCAAGAATGTCGTAGCGCGCGCGGTCGAGGCGTTCGGGACGGTCGATATCGCCGTCAACAATGCGTTCGAGCTGGCGAGCGGGATGCATTCGGTGCTCGATACCACGGCCGAGCATTTCCATCGGCAGATGGTAACCGGGCCGCTCGCGGCGCTGCGCATGATGCAGGAGGTCTATCCGCTGATGGAAGGGCGCGACGGCCGCATCCTCAATTTCGGCTCGCCCGCCTCGGTGGAGGGCTATCCCGGCTTCGCGCCGTACAACATGGCGAAGGAGGCGATACGCGGCCTAACCCGCACCGCCGCGCGCGAATGGGGCGGCAAGCAAATCACGGTCAACGCGCTCATGCCGGTCGCCTTCACCGAAGGTGTGCAGAAGGCGGTCGAGGAAGGTCTGGCGAGCGCGGAAGCCACCACTCCGATCCCGCGCATGGGCGATCTCGACGAGGATATCGCGCCCGTCGCGCTTTTCCTCGTCAGCCCTGAAGCGCGCTACGTGACCGGATACAGCTTCCACGCCGACGGCGGCTTCAAGATCGACGCGGCACGCTGAGCCGGTCCGGCGAGGATCGTCGGGTCGCTACGAGCGCAGCCGGCTGGCGCGCGCTTTTTGATATGACCGCCCAAGAAGGGCAGCGTGCGCCCTCGCCAGCGGCTTCAGCGGCCCGAGACTGGCGGGGACGTCCGCTCCGCCTGGGCGAAACCCTCCATCAGCATCGCGTGCCGGTCGATCACCTCCTGCCGGCCGCGGCGATGGGGGAAGATATGGAGCCGCCCCTCGGCGATGCCGGCGAGCACCTCGGAAGCGACCTGATGCGCATCCAGGAGATTGTCCTCATACCAGGCCGCACTTGCCATCGGCCATTTCGTCCCGCGCATGGCGGCCGGATCGCTGACGGTCATTCCCGGGCAGAGGATCGAAACCCCGATCCCGTGCTCGGCAAGCGGCGACGCCATCACTTCGCCCAGTCCGGTGGTCGCGAATTTGGCGACGACATAGGGCGCGTTCAGCGGACGCAGATCGGCCCGGCCGACGCCGGACATCGATGAGGTGAGCAGCACGTGCCGATCCCCGCTTTGCGCGATCAGGTGCGGCAGGAAGGCGGTTATCCCGTTCAGCACGCCGCCGAACTGGACGCCCAGCACCTTGCTCCAGTCATCGCGCGAAAGCTGATCGAACGGTTTCAGGATCGCGATCCCGGCATTCAGGCAGAGCCGATTGACCTCGCCGAACCGGTCGAACGCGAACCCAGCGAGCGCATCCATTTCGGCGGGCTCCGATACGTCCGCCTGGAAGGTCGCCACCTCGACACCCTCTTGCCGTACCGGCGCAGCGGCCGCTTCCAGCCTTTGCGTCTCGATATCGGCCAGCACGATGTTCATGCCCTGCCGCGCGAAGGCCAGCGCCATCGCCTGGCCAAGCAGCCCCGCGCCGCCAGTGATGACGGCGCAACCGCCAGCCTCAGGTCCGCCGCTCACAAGCCGAGCAGCCTTGCCGGATTCGCGGCAACCATGGTGGTGAGCTCCGCCTCGGTAACGCCGTGATTCCAGAGCTTCTCAAGGAAATCCTGCATGCCGGCGGCGGGGTGCGGCAGCTCCGTCGTCCAGCCATAGTCGGTCGACAGCGTACAGCGCTCGTGGCCGATCGTGCGGATCATCGCCACCATGTCGGGCACGCTCTTGCCCGCCATCCCGGGCAGATGGTGACAGCATTGCGCGGTCAGCTCGATCGTCGCGCCGAGATCGGCGAGTTCGCGGCATTGCTGCGGCGTCAGATGCGGACCGGCGAGCGGTTCGCCCGCGTGCGTGACGAGGAGCTTGCCCTCGCGTGCGAACGCCTTGATCACGGCGTAATGCTCGACCGCCGTGACATGACCGGTCGCCAGCACAGCATCATACTGGACGACGAGATCGAAGATCGAGCGCACCTCGGGCAGCGGCTCGCCCTCCTCGCCCGTGACGCGCAGACCCTCCCCGCGAATACCGAGGATCTCGGATTTGCCGTTCAGATAATCCTGGTGGCTGTGGACGGTCGGAAGCCAGACGATCTTCGCGCCGAGCTGCAAGGCGGCGTTCACCGCATCGACGTTCAGCCCGCCGCTGGGATAATCGGTGCAGATGCCGCCGAACACGCGCAGCCCGGGAACCATCTGCTCGATCTCGGTCGCGAGCATCGGCGATCCCAGGCTGTGCGATTTCAGCACGATCGCACGGTGGCCGCTGTCATAAGCCTCGCGCGCCGCCTGGAGGCCGGTGACCGAATGCGTCGGGTGCGCGTCCGTGCCGATCGTGTCCGGTCCGAAATGACAATGCATGTCGATTGCGTGTTCGATCCTCAAAGTGCTCATCTTGATACCTCGCGGCATTAATCGAGCAGCGTCAGCTCCCCGATCGACGAATGGTTGGTTCCCAGCAGGAGTCGGGCCGTCGATAATCCCGGGATGAAGCACGTATCTTATCTGTCACCCTACCGATCGATGGGGTTTTCGTGGACCGCTGTTCGTCTACACTCAGAGATGCGCCGCGTCTGACGGCATTGACAGGGAGATCGATGTCCAAGCCTCTTCATCGGCGTCTTTCGTTGAGCGCGATGGCGACGTTCGACTGGACGTTTGAACAGGACCTTGAATTCTGGTCGCGCGCGGGGCTGCGCTGTGTCGGCCTGTGGGATCGCAAGGTCGAAGCTTTCGGCTTCGATAGGGCGATAGACGAACTCAGGCGCCACGATCTTTCGCTCTCCTGTGTTATCTTCGGACCGTTCACCCTGCTGGACCCGTCGTGCTGGGATGACGAGCGGGCATCCGTCCTGCGCTGCATCGATGTCGTGCAGGCGCTCGGCGGCGGCGCCGTCTACAGCCCCCCCGGCAAGGGAGCGTTCGACAGCTGGGATGAGAACGCGGCACGCTATGCCGAAGCGGTTGCTCCGTGCGTCGCCTATGGAGCGAGCCGGGGCGTACGGGTCGCGTTCGAGCCGACGCTGCGTCCCCAGATGTCGTTCGTTCACAATCTGCGCGATTCGCTGGATCTCGCGGACAAAAGCGGCGCGGATGTCGTCGTTGACATCGGAAACTGCTATACTGAAAGAGATGTTCGGCAATGGATTCGGCGGACCGGCGAGCGGATAGGCCTCGTGCAGGTCAGCGATGTAACGATCGGGACGATGGCCACTCCCGGTGCCGGAACGCGTGGACTGCCCGGCAGCGGCGAACTGCCGATCGAGGAGTTCCTCCGCACGGCCATAGCGGCCGGCTATGCGGGACCGTTCGAGATTGAGTTTCTTGGGGTTGGGAACGTGGATCAGGATGCCGTGCTGGCCAGCCTGGACCGGATGGATGCCATGCTTCACCGGCTGGGCGTGTAGGATAGAATAGAGGTCGGATCATTTGCCATGCAACAGTTGAAAGAAACGAACTACGCTCTGGGCGATCGGGATCTGCTGATGTCGATCCTGCGCGAGCAGGGCTATTGGTATTTCCGGGACGTGCTCGATCCCGAGGCTGTGGGCTGGCTGCGTGGCCTCTATATGGCCGAACTGCGGGATCGCGATCTCGTGGACGCGGACGCTGGCGAGGCGATCTGGAACGGCACGACGCCGATCATGATCGATGACGGCGTCACCAGCTCGCGCTTTCCACGGCTGCGCGAGGCCCGCGCCTGGGAGAGGTTCGTCGAGCATCCCGGCATCGTCCGCTTCTTCGGCGAGCTGACCGGTGAGACGCCGGACTGGTTGAGGGCATCTGATTATTACCGCATCGTGCCGCCGGGGCAGGAGCGCGGCGAGGACGCCTTCTCCTTGCGACATCAGGATGCGAAAGGGCTTCCCGGCCTCGATTTCGTGACGTGCTGGATCCCGCTCGAGAACGTCGACGCGGACGTCGGCGGGCTCGCCATCGTTCCGGGATCGCATCGCCACGGCGTCGCGCAGGATCGCTGGTTCACACAGGACTTCGCGCCCGATGACGCCTGGGCGCGCGCCGACTACCGGGTGGGCGACGTGC
>Ga0105249_10000388_pt1 | contig 43495 bp, 37 predicted proteins | sample KBSS44metaG_FD_81522 | JGI IMG/M metagenome (GOLD analysis project Ga0105249, IMG submission 81522) | Switchgrass rhizosphere microbial communities from Kellogg Biological Station, Michigan, USA - KBS S4-4 metaG | ecosystem: Host-associated > Plants > Roots > Rhizosphere > Soil | place...
ATGAAGGACGACGGCCTCCAGAACGTCCGCGGTGAGCCCGTGATGGTTCCCGTCTGGGTCCGGGGCGCGGAGTCCGCCCAACTCGTGAGCCCGCGGACGCAGAACCTGCCGATGCTCGGACTCGGCGGCAGCATCGCGACGCCGCCGGCGGGCATCACCGCCGACGTCATCGTGGTCGGGAGCTTCAGTGACCTGGCCGCAAAGGCGGCGCAGGCGCGTGGCAAGATCGTCCTGTTCGATGTTCCGTTCACGAACTACGGCGAGACGGTCCAGTATCGCGGGCGCGGCGCGATCGAAGCCGCGAAGGTCGGCGCCGTCGCAGCGCTCGTACGATCGGTGACGCCGTACTCGCAGCGCACGCCGCACACGGGGGGCATGTTCTACGATTCCACCGTTCGGCGCATCCCCGCTGCCGCCGTCACCGTCGAGGATGCGGAGATGATGCACCGCATGCAGACGCGCGGCGAGCGCATCCGCGCGAAGCTCGTGATGTCGGCGAAGACGCTGCCCGATGCGCCATCGCGCAACGTGATGGGCGAGATCGTAGGCGCGGAGAAGCCGGATGAGGTGGTCGTGTTCGGCGGTCACATCGACTCGTGGGACGTCGGTCGCGGGGCCATGGACGACGGCGGCGGCGTGGTCGTGGCGTGGGAGGCGGTCAAGCTCCTCCAGCGGCTTGGCCTCAAGCCGCGTCGCACGATCCGCGTCGTTGGCTGGACGAACGAGGAGAATGGCGGCCGGGGAGGGCAGGGGTACCGGGATGCCCACAAGGCGGACGTCGACAAGCACGTGCTCGCCATCGAGTCCGACGGCGGTGTTTTCAAGCCCCAGGGGTTCGGGTTCAACGGCTCCGACGCGGCGCTCGACGTGGTCAAGCAGATCGGCACGCTGCTCGATCGCATCGAGTCCGGGTCGATCGTGAAGGGTGGGGGCGGCGCCGACATCGCGCCGATCATGGCGCTTGGGGTCCCAGGCTTGGGGCTGAACGTGGACGGCACGAAGTACTTCTGGTATCACCACACCGAGGCCGACACGATCGACAAGCTCGACCCCCACGACATGGCGCTCTGCGTGGCGACGATGGCCGTCATGGCGTACGTCGTGGCCGACATGCCGGAAACCCTTCCGCGCGCCCCCGTCGCGACCCGGTGACGGCCCCGCGCCCGCGCCGCGTTATGGTCGCTTGCGGCGGCGCGGGCACCGCGTCAGCTTCTACCGACAAAAGGGCGACTCCTTCCGCCCGGGAACACGCTCAACACAGTCGGCTCGGCCGCCTCGACGCCCGCGCCGCGGAGGATGCATGGCGAAGCAGGGGGCAATCGAGATGGAGGGAACCGTCGCCGAGGTCCTTCCCAACGCGACGTTCCGTGTGACGGTCAACGGCGGTCACGACGTGCTCACCACGCTCGGCGGCAAGATGCGGCAGAACCGCATTCGCGTGCTCGCCGGCGACAAGGTGACGATCGAGGTCTCACCCTACGACCTCTCGCGCGGCCGCATCACGTACCGCCACAAGTAGCGCCTAACGCCGGACTCGCCGGCGTCAGCGCGGCCCGGCGATCAGCAGCGACGACGCGACCAGCGCGCCCAGGGTGACGATGCTGGCCACGACCAGCGCGACGATGCGGACCGCCAGTTGACCGCGGCTCTGCCGCGCGATGACGATGCGGTTCTGCCGGTAGTCGCGCTCGGGGTCCATACCCAGCGTGCGGATGCCGTGACGTCCGGCCGTCGCCGAGAAGGAGAACAGCTCCAGCCGTACTGTGCTGTCGAGCGAGGTGGCGCTGCTCGGGGCGTTCACGGATGCTACCCGCAGCTCGCGTCCACTCGCCTCGGACGTGACCGAGAAGCGCAGATCCCACAGTGCGCGCTCGCCGAGCCGACCCTCCGTGAGCAGCACGTACCGGTCGGATCGGGGCAACAGGAGGCTCTGCTCCGGAATCACCGGTAGCGACGCAATGACCGTGTACCGGGTGGATCGGACACGGCCAAGGGCGAGTCGCGCGACCGCGATGACGCCGCCAAGAACGAGCGGAATCGTCAGGAGCAGCCAGAGGCGATTCGAAAGGACCGCGGTCACTGCGTCCGGGCGGCCGGAATCATCACGCTCGCAAAGCTGGCGCGGCCGGGCCCGCCGTACCGAACGTCGTCGAGCCGCATCGCGGTGGCCGCTCCCGCCGGAAGCTCCTCGTAAAACGGAAACCGCGACCAGACAAGAAAGTGGCGTCCGGCGCGCGTGCTCGCGGCGAGCCGATACTGCGCCGCCGTGTCGACGAGCGCCGCAACCCGCTCGCCGCTCGCCGCATAACGAGGTGTGACCCACCAGGTGAGGGCTCCGGTCTCGTAGGACGGACCGAGATCGCGGACGACGGTTCGGCGAAACGGGTTGAGCGGCTCCGGCGCCACCATCAGGCGCAACGACGGTCCGAGCCCCTGGGCGACCGCCTGTCGCTCCGCGACGATTCGGCCAAGCTGGCTTGTCGCTGCCATGACCGCGATGTAGGCGGCAACCGCGATGAGCGCGACCCGGGCCGGGCGCGACGCATGCGCCATCACCGTTGCGGTGTCGGCTCCGACCGGAACCCGCCGTGCTCGCTGAATGGCTATCGTGGCGCCGAACCCGAGCGCCGACCACACCCACGGGTCGACAATGAACAGCGTGTCGCCATAGAACCAGCGCCCGGAGAACGGCATGAGCAGGCGGACGCCGTACGTGTTCAACATGTCGAACAGCGGGTGGGACCAGATCGACAACGCCGAGACCAGCAGCAGCTGCGTGGCGCGGGGCGGGATGCGTAGCCCCGGCCTGTTCGCTCGCGACCGCCGGCGCTCGATCGCCTGCCCGATGGCGTACATGATCGCCATGAGAACGAACGGCAGCACGCACATCGCCAGGACCCCGTGCGTCCATCCGCGCCGAAACGCGAGGCCGTCGGCGTTGTCTCCCACCAGGTAGACGAGGACGTCGACATCGGGCAGATTCGCGCCGATGACCATCGTGACCGTCGCGAGCGCGGTGCGGCGACGCAGTCCGGCGCCCGACATGGCGGCGCCTACGAGCGAGTGACAGAGGTTGTCCACGACGTCCGGTTAGGGGAAGCGCACAACCTACCCGGCTCGGTACGCGGGGGCAAACGCCGGGGCACCGCCGCCTCGACGTTAGGCCGTCACGGCTGCTGCGGGTCGCGGTAGACCACGCCGCCCTTCATCACGAACTTCACCCTGCGCACGGCCGCGATGTCGCGCGTGGGGTCGCCGTCGACGGCGATGAGGTCGGCGAGCAGCCCCGCTTTCACCGTGCCGATGCGATCCTCCATGTGCAGGATTTTCGCATCGATGGACGTGGCCGAGCGGAGCACGTCCACCGGCTTCATGCCGTAGGCCACCAGCAGCTCGAGCTCGCGGGCGTTGTCGCCGTGTGTGAACACGCCCACGTCGCTGCCGTTGCAGATGGTGACGCCGGCCGCGATCGCGGCCTTGAGGCTCGCCCGTTTTTCGGTCACGCGCGGAGGATCGGCATCCGCGCCACGACGCCATCCACGGTAGGAGAGGATCGCGTCGCCGGCGGCCACGGTCGGGCAGAGCGCCACACCTTTCTCCGCCATGAGCCGAAACACCTCCGGCGTTCCACCGTCCCCGTGCTCGATCGTCTCGACGCCGCCGAGGATGGCGCGTCGCATCCCCTCGGCCGTGCTCGCGTGCGCGACGACCGGCCGACCACTGCTCCGCGCGACGTCGACGATGTGCGTGATCTCCTCGACCGTGAACGTCGGACGGCTTTCCCCGTTAGGCCCCCATCGATAGTCCGCGTAGATCTTGATCCAGTCGGCGCCTTTGCCGATCTGGTCGCGCACGACCCGAGTGAGCCCGTCGATACCGTCGGCTTCTTCCGCGCCCTGCGGCACCGCGAACTCCGGCGTGAAGCCCTTGGGGCCGTAGCTGCCCGTGGCGACGATCGCGCGTGTCACCACGACCATCCGCGGGCCCGGGATGATGCCCTGCGCTATCGCCTGCTTGAGACCGACGTCTGCGTACCCTGCGCCCTCGCTGCCCAGGTCTCGCACCGTCGTGAAGCCCGCGAGCAGCGTCGCGCGAGCGTGATTCGTCGCGCGGGCCACGCGAAGCGCGAGCGGCTCGTGCAGCACCTGGTCGTCCCAGCTCGCCTCGTTGTACGGATGCAGCAGCAGGTGCGAGTGCGCTTCGATGAGCCCGGGAAGCAGCGTGAGCCCGGGAAGGTCGACGGTCGTGGCGCCGGCAGGGAGTCGGGCCTCGCTCGCCGGGCCCGCCGATACGATGCGCTCGCCGGTCACGACGACCGCCCAGCCGGTGTGCGGTTCGGCCGCGATGCCGTCGAACACGCGAGCGGGACGAAGCACATAGCTCTTGGCGGCCGCCGTGCCCGGGGACGCCTGTGCACGCGCCTGACGAGTCGTAACAGCGGCCAACGCCGAGAGCGCGACGCAGGAGAGCGCGCTGATGGCTATTGCTCGAGACAGTAGCATGTCCGTGCGGAGTCGGTGTGGGAAAGCGGACGGGCGGGCGCGACAGCTCGATTCTATAGAGCGCGAGCCTTCGGCGCACGCGTCGCGTGTCCGCCACACTGCGACGATGTCCTACGCGGGGCGGATCACCCGATAGCGCGCCTGCACAACGTCGTAGGCGCCGTAGGCGATGAGCCCGACTGCGACCGCGCCGAGGAGCCACTCGCCGAACGGCTGACGTCCGATGACGCCGAGCGCTTCGCCGGTGTCGGCCGCCTGGTTCGCATTGTGGGCAATGCCGGCCCGCACGAGGTACGCGCCGATCACCGTGAAGACGATTCCCCGCGCGCCGATGCCCATGCGGCAGACCTTGATGAGCCACGAGCCCGCCTCCCGCGACAGCCGCGACAGATCGAGCTGCTTGCTCAGCTTCGCCACCCACGCGCGGTAGAGCTGGTACAACCCGTAGCCGGCGACGGAAGCTCCGGCGATGACGACGAGCCAACCGCCGAACGGTGCGTCGAGCAGGCGCGCAGTCCACTCCTCGGTGGCCTGGTCACCGCTGCTGGCCGACCCCATTGCGAGTCGGAGGGCCTGAACACCGAGCGCCGCGTGAAAGAGTCCTCGCGCCGCGAAGCTGATACGGAGTGCGAGACCTTTCGCGTCGTGTCCGCGATGCTCGGGATCGAGAATGGCTTCGGCGAGTCGCCACGCGGCATATCCGAACAAGCCCGCCGCGATCACCACGAGGAGCACCGCGCCGAACTGCTGGTCCAGCAGCGTCGAAAGCGCGCCCTTGGAGCCGGTCGTGCGTCCGCCGGCACCCATGGCTGCGCGGAGCGCCAGCACTCCCACGACGGTATACAGCACCGCTTTCGCCGCGAATCCCACTCGCGCGAGTCGCTCGATCCACGGCGCCACGGGCGCAAATGCCTGACGCGCCGCGTTGGCGACGTCGCCGGTCGCGGGCTTCGGAAGTCCTGAGGCGGCTGCGGATGATTGAGGCACATGCCTGACACAGGCAGGCTGCGTGCCGCGACGCTGTGCTGCCGCTAGATCGGCGTGTTGCGCGCCGACCGCGTGGCGGGAACGCCGGTGACGCCGCCCGACACGATGAACGCCATCACGTCGGCGCTGCCGACATCGAGCGGCTCGAGGTGCGACGCCGGAAACACCACGAGGTTGCCCGCGAAGTTGTACGACTGTGGAAAGTAGACGGAGGCGTAGCCCGGCAATCCCAATCGGTCGAGCGACTCCTGCGTCACAAACCCCACCATGCGGGCATCCGTGTTCTCGCTCAGTCGGACGAGCACGGGTTTGTCGAAGCGCCGCTTCTCTCCGACGAATGCGTTGAGCAGATCCTTGGTCGATGTGTAGAGGAGCCGCACGAAGGGAAGGCGACCAACGGTCTGGTCGACGATCGCGACCATGCCGCGCGTGATGAGGCTCGATCCGAGGAACCCGATGACCGTGATGAGGACGACGGTCACGATGAAGCCGAGCCCGGGGATCGGAAGGCCGAGCCAGCCGTCGATGCGCACGAAGACGATCCAGCACACGTAGAGCGTGATCGCGATCGGCGCGACGAGGACCAGCCCGCGCAGAAAGTAGTTGAGCAGCCTCCGCATCGTTCGATCGTCCCTCGCGTTCGCGCAGCGTGGTGCTTCGTTCTCCGGTTGGTCCCGAAGCCGGAACGCTTCAAAGCTAAGGTCGCGTTGGTCCGACGGGCGGGCGGGATATAGAATTCCGACCATGACGACGACTCAGATTCCGCCGACGAGCACCAACGAGCCGACCACGCCTCGCTGGACCATCGACGCCGCCCGTGAGCTCTACAACATCGAAGGCTGGGGTGCCGGCTATTTCGACGTCAACGAGAAAGGCCACGTCGTCGTGCGCCCCGATCGCGATCGCCCGGACCGTGCACTGGATCTGTTCGACCTGGCGCGCGACCTCGAGGAGCAGGGGGTCGCGCTGCCCGTACTGCTGCGCTTCTCGGACATCCTGCAGTCACGCATCGAGTCGCTGAGCGAACGCTTCGAGTCGGCCATCAAGGAGTTCGAGTATCAGGGCGGCTACACCTCCGTCTATCCGATCAAGGTCAACCAGCAGCGCCATGTGGTCGAGGAGATCGTCGAGTTCGGCAAGGCGCACGGTGTCGGCCTCGAATGTGGCTCGAAGCCCGAGCTGCAGGCCGTCCTCGCGCTGAGCGAGTCCACGGATCACATCATCGTCTGCAACGGCTACAAGGACGAGGAGTTCATGCGCCTCGCCCTCATGGGGCAGAAGCTCGGGCACACGGTGTTCATCGTGCTCGAGCAGCTCAGTGAGCTCGACGTGCTCCTGCAGGCAGCGGACGATCTCGGCGTGGTGCCGTGGGCCGGCGTGCGCATCAAGCTCGTCTCGGAAGGCGCCGGACGGTGGGCGCAGAGCGGCGGTGAGAAGTCGAAGTTCGGGCTCAATGCTGCGCAGCTCATGAAGCTGATCGACCGGCTTCGCTCGTTAGGCCGCATCGACATCCTCAAGCTGATCCACTTCCACATCGGAAGCCAGGTCACGGACATCCGCTACATCAAGAGCGCCCTGCAGGAGGTCTCTCGCTATTACGCCGAGATTCGCAAGGCGGGCGTGGACATCACGCACGTGGATGTCGGCGGTGGGCTGGGCGTCGATTATGACGGCACCTCGTCCACCTCGCACGCGAGCGTGAACTACTCGCTGCAGGAGTACGCGAACGACGTCATCTACACGATCGCCGAGATGTGCCGGGATCAGGAGCTCCCGATGCCGCACATCATCAGCGAGTCGGGGCGCGCGCTGACGGCCCACCACGCGCTGCTGCTGCTGAAGGTCATCGACGTCGAATCGCAGGCCGAGCCGCCGCTGCCGGACCTGACGGATGATGACCACATGCTGCTGCACGAGATGATCGCGGATTATCAGACGCTGTCGAAGAAGACCATCCGGCCGAGGAAGGTGCTCGAGGTCTTTCACGACGCGACGTTCGACAAGGAGCGCGCCCAGCAGTTGTTCAACAGCGGGGTGCTGTCCCTCCGCGAGCGCGCGATGGCGGAGACGCTGTACTTTGCGACGCTGAACCGCGTCGCGCGTTATGCGCAGGGCGATCGCGACACGTACGAGGAGATCATCAAGGAGCTCGACGCCGCGCTCGTCGACCGCTACTTCTGCAACTTCTCGCTCTTCCAGTCACTCCCGGACAGCTGGGCGATCGATCAGCTGTTCCCGATCATGCCGATCCATCGCCTCGACGAGGAGCCGACCCGACGCGGAACGCTGCAGGATGTGACGTGCGATTCCGACGGCAAGATCGATCGCTTCGTGGGCGACAAGAACGGCCGGCCGAGCCTCGAGCTGCACGACATTCGCGATGACGAGGACTACATGCTCGGGATCTTCCTCACGGGCGCATATCAGGAGATCCTCGGCGACCTGCACAACCTCTTCGGCGACACGAACGCGGTGCACATCAAGATCACGGACTCGAGCTACGAGATCACGGACCTGGTGCACGGCGACACGGTGACGGAAGTCCTGAACTACGTCCAGTTCGGCGCTTCGAACCTCCTGGGGACGTTTCGACGCAAGGTGAGCGCGTCGAAGAACATCTCGCGGCAGGAGGCGAACACGTTCATCGCGGAGTACGTCGCCGGGTTGGAGGGCTACACGTATCTAGAAGGTGAGGCAGCGCGATAGATCGTAGGCAACAGCGCTGTGTGCTGTGAGCTGAACTGCAGGAACACCACTGGTTACTGTTAGCTGGAACTGGTTGTTGCAGGGTGACACCCTCGGGACGCGAATAGCGCGCTGCGTCGTCATCCCTCGTCGCTGTCGCTCCTCGGGATGACAGCGGGGCATCGGTCGCCTCTTGAGGCAGTTCACCCTGCAGCAACCAGTTCCAGTTAACAGTAACCAGCGCCGGTCACCGCTATCGACCAAATCGTTTCTCGACCTCTCGCCAGTTGACGACGTTCCACCACGCACTGAGATAGTCAGGCCGGCGGTTCTGGTACTTGAGGTAGTAGGCGTGTTCCCAGACGTCCACGCCGAGGAGCACGTCGCCCGCCTTCTTGCCGTCCATGATCGGGTTGTCCTGGTTCGGTGAGCTCGTGATCGCGAGGCCGTTGCCGTCGCGCAGAAGCCACGCCCACCCCGACCCGAACCGGCCGACGCCCGCGGCGTTGAACTGCTCCTTCAGCTTCGCGAACCCACCGAAGACGCGGTCGATCGCGGCCGCGAGAGCGCCGGACGGTTCGCCGCCGGCGTTAGGCGCCATGATCTGCCAGAAGAACGAGTGGTTCCAGTGGCCGCCGCCGTTGTTGCGGACGGCACCGCGCACCGCCTCAGGCACCGCGTTCAGGTTCGACAACAGCTCCTCGAGCGGCTTGTCCTGAACGTCCGGCGCCTTCTCGAGCGCGGCGTTCAGGTTGTTGACGTACGCCTGATGATGCTTGCCGTGGTGAATCTGCATCGTCTGCGCGTCGATGCTCGGCTCGAGCGCATCGAAGCCGTACGGAAGCTGCGGAAGAGAATGCGCCATGGTTCGTAGGTCTCCGGGACGAGAACGATCCAGCGTGAAGTGAGGAGCGGGAAACCGAAACGGGAATCGCGCCGCGCGCTGCCGCCGACCACGCCACCAGGCGCTACAATGCAGCGTCGCTGCCCGCTTCCCGTATCCCGCTTCCCGCCTTCCTCTCTTTGAGCCAGCCAATGATGCCTGGCAGAATCGAGAGGAAGATAACCACGATGATCACCTTCTCGATGTGCTTGTCGATGCCCGGCACCAACCGGCCCAGGAAGTAACCGACGAACAGCATGCTCCAGATCCAGAGCGTACCGCCGAGCACGCTGTAGGTCACGAAGGTCTTGTACGGCATGCGGGCCACCCCTGCGACCAGCGGCGCGAACGTCCGAATGATCGGCATGAATCGCGCAAGCACGATCGTCTTGGCGCCGTGTCGCAGGTAGAAATCATGGGCCCGCTCGACATGCCGCCGCCGGAAGAACAGGGACTCATCACGCGTGAACACCCGCGGGCCCATGTACCGACCGATCCAGTAGTTCGTGTTGTCGCCCGCGATGGCCGCCACGTTCAGCAGGGCACCCAACAGATAGACGTCGAGGCTGAATCCTTGCGATGCAAGCAGACCGGCAGTCACCAGCAACGAATCGCCCGGCAGGAAGAACCCGAAAAACAACCCCGTCTCGATGAAGATGATCGCAGTGAGTCCAACGTATCCGGCCCATTGGATGAGCGCAGGCAGATCTCTCAGGCGGTGGAGCAGATCGGACAGCAGTTCCATTGTTGCGCAGGGAAAGGGAAACGAGCCTGTGGAAGTTCGACGGCCGAACGGCGCCGGTCAACGTGCGTCCGCGCACCCGCACAAGCGCTGACATCATGCGACGCAACCGCCTGACGACGATTCGCGCACCATCGCGTTACCGCAAATCGCTGGACCACGATGGGTCGCACCTCTGGCACAAGTTCGCTGACGCCTTCGAACACGCCCTCCAGCTTCCGGAGCCCGCGGCGAGCCGCTGGCACCGTGCCGGTGTCGGTACACGCACCGAGCGCGTGCTGAACGCGATGTTCGGCGTCGTCCTCATGACCTTCGCGGTGGGATGGACCTGGTCGATCGCGGATGCGGCCCAGGGCCCCCTCGACGATTCGGCCACGCCGGGCCGTGCGTCCATCGGCGCGGCGCTCTCGGATCCTAACGCGCCGAGCGTTGCCTATCTGACGGATGCGACGATCAGCCTGCTATCACCGCTCCGCGGCGAGAGTGGCAGGTTGCGCGCCGTCGTCGGCAAGAGCGGCCAGCCGATCGTCGAGGATTCGCTGCCCGCCGGGGCGGCCATCACGTACTCGACTGCCGGTGATTCGATCGGCGTCGATTCCACCGTCGGGAAGTCCTCGTTAGGCGTCGCCGTGGCCCCGACGGTTGATTCCACGCTCGGCGACAGCGCGCGCGTGCCGCTGGCCCCGCCCGTCTCCGGCGTGTGGACCACGGCCATTCGCGTTGGCAGCGTGCTCAAGGAGGTCGCCGACTTCAGCGTCATCACGCTCACGCCCCTCTCCGAACGGCGTCGAGGTCGCATCGGTCTGTATTACATCGGGACCTGGCCGACCGAGCGGGGGCGCCGCCGAGCAGGGTACGTCACGCCGCCCGGCTTCATCGAGGTCACCGAAGAGAATCGTGACACGCCCGTGTCCGACCACTTTTCCCTCGGTGATTTCCTGACGCACGGCCAGGAGAACGTCTGGCCGAAATACCTCGTGCTCGACATGCGCTTGGTCGACAAGCTCGAGCTCGTGCTCCTCGACCTCGAGGAGCACGGCTACAGCACGAACGGCGTGCACGTCATGAGCGGGTTCCGCACGCCGCGGTACAACGTGTCCGGCGGAAATCCAGCCGGTCGGGCGAGCCTCAGCCGGCACATGTACGGCGATGCGTCCGACATCTTCATCGACAATGACGGGAACGGCTGGATGGACGACCTCAACCGTGACGGCAAGCTCAACATTCGAGATGCCGAGGTCATTCTCACGGCCATCGACCGTGTGGAACGTGAGCATCCCGGCCTCGTCGGCGGGGCAGGGGTATACGCGGCGGCCTCCGGGCATGGACCTTTCATTCACATCGACGTGCGTGGCTATCCCGCCCGTTGGGTCGGAACCGGAGAGTAGAGACCATGAGCCCAGAAATCGCCGAACTCGCGCCGCCTGAAGAGCGCGCCACCACCCCCGCTGGGGGGACACCGGCACGGCGCCAGGATGCCGAGGCGCCCACGCACGTGCGTGCGTCAGACATCGAGCCGTACATCGGCCTGCGCTACCTGTCGAAGCTGTTTCGCTTCATGGCGATCATCCTTGTCCTGCTGCTGGTCGCCGAGGTGGTTACGGGCCTCGTGAATCAGGGCCGCGCGGCGATTCCTACGCTGCTCGGCGAGATGAGTCGCCTCATTGTGCTCGCGGGATTGCTCTGGGGAACCGGCGATCTCGCGATTCTTCTCATCGACGTCGGCCACGACGTGCGCGCGGCGCGCATTCTCCTCGGCCGCCAGATCACGCACCATCTGGAACAAACGCAGCCGCCAGCGTCGCCACCGCGCGACGCTACGCCCCATCGGCGCGGTGGTGAAGTCATCACTCGCTAGGCAGGCGCCAGAAGCGTCTGTGCTCACGACAACGGTACGACAGTTGCCTTGACAGTGGGCATCACCACTCCCTGCGGGGGCTAACGATGATCTGGACAATTGCGGTAATTCTCTTCGTACTGTGGCTGCTCGGCGGATTTGTGTTTCACGTGGGCGGTGGACTGATCCACGCCCTGCTCGTGCTCGCCGTGATCGTGGTGCTGTACCGCCTGATCACCGGCCGCCGGCCGATAGCCTAACGACGTATCGTCGCGTGGTCCGGCCCGGAAGCTTCGGGCCGGGACACGCGCGTGTGCACGTTTGCTCGGCACCTCCCGCGCTTCCTGATGCGCGACAGCCGAGCATTGCGCGTCCCTGCCGCCCCTTGCCGCTCGCCCTGGGCGGCGACAGACTCCTCGCGCATGACGAGCCAGGGGCACGCGACAACGGAGCAGGGGCCGCGCGATGACGTGATCCACGTCGTCGCTCACACGCACTGGGATCGCGAGTGGTACCTCCCCGCGGCGCGCTTCCGGCAGCGGCTCGTTGCGCTGATCGATGAGCTCCTCGATGACCCGAACGATGGGTCGCCGTTTCTCCTCGACGGGCAGGCAGTAGTGCTCGACGATTACGCCGAGCTGAGGCCCGACCGCGTTCCTGCGCTCGGTTCGGCTTTACGCGCCGGCGTGCTGGAGGCCGGCCCCTGGTACGTGCTCGCGGACGAGCTCATTCCCGGCGGCGAAGCACTCGTCAGAAATCTCCTCGCCGGCCGTCGTACGCTGCGCCGGTTCGGTGCCGAGGCGCCTCCGGTGTTGTACTCCCCCGATGCGTTCGGGCACGCCGGTGCGCTTCCGCTCCTCGCTCGCGGATTCGGGTTCGATCTGATCGTGGCCTGGCGCGGATACGGGGGCGCGCGCTGGCCGAGTGGCGATACGGTCCGCTGGCAGTCGGCGGACGGGTCAGCTGCGATGCTCTATCACTTGCCGCCCGGCGGCTATGAGTTCGGGTCGAGTCTGCCGGCCGACAGCGCGGCTGCGGCGGCGCGGTGGACCGCGCTGCGCAGCGTGCTCGTGCCGCGTTCGGTAACCGGCGTGCTGCTGGTGCAGAACGGCGCCGATCACCACGCGCGTCAGGCGCAACAGCGCGACGCGATCGCCGCGCTTGCCTCCGCCGCGGCGCCGACCGCCGTCGAGCGCGTGACGCTCGGGCGGTTCGCCAATGAGGTCGTCCTCCGCGCGTCGACCCGTTCGCTGCCCACCGTCCACGGCGAGCTACGCGACTCGTACGGATACACGTGGACGCTGCAGGGCACGTTCGCGACGCGCGCGCGACAGAAACGCCGGAATGCGCAGGCCGAGCGGATGTTGATTCGCGATGCGGAGCCTTGGGCCGCTCTCGCCGCCCATGCCGGGCGTCCATCCCGTCGAGTGCTTGCCAACGCGGCGTGGCGGTCGGTCCTTCTGTGTCACCCGCATGACACGCTGTGCGGGTGCTCGATCGACGACGTCGCGCGCACGATGGATGCGCGTCTCGACGACGCGGTCGCGCAGGCGAGCGGCATCCGCGATGACGCGGTGTTCGATCTGCTGGGGCACGATCCCGCCGCCGCACGCACGCAGCGAGACGCGTGGCGTTCGCTCATGCTCGTGCGCAACCGGGCGGCGCGCCCGCGCGGCGGGATCGCTGAGCTGGAGATCGAATCCTTTCTTGCGGACGTCGCCGTCGGCCCGGGGTCCGCCCCCCCGGAGCGCGTCAGGCATGTCGTCTCGCCTCGATTGCTGCATGGCGACGTGCCGGTGCAACTCCTCGCGACGCGACGTGCAAACCGGCGGACGGAGTCGCCACGTCATTATCCAAACAACGCGCTCGTCGAGATCCGCCGCGTCGTCGCGTGGCTGCCGCCGGTCGCGGGGTACTCCGTTACTCCGCTGCCGCTCGATGAGGGAAAAGCGCGCGCGCCCATGGCCGAGCCCTCGGTGTCCGGTACCTCGGAGGGATTGGACAACGGGATTCTGCGCGTGCAGCTCGAGACGGACGGCACGATCACCATCGCGGCGGCGGATGGGACGTGGTCGATTCCGCGCGCGATCGCCATCGAAGACGTCGGAGACCGCGGCGATCTCTACACCGCGTCGCTGTATGGAGCGGTGCGGATCGAGGAGCGATTTCTGCGCGCGCGCCTGCTGCAGCCTGGCCCGCTGCGCGCGGAGCTCGAGACGCGGTGGCGCATCGTCGTGCCGTCCGCGGCCGATCGGCGGCTCGCCGGCGCGCGACGCGATGGGAACAGCGCGGGTTTCGTCGACGTGCGCGTGCGCTTTCGGCTCGACGCGGGCGCTCCGTTCGTCGGCGTCACGGTCGAGGGCGTGAATGGCGCCGCGGGGCATCGCCTGCGCATCCGCGTGCGAACCGGAGTCGCGAACGCACGCGTGTGGGCCGACGCCGCGTTCGGGCCCGTGGAGCGGTGCCCGATCGATGTGCCGGAAGACGAGCGCCGGATCGAAGAGCCGCCGCCCACGGCGCCGCTGCACCGGTACGTGTCGCTCTTCGATGCCAGGCGCGGTGCCACCGTTTACAGCGACGGTCTCGCGGAGTATGAGGCGGATGCGAAGGGCGACGTTGCGGTGACTCTGGTGCGCTCCGTCGGCGACCTCTCGCGCAACGATCTGCCGGAGCGACCGGGCCATGCGGGCTGGCCGGTTCCGACGCCGGAGGCGCATATGTTCGGGCCCTTTGGTGCCGAGCTCGCGTTCTTCCCGCACGGTCCCCGCTTGCCCGACGTGATCGACACGATCGAGCGAACGGCCGACGACGTCCTTCTACCCCTCGTCGGCACAACGCTCCGCTCGGCCATCGGCGACTACGGCGCCGCAGGAGGTCTGGAGCTGGAAGGGGAGGGACTCGCGTTCTCGACCGCGAAGGAGAGCGAGGAGGGCGACTGGCTGGTTCTTCGATGCGTGAACCTGACCGACGTTGCGACCAGAGGTGTGTGGCGCCTCCCGTTCTCGCCGGGCGAGGCGAGACTTGCGCGACTGGACGAGACGCCGTTAGGCGCGCTGACGCCGACTGATGACAGCGTACCGTTTACAGCCGCCCCGCGCGCGGTGGTGACAATTCTGGTCCGGTAGCTGAGTCAGCGCGGCGGCTGGTGGCAGCAGCGAGCAGCTCGGAGCACCAGCACGCGGCCGTCGGCGAGCGGCAAGCAGCTGCAAGCTGCAAGCAACTCGTGTTCTCATGCCCGTTCGGCGAGGTCGCGTGGTCGTTCTCCCGCGAGCCGATCGCGGAGACTGTCGCCGAGGAGCGTGCATGCGAGCACGGTGACGATCAACGCGAGGCCCGGCGCGATCGCCACCCACGGCGCTGTCACGATCAGGTCTCGGCCCCCCGCGATCATGTTCCCCCAGCTCGGCGCCGGCGGCTGAATGCCGAGCCCGAGGAACGAAAGCCCGCTCTCCAGCAGGATCGCGTTGCCCACGCCCAGCGTGGTCGCGACGATGGCCGGTCCGAGCGCGTTCGGGACGACGTGCCGCCACAGCACCCGCCGCGACGATGCGCCTAACGCCTGTGCTGCCGAGACGTAGGGTTGCGCGCGGACGCCCAGCACGTCGCCGCGCACCAGCCGCGCGACGCCCATCCACCCCGTGGCACCGAGGACGGCGAGCACGGTCGCGGCGCCCGGTCGCCACAGCGCGGCGCACAGCAGGAGCAGGATCAGCCGCGGGATGGACAGCAGGGCGTCCGAGATGGCCATGGCGATGCGATCCACCGCGCCGCCGCGCCACGCGGCTACCGCGCCGACGACGGTGCCGACGACGCCGGCGAGCACGGATCCGGCCATGCCAACCGCAAGCGAGATCCGGCCGGCGAGCATCATCCGGACGAAGAGGTCGCGTCCGAACCGGTCGGTGCCTAACAGGTGGAAGCGGCCAAGCCGGTCCGAGGCTCCCGGAGGCACGAGGCGCGTCGCGAGCACGTCGCCAATCGCCAGCGGGTCCGTCGCCGCGAGCATCGGCACCAGAATCACCGCACCGACCAGCACCGCGAGGAGGATGGCGGAGAAGCGTGCCAGCCGGTTCATTCGCGGACCTCGGCTGACTTACGAGTCACGCCGCGGGTCGATCAGTGGCAGCGCGAGGTCGGCCGCCAGGTTGGCCAGGATCACCAGCGCGGCGTACAGAACTGTCGCGCCCATCACGACGGGATAGTCACGAGACGCGATCGCGCCGACCATCACGCGTCCCATGCCCGGCCACGCGAACACGCTCTCGACGAACACCGAGCCCGCGACGACGCCCGGCAGCGAGAGCGCCAGCAGCACGACCAGCGGCGGCAGCGCGTTCGCGAGCACGTGGCGCCCGTAGACCACTCCCGAACGCAGTCCCTTCGCGCGGGCGGTACGCACCCACTCGGCTCCGGCGAGGTCCGCTACCGTGCTTCGCGCATAACGCGCGATACCCGCGGCGCCGACGGCCGCAAGTACCGTGACGGGCAGGATCGCGTGGCGCACGACGTCCACTACGGCTGCCCAGCCGACCTCGGTGCCGGCCGGATCGCGCAGCCCGAAAGCGGGGAGGCGAAAGGCTGCGGGCAGCCCCCACACGGTGGCTCCGTAGGTGAAGACCGCAATCAACGAGAGTGCGAGCCAGTAGCTCGGTGCGGCGTAGACCGCCGTCGTGGCGAACGTCAGCGCCGTGTCGACGACCGTCCCTCGACGAGCCGCCTGGAGCGTCCCGATCGCGACGCCCACGACGAACGTGAGGAGGAGCGACGAAAGGCCGAGCCCCAGCGATACGGGAATCGCCTCGCCGAGCACGGCCGAAACCGGGCGCCGCTGCGTGAAGCTTTCGCCCAGATCACCGCGCAGCAGTCCGCCCATCCACTTTGCATATTGCACGACGACCGGGGCATCGAGCGCAAGCTCGGCCCGGAGGCGGGCGGCGTCTTCCGGCGTTGCGGTCGGAGACACCAGAATGGCGGCTGCGTCACCAGGGGCAAGTCTGACGAGAACGAACGTGAGTGTGACGACGAGCCATATGAGCACGAGTGCTGCCGCGAGGCGCTGCCAGAGGATACGCACATCCGGATGATGCGCCGCGCGCGACGCGCGTCAACGTGCTTCGCACTCGCGAGTCTCGCGGCGGCATGCGCGGGTCCGAGCCGATCGGGCGACACCGTGGTGTACGCCTCGGGCGCCGATCTCGAGTCCGCGAACCCCCTCGTCACCGTGCATCCGCTGTCACGCCAGATCCAGCGCTTCGCCCTGCTGGTGACGCTCGCGCGGTACGACAGCGCGCTCGTGCCACAACCGTATTTTGCGAAGCGATGGGAGTGGAGCGCCGGCCGCGACGAGCTCGTACTGCATCTGATCGGCGGACTGCGATGGCACGACGGAACACCAACCACGGCGCGCGATGTGGTGTTCACGTTGGAAGCGGCGCGCGATCGCGCGACCGGCTATCCCCGATACGGTGACCTCGCGACCATGCTGGCGACGAGCGCGCCCGATGATTCGACGGTGCGGATTCGTTTTGCGACGCCGCCGCCGGCATTCCCGTCCGTGTTGGCCGAGCTACCGATCCTGCCCGCACATCTGTTGTCGAACGTGCCTCGCGCGGACATGCGTCGCGCCGCGTACAACCTGAATCCCGTCGGCAACGGGCCCTTCCGCTTTCGCACGCGCGAGGCCGGGCGTCGGTGGGTGTTCGAGCGCGCTCCGGACTTTCCGCCCGCCTTGGGTGGTCCGCCATGGATCGAGCGGCTGGTCGTCGCGGTCGTCGACGAGCCGACGACGAAATTCGCCGGGCTCGTGAGTGGAGAGCTCGCCGTCGCGGGCATCGCGCCGACCATGGCGTCCCTCGTGTCGCGTGACCCCTCGCTGCGGGTCGTGTCGTATCCGGTGCTGTTCGCGAACGCGATCATCTTCAACACCACGCGGCCACCGTTCGACGACGCGCGTGTCCGGAAGGCGATCTCCGCCGCGATCGATCGGCGGCGCATCATCGATGCCGCGCTCGCCGGGTACGCGACGCCCGCCTACGGCCCCGTGTCGCCCGACAATCCGCTCGCCTTGCCGGTCGATTCGGTCCGCGCCGTGACGGCAGACTCGTTGTTCGACGCCGCCGGGTGGACTCGCGGTGCCGACGGCCGCCGAACGCGCGGTGGTCGGCCGCTTACGTTCGCGCTGCTGACCGTCGGGAGCGGTGACAACGCTGTCGAACAGCTGTTGCAGGCGGACATGCGGACGCACGGCGTGGCGCTGGAGATTCGGCAGATCGAGTTCGGTGCGTTTCTCGTCGAAGCGCGCGCGCAGCCGAAACGGTTTGACGCTCTCTTCACCGGAATCCCGGGCGACCTCTCCCTGTCATATCTTGCGGCGATGTTCGACTCGAAGCTCTCCGGAGGTGCCCTCGACTACGCCGGCTTTCACACGCCGGGGCTCGATGCGCAGTTCGCGCGCGTGTCGGCGGCTCGAACGCAGTCGGATCTCACGGATGCCTGGCACGAGATCCAGCGTCTGCTGGAGCGCGAGACGCCAGTCGCGTGGGTGTATCACGCTCGCGGAGTGCAGGGTGTGACGGCGAGGCTCGCCGGCGTTCGGATGGACCTGCGAGGCGAGATGCCGACGCTGGCGCAGTGGCGACTCGCGGAACCGCGCGCGGGGCAGTGAGCGTTCTGTTCGTACCTGCGCGACTCGAAGCCTGCCGCGCCGCAGCCGAGGGACCGCTGCGCGAGCTCGCCGACTCGTTGGCCGCGGATCTCGAGCGGGTGCTCTCACGCGAGCTGGTCGTACCGGCCGAGAAGGCACGCATGACACGGAGCGGCGGCCGATGCGAGCGAGACGGCACACTGCTCGAGTTCGATCCGTTCAGCCCGCGCGTGCATCGGTGTTCGCGGTGCGGCTCGTCGTTCACGGACGACGCGCACCATCGCTGGTGGATCATGGGCTACCAGCTCTGGCTCGCCGAGCGTGCCGTGCATGCCGCAGCGCTGTACGCGGTGCGCGGTGACGCACGGCATCGTGAGTTCGCCCGCTCCGTGCTCGAGCGATACGTCGAGCAGTACCTGGGGTACCCGAACAAGGACAATGTCCTTGGGCCGACGCGTGTGTTCTTCAGCACGTACCTCGAGTCGATCTGGCTGCTCCAGTTGATCGTCGCGCTGGACCTTCTCGAGATGACGACACCCGAGCACTGGCACGCTGCGCTCGGCGCGGCGGTTCGCGAACGGGTCATCGGGCCGAGCGCTGAGCTCATCCGTGGCTACGACGAGGGGTTGTCGAACCGGCAGGTGTGGAACAATGCCGCGCTGCTTGCGGCGTCGCGCTCGCTCGACGCACGTCTGGATTCGGGGGCGCTGAGTGGACCATCGGGGCTCATCGCTCATCTGACGACCGGCCTGCTTGGCGACGGCACCTGGTACGAGGGCGAGAACTACCACCTGTTCGCACACCGTGGGCTCTGGTACGGCGTCACGATCGCCCAGGCCGCCGGCGCCCAGCTCGCGCCACGGCTCGTCGCCCGATTCGGCGAGGCATTCGTCACGCCGTTCCTGACCGCGTTGCCGGACTTCACGTTTCCATCGCGACGTGATTCACAGTATCGCGTCTCCCTGCGGCAGTGGCGGTTCGCGGAGCTGGCGGAGCTTGGGCACGTTAGGCAGCCGGACGACCCCCGGCTCCGCGGCGCGCTCGCGACGTTGTATGACGACGCGGTACCGCGACACGACACCGGCCGCGCACGTTCGACGGCTGAGGCCGAGCGCAACACGCCCGCGACGTCCTTGACGCGCGCAGACCTCGGGTGGCGTTCGCTGCTGTTCGCGAATCCGTCGCTGCCACCTCTCGTAAAGTCGTCGCCCGGATCCGTGATCCTTCGCGACCAGGGGCTCGCGATCCTGCGCCGCGAGCACGGTGCGCTCTACGCCGCATTGGACTACGGACATTCGGGGGCAGGGCACGGCCACCCCGATCGGCTGAACTTCGTGCTTGTCCGGGGGCACGATCGCTGGCTCGACGATGTCGGGACCGGCTCGTACGTCGATCCATCGCTGCACTGGTATCGGAGCACGCTCGCGCATAACGCGCCGCTTGTGAATGGTCGGTCGCAGCAGCGCGTGCACGGGGCGCTCGCGGCATACGAGGAGCGCGGCGCGGCAGGATGGGTGCGCGCGTTCGTGGATGGCGTCGCGCCCGGCGTGCGACTCGAGCGCACGATCGTCGCGATGCCCGACTACGTCGTGGACGAGCTGACATGGCGCGCTGCCGAGGACGTGCAGATCGATCTGCCGATGCACGTCGATGGAACCGTCGCGGGAGCAGGTCCCTGGCGGCACGCGATTCCGGCCGGAGGTACCGATGTCGAGGACGGTTTTCGGTTCCTCACCGAGACTGAAACCGCTCCCTCGGGCGACAACGTCACGCTCGGGGCGACGCTGGGCGCGTCGACCGCGACGGTGCGCGTGTTTGTCGACGCGACCCACGACTGGTGGCGCGCGGTGTCGATCGGCGCACCGGGAAGCGGTCCGGCGCGCTTCCACTTCGTGCGTGCTCGAGGGCGTCGCGGGACCATCGTGTCCGTGTGGGACCTGACGAGCGTGATCGCCAACGCGACGCGAGCCGACGGTGTGGTGACCGTCACCCTGTGCGACGGCACTCGCCACGAGCACCGGAGCGACGCGCAGTCCTGGCACGTCGCGCTCGTCGCCGACGGCGCCACCAGCAGCATCGATCTCGCCGGGAATGCGGAGCCTGTGGCGCCTCATACCGGGCGTCCTGAGGTGTCGCTGTTCGCACCAGAACCGCGACGCCTCGCTGCCGGCCGGCCGGTTAGGTTCGAGCTGGGAGAACGCGAGTACCGGCGATCGGAACAGTCGTGGCGCGAGGCCGGTCGTCCGGCGGCCACCGTCTGGGTCGCCGCGGACTCGGACGCGGTCGTCGTGACGGCCGAGGTCGTGAAGAGCGACCTGTCGTTCGCGCCCGCGTGCGAGACCAACGCGCTCGACAACGAGAACCCCGACACCAACAGCGACGGAGTGCAGCTGCACGTGATCATCCCCGCGTCTGCCGCGGCGGCCACGTCATCCGAGTTCACCTGGGTCATGGTGCCGGAAGCCGGAACCGACCGGGTCCGCATCACGAGCCGGGCAACGGGAGCGATTGCGCCGAAGCTGCGAGCGTCGTGGCACGCCACCGAGCGTGGATATGCGATCGTTGCCGCGGTCCCGCGTGCAGCGTTCTCGACTCCCGACCGCACATTTCGGCTCGGCGTCATCGTCAACGAGACGTCGCCCGACCGGGAACGTCGTCGCGGGCAGCTCGTCCTCGGCGGTGCGGACGGGGAGTTCGTGTATCTCCGGGGCGACCGCCTTCCCGCCGACCGCCACCTCGCGTTCGTGTTGGCCGATGAGTGAGTCCGTCCTGTCGCGTGTCAGCGTCGTGCTGTTCGAGCCGCAGAACCAGATCAACATCGCTGCAGTCATCCGCGCGATGAAGAACATGGGTGTCGCATCACTTCGGCTCGTTCGCCCTGTCGAGTACGATCCTTACCGCGTGGAGGGCATCGCGCACGACACGGCAGACATCATCGAACGAATCGCCCACTTCGACGACCTGGACTCGGCACTCGCGGACTGCGTGCACGTCGCGGCATACACGGCGCGTCGCCGCGCTGCCAAGTGGGTCGTTCGCGACCCGCGGCAGTCCGCCGCGGACGTGCTTGCGTCGACGGCAGATGGCCCGGTGGCGCTGTTGTTCGGGCGCGAGGACAAGGGGCTGCCGAACGAGGCGCTCGACCGGGCGAGAGTGGTGGTGAACATCCCCACGACCGATCATGCGTCGCTCAATCTCGCGCAGGCGGTGCTGGTCGCCCTGTACGAGCTCCACGTCGCCGCGGGCGACGCCACCCGTGCGGTCGCACCACCGCGCGACGAGGCGCCTCCGGCAACGGCCGAGCAATACGAGCGGCTCTTTGCGAACGCCGCGGAGGCGTTGGAGATCATCGCATTCTTCAAGACTCGCTTTCCCGAGCACATCATGCGTAGTGTTCGCTCGCTCGCGTTTCGTGCGAATCCGGATGCGCGCGAGATCGAGCTCCTGCGCGCAATGGCGATCGAGGTGGTTCGCGCGACGGAGCGTGAGCGCAAGCAGCACAAGCTCGCGTTGGAGGCGGCGACTGCACGTCCCAACGCCGCGCCCGCCGAGGAAGCCTAACGCCCCCGCTACCCGCTACCCGCTACCCGCTACCCGCTACCCGCTGATGCGTCTGTCCCGCTTATTCGGCGGCGGAAAGGGCGAACCGCCCGAACCGCCCGAACCGCCCGAGCCACCGGAGCCACCCGAGGAAGAACCGGGTGACGCTGCTTCGGATGGCGACGACTTCGACGGAGTCCCCGAGGGTGATTCCGACGTCGACCTCGATCTGGAGTGGCGTGACCGCGCCGCTGACGTCATTCCTGGCGGTGCATCGACCGGCAGCAAGCGCGCCGCCGCACTGTACGGCGAATCTACCGTCTTCGGGCCCACGCACTTCGTCCGCGCGTCGGGATGCCACATCACCACGCCGGGTGGACGCACGCTCATCGATTGCACCATGGCGCTCGGGAGCGTCGCGATCGGGTACGCCGACGAGACCGTCACGCGCAACGTGCTCCAGGCGGCGGCGTCTGGCCACGTGTCGGGACTCTCGCACACGAGCGAGATCGACGTCGCTGATCGTCTCTGTGACGTCATCCCCTGTGCCGAGCAGGTGCGGTTCCTGAAAAGCGGTGCGGAAGCGGTCGCGGCGGCCGTGCGCATCGCGCGCGCGTATACGGGCCGGAACCGCGTCGTCGCGTCGGGCTACTTCGGGTGGCTGGACTGGGCGAACGATGCGCTCGGTGTTCCACCTGCGGCTCGCTCCGATGTCACGCGCGTGCCCTTCGACGACATCGCGGCCATCGAGCAGGCGTGCGCCGACGCGGGCAGCGATCTCGCCGCCATCGTCATCGAGCCCGTCGTCGAGCGCCTGCCGGCGCGTGAATGGCTGGACGCCGCGCGGCGCCTGTGCGACGCGCAGGGCGCCGTGCTCATTTTCGACGAGGTCAAGACCGGGTTTCGTCTGCGCCCCGGCGGATACCAGGAGTATGGCAAGTTCGAACCCGATCTCGCCGCGTTCGGGAAAGCGATGGCGAACGGATTCCCGATCTCCGCGGTCGTCGGTCGTGCGGCCATCATGGAGGCCGCGACAAAGACATGGATCTCGTCCACGCTGGCGGGTGAAGCGATGTCGCTCGCTGCCGTGGCGGGTGTGCTGGAGTGGCACGATCGTGCCGAGGTGTGCGATACGCTGTGGCGCACCGGTGAGGAGATGATGGGAGCCCTCCGTCGCGCGATCGCGGCGAGCGGAGCGGAGGGCGTCTCCGTGTCGGGCATCGCGCCGATGTGGTTCGTCGTGTGGGACACCGCCGAGCGCGAGTCGCGCTTCCTCGAGCTGGCGCTCGAGCAGGGCGTGCTGTTCAAGCGCGGCCCGTACAACTTTGCCGCGATGGCGCACGACGAGCAGACGCTGATCGACATCGAGCACGCGGCGAGCACGGCGCTCGTGCAGCTCGTCGAGGAGACGCAGAGCTGATGACGCTGGGCGTACCGCTCGCCGGTTCCGGTCCGCTCATCGACATCCACGCGCATTTCTTCTTCGATGGGTGCGGCCGCGGCGAGTGGAGCGCGCTCAACGCCGCGCGCTTCCGCGCCGGCGAGCGCATCGGCATCTCCTGCCACGTCGCGTCGATCCTCGGCTCCTGGGGAAGGTGGTCGCCGACCTACTTCGCGTCGCCGTCGGACACCACGCTCGGCAACGACGCAATGTGCGCGATCGCGACGACGCATGCCGATCGCGTACGGTGGTACGTAGCGGTCAACCCGAATGACACGGCGTACGCGATGGCGGAGATCGACCGGTGCGTCGCCGCCGGCGCCATCGGCGTCAAGCTCGCGGCCGCGCGCCGCGCCGACGATTCGCTGCTCGATCCCATCGCCGAGCGCGCCGCGACGGGCGGCTTGCCCATTCTGCATCACATCTGGCAGCACCGGCGTCGTCACTGGCCATCGCAGGATGCGAGCGACGGGCTCGATCTCGCGCGGCTCGCGGCACGACATCCAACGGTGAGCTTCATCCTCGCGCACATCGGCGGGGGAGGGGACTATCGCCACACGTTCGCCGCGGTATGCGACGTCCCCAACATCTATCTCGATCTCTCCGGGAGCGGCGTCGATCGCGGGATGCTGGACGACGCGTACGCCGCCGTGGGCGCCGGCCGCCTGCTCTGGGGCGCCGATATCACGCTCTGTACCGGGCTCGCGAAACTGTGGGCGCTCGAGCTGATCGGCCTAACGAGTGATGAGCTGGCGGATGTGAAATGGCGGAACGCCGCCCGAATCTTCCCTCCGCATTCCTTTGCCCCTGTTGGGGTCAGAGTCTAGTGGCATCGTTTGACTGCGCTGACATCGATCGATCGCGGCTCGCTGCGTTCAATTGCTCCGGCGGCGTTCGATCGATTCCCTTGGACTCTGACCCCAACAGCAGCAAACGAATGCGCGATTCCCGATTCCCGATTCCCGAGCGATGATCGACGTCAACGCCTGCATCGGGCCATATCCGTTCCGACATCTGCCGCATCCGGATCCCGTCGTGCTCGTGACCGTGCTCGAGCGCGAGGGACTGAGCGGCGCCTGGGTCGGTCACCTGCCATCCGCGTTCTATCGGGATCCGACGCCCGGCAACGACGTGCTGTTTGCTGCGCTGGCGCCGCACCCCGTCCTCCGGCCAGTGCCGTGCATCCGACCGGACTGGCCAGGATGGGAGCGCGCACTCGCCGCCGCTGCGGACCGCGGCGCGCCTGCGGTGCGCGCTTATCCGCCACAATGGGGACTTGGCCCCGACGATCCTGCCATGCAGGCGCTGTGCACGGCGTGCGGCGACGCCGGCCTCGCGCTCGTGCTCACGAGCCGTTTCGAGGATCTCCGCCAGCGCCATTGGATGGACCAGGCCGGCGATCTGTCCGCCGCGGCGGTTCGCGCCGTCGCCCGCGGAAATCCGCGGACGCGCATCGTGGTGTGCTCCGCTGGCCGAAGCACCATCGAAGAGGTGCACTGGGGCCTAACGCCGGCTGAGCGCGACCTCGTCTATTGGGACATCTCGTGGATCTGGGGACCGCCCGAGGATGAGCTCGCGATGCTCCTGCGAACCGTGGGCGCCGGGCGCTTCGTGTACGGCACGGCGTGGCCATTGCGCCTCGCCCAGACCGCACGCGCCAGTCTCGCGCTGCTCCCCGACGCCCTGGGTTCACCCACGCTTGCCGATCCCTCAACGTGGTAGTTGCACGAGACCGTTTCGCGGCGTGTCGGACGCCCTTCTCGACCTCAAGGACGTATTGCATTTCGTCTCGCAAAAAGCTTCCGTGTCGGCGCTTGCGCGGTTTCCAAGGGGTCGTCATACTTCCGCTCTTGACTGGACCTTGTGAACATTTTCACAAGGCTGATCGCTCTGCTCGGAATTCCACCCTCGGTCCTCCCGATGACCAGTAGGCGAAAGTGGGCGCTCGTTCCGGGGTTCGTTGCACTCGCGGGCGCCGTCGCCCTCCTCTCCGCGTACAGCGGCGCGTCGTCGTCGCAGAACTTCGCACCCGAACAGCCGATCGCCTTTCCCCACCCGGTCCACGTACAGACGCTCGGCATGAACTGTCTGTACTGCCACTACTCCGCGAACAAATCTCCCGACCCCGGACTCCCGGCCGTAGGGACGTGCCTTGGTTGCCACAACCAGGTCATGGTGGGGCCGAACCGCCCGAAGGTTGGGAACGCCCCGGCGCGGCAGAGCACTGAGATCAAGAAGCTGCTCGACAACTACGCGGATCCGAGCGGTAAGCCGAAAAAAGCCATCGAATGGGTCCGCATCCACAAGCTGCCCGAATACGTGCACTTCCCGCACATGCGGCACGTGAATGCGGGCGTCGCGTGTCAGAGCTGCCACGGTCAGGTGCAGCAGATGGCGCGCGTCTACCAGGCCTCGTCGCTCAACATGGGCTGGTGCGTCAACTGCCACGTGAACGGCTACAAGCCGGCTGATGCCGTGAGCAATACGGGTGGCACGCCGACACCGCAGGACCTCGCGCTTCCGCCCAGGAAAGCACGGTACGACTGCACCGCCTGCCACTACTGATGCGGCTGCCCACAGCCTGATGCATCGCCCTTCCGCCTAGATCACTCATGACGCAACCCTCGGGGTCCGCGGGCGTCAAACGCCGCGACTTCCTCAAGGTCCTGGGCGCCGCGGGCGCCGCCACGACCACGGTCGGATGCTTCCAGGAGGACGTCGAGAAGCTCATTCCGTATCTCGTTTCTCCCGACGACACGGTCCCCGGCGTCTCGACGTACTACGCAACCACCTGTCGCGAGTGTGCCGCTGGCTGCGGTGTGATTGCCGAGACACGCGACGGCCGCGCGATCAAGCTCGAAGGAAATCCGGCGCACCCGGTGAACCAGGGCGCGTTATGCGCCCGCGGGCAGGCATCGCTGCAGGGCCTCTACAACCCGGACCGCTATCGCGAGCCGATGGTGCGCCGGAACGGACGCCTCGAGCGCATCAGCTGGGACGATGCGACGCGCATGCTCCACGACCGCATCGCCGGCCTCGGCGCCGGCGCGGCGAACGCGCTGTTCATCAATCAGCACGAGACCGGAAGCTTCCCGGCGTTCCTCGATCAGTGGCTGGCGGGCTACAACATGCCCGCGCACATCGCGTACGACGGCGAAGCGCCGCACGCGGTGCTGCAGGCCAATCGGCAGACCTATGGCGTCGCCTGGCCCGCGCTCGACTTCACGGCGGCACGCCTCATCGTCTCCGTCGGCGCAGACTTCCTCGACACCTGGGGCGCGTCCGTCCCGCAGCAGCTCGCGTTCGCGGATGCGCGTGCGAAGCTCGCCGACGCGCCACGATTCGTCTACATCGGTCCGCGTCGCTCGCTGACCGGACTGAACGCGGACGAGTGGATCGCCTGTAAGCCGGGCAGTGAGCTCGCGATCGTCAACGCTCTCGCCGGTCGTGGGGGATCGATCGCCGACGCGGCGACGGCGAGCGGCGTCGACCAGGCGGTGCTGCAGCAGCTCGCGAACGAGATCTCCGCGACGAAGCCGAGTCTCGTACTCTCCGGCGTCACGACGACGAACGCGCTCGACGTGGCGTTGGCCGTGAACGCGCTGAACCAGGCCGCCGGCAACGTCGGCGTCACCATCAAGCCGGCCGAAGCGCTCGTCTCGTTCGATCGCGCGGGCACACCGAACGAGCTCCGCGACGCCGTCCAGCGCATGGCCAGCGGTGCCGTCCCGCTCGCGATGTTCCGCGGGGTGAATCCCGTGCATGTGCTGCCGAAGTCGCTGCGCGTCGCCGAGGCGATCGGCAAGGTGCCGTTCAAGGTCAGCTTCTCGAGCTATCCGGACGAGACGTCCGAGCTCTGCGACCTGATTCTCCCGGACGACCACCCGCTCGAGTCGTGGGGTGATGCCGAATCTGTCCGCGGGTCGATCTCGCTGCAGCAGCCTGCCATGGACCGCGTGTTCAAGACGCGCGCGACGGCCGATGTGCTCATCGGCGTCACGAAGGGCGACCCGGCGACGGCCAGCCGATACCCGGTGGCGGACTACCGCAACTGGCTGATCGGCCGGTTCCCGGGTGGTGCCGCGGCGTTAGGCACGGCGCTCGCTCGCGGGATCGCTTCGGGCTCGTCGCTTCAATCCACCGCAGCGCCGCGGACCGCGCCGGCTGCGCCGACCGCGGCGCCGCTCGAGGGCCAGCAGGGCGACATGTACCTCGTCGTCTATCCGTCGCCCGTGTTGGGCGATGGGCGCGGCGGGAACAAGCCATGGCTTCAGGAGCTGCCGGACCCCGTCAGCAAGATTGCCTGGCAGTCATGGATCGAGATTCATCCGGCGACGGCGGCGCGGCTGGGGATCCACAACGGCGACCATGTGAAGGTCGACACGGCCGCCGGCTCTGTCACTGCTCCGGCCTTCATCTATCTCGGTGTCCGACCGGATGTCGTCGGGATCGCGACGGGTCGGGGGCACACCGCGTACGGCCGCTACGCCCAGAACATTGGCGTCAACGCGCTCGATGCGCTCCCGGTCGCGCATGACACCGCCGGCGGCCTCGCGCTCACCTCCGTCAAGGCGCGCGTATCCAAGGCGGCCGAGTTCTCGCCGCTCGTCACCACGGAAGGGTCGGCGCGGCAGCATGGTCGAGGCATTGCGCAGGCACTCACGGTCGCCGAGCTGAACGCGCCGCCAGCCGCGGAAGAGCACCATTTCGCGGGCGACAAGGACCACGAGTTCCTGCCCGGACTCCGTTCGCCCGTCGCGAACGACGCGCAGGGTGTGCTGGGCAACCCGAAGTCGAAAGACAAGGGCATGTACGATCCCGAGCACTGGAGCGGGATGGCCAAGCGCCGGTGGGCGATGACGGTCGACCTCGCGCGCTGCACCGGCTGCTCCGCGTGTGTGACCGCGTGCTACGCGGAGAACAACATTCCAACGGTCGGTGCACCGTGGCAGGGGCGCTCGCTGCGTCCCTTCCACTCGAGCGATGGAAGCGGATGGGATACGCGTCCCGGCGCAAACATCCTCAAGGGCCGCGAGATGGCGTGGATTCGTATCGAGCGCTACTTCGAGGGCGGGGAAGACGGCTCGCCCGATTTCGACACGCGCTTCGTGCCGATGCTCTGCCAGCATTGCGGCAACGCGCCGTGCGAGCCCGTGTGCCCGGTGTACGCGACGTACCACTCGCCCGACGGCCTCAACGTTCAGGTCTACAATCGCTGTGTCGGCACGCGGTATTGCTCGAACGGGTGCCCCTACAAGGTCCGCTACTTCAACTGGCACGGGTACGGCGAGCCGGCCCGCCGCCAGTACGCCTTCCCCGAGCCGCTGAACTGGCAGCTCAACCCGGACGTCACCGTCCGCGGGAAGGGCGTCATGGAGAAGTGCACGTTCTGCGTGCAGCGCATCCGTGAGGCCGAGCATCGCGCCAAGCTCGAGAATCGTGAGGTTGCGCCGGACGAGTTCACGACGGCGTGCGCGCAGGCGTGTCCGTCGCGGGCCATCACGTTTGGCGACGCGGCCGACGAGAACTGGTCGGTTGCTCGCCTTGCCGAAGACCGACGTGCATACCACGTGTTCGAAGAGCTGAACACCTTCACGGCGGTGGTCTACTTGAAGAAGGTCAATCACCCGGCGGGAGGGGCTCGCTGATGGCAACCACGACTGCCCGCCCGCCCGCCGTGAAGGAGCCGGCGACGAGGCCTAACGTCGCGTCGGCGAACGTCCAGCTCCCAGGCGTTCGCGACTACGAGCAGGTCGACACCGAGATCTCCGCGACGCTCAAGCCGACGGCGGGATGGTTCGGCGCGCTGGGTCTCGCGATCGCGATGTTCCTGTGGGGAGCCGGCGCCTGGACCTATCAGATCTACTGGGGGCTCGGCAACGCCGGCTACAACCCGCCGGTGATGTGGGGTGTCTACATCATCTCGTTCGTCTTCTGGGTCGGTATCGGCCACGCCGGCACGCTGATCTCCGCCATTCTGTATCTGTTCCGCGCCGGCTTCCGCACCACGATCTATCGGTGCGCGGAAGCGATGACGGTGTTCGCGGTGATGACGGCGGGACTCTTCCCGATCATTCACATCGGGCGGCCGTGGAAGTTCTTCTGGTTGATTCCGTATCCGAACTGGCGGCTCATCTGGCCGAACTTCAAGAGCCCGCTGGTCTGGGACGTCTTCGCGATCTCGACGTACCTCACGGTCTCCAGCACGTTCCTGTACGTGGGGCTCGTTCCCGACATCGCCGTGCTGCGTGATCGCGAGACGAATCCGATCCGCAAACGGATCCTCGCCGTGTTGTCGCTGGGGTGGCGGAACTCCGAGCGGGAGTGGCGTCACTTCGCGCGGATGTATCTGTTCCTGGCCGCGTTTTCGACGCCGCTCGTGCTCTCCGTGCACTCCGTCGTGTCGTTCGACTTCGCGATGGCGATCACGCCGGGCTGGCACACGACGATCTTCCCGCCGTACTTCGTCGCCGGCGCGATCTTCTCCGGCATCGGGATGGTGTTCACGATCATCATCCCGATCCGAAAGTTCTTCAAGCTCCAGCACTACGTCACGATCAACCACCTCGATGCGGCGGCGAAGCTCTGCCTGACGACGAGTCTGATCGTCGGCTCCGCGTACATCATCGAGTTCTGGATCGCGTGGTACTCCGGAAACGCAGTCGAGCAGCAGTACTTCATCAACCGCGTCTTCGGGCAGTGGTGGTGGGCCGCGTGGATCATGTTGACGTGCAACATGATCTTCCCGCTCTCGCTCTTCTCGCAGAAGCTCCGCCGCAACCCGGCCTGGCTGTTCATCCTCAGCATCTTCATCAACCTCGGCATGTGGTTCGAGCGGTTCGTGATCATCGTGCCGTCGCTCTCGCACGAGTTCGAGCCGTGGCAGTGGTCCGGCTACGTTCCGAGCTGGGTCGACACCTCGATCCTCGTCGGGTCGTTCGGCTGGTTCTTCATGTGGTTCCTGCTGTTCATCAAGCAGCTCCCGGTCATCGCGATTGCCGAGGTGAAGGAGATCGTGCCGCCGAAATTGCGCACCGCACACCCCCACGCCGATCACGTCGATACGTCCGGGCGACATCAGGAATACGAGCCTGATACGCCAGGGGAGTTCGCCTAATGGGTATTCTTGCCGCGTTTCGCGAGCTCGATGCGACGGTCGATGCGATCGAGGATCTCAAGAAGCAGAAGATCACCGACATCACCGTCTACACACCGACGCCTCGACACGAGATCGAGGAAGCGGTGCACCCGCCGACGAGTCCGGTGCGCAAGTTCACGCTCATCGGCGGCGTGTCAGGCGTGTGCTTCGGCTACTGGATCGCGATCTGGTCATCGGACTACTGGCCGCTGGTGGTGGGCGGCAAGCCGGTCGCGAGCTGGGTGCCGTACACCATCATCGGGTTCGAGGTCATGGTGCTCGTCGGCGCCCTGTCCACGGTGGCGGGCATGTTCATCAACTCCCGCATTCCGAAGATCACCATGACCGTCGGCTTCGATCCGCGATTCACCCATGGCGACTTCGGAATCTGGGTGCCGGCCGAGCCGGACAAGGTGCGCGCCGTCGAGGAGACGATGCGCCGGCATGGGGCAGTGGAGGTGCGTCATGAGCGTTAGGCTCCGCACACGCGAGCACATATCCCTGGGATCGATGGTTCGTGCGGGCGTGTTGGTGATGTCGCTCGTGCCGCTGGCCGCGTGCGAGTGGTTCACCGATTTCAAGCGACAGCCATCGGTCGTGACGTGGGAAGCGCTCGATTCGGCCGGCGTACGAGGCAACCCTCAGATGTCCGTTCCGATCACGGGATCGGCGGTGCCGGGTTTTGCCGTGTCGTACGGCAACACGATGGCCACGCTGGACTCGATGGCCGCGATTCGCAATCCGACGCCCCCCGACTCCGCGTCGCTCGCCAACGGACGGAAGTATTACGTGATCAACTGCGCGGTCTGCCACGGCATGACAGGTCGCGGCGACGGTGCCGCCACCAAGTACGGCGTGTTCCCGTTCCCAATCGTGGGTGGAATCGCGCGCACGGATGGCTACATCTTCGGCATGATTCGGAACGGTCGCGGCAACATGCCGCCGTACAATCGCATCGAAGAGAAGGATCGTTGGGATGTCGTGAACTACATTCGCGCGCTGCAGGGCGGTCCAGGCGCGGGCGTGCCGACGGGTCCGCTCGCGGTACCCGGATTCACAGGACCGGCGCTGCCAGGCGCGACGACGCAGGGCCCGACACGCCCCGTGCCGCACACCGCAGCGCAGATGCAAGCCCTCACCGGCGCGCGCGACTCGGTGTCGCGCGACACCACGACTCGCACCGCGCCTGACTCCACCCGAGCCGGCGCGCGCGGCACTCCGCGGCAGGGAGAGCGCGAATGAGCGGCCACGAAGCCCATATCCCGTCGCGCGAGGAAGTTGTCGCGCTCATCACGCGGCCGATCCCGAAGCGGCTCGCGACGCTGAGCCTGATCTTGGCGGTCGTCGGGTTCGCGATCTTCCTCATCGGCGTGTTCACCGGCAACGCTCGCGCGTGGCAGGCGTACCACGTCAACTGGCTGTTCTTCACGACGCTGTCATCGGCGGGCGTTGCGATCGCGGCCGCCCAACGCATAACGACGGCGCGGTGGTCTCGGCCAACCGTTCGCATCATCGAAGGGTTCGTCGCGTGGCTTCCGGTCGCGTTCGTGCTGCTCTTGGTGACGGTGATCGGCGGCAAGCGCGCGATCTTCCCGTGGATCACGGAACCTCCGACCATTCCGGAGAAGGCGCTCTGGCTGAACCCGACGTTCTTCAGCATTCGCGTGATGGTGGTGTTTGGGCTGATCACCGCGCTCAGCGTGTGGTTCGTCTATCGCAACGTCCGCCTCGACGTCGGTGTGATGCCCGAGTGGGGATCCGCGTGGGCGAAGGGCATTCGCGACCGTATGCGCGCGGGCTTCGGCGACGAACGTCGCGAGCTGCACTCCACGCACTCGATGCTCGGCAAGCTCGCCGTCGTGCTGGCCCTCGTGTTCGGCTTTGGCTGGGTGGTGCTGGCGTGGGATCTGTCGATGTCGCTCGACTACCACTTCCAGAGCACGATGTACGGCTGGCAGGTGTTCATGGGCGGCTGGGTCGTCGCGCTCATGATTCAATCGATCCTGGTTCGTGCGTGGCGGAATGCGTTAGGCGCCGAGGAGCTGATTCTCGAACGGCACTTCCACGATATCGGGAAGCTGTGCTTCGGCTTCACGGCGTTCTGGGGCTACATCACGTTCAGCCAGTTCCTCGTGATCTGGTACGGCAACATGCCGGAGGAGACGCACTTCTTCTTTCTGCGCATGAGCCAGCCGTGGGTAAAGGTCACGGTGAGCGTCGCCGTGTTGATGTTCGTCATCCCGTTCTTCGGTTTGCTCTCGAAGACCGCGAAGATCTACACGCCGGCGATGACCCTGCTCGCGCTGTGCTCGATCATCGGGCTCTGGCTGCAGCGCTATGTCGAGATCTATCCGTCGATCTATGCGACGAGCGCCGGTGAGCATGCGGTGGAAGCCGGGCAGACCGCCGCCGCGGCCACCGCGCACCTGCCATTCGGCCTGTACGAAGTCGGCGTGACGCTCGGATTCCTGGGGCTGTGGGGCGTCTCGTACCTCGCGTTCATGAACGCGTTCCCGCGGATGCGGGTGTTCATGTTGACCTCGCCGTTCCGCGACGAGGTGCAGGTGCCGGTGAACCCGGATACCATGGAGCCGTTGCCCGCCCACGAATAGAAGTCAGTTGCTCATGGTCGTACGCGCAGAACCCTCGGGAGGTCGCCTACCAGGCCTCCCGAGGGTTCTGCGCGTACACCTTCAGACCTCCAGGCTGCGGATTCCGTTCAAATCCCTGCCAACTGCCGGAGCCGCGGCAACGGCATCGCACCCGTGGAGCGACGCGCTTCCTTGCCGCCCTCGAACACGATGACCGTCGGGATTCCACGAATGTCGAACGATTGCGCGGTTCTCTGCGAGCGATCCGTGTCGAGCTTCGCGACCAGCAGCTTGCCCTGCGTCTCCGACGCGAGCTGGTCGACCGACGGTGCCATGATCTTGCACGGGCCGCACCAGTCGGCGTAGAAGTCCACCATCACGGGTACCTCGCTCTCGGCGATCGTCCTCGCGAACGTCTCGTCGTTCAATGCGATCGGCCGGTCGACGAGCATCGGCTTCCCGCACTTGCCGCATTTCGGACGATCCGCCGCGCGCTCGGCGACGACACGATTCCACGTCTCGCAGAACTGGCAGCGCACCGTAATGCGGTGTCCCGTGGGCTTCGCGTCGGGTTGTGCGGTGCTGGTCATTCGGTTCCCTCACCGATGGGTCGTCTGATATATTGCATGCCGGGTCGTGATCGGCGGAAGCACGGCGCCGCGGGACGTGTGCCGCGGTGCCAGCGAATGCCGGCCTCACGGGTCGACGGGGCGTTAGCTCAGCTGGGAGAGCGCCGCACTTGCACTGCGGAGGTCATCGGTTCGAGCCCGATACGCTCCATGCCCTGAATACCACGTTAGGCACGTCGGCCGACATGGCCTGGTCGATACCATGATGGATGCGCGCTCGCGGGCTTCGGCTCGCGAGCGCGTTCGTTTGGTGCCGTCCGATCAGGCGCGCGTGCGACTATTCGGCCGGGACGACGACGTCCCGCCGCCGTTGCCCGACTCGGCCTGCCGTTCCGTCGAACGGGACGGGCGCTCGCCGGGTGGTGTCGGACTGCCCTGCACGGCCGGCTGACTTCCGCTGTTGCGAATCGCGATGCGTCGCGGCTGTGCGAGTGCCGCCTTCGGCACGCGGACTACGAGCAGGCCGTCGTTGAACTCAGCCGCGATCGCGTTGTCATCCACGCCGGTGGGCAGCTGAAAGGACCGCGCGAAGGTTCCATAGCTTCGCTCGACGATGTGATAGCGGCCTTCGGTGTTCTCCGTCGACGTACTGCGCTTCTCGCCACGGATCGTCAGCACCCCGTTCTCCGCCATGACATCGACGTCCTCCGGCTTGATGCCGGGGAGCTCGACCTCGATCGCGATCTCGCGACTGTCTTCGCGGATGTCGACTGCCGGCGACAACGATCCGCGCCCCGACTCGCCGCCGAACGTGTCTTCGAATAGTCGATCGATCTCTCGCCTCAGGCCAAACACCGGCCCACTTCTCAAGCCTCGGTGTGCCATGCATCGCCTCCTGTCGGTGGTTGGTGAAGTTTCGCGCCGACGCGGTGTCGGATTAACGCAACCTCCATTCCGGCTTGGGCTTGGCGCGTCGAATCATCAGGAAGACGCCGGCGGCGCGGCATTGGCCAGCGACCCCGACCGTGACGTCCGATCGCCGTCGCCGGTCATCTTGTCCGAGGGCTCGCTTCGGCATCCCGCCGCGGTGTGCCTCCGTTCAGGCCGAGGAGCTTTGGTTCCTACAGCACTTTCCGCACGTTCCGGCTTCGTCACTCCCGCCCGCGGCCTCGCGGGCGTTGCTGTCGTTGCCGCTCGGCTCGCCGAGCGCGGTGCGGAGCGTGAGCAACTCGCATCCGTCGTCGAAGCGGCGCGTGATGCGCTGCGGGCGGACGAGTGTGTGCTGTGGTCCTTCTCGCCCGGCGGCCTCGAGCGCCTGGCCGCCTCGGCGCATGCTGCGACGCGCGCCGACGAAGTGAGCGCGTTGCTCGCGCTCGGCGACGGAGAGCGCGACCAGCTCGCTGTCCGTCAGCTGATTGCAGAAGACCAGCGGTTTGGTGCGCTGTCGCTTCGACTCGCGGGCGAGCTCGGCACCGAAGACCGCATGGTGCTTCGAATCATCGCGGACATGCTCGCGCTCTGGCTCGCGCATGCCGAGCGCGCCCGTCAGCTCGAGGTCGAGGTCGCGCTCCGGACGCAGCAGATCGATGAGCAGCGTCGCTTCATCGAGCGCATCATCGACTCGCTGCCGGTGGGCCTGTACGTGGTCGATCGCGAATACCGCATTCAGGCGTGGAACAGGAAGCGCGAGACCGGGATGCAGGGCGTCTCCCGCGAGGAGGCCATCGGCCGGACGATCTTCGAGATCCTGCATCGCCAGCCGTCCGAGACGCTGCGGAAGGAATTCGACGACGTCTTTCGGACGGGGCGCATCCAGACGATGCACCTCGAGTCGACAGCCAGCGGCGAGACGCGGACGTTTCGCATCTCGAAAATCCCGATGCGCCTCACGGATGCCGGCGTCACGCACGTCATCGCCATCGGTGAGGACGTCACCGACTGGCGTGAGTCGCAGGAACGGTTCGCACACGCGGAGAAGCTGGCCGCCATCGGCCAGCTCGCCGCCGGCGTGATGCACGAGATCAACAACCCGCTCGCGACGATCGCGGCGTGCGCGGAGAGCCTGGCGCTGCGCGTCGAGGATCTGCGTCGCGCCGGCACGGCGCCCCCGCGTGATGCCGACGAGTACCTCAAGATCATCGACAACGAGGTCCATCGCTGCAAGCGCATCATCGATGGCCTGCTGGACTTCAGTCGTCCGAAGTCGATGCTGAAGGCGAGCACACCGATCAACGAAGTCGTCGAGCACACGCTGTTCCTGATCAAGCACCACGCGCGGTTCAAGAAGATGCGCGTCGAGACGCTCCTCGCGGATCGTCTCGATCCGGTGAGCGCGAATCGCGAGCAGCTCGTGCAGGTGTTCATGGCGCTGCTGATCAACGCGGTGGACGCGATGGACGCCCAGGGCACGATCACGATCCGCACGCGTGGCGGTCGTGGTCCGCGCGACGCCGTCGTTGCGGAAGTGATCGATCAGGGCGTGGGCATCGCGCGCGCCGAAGCATCGAAGATCTTCGAGCCGTTCTTCACCACGAAGGCCCCCGGACGCGGTACAGGTCTCGGCCTTTCCATCTGCTACGGAATCATTGCCGACCACGGGGGCCGCATCGAAGTCGATAGCACGCCCGGCGCGGGAAGCACGTTCAGAATCCTACTGCCGGCCGAGGAGGCCTCTTCATGACTGCGCCCACGACCGGACCACGCATCAAGGTCCTGATCGCCGAAGACGAGGAACATCTTGGCACCATCCTCGAACAGTTCCTGCTCGGACGCGGGTATCAGGTCACGGTGACGCGCGACGGCGCATCCGCGCTGGCGGCGCTCCGGAGCGAGGCGTACGACGTCGCGCTGCTGGACATCGTCATGCCGGAGATGGACGGCATCGAGGTGCTCCGGCACATTAGCGAGGAGCCGAACCATCCCGAGGTCATCATCATCACCGGCAACGGCACGATCGAGACGGCGATCACGGCCATCCGGCTCGGAGCGTACGATTATCTGTCCAAGCCGTACCGGATGGCGGAGATCGACGTCCTCGTTAGGCGTGCGTGGGAGCGGCGCGCGCTGGCGCAGGAGAATGCGCAGCTCCACAACCGGCTCTCGCGCCTCGACTCGGTGCCGGAGATCATGACGCAGTACGCGCCCATGCAGGCGGTGCTCGAGCTCGTGACCCGCGTCGCCAAGAGTGACTCACCCGTGCTCATTTCAGGCGAATCGGGCACAGGCAAGGAGCTCATCGCGCGCGCGTTGCACCGTTTGTCCGAGCGCGGCGCGGGCCCGCTCGTGGACATCAGCTGTGAAGCGATCGCGGACGCCCTCATCGAGACGGAGCTGTTCGGGTACGAGAAAGGCGCGTTCGCGGGCGCGGACGTGCGCAAGCTCGGTCTGTTCGAGCTCGCCGGCGGCGGGACGCTGTTCATGGACGAGATCGGTGGTCTGGAGCCCAAGGTGCAGGGCAAGCTGTTGCGCGCGCTCGAGCAGGGCTCGTTCTTCCGCGTCGGTGGGACGCAAAAGGTGGCAGTGAATGCGCGCATCGTTACGGCGACCAACAAGGATCTGGCCGCATCGGTCGCCGACGGTCGGTTCCGCAGCGACCTGTTCTATCGCGTGAACACCATCAGCATCGTCCTGCCGCCCCTGCGTGAGCGCGCGGTGGACATTCCGCTGCTGGCGCACGGCTTCCTGGCGCACTTCGGCGGGACGCATCCGCCGCGCCTCTCGGATGACGCTGTGCATGCGCTGCAGGAGTATCGGTGGCCGGGCAACGTGCGCGAGCTTCGGAACGTTATGGAGCGCGCAGTCCTCCTCGCGAACGGCGGCATCATCCAGGCTCGCGATCTTCCGTTGCACGCCGCGCGCGCGCCGCACGGAACGAACGGATCGGCGAACGGCAGCGCGGAGGACGTGTCCCTCGCGGAGCTGGAGCGCCGCCATATCGAGAGCGTGCTGTCCCGGACCAATTGGCACCAGGGTCGCGCCGCATCCGTTCTCGGGATATCCTCCAAGACATTGTATCGGAAGATTCGCGAGTACGGATTCCACCGCCCGCGGGCGGCCAATGGCGCCTAATGAAAGTATTGGTCATCGAGGACGATCCGACAGTCGGTAATTTCGTTCGACGAGGTTTGGAGGAGCAGCGCTGGGGCGTACAGCTGGTCGCGGATGGAGAGGAGGGTGAACGACTGGCGACGTCGGACGCCTACGACGTCGTGATCCTCGACATGCGTCTCCCCGGCAAGTCCGGCATGGACGTATTGAATTCGCTTCGCGCGCGCGGCTTCGAGCGACCGGTGCTCGTGCTGACCGCACAGGACGCGGTCGACGCCAAGGTGAACGCGCTCCGTGCCGGCGCGGACGATTACGTGACGAAGCCGTTTGCGTTCGAGGAGCTGCTCGCGCGTGTGGAAGCGCTGGCGCGCCGGCCGCGCGCGTTGGCCTCACCAGCGCTGCGCGTCGCCGATCTCGAGCTCAATCGGGACACGCGCGAGGTGCACCGGAGCGGCGAGCTCATCGACCTGACGCCGAAGGAATACTCGGTCCTCGAGTATCTCATGCGTCACCAAGGTCGCGTCATGAGCCGGACGTTGATCACCGAGTATGCTTGGGGGTATCACTTCGATCCCGGCACGAACATCGTGGACGTGGTGATCAACCACCTGCGCAAGAAGATTGACGCGAAGCACGACCGCAAACTGATCACGACGGTGCGGGGAGTCGGGTACGTCGTGAAGGGGTGAGACGGAGTCGCCATGGCGACAATTCGGGCGAAGTTGACCGTAGCCTACGCGGGAGCACTGCTGAGCAGCGTCGCGGTGCTCTCGGTTGCGCTGTCGGCCGCGCGTCGCTCGAGCGCGCGCCGCGAGGCCCAGCGCGAAGTGGCATTGCAGGCGGACCAGGCCATTCGCGTTCTGAAATTCGCGGTGACCGCCAACGAGCCGGTCACCGTCGTCCGGGACCCGCTCATCGGCGCCCAGCTCACGGCCCGCATCGCAAACATCCTGGATGGATTGCCCGATTACGTCATCCTGCTCGATCAGGACGGGTGGCGCATCTACGTATCGCCGTCGGTCCGCAGGCTTCAGGAAAGGGATACCGTCGCGACCCGGAGTGCACGCGAGCGCAGTGTCTCCGATTACGAACGTCTGATCGGGGAAGCGAAAGCGCTGCAGCCCGGCAACTCGGCGTTCCCGATTCAGGTGGCGAACACCGATGTGATGCTGGTGTCGTTGGCGGAAACCGATCCGACGACGGCCGTGACGCGCGTCGTCGCCGGGCGACCGGTCGATCTCACCTCGGGTTGGTTACGGGAGTTCATCGTCACGCTGCTGGTCGTGGCCCCGCTCATCATCGGCGCATCCGTTGGAAGCGCCTACATCATCGCCGGCAAGGCCGTGGAGCCCGTCGGTCGAATGATCAACGAGGTCGAAGCGATCACCGACGGCCGGAGTCTTCACCGTCGTCTCGCCGTGGAGACCACGGGCGATGAGCTGGCCAGGCTTGGGGCGACATTGAACGCTATGATCGCTCGCCTCGAGACGTCGTTCAGCGCGCTGCGCCGGTTCACGGCCGATGCCAGCCACGAGCTCAAGACACCGCTCACAGTCCTGCGAGCGGACGTCGAGCGTGCCATGCATTCCGTGCCGGCATCGAACGACCAGCTCGTCGCGCTGGAGGAAGCGCTCCAGGAAACGACCCGCATGGCCGACCTGGTCGATAGTCTGCTGACGCTCGCGCGCGCGGACGAAGGCCGCTTCGACCTGTATCGCGAGCCGTTCGCGCTCGAGCCGCTCGTGCACGAGGTGTTCGAGACTGCCGTCATCCTCGGCGAGGACGCCGGTCTCGTCGTCAGTCTTCCCACCGTCGAGGATGCGACCATCCTCGGCGACCGCGTTCGATTGCGGCAGCTGTTCCTGAACCTCGTCACCAACGCGATCAAATACACGTCGCGGGGCGGCACGGTGGAGGTCACGGCCAAGCGTCGCGACGGAGAAGTGCAGTTTGCCGTCCGCGACACGGGCATCGGCATTTCGGCGGCCGACCTGCCGTACATCTTCGAGCGGTTCTGGCGGGCCGATCGAGCGCGCTCACGGCTGTCTGAACGTGGCGGCTTCGGTCTCGGACTCGCGATCAGCCAGTGGATCGCGCAGGCGCATGGCGGTAGCCTGACGGTGCAATCCCGACTGCACCGCGGATCGACGTTCACGGTGAGCCTGCCGATTGCCGCGCCAGCGCTCCGTGCGACGGTGCCGGAGCGACAGGAAACCTCGGCCGAATTCGCGTCGCCTGAGACGGGCCCAGCGGCTGCCGCGCTGCCCGACTGAGTCGGCTCCCGCCCAATCTCGATCGACTCGAGCCGCCCTCGAGCCCGCATATTCATGCAACCGCGCCTCCGCTGAGCGCGAATCATTAATCCGCCGCACTGGTCGCTAGGCGAGCGCGAGCGTGTTCGTGTTCTTTGCGTGCCGAGCACGCTAATCCCATACAATCGAGTCGCTTAGGACGTTCACTTCACGCTCTCGGTCGGCTCTCGGAGCCGCGCCGAGCGTGTGATGGAACGCACTAGGGAATCGTAATTCCGCTTTCACCGTTTCTTAATCTTTTCTCTATACCACCGATAACTATCCCGGCTAGAATCTCGCACAGTGACCTCGGGTTCTCTCGTCCAGCGTTAGGGAGCTTGCATGTTCAACAACCTGCTCGAGTCCAAGCCAAAGAAAGAGAAGCGCGGCGGCGGTACGGTTACGAGCATCGTCCTGCACTCGATTGTGGTTGGTCTCGCGGTCTACGCGACGGCCAATGCGGCGATCCAGAACGAGAAGCCCCGCCAGGAGAAGATCGACTTCGTCGAGACTCCGAAGGATGAACCGCCGCCGCCCAAGGATGAGCCGCCTCCGCCGCCACCGCCCGACATCGTGGCCGCGCCGCCGCCGCCCAAGGGCTTCCAGGTCCTCACCGCTCCCGTCGAGATTCCGGACGTCATCCCGGACATCGACCTCAGCAAGAAGGTGACGGACGAGAACGACTTCTCCGGAAAGGGCGTCGCCGGCGGCGTCGCCAAGGGCGTCGAAGGTGGGAAGGCCGTCGTTCAGAGCGACCAGCCCTACTTCGAGTTCCAGGTGGAGAAGCCCGTGGTACCAGCTCCGGGATCCACATCGCCGCGCTATCCGGACATGCTCCGGCAGGCTGGCGTCGAAGGAGAGGTCCTCGCCCAGTTCGTCGTCGACACGACTGGCCGCGCCGAGGCAGGCTCGCTCAAGATCCTGAAGTCCTCGCACGACCTGTTCGTTCAGTCGGTGAAGAACGCCCTGCCGCAGATGAAGTTCATCCCGGCGGAAGTCGGGGGACGCAAGGTCAAGCAGCTCGTGCAACAGCCGTTCACGTTCAGCATTTCGAAGTAAGCTCACCGGGAGATACTACTATGAATCTGTCGCTGCTCGATCTCTGGCACTCGATGGGCTACTTCGCGAAGGGCATCGTGTGGGTCCTCGCGATCATGTCCGTGTACTCGCTCACCATCATGATCCAGAAGTGGTGGGGGCTCCGGAAGGCTCAGCAGGAAACGCGGAAGTTCGCGCCCGAGTTCTCGCAGTTCCTCGAGGAAGACAACCTCACGGAAGCGATCAAGCTCGCCGAAGGCTACAAGAAGTCGCACGTCGCGCGCGTGCTCGGTGGCGCGCTGAGCGAGATCAAGCCGCTCATTCTCGATGGGTCCGTCACCGTCGCCGACATCAACTCGGCTGAGCGTGCGGTCGAGCGCGAAATGCTTATGACGATCGTGCAGCTCAAGCGCGGTCTGGGCGTGCTCGCGACGGTCGGTTCTACCGCTCCGTTCGTCGGTCTGCTCGGCACCACGATGGGTATCGTCAACGCCTTCACGGGCATGGCCGCGTCGGGCTCCGGCGGTCTCTCCGCGATCTCGGCCGGTGTCGCCGAGGCGCTCATCACGACGGCGTTCGGTCTCCTTGTCGCGATTCCCGCGGTGTGGGCGTACAACTACTTCCAGACGAAGATCGACAACCTGACGGCCGAGATGACGTATTCGTCGAAGGAAATGATCGACTACCTCATCAAGGGCGTGTCGGGTGAGTTCGGGCGGTCGCGCTTCACGCGTGAGTTCAACACCGCCGCCGGCAGCAACAGCCCGATCTCGCAGTAAAGCATTCGCTCAGTGAGGAGGTAGGACATGGCAATGTCTGCAGGAGGGGGCGCGGGCGGCGTAAAGGCCGAACCGAACGTGACGCCGATGATCGACGTCATGCTCGTCCTCCTCATCATCTTCATGATCGTGATCCCGACCATCAGCGCCGGGTTCAACGCCACGCCGCCGCAGGGAGTCAACCTGAAGCCGCATCCCGAAGAGGATCAGGATCAGGTGCTCGGTATCGCGGCCGACGGTCAGTACTACCTGAACAAGCAGGCCATCAAGAACGAGACGCTGGCCGAGAAGCTGAAGGCGATCTACGACGTGCGCACGGTCGACAAGATTCTGTACGTCAAGGCGCACAAGGACATCGAGTACGTTAAGGTCATCGATGCCCTCGACATTGCTGCGGCCGCCGGCGTGCGTGTCACCGGCCTGATCTCCGACCAGCGTCCCGGCACGGTGTCCACCGTTCCTGGGGATAACCTGATGGGCGGCGCTGCGCCGAAGAAGGAGGGTACACCCTAATGGCCATGTCTGCCGGTAGCGGCGGCGGCGGTCTCACGAACGAGATCAACGTCACGCCCATGATCGACGTGCTCCTCGTGCTGCTGATCATCTTCATGATGGTCGTGCCGATGGCGCGCAAGGCGATCGACATTCAGTTGCCGGATCCCAACCCGGCGGTTGCGCCGGCGAACGCCGTGTCGCAGCAGATCGTGCTCGAGGTGCTGCCTAACGGTGCGTTCGCCGTGAACAAGGAGCCGCTCAACAAGGACAACCTGACGAAGCGGCTGAAGGAGATCTACGATCCTCGCCCTGACAAGCTCATCTTCATCAAGGGCGACCCGACCGTGAAGTACCAGGATGTGATCTTCGCGATGGACATGGCACGGCAGGCGGGCGTGAAAGTCATCGGCGTTCCGCCCAAGGACAAGTCCGCTCCCGCAGCGAAGTAAGCCGCAGGGCAGGACCAGGCAGTACGCAATTTTGCAATGCGGCGGAGGGAACCCTTTTGGGTCCCTCCGCCGTATTACTTTCTACCGTGATGCACCCGTTATCGAGTTACCCAGCCGACACGCCGAAATCGAAGCGGCCGCCGTATCGCCCACCGATCGGCATTCCCATTCGCGACGAAGGGAAGACGACTGGTGCGCTCATTTCCATTCTGCTGCACGCGCTGGTCATCGCACTCTTGCTGGCGCCGCCGTTTCTGATCGCGCGCGAGATCAACGCCACGAACGAAGGCGCTGGTGGCCCTGGTCCGGCCGGCGGCGGAGGCGGTGGAACGCGGGGCACGGGTGGTGAGGCCAGGGCACGCGAACGACTGCGATTCGTCCGGATCGCGCCAACACCAGCGCCGCCGACTGCGGTGAAGGTCCAGCCTCCGCCGGTGGTGCCGCCGGTTCCGAAAGTGGAGCCGCCCAAGCCGAAACCGATCGAACCGGTGGCGCCGGCGCCCGAGGTGCGACCTGAGCCCACGGCCGCCGCGAATACGGACCCGAGCAAGGTCGCTGGCGTCGGCGGTGGATCCGGCAACGACGGCACCGCGGGCAGCGGACCCGGGAGTGGCGGCGGCGTCGGTTCCGGCATCGGTACGGGTCGAGGGTCGGGCAACGGACCGGGCACTGGCGGTGGGAACGCGGAGATCTTTCCGCCGACGGTCATCGCGCTCACAATTCTCCCCATTCCGGTTCCGTCGAAGGTCCGACCCTACACGCTTACGGCGTACTTCGACGTCGACACGCTCGGCAATGCGACGCTGTTGAGCTTCAATCCCTCCAAGGACGGCGGGTA